>Ga0182748_1003319_pt1 | contig 13682 bp, 12 predicted proteins | sample eDN3rd37CKraftOP_FD_128877 | JGI IMG/M metagenome (GOLD analysis project Ga0182748, IMG submission 128877) | Enriched Organic Plus compost microbial communities from Emeryville, California, USA - eDNA 3rd pass 37_C Kraft OP (version 2) (version 2) ...
CTCAGCAGCCCCCCGCCGCGCTCGATGCCGCAACGGACGCCGACGAGATCGCATCGACGAGCCGTGCGGTGAGCGGCACCGCGACGAGCGCGCTCGACGATGCCGGCGCTTCCGAAACTCTCGACGTGCTGATGGCCGCCATCGGCGCAGCGACAGAGGAATAACCGGCGGCCGCGCTCGCCGGTCACGTGTTATCCGGCCGGACGGCTTCCCCCGTCCCCTCCGGCCGGCTCCCGCCCTCCAGCCACCACACCCGGCTGGAGGGCACATCCTATTTCCCATGAGCCGGCAGTGCGCGCGGCGGGTTTCCACACCACGATCGCCTCGGACCCTATCGGTTCGATCACGCGCTAGATCGTATCGGCGTCGCTCACATCCACGACGATCGGCACCTTATGATGTCGAGCGAGCGCGCCCCCACCAGCGTGTCATGCAGCTGAACATCCCTGCCGACGAGCCCGCTCAGCGTGGCCTGCACACCGCCATCGCAATGCTGGCGCCAAGCGTCAGTGCGGCACAGTGAACGAAATCGCAACTCAGAGACCATCCCCGGCTCCAAAGTGTATAGTCGGCTGACAATGATGGACGAGCCCACCATAGGAGCCCCGGCACCCGACGAGCTCCCCGCGGTCGCGAACCTCTTCCAAGCCTATGCTGCCACGCTTCCCGTGGATCTCAATGCGCAGCGGTTCATCGCGGAGGTGGCGAACCTTCCCGGAGCCTATGGAGCGCCGGACGGCGCGCTTCTCATCGCCCGTGGCAACGATGGCGCAGCCCTCGGATGCGTCGCGTTCCGCCGTCTCGATGACGCCGCATGCGAGATGAAGCGGCTCTATGTCGATCCCGCCGCACGCAGCTCAGGGCTCGGCCGCGCGCTCCTCGAGGCAGCTATCAAAACAGCGCGCCGCCTCGGCTATCGCGAGATGAAGCTGGATACCCTGCCGCACATGCTAGCGGCACGCGCGCTCTATCGCCGCTTCGGCTTCAAACAAATTGCACCCTACGGCAGCCATCCCTATCCCGGTTTGATATGCCTCGGCCGGTCGCTCGACATCGAAGAATGAGCCGAGCGGAGCGGGAGAGAATTGCCGTGGCCAAGGCGACGCGCGCGACGCAAATGCTGGAGAAGCACGGTGTGGGTTTCACCGTGCACACCTACGATTACGACCCCGACGCCCAGCGCACTGGCATGCAGGCAGCCGAGGCACTCGGTGAAGCCCCCGCGCGCGTCTTGAAGACGCTCATGGCGCTCGTGGACGGCAAGCCCGTGTGCGCTATCGTCCCCTCCGACCGCGAGGTCTCGATGAAGAAGCTCGCGGCGGTCTTCGGCGGCAAGAGCGCACAGATGATGAAGCCCCCCGATGCGGAGCGTCTGACGGGCTACAAGGTCGGCGGCATCAGCCCCTTCGGACAGATGCGCAAAGTTCCGGTGGCGATGGAGGAAGCCGCGCTCGCGCACGGGCTCGTCTACATCAACGGCGGCCAGCGCGGGTTGCAGGTGCGGCTCGCGCCACGTGATGCCGTGGCGGCGCTGGACGCGACGACAGCATCACTGATCACTCAGGATCGAGACGCGGGTTAAGGCTCCGGCAACGTCCACAGCCGTTGCGACGCGGCGGATCCACGGCGTTAGCGCCGCAGCACTGGACGATCCGTATTAGCGCCCCCACTTCTCAGCGTGGCTTGGCACATTCGGTGAGGACATGGCGCAAACTCTGGAGCTGGGGCTCGATACCTTCGGCGACGTCACGAAGGCGGCGGACGGCAGCCTGCTTCCGCACGCCGAAGTCGTACGCAACGTCATCGCTGAAGCCGTGCTCGCCGATCGGCTCGGCCTCGATTTCTTCGGCGTCGGCGAGCACCACCGCGCCGACTTCTCCATCTCCGCGCCCGATGTCGTGCTCGCGGCCATCGCCGGGCAAACGGAGCGCATCCGGCTCGGCTCCGCTGTGACCGTCCTCAGCTCCGATGATCCCGTGCGCGTCTTCCAGCGCTTTTCGACATTGGATGCCGCATCGAACGGCCGCGCCGAAGTCATCCTCGGGCGTGGATCTTTTACGGAATCGTTTCCGCTCTTCGGCTACGCGCTCGGCGAGTACGACAAGCTGTTCACCGAAAAGCTCGATCTCTTCGTGAAGCTCTTGCGCGAGGACGAGGTGACATGGCGCGGCGAAACACGCGCGGCGCTCACGAAGCAGCGCATCTTTCCGCCCATCGAGCGCGGCACGCTGACGACCTGGATCGGCGTCGGTGGCAGCCCCGAATCCGTTATTCGCGCCGCGCAATACGGCCTGCCGCTCATGCTCGCGATCATCGGCGGCGATCCCAAGCGCTTCAAACCCTACGCGGAGCTCTATCGCAACGCGCTCGGCCAGCTTGGAACGCCGGAATTGCCGATCGGCATTCACTCGCCGGGCTACGTTGCGGGCAGCGATGCACAGGCGCGCGATGAGCTTTGGCCCGACTATAAGCGCATGCACGATCAGATCGGCGCGGAGCGGGGCTGGCCGCCGATGCAGCGCCCGCAGTTCGAGCAGGAGGCGGAACGCGGATCGCTTTATGTCGGCGCACCGGAAACCGTCGCGCGCAAGATCGCCGCGACGGTCAAGGAGCTCGGCGCATCGCGCTTCGATATGAAATACAGTGCCGGAGCCCTGCCGCACGAAAAGCTGATGCGCTGCATCGAGCTTTACGGCACCAAAGTTGCGCCGCTGGTGCGCGAGATGCTCGCCTGAGCAGCGCAGTGGAGACGCCACGCCACGCCGGGTTCCACGCACCCGCAAGACGCCGCCTGCTCACAACGCCATCCCGGCGAGTTCGGGATCTACGCAAGCCGCCCGAAGCAACGCATATTAAATAGGAGAGGCATCCGCCGCAGTTTTGGGCGCTGCTTCGGCAAGACCGGCCGCCGTGACGGATGCATGTGAGGCTCGCGGCGCGCCTCGCAACCCGCCTGCATCGTCGTCGCAAACTTACCGCTCGAACGTCGCTTCATAGATCTCCGGCTTGAAGCCGACGAGTAGCTTCCCGTCGCCGGGATCGAGAACGGGCCGCTTGATAAGCGACGGCTGCGCCACCATCAGCGCGATCGCCTTCGCCTCGTTCAAGCCCTGCTTATCGCTGTCGGAGAGCTTACGAAATGTCGTCCCCGCCCGGTTGAGCAGCGTCTCCCAGCCGGCCTTCCTGCTCCACGCCTGCAGTCGCTTGGTGTCGATGCCGGCCTTCTTGTAATCGTGGAATTCATACCCGACGCCATGGCTGTCGAGCCACGCCCGCGCCTTCTTCATCGTATCGCAGTTCGGAATGCCATAGATCGTCACGGGCTTCACGGCCGTTCCTCACTAGCCCACTCGATGGTCAATGGGTTTGAGTGCGTTGTAGTTATTGGACTTTTCCGCTCAGGCCCCAAACCGATACCAACTGCGATACCACCAGGGTAAGGACGCTGGATTCGTGGATTCTCTACAGCGACCATCCCGCCATAAGCGCGTTCAACATCATAAACGAGCGTCGGGAGAAAGCACGGCAAAAAGAGGTCTGAGCTTCGGGGGAAGGAAGAACATTTCGCGCCTACGGCGCGAATGGTGGGGCGTTCAGTCTGTTCTGTCCAAGCACGATAACGGTGCAATGATTCTGAGCGCGTGTGATGCCGTTGTAAAGCAGCCTGCGCAGATGCTCGGCGCTGCCTGTCGCCGTGTGCGGCCATAACACGATGACGTTCGGAAATTCACGGTTTTTGGCCCGCTGAATCGTCATGGCCAGATGGCCGTGCTGCTGCCGGAAACCCAGACGCGAACGGTTACGCACGGCCTCTCGCACAAACTCTTTGACTTGCGCCGAGGTGAAGGACGCTTGCCCGTGCGCGCGGCGCAAACGGTCCATTCGGCTGATTGCCTGCACGATGGGCGCATGTCCGATCAGCGGCGTTAGAAGCACGCGAAGATCGGCGCACGATGCGGCTTCTGGCAGTGCGACGGCGGCCAGTAAGGCATCCGCTTCGTCGTTGTCGTGGCGATCCCAAGTATGCGGATACGGCCCGAAGGTCGCACCGTTCTTGCGGGTATGCTGCTTGGTTTGAAGGGTGTTGAGCGCAGCGCGGATAATCGCGTTGCCCGCATCGGGCGTGAGAATAACCACCGGGCCGTGGCGCTGCGCCATGTCGTTGGCAATCGCCCGCGTCAGAAGCGCATGGTTGGCATTCGTGGCAGGCGCGTCCAGAAGCCGGAATCCTGCGCCGTTCCATGATGTCCGGTTATTGAACGTGTTTGCCGTCAGAACGGTCTTCACATCACGGCCTTCACGCACGGCGAGCGCGGCAGCCAGCAATCCCTGCTGGGTCGTGCGCCGAACTTGCGTGAGCCGATGAGTTTGACCTGCGCCTTTAAGCCACCCCATGAGAGGAGCGATATCACGTCCGTTGTGAAGGCACTGGAAGGCATCCGCCGCCGCCACGATCCGGCAAGAAGGCGAAAGCCCTTGAAGAACGCGCATCCGGTGTTCGTCGAGGTCCTTGCGCCTCATCCACCAAGATCAGCGGAAAACTCCGCGCCACCCATTTCCGAACGGCTTCGTTTTCCAGAAGCCCCGCCGCCAGAGCGCATGGCCCGTCAAACTCGCTCAGGGCATCGGCCTGCGTCTGCATCGCAGGCGTAATCAGACTCCTGCGCCTCGCGGCCAGCGTCCGGGCGAACACATCGAAGGTCTGGCAATCAAAGCGCCGGCGGAAAGCCGGGTTCTCGCCAAGCCGCGCATCCAAACGGCGGCGCGCGCCGTTCATGAAGGTCAGCGCCAGGAGCTTGTGCCCTTCGCCAAGCGCGCCATCCTGAACGATCTCCCCTGCGCAGCCCACAAGGTTATGGGTCTTGCCAGTGCCCGCCGCGCCCTCGAAGAAATCAAACGTCATGGCGGCGGCGCAAACCGGAAGACGTGCATGGCGGCGGTGGAGTCCGCCGCGATGTGCGTAAAGAGCGGTGTGTTAGCGTTCGCGGGATCGCGCAACACCGCGCACAAGGCATTGAGCAATTGCGCGGCGCGCGCCCGGCAGGCCGCATTCCCCATGAGAACGACGGCGGCGCTCTCGTGAGTCGGGGCATAGGATTTCTGGGTGAGCAAGTGGGTGGTAAGCGCCTGCCTGTCCGCGAAAGTTTGACCGAGCGCTGTTCCCAACGCGGCGCGCATCGCGGCTTCGTCCGCGCCCGCAATCCACGCAACCACATGCTCCATCGCCCAGCCCTGCGGCCAGAACACAACGCTGCGCGGCGGCGGAGCGTGAGTCTTCACTGCATCGAAATAGCCGCGCCCATCATTGTCCCCGTCCACGAGGATGCAGGGTCGCGCATGAACGGCGCTGACCAGCGCGAACGTGTCGTGCCGCCCTTGCGCCGTTGCTCCCGGACATCAAGGCACATATCGCGCGTTGCCCTCACAGCTCCCCCTTGAACGCCTTGTCGAGAATGGCGGGAAGCATGGCGTCCAGTTCGGTGGCAGTTTCCGCTTGAAGCGCCTTCACCGAGTCGAGCTTGGATTGAAGTACGTCGAGTTCGGCGACGATTTTGATCTGCTGCTCCATTGGGGGGAGCGGTAGCAAGAAATGCGGAGCATCGCCGACGCGGATGTGCGGATGGGTCTGCCCCCGACCGCTGGCCGCGATTTGGTCGGTAAAACAGGGGCTGTTCAGAAAGTGCAGAAGATAACGGCTCTGTATCACGCGACGCTCCGCCCGAAGCAGCATCAGGCGTTGCGTCAGACATGCCGAAATGCCTTCCGGGACCATGCACACGTTTCCGACGGGTGCTTCCCTTGTAAGAACGATGTCACCCGCTTGCGGCGACTGCCGACGATTCCAAGAGGCGAAGTCGTCGGGAGTCATGTACCACCGACGTTGCAGATCAAGCCGATATGGCCTGATGTTGGTTGTCTTCAGCCCCAGAAGCCCCGTATCGACTTCCGAGAAATTTGGAGTGTCGTTGACGCAATCGACCATGTGCGTGAGCACAGACCCCAAAGTTGTCCAACACCATCCTGTTGGCAGAATGTGTGGACCATCGGCAATAATCTGCGGCTTATGCAGGTAGGCATTATTGTGGTTGCTTTCCCGATAGCCCGCATGGAGCTTCGCCGATTGCATCAGAAGCTCTTGAGCGCTCGCGTTGAACGGGATGGCACCGACAAGCCGCCCGTCGAAAGCAAGTTTGAGTGTGGCAGGCCAATGGGCATCGACTTCTTCGATAGCGGTAGTCCGAAGTTGTCGCGCTTCCTCCACCTTCGCGGCCAGTTCTTCGATGCGCGCAACAATGCGGCGCTGCTCGTCGAGCGGCGGGAGGAGGATATACAGGGCTTTGAAGCGACCTTCTGAAAGCCTGACTCGATTGGTGGTGCCTTCGCTGGCCCGTTTGCACAGCTCAACAAACGAGGCAGTCTTTGACATCCAGCCAAGGAATGCGGGGTCCAGGCGATCCTTGGCCACATCAAACAGAGGGAAATCGTTGGTGACGACAGCACCATCCAGTTCATCGGGGATGAGGCCGCTTGCGCCGTGGCGCGCGTCAATGCGCGAAATGATGAATTGCCCGGACTTCGCCCGGTAGCGGCGGTCTGCGGCGATCTCAACACCCTGCACCTGCCGACGTTCGACAACTCCCTTACCATTGATGCGAACCGTCACCTCCTTGTAGGTCGCTTCCGGGTCGAGTGGAATTATGTGCTCAGAACGACGGAGCACATCACCAAGAGCAACCGTAGGCCAGGCCGTATTCATGCGCTTGCCCCTATAGCGGCCTTGATCTCCTGCATTAGTTCGGCGATCCGCAGCTCCTTCTTCAAAATGTCGTCGGCAAGTTGATCGGGAGGCAAGTGCTCGAAGTCCACCTTGGCACGCGGGTTCTTGCGGTCGAGGTTACAGTTGGCGCTGAGCAGTTCCTTGACCGAGACTTTCCAAGCCTGATCGTTCTCCTCGCGCCTTGCCCACCAGGCCATGCCGTCCTTGAACTCCTCGAACTGCATGGGCTGGGTCTTGGTGTAGTTCTTGCGGCCCTGGGGCAAGGGCTGTTCGTAGTACCAGACCTCCTTCGTCGGGCCGGAACGGTCGAAGAATAGAATATTAGTCGGGATGCTGGTGTAGGGCGCGAACACGCCATTGGGCATCCGCACGATGGTATGAAGGTTGAACTCCTTGAGAAGCTCCTCCTTGATGCGAGCGCATACGCCGTCGCCGAACAGCGTGCCGTTCGGCACGACGACAGCAGCACGCGCCGGGCGCCCCACGGGAGTCGGCTGGCGTTTGAGCTTGCGCATGATGAGCTGGAGGAACAGCAGTGCGGTTTCCGCTGTCTGTCGGTCTTCGGGGAAGTTGCCCTGGATGCCCTTCTCCTCCTCCCCGCCGAAGGGCGGATTGGTGAGGATCACATCGACGCGCTCTTTCTCGCCGATCTCGGAGAGCTTGAAGCGCAGGGCGTTGTCAGGGTCTATCTGCGGCGCGTCCAGCCCGTGCAGCAGCAGGTTCATCTGGCACAGCAGATAAGGCAGGGACTTGGGCTCGCAGCCGGCGATGGTGTCGTTTTGCAGACGCTTGCGGTCCGCGACGGTCTTCACCTGTTTTTCAAGGTGGTTGTACGCCTCCACCAGAAACCCGCCCGTGCCGCTGGCCGGGTCGAGGACCGTTTCGCCAAGGCGCGGGTCGGTGACTTCCACCATGAAGCGGACGACGGCGCGCGGCGTATAGAACTCGCCGGAATCGCCCGCCGCATCGCGCATTTCGCGGAGCATGGATTCGTAAAGCGCGCCGAGGGTGTGAAGCTCGTCCGACGACGTGAAATGAATCCCGCCAACCTTGTTGATGATGTCGCGGAGCAGATAGCCGCTCTTCATGCGGTTATCGACGCCCTTGAACACAGTGGCGATCACGTCTCGGCGGTTGTCGCCATTGGAGCTTGAGAGCGAGCGCAGATAAGCGAACAGGCCGGGACCTTTCGTACCATCCGCGCGCACGGCTTCGTCGGAATTGATGAAGGAAAGCAGTTCGTCGCCCGTGACGCCCTGCGGATCGGCGGCCCAATCGCGCCAGCGATACGGAGCCTCAATGGCGGGTTTGAACTTCTTGCCGGACAGCGCAGTTTCCTCCTCGCGTTGCTGCTCAAGGTCGTCGAGGAATTTGAGGAACATGATCCATGTCAGCAGCGGCAGACGATCCAGATCGCCGTTCAGCCCCTTGTCCTTTCGCATGATGTCGCGCGCGGACTTGAGAAGGCTCCCGAGCATCTGGGAGGTCGTCATCGGTGCGGCGTCTGCGCCGTTCTTCTTTTTAGTTCGTGCCATAGAGCAGTCCTTGCAGGTCAGTTACGGCCCGGCGAAGCTCATCGGGGCCGCCGAACAGCTTGATGATTTCGGCCGGCTGGCCGTGGGTTGAGATCGGCGGAACCTTGAGCACGTCCGGCAGGACAAACTGCGCGTCGCCGTGTTCCGCATATTTTTCCAGAAGCTCGTCGAGCACCTGGCGCGCCTCGGGGGAGAATTTCTCGAAATAGTCCTTGCGCTCCGCCTTGAGGCGCTGCGCCCGCTCGCGCCGGGTGCGGAGCGGCGCGTTGAAGGCCAGATGGCAAAGCAGGTCGAAGGGGTCGGCATCGGCCTGGCCCGTCTGTTCGGCCAGCACATCGAAATCTATGCCCCGCTCGGCCAGCGCAGCGATGATTTCGCTGCGCTCGTCCGCGTCAGCCCAGCGCTTGCGAAGCTCGGCGGAGGTCGGCGCAAGCGACCGCACGCTTTCGGCGGCGTAGTCGGTGTATTTGACGACGCGAAGCTGTTTGCCGTTCGGATCAAGCTCGTGGACCAGATGGGCCACGACTTCGACCTGGCCGCCGTCGAAATAGAATTTGCGCGGCTCGCCGGCCGGCGGCTCGATCACGCCGGGTTCGCCTTCCTCCGGCGGTGCAGGCTCCGGTTCCTGTCCTTCGGGGACGATCTCCGTCGTCGCGGTCGTTTCCCCGGCGTCGTTCACTTCTTCTTCCGTGATCCGGGCCGGATCGCCGTCGAAGTCCGGGTCGGCGAACATGCGGGTGGCCGAGCCGGTGTAGTCGAGGATGTTGAACCACAGCTTGCCGTAATCGTCGCGCAGGCGCGTCCCGCGCCCGATGATCTGCTTGAACTCGCTCATGGACCCAACGACGCGCGCCAGAACGACATTCTTGCAGGTCGGCGCATCGACGCCGGTCGTCAGAAGCTGCGACGACGTGAGGATAACCGGCGTTTTGGTTTCGAGGTCTTGGAACTTCGACAGGTGGCCGCGCCCAATGGCGCCCTCGTCGGCGGTGACGCGCGCCACATAGTCGGGATACTGCGCCACAAGATCGGCATTGAGGTTGACCAGCGCCTGCCGCATTTCCGAGGCGTGTTCCTGATCGACGCAGAACACGATGGTCTTGGCGAAGCGGTCGGTCTTCTTGAGGAAGTCGGTCAGGTGGCGGGCGATAGCCTCCGTGCGGGCGCGCAAGGCGATAGATCGCTCGAAATCCTTGGTCTGGTATTCATCGTCGGGGATCGCGCGGCCAAAGCGGTCAACCTCGTCCTTGCTCGGCCGCCAGCCTGCCGCGTCCCATTGGGTGACGACGCGATGCACGCGGTAGGGCGCGAGGAAACCGTCGTCGATGCCCTGGCGCAGACTGTATTCGTAGATGGGATTGCCGAAATAGAGGTAGGTGTCGCGGTTGTCTTCGCGCAGCGGTGTGGCCGTCATGCCGAGTTGATAGGCGGGCTTGAAATGCTCAAGGATGACGCGCCATGAACTGTCGTCCCGCGCGCTTCCCCGGTGGCATTCATCGACGATGATGAGGTCGAAGAAGTCCGGCGGATAATTCCGGAAAAGCCCCGCGCGGCGCTCGTCCTCGGCCAGCGCCTGATAGATGGCGAAATACATTTCCCGGCTTTTGACGATCTCGCCGGATTCGATCTTGTGGCGCGCGTCCCCGAAGGGCGTGAAGGTCTTGTCCTTCGGGTCGTCGATGAGGATGTTGCGGTCGGCGAGGAACAGGATGCGCGGCTTGCGATGCTCCCCGGTCGTGTTCCAGCGGCTCGACCAGAGCTTCCAACAAATCTGGAAGGCCACGATGGTCTTGCCGGTGCCCGTCGCCATCGTGAGAAGCAGGCGCTTCTTTCCGGCAAGGATGGCTTCGACCGTCCGGTTGATGGCGATCTGTTGATAGTAGCGGGGCGGCTTGCCGCCGACCGTATTGTAGGGGGCGATCAGGTGCTCCACCCGCTCGGGCGTGTCGATTCCGCTGCCTACCTGGTAGCGCCGCCAAAGGTCATCCGGTGCGGGGAAGTCGGCGACGCGCGTTTCCGTCCCCTTGAAATAGTCGATCTCGATGATCTCGGCGCCGTTGGTGGCGTAGGCGTATTTGAGGCCGAGGATTTCCGCATAGTCGCGGGCCTGCTGCACGGCATCGGTCGCGGATTTGTAACTGGCCTTCGCCTCGACCACGGCAAGCGGGAAGTCCCGCGTGTAGCGCAGCAGGTAATCGACCCGCTTGGGTGGCTTGCGGACGAAGCCCTTGCCCACGGGAATGACGCGGCCATCCGTGATGGTGCGCTGCTCGGCGATAGAATGAGGTTCGTTATCCCACCCCGCCGATTGCAGCTTGGGCACGACGAATTTTCGGCAGGTGTCGGCTTCGTTCGTCATGCGCCCCCGCTGCCCCCCTGCTGTTCCTAACCTTACGCTTTATCCAGTTTGCGATTTCCTGCCGCTGGAACCGCCACGATCCGCCGACCTTGAAGCCAGGAATCTTGCCTGCCGAGGCAAGCTTATAGGCGGTCTTCTCATTGATCTTGAGAAGTTCCGCCACCTCCCGGATCGTCAGGATTTCGTCGTCCATGCGCCCGCCATGACTCGTGGTTGGGGAAGTGTATAGAAGATCGGAGAAAATCAGGGAAGATAGCGGGAGCTGCCCATCCAGAGGACAAGCAGCGGCGGTTGGGCTGGCGCTGCCGCAGCATCATATCGAAAATTCCGCTCTGAAAGCGGAGTTTTAAGGATGATCCGATGTAGGCGGTCTCCTCATTGATCTTGAGGGATGGTTTGTAGACTTCACAAAACGCTAAGCATGACTTAGTGAATGTCGAAAAACATGAACTCGACATCGGTTTGAAAACATGCCAGAATGCTAAGCATGGATATGCGTTCTGGCGGCAAGCTAAACCGGCTCCAGCAGGAACTCCCCGAGGGACTCCTGGCCGACGCCGCTTGGATGGAGGCCCACGGCTACTCGTCGGCGCTGCGCAGCCAGTATGTTCGCGCGGGCTGGCTCGATAGTCCGGCCCGGCGCGTCTATCGCCGCTCGCGCACGTCGCTGACATGGCAGCAGGTGGTCGTCTCGCTTCAGAAAGTGCTGGACCTTCCGCTGACCGTTGGCGGGCGCACCGCGCTCGAACAGCAGGGTTACGCCCATTACCTTTCGACGGCGATACGCGAGGTTCACCTTTACGGGTCGAAGCGCCCGCCGACCTGGCTGGCGAGCCTGCCGCTCGACGTGACTTTTCATTGGCACAACAGCCTGCGGCTGTTTCCCGGTGATGCCGACGCGCCGCCCGAGCCAAGCCCGGTCATGGTCAGCGCCGGCGGCCTGACCTTGCCCATCCGCTATTCCAGCAAGGAGCGCGCCGTTCTCGAATTGCTCGACGAACTGCCCGAGCATGAAAGCTTCCATCAGGCCGATGCCTTGATGGAAGGGATGAGCGACTTAAGCCCGCGTCGCTTGCAAACCCTGCTGGAGGCTTGCGCCAGCGTGAAGGTGAAGCGGCTCTTTCTTTTCTTCGCAGACCGCCACCGCCATGCGTGGCGATCCCGGCTCGACATGTCCCGCGTCGATCTGGGTTCGGGCAAGCGCGTCCTCGCCAAAGGCGGCAAGCTCGATCCGCGCTACAACATCACCGTGCCGTCCGACCTGGGAGGCCCGTGAATTTCATGGCCTTCCTGGACACATACCAGCAGCAGGTCGCCCTGCTTATCCGCGTCCTTCCTTTCGTCGCGGAGGAGCGGGCTTTCGCGCTCAAAAGCGGCACCGCGATCAACCTGTTCGTGCGCGACATGCCGCGCCTCTCCGTGGACATCGACCTGACCTATCTGCCGGTCGAAGATCGGGCCACATCGCTCGCGGCAATCAACGCCGCCATGTTGCGGATCAAGAAACGGATCGAGCAGGGCATACAAGCCGCGAGGGTCAATGCTTCGCGTTCCGCCGACGAGAATATCGTCACCAAGCTGATCGTTCGGGCGGGCGGCGTGCAGATCAAGATCGAGGTGACGCCGGTGCTCCGCGGCGCGGTCTATGATCCTGTCGTGATGAGCGTGGTTCCCGCTGTCGAAGACGCCTTCGGCTTCGCCGAAATGCAGGTCGTGTCATTCGCCGACCTTTACGCGGGCAAGATCGTGGCAGCCTTCGACCGCCAGCACCCGCGCGACCTCTTCGACGTGCGCGGCCTGCTGGCGAACGAGGGTATCGGCGATGAATTGCGCCGCGCCTTTCTGGTCTACGTCATCAGTCACAACCGTCCGATGGCCGAAGTTCTCGCCCCGACCCGCAAGCCGCTGGGCGAGGAATTCGCGCGGGGCTTCGCCGGTATGACTCAGGAGCCTGTCGCGCTCGCGGACCTTGAGGCCGCGCGGGAGGCGATCATCGCCGCGATGGTGGCCGACATGCCGGAAGATCACCGGCGCTTCCTGGCCGGTTTCAAACGCGGCGAACCGGATTGGGCACTTCTCGGGATACCGGAGGCCCAGCATTTGCCCGCCGTCATGTGGAAGCAGCACAACCTCGCCAAGCTGCCCGATGCAAGACGGGGCGAACTGGTCGATGCGTTGGCGCGCGTTCTCTTTCCCTGACCGCAACGCCATCGAAGGGGCGTGTCCTTTGGGGGTGCTGATGCTCAGTTATCCTCGAACGCCTGCTTTCCCTTCGCCACCCACAGCGCCAACGCCTTGTCGCGCTCATCGCTTTGGAGCTTGTCGGCCATCCAGAGCAGCGCGCCGTAGATCATGGCGCGATCATCGCGCGGCGTCGTCCACTCCGAGGTTATGCTGCCGGAGGATGCGCCCGAACAATGGCGCGACCGCGAACGGCTCTGGAACGATGTCGAGGCGTTTGAGGTCAGGAAGGACGCACAGCTTGCCCGCGAGGTGGAGTTCGCCCTTCCGCGTGAGATGACTCAGGCCCAGGGCATCGAACTCGCCCGCGACTTCGTGCAAGCGGAGTGTGTCGATCAGGGCATGATCGCCGATCTCAATGTGCACTGGGATAGGGCCGAGGACGGGACGCCCAAGCCCCACGCTCATGTCATGCTGACCATGCGGTCCGTGGATGAGGACGGCTTCGGCCCGAAGGTGCGGGACTGGAACCGCACGGAGATGGTCGAACGCTGGCGGGAACGCTGGGCGGAGCTGGCCAACGAGCGGCTGGCCGAACTCGACATCGACGCGCGCATCGACCACCGCAGTCTGAAGGCCCAGGGCATTGCGCTGGAGCCGCAAAGCCAGATCGGCGCGCCCGCGCAGCGCATCGAGGGCGAAGGGATCGAGGCCGCCGACCGCGCGGACATGCACCGCGAGATCGCGCGCAACAACGGCGTACGGATCATCGCCGATCCTTCGGTGGTGTTTGACGCGATCACCCATCAGCAATCCACCTTCACGCGGC
>Ga0182748_1003323_pt1 | contig 13670 bp, 12 predicted proteins | sample eDN3rd37CKraftOP_FD_128877 | JGI IMG/M metagenome (GOLD analysis project Ga0182748, IMG submission 128877) | Enriched Organic Plus compost microbial communities from Emeryville, California, USA - eDNA 3rd pass 37_C Kraft OP (version 2) (version 2) ...
ATGGTGCCCAGGAGAGGACTCGAACCTCCACGGTGTTACCCGCTAGTACCTGAAACTAGTGCGTCTACCAATTCCGCCACCTGGGCACAGGCGGAGGGATAGGTACGGAGCCGCTTCCCGCTTGTCAATTGAAGAAGCCCGTGATTCCGCGTTTGCCGGTCTGGGCCCGGCGGGCCCAAACGCGGCGCCCCGGAATCGCCGGCACCCCGGCGCCGCCTCTGTACAGGACCGGGCCGATCCTGTATTGCCCGGCACCGGAACATCCCCCTCCGGGCAGAAAAACGGGAGCGGCATGACCGCACTGAGCCCCTACGATACCCTCATCACCGTCTATGGCGGATCCGGCTTCCTCGGCCGCCACGTCGTGCGGGCGCTTGCCAAGCGCCATTACCGCATCCGGGTCGCGGTCCGCCGCCCCGAGCTTGCCGGCCATCTGCAGCCACTCGGCCGGGTGGGCCAGATCCACGCCGTGCAGTGCAACCTGCGCAATGCCGCCTCGGTCGAAGCCGCCGCACGCGACGCCCATGTCCTGATCAACCTGGTCGGTATCCTGTTCGAGCGCGGGCGCCAGCGATTCGACGCCGTGCACACGCAAGGGGCCGAGCAGGTGGCCAAGATCGCCGCCGCCAACGGCGCCGGCCTGGTGCATGTCTCGGCCATCGGCGCCGACGAGAACTCGGCCTCGCACTATGCCCGCTCCAAGGCCGCGGCCGAGCGGCTGGTGCTCGCCGCGCTGCCGCAGGCGGTGGTGATGCGGCCCTCGATCCTGTTCGGGCCGGAGGACGACTTCTTCAACCGCTTCGCGGCGCTCGCCCGCATGTCTCCCGCCCTGCCCCTGATCGGCGGCGGCGCGACCCGCTTCCAGCCGGTATTCGTCGGCGACGTCGCCCGGGCGATCGCCGAAGCGGTCGAGGGCCAGGCGCGCGCCGGCACGGTCTACGAGCTCGGCGGGCCGGAAGTGAAAACCTTCAAGGAGCTGATGCAGTACGTGCTCGCCACCATCGAGCGCAAACGGCTCTTGGTGCCGATCCCGTTCGCGGTGGCCAAGATGCAGGCCCTCGTCCTGCAATTCATGCCCAAGCCGCTGCTCACGCCTGACCAGGTCGAACTGCTGCGCACCGACAATGTGGTGTCCGAGGCGGCCATCGCCGAAGACCGCACGCTGCAAGGCCTCGGGATCGATCCCGACTCGATGGAAGCGATCGTGCCGTCCTATCTCTGGCGCTTCCGCAAGACCGGCCAGTTCCGCAGCCGGACGGCGTGAGGCTTCATCCCTCCCCTGCAAGGGGAGGGTCGCCCGCCGAAGCTTCGGCGAAGGCGGGCGGGGTTTAGTTTCTGTCGCGCACACCCCCACCCGGCTCGCTGCGCTCGCCACCCTCCAGCCGAAGTCGGATATATCCGACTTCGGCCGATTATTGACCGGTCGAACTCAGGTAAACCTGAGTTCGACTGCAAGCGGGGCAGGGATTAGAAGAGATCACATGAAATACAGCGCGAAAATGCCGAAGCTGCCGAGCAGGATGCGCCACCAGGCGAACAGCGCAAAAGTGTGCCGCTGCACATAGCCCAGGAACGTCTTCACCACGATCCAGCCGAAGATGAAGGAGAAGGCGAAGCCGACGGCGGTCACGGTGACATTGTTGCCGAGCGCCAGCTCGCCGCGGCTCTTGTACACTTCATAGGCGAAGGCGCCGACCATGGTCGGCATCGCCAGCCAGAACGAGAATTCGGCCGCCGAGCGGCGGTCGGCACCGAACATCATGGCACCGACGATGGTCGCGCCGGCGCGCGATACCCCGGGGATCATCGACACGCATTGCAGCACGCCGATGCCGAGATACATCGGCAGCGAGAACTCGGTCGCGTCGTGATAGCGCGGCTTCAAATTGATGCGGTCGATCCAGAGCAGGACGAAGCCGCCGATGATGAGCGAAATGCACACCACCCGCACATCGAACAGGTAGCTCTTGATGATGCCGTAGGCGAGCGCGCCGACCACCGCCGCCGGCAGGAAGGCGATCAGCACGCCGATGACGAAGCGCGCGGCCGCCCATTGCGTGAACATGTTCATCGCCAGCGCCCAGAGGCGGCCGAAATAGATGGTCAGCAACGCCAGGATGGCGCCGAGCTGGATCAGCACGGCGAAGGACTTGCCGAAGGCATCGTCGCCCCAGCCGAACACGTGTTCCATCAGCAGGAGATGGCCGGTCGAGGAAACCGGCAGGTACTCGGTTAGCCCTTCGACGAAGCCCAGCACGGCGGCCTTGACCAGGTCGAGATGCGCCGGGCTCAAGCCCGCGAGGACCACCTTGATGGCGTCGAACTGCATGGAGCTTGCTCCGGAAAGGCCAGACGGTCAGGCACGTTTCGCGAATCGGGCGAGGCGATCGACTTGTGGCCCATCGGTATAATCGTGGCAAATTAAAACCACATAGTCGCGTTCAATTTGCGCCCACCGGCGAGGTTCCTATAGTGCACCAAACCGATTCCTTCCGCAGGCGGCCGGGCCGGGCCGCTTCGAATGCCGGGCGCCCATGCTCACTGTGTTCCATCACCCGCTCTGTCCGCGCTCGCGCTATGTGCGCTTGATCCTCAACGAATACGGTATCGAGGCGCGCACCCTGGAAGAACGCTTCTGGGAGCGGCGCGAGGAGTTCCTGCTGCTCAATCCGGCCGGCGAAATTCCGGTCCTGGTGGTGGACGGCCAGCCGGCCATTCCGGGCGCCGCCATCATCGCGGAATATATCGAGGAGACCCATCCGGCCGACGACTATCTCGGCGACCGGCTGCTGCCGCAGCGGCCGGCCCAGCGCGTCGAGGTGCGGCGGCTGGCGAGCTGGTTCAACGACAAGTTCTATGCCGAGGTCAGCGGGCCGCTGGTCACCGAACGGGTGTTCAAGCGTTACATGACCCAGGAGCAGGGCGGCGGGCCGCCCGACACCGAGGCGCTGCGCGCCGCGCGTCGCAATATCCGCTATCATCTGGCCTATATCGGATGGCTGGTGCGCACGCGCGACTGGCTCGCCGGCGACCGGCTGAGCTTCGCCGACCTGGCAGCGGCCGCGCATCTGTCATCGATGGATTACCTGGGCGAAGTACCGTGGAACGAAGACGAGGCAGCCAAGCATTGGTACGCGCGGGTGAAGTCGCGGCCGTCATTCCGTCCGATCCTGGCCGACACGCTGGCCGGCGTGCCGGCCTCGAAAACCTACGCCGACCTGGATTTCTGATCTTTCGTTTCCCCTCCCCCCGCGAGCGAAGCGAAGCGGGGGGGAGGGGTCAGGGGTGGGGGGTGCCATGAACGCACCGAACAAATCCCCCCACCCCGCTTCGCATCGCTCAAGCGCTGCGAAGCGACCCTCCCCACCGCTGCGCGGGGGGAGGGTTGCAGACGCATTGGCGCTCAAGACTGCCCTGATCGAGCAGGCGCAGGCGCACGGATTCGATGCCGTGGGCGTGACGCGGCCGGACGCCGTGCCGGAAGCCAAGGCCCGGCTCGAGCGATTCATCGCCGACGGCGCCCATGGCGACATGGCCTGGATGGCGGAAACCGCCCCGCGGCGCGCCGCGCCGCAAGCGCTGTGGCCGGACGTGCGCTCGGTGATCATGCTCGGCCTGAATTACGGGCCGGACGAGGACCCGCTGGCGATCCTCGCGCGGCGCGAGCGCGCGGCCATTTCGGTCTATGCCAAGGGCGACGACTATCACGAGCTGATCAAGAAGCGGCTGAAGGAGATCGCGCGCTGGCTGGTGGCGACGGCCGGCGGCGACGTCAAAGTGTTCGTCGATACCGCGGCGGTAATGGAGAAACCGCTCGCCGCCAGCGCGGGACTCGGCTGGCAGGGCAAGCATACCAATTTGGTATCGCGCCAGTACGGGTCGTGGCTCTTTCTCGGTGCGATCTTCACCACCCTCGAACTCCCGCCCGATGCACCCACCGCCGACAGTTGCGGAAGCTGCCGCGCCTGTCTCGACGCCTGCCCCACCGCCGCCTTTCCCGAACCCTACCGGCTCGACGCGCGGCGCTGCATTTCCTACCTGACCATCGAGCACAAGGGGCCGATCCCGCGCGCGCTTCGGCCGCTGATGGGCAACCGCATTTACGGCTGCGACGACTGCCTCGCCGTCTGTCCGTGGAACAAGTTCGCGGTCAAGGGCCGCGAGGCCAAGCTCGCGGCGCGCGAGGCCTTGCGCGCGCCCAGGCTCGCCGATCTGGCACGGCTCGACGACGCGCAATTCCGCGCGGTGTTTTCCAAGAGCCCGATCAAGCGCACCGGCCGCGAGCGCTTCATCCGCAATGTGCTGATCGCGATCGGCAATTCCGGCGACCTCTCATTGGCCGTCGAAGCCGAGCGCCTGCTCGACGATGCCTCGCCACTGGTACGCGGCGCGGCGGTGTGGGCGCTGGGGCGGTTGATGGCGCGCGAACAAATCAAGGCGCTGCTGAACCGTCAATACGAAAGCGACGCGTCCGTGATGGATGAATGGCGCGCAGCCATCTCGTAGCGTCATCGCCCGCGCCGGCCGGCATGACAGCAGCGGGTCAAAATTCCTTCACCGCCGCGAGCAGCCGCTCAATATCCTCCGGCCGGGACAGGCGGTGATCGCCGTCCTTGATCAGCGTCAGCACCACGTCGTCGCGCGCAAAGCGCGACACCAGTTCGAGCGCGTGCCGCCACGGTACATCCGGGTCCTTGACCCCTTGCAGAATGTGCACCGGGCAACCGGTCTCGATCAGTCCGCCGAGCAGGAGATTCCGGCGCCCGTCCTCGATCAGGCCGCGCGTGATCGGATAGGGCCCTTCGGAATATTCCGACGGCCGCATCCAGACACCTTTTTCCGCGAGCTCGCGCTTGATCGCGTCCGGGAACTGCTTCCACATCAGCTCTTCGGTGAAGTCGACCGCCGGCGCGATCAACACCATACCGGCCAGCGGCGCCGATGCTTTCAACTCGCGCAATCGCGCCGCCAAAAGCAATGCCAGCCACCCGCCCATCGAGGAACCGATGACGACCTGCGGCCCTTTGCAGTAGGCTGAATAGACCGCGACGCTTTCCGCCAGCCAGCGCGAAATGGTCCCGTCGGTAAATTCGCCGCTCGATTCGCCGTGGCCGGAATAATCGAAGCGCACACAGGCGCGGCCGTTCTCCTCCGCCCAGCGATCGAGCGCCGCCGCCTTGGTTCCCTTCATGTCGGACATGAAGCCGCCCAGCCAAAACAGGCCGGGACCCGCATTCTCACTCTTGCTCTCGCGCCTACGCACGGCGATGGTCCGTGCAGGTGGAGGTGATTCGACGGTCAGATATATCGGACGGGATTCGCTCATGCGCGCTCGCGCCAAAGTGGCCAGGTTGGATGCCGGTCGCAGGTCCTTGTCGCCGCAACGAGGCCCCAAAGGCAAGGGCCCTTTAGTCCGGCTCGCTCCCCGCGCACAGCCGCGCTCGCTGGCCGGCGCCACCGTCCTGCAATTGGCGCCGGGCTTGAGCGACGATCCGGCCGGCCATGCCGCGATCGATATCGCGCTCACGCTGATCCAATCGGGTGCCCGCGCCATCGTCGCCGGCCCCGGCGGGCCATTGGTCGATGAATTGCACGGCTTCGGCGCCGAATGGATTCCGATGCCGAATGACGGGTTCAATCCGCTGCGCATCGGGGTCAATGCGAGCCGCATCGCGCGGCTGATCGCCGGCGAGCGCGTCGACATCGTGCATGCGCAGAGCGCGGGTGCGGCCTGGAGCGCCCTTGCGGCCACGCACAAGCAGCCGGTTTTTACCGTCACGTCCTTTCCCGACCGGCTGCCGTCCGATTTCTGGCCGGCAACCTATTTCGCCGGCGCGCTCGCGCGCGGCGACCGGGTGATCGCGCCGTCGAGCTATGTCTCGCGCGTCATGATCGACCGCTATCGCATTCCCGCCGCGCGCATCACCGTGATCCCGCGCGCGGTGGATACCGCGACGTTCAATCCGGCGGCGATCGATCCCGATCGCGTTATAGCCTTGCGCCGCATCTGGGGCGTGCTGTCGCACATGAACGTCGTGTTGGTTCCGGGGCGCATCGCGCCGTGGAACGGGCAGATGAGCATGGTCGACGCCGCGGCGCTGATCGCGCGCGCCGGCAAGCGCAACATCGTGTTCGTATTCGCCGGCGAGGATCGCACGCATTACAACTATGCATGCGCCTTACGCGACCGCGCGGCTCAACACGGTGTCGATGCTTCATGCCGTTTCGTCGGCCATTGCGCCGACATGCCGGCCGCCTTGGCCGCCGCCGATGTCGTCGTCGTGCCCGCGCTCAAGCCGCCATTGTCCGGCCGCGCCGTGGCCGAGGCGCAGGCGGTCGGCCGTCCGGTGGTCACCACCGCGATCGGCATGCTGCCGGAAAACGTGCTGGCACCGCCGCGCATGCGCGACGAATTGCGCACCGGCTGGGTGGTGCGGCCGGGTCATGCGGGCGAGCTGGCAGCCGCCGTCGGCGCCGCGCTCGCGCTCGATGCGACGGCCCATGAGGCGCTCGGCGCGCGGGCGCGCCAGTTCGCCGAATTCATGTTCTCGCCCCGGAGCGTTGCCGAAGCCATCCGTGGGGTCTATACCTCGCTCTTGGCGCGGGACGCCTGACGGGGCGCTTCCGCGCAAAATTTGTCCGCCCGAGCGATGTCCGCGCCGATCCGAGTGGCACATATGTTCCGGGCTTGCGTCATGGAGCGGGTTCACCAACGCTAGCGTGCGCTTTTTCAGCGTCCGCCGTTTCGAGGTCTCGAGGTTCATGTCGAGTCTGCCGGTGCGCGAAACGTCGTCGATCGAACAGCCCGCGCCGGCGCGGCGCAATCCGCGCGACAGCTATTGCATTTTGATCGTGACGCCGACGCTCGACGGCGGCGCCGCCGACGCCGGCGCCGTCGAGCTTGCGCGCATCCTGCACGAGGCCGGACATCGCGCCATCGTGGTTTCGCGCGCCGGCCGGCTCGCGGCCGAAGTCACCGCGGTCGGCGGCACGTTCGTCGCGCTCGACGTTGCCAGCAAGAACCCGATCGTGATGCTGCGCAATGCCGCGGTATTGATGCGGCTGGCACGCGAGCAGCGCTGCGACGCGATCCACGCGCTCGGACGCGCCGGCGCGTGGAGCGCTTTCATCGCCGCGCGGCTCTCGCGGCTTCCGTTCATCACGAGCTGGTACAAAGGATTCCGCGAACAGAACCTGTTCAAGCGGACCTATAACGGCATCATGGCGCGCGGCGACCGCGTCGTCGCGGTGAGCGAGCAGATCGCGCAACTGATCAACGACCGCTACGGCACGCCCTGGGACAAGATCGCCGTGGTGCCGCTGAGCATCGATCTCGCCCGTTTCGATCCCGCCGAGGTGGACAGCGCGGCCGTCGCGGATTTGCGTCACGCCTGGGGCGTCAGGCGCGACACCAAGGTCATCCTGATCGTCGGCCGCATCCTGCGCCGCAAGGGCCACCATGTGGCGGTGAAAGCGGTGCAGCGCCTCAAGGACATGGGGCTGAAGGATTTCCTGTGCGTCTTCGTCGGCGAGGACCGTGGGCGCACCCGCTACACGGGCGAATTATGGGACCTGGTGCTGGCGACCGGCACCATGGACGTGATCCGCATGGCGGCTCCGGTGGCCGACATGGCGGCCGCCTATGCCGCGGCCTCGGTGGTGGTGTCGGCCGCCATCCAACCGGAGGGTGCGCAGCGGGCGATCCTGGAGGCGCAGGCCATGGCGCGGCCGGTGATCGTGTCCGACCTCGGCGCCGGCCCGGATGTGGTGCTGACCGCCCCGGCCGTGCCGGAAGGACGGGTGGCGGGCTTGCGTTTTCCGGCCGGCGATGACGCCGCGCTGGGCACGGCGCTGCTGCGGCTGTTCTCGATGCCGGAACCGACGCGCGCGGCCATGGGGCTGCGAGGCCGCGATTGGGTCCTCGGCCATTTCAACGCCGCCACCGTGGCGGAACAGACATTGCGCCTTTATGACGAGGTTTTGGCGGACCACGGCGGCCGGACGCCGTTTCGCCAGATCAAACAAAACTAGAGAAATTTGAACCGTTTGGCCGGCAGAGCCGGTCTTTTATCGATATTCTGTGCGGAACCGCGTTGACTTATTCGCCGTTTCTACCAATCTGTGCATCTCCCGCGCCACGTCCGACACGCCGGGAATTCGTAGCAACAACATGAGGAGAAGGCAGCCATTCGTCGTCCGATGAAAGCCGCGCAGCCCGTTCAAAAGGGCGGTCCGCGCATCAACGAGGAGATCCGCGTACGCGAGGTCCAACTTATTGACAGCACCGGCGACAACAAAGGTGTCGTCGACATCCAAACCGCCCTGGGCATGGCCCAGGCCGCCGGGCTTGATCTCGTCGAGATCGCCCCCAATTCCGCCCCGCCTGTCGTCAAGATCCTGGACTACGGCAAGTACAAGTACCAGGCGCAGAAGAAGGCGGCGGAAGCCCGCAAGAGACAACACGTCGTCGAGATCAAGGAGATCAAGCTCCGGCCGATGATCGACGATCACGACTACGACGTGAAGATGCGCGCGATGAAGCGCTTCTTCGAGGAAGGCGACAAGGTCAAGATCACGCTGCGCTTCCGGGGCCGCGAGATGGCCCATCAGGAGCTCGGCTTCCAGCTCTTGAACCGCGTCAAGGCCGATACCGGAGAAGTGGCCAAGGTCGAACAGGACGCCAAGTTCGAAGGCCGCCAGATGGTCATGGTGCTGGCGCCGCGCTGAGCGCCTGATTCGCCATTCCGCGTGAAAAATGCGCCGCTCGCGCCTGCCGCGGGTGGCGCTTTTATTTTGCCGTTACACGGCGCAACGGCGATTATGACGATTTTACCGGCGTTTTAGTGCTGTCCCCAAAACTTAATTTTTAGGACGTTCCCACTCCGTCAGCCTCGCGTCAGCTTGGCGGTCTATTTTGCGTCGGTCGTTTGCCTGTACGCCTGCGCGTGATTCCTCACCAACCTGATTTCAAGTGCCGCGTGCCTGGCACCCGGCCGGAGGGGGCGACCTTGATCACCATCACCGTCAACGGAAAGAAGTACGATTGCGCGTCGGACCCGACGACGCCGCTGCTCTGGGTTCTGCGCGACGAGATCGGCCTCACCGGAACCAAATATGGCTGCGGCATCGAGGTTTGCGGCGCCTGCACGGTGATCGTGAACGGCCAAGCCGAGCGTTCGTGCCAGCTCGAACTCAAAGAAGTGGCCGGCCGGTCGATCACCACGATCGAAGGCCTGTCGCCCGATCGCAGCCATCCGCTGCAGCAGGCCTGGATCGAGATGCAGGTGCCACAATGCGGCTATTGCCAGTCCGGCATGATCATGGCCGCCGCGGCGCTGCTCGCCAATAAGCCAAACCCGACCGATGCCGACATCAACGAGATCGACAATGTCTGTGTTTGCGGCACCTATCAGCGCGTGCGCGCCGCCATCCACAAAGCGGCGAAGGGCTAAAGGGAGCCGGTCATGAACGAAACGACGCTCCCGAACGAATCCGTCACGATCAGCCGGCGCGATGTGCTGGCCGGCGGCGCAGGCCTCGTCATCGCCTTCACCCTCGGCATTTCGGCCCGGGAGGCGGCCGCGGCCGGCATTTCGACGCCGATCGGCGCCTTCATCGAAATCACCAGCGGCAACAAGATCAACGTGCTGGTCGCGAGTTCGGAGATGGGTCAGGGCATCATGACCGGCCTTGCCCAGCTTGTCGCCGAGGAGCTGATGGTTGATTGGCCGCAGGTCACCGCGCAGCACGCGCCCCCCGGCTGGGCCTATGCCAACCCGCTGTTCGGCATTCAACTCACCGCCGGCAGCAGCAGCATCCGCGGCTGGTTCACGCCGTTGCGCACGGCCGCAGCCAGCGCGCGCGAAATGCTGATCAGCGCCGGCGCGGCCGCGCTCAACGCCCCGCGCGCATCCTGCGTCGCCAAGCGCGGCCGCGTCTGGGTGGCCGGCACCACCCGCTCGGTTCCCTACGGGCAGATTGCCGGGGCGGCCGCCAAGGTGCCGCCGCCGTCAAATCCCCCGCTCGTTTCCAATTTCCGCTTCATCGGGAAGCCGCAACAGCGTCTCGATATTCCCGCCAAGGTCGACGGGTCGGCGGTCTATGGCATCGACGTGCGCCTGCCCGGAATGCTGCATGCCGCGGTCAAGCACTGCCCCACCCTCGGCGGCACGGTCGCCAAGACGCCGGCCAAGCCGGCGGGCGCGATCGCGGTGGTCAATCTCGGCGATGCGGTCGCCGTGGTCGCCGCCAATACCGGCCTCGCCAAGCGGCTGTCGGAGGAACTCAATGTCCAGTGGAGCATTCCGGCATCGTCGGCCCAGCTCGACAGCGCGCTGATCGCGAGCAAGGCCCAGCAATTGCTGGCGAATGGGACGCCGCAGATTGCGGAACAGGTCGGCTCACCGAATGCCGAGCTCGGCAAGGCGGCGAGCCGCATCCACGCGATCTACACGCTGCCCTACCTCGCCCATGCGTGCATGGAACCCTTGAACTGCACGGTGGCGGTCACGGCCAACGCCTGCAAGATCTGGGCGCCGACGCAAAGCCCCATGCTTTGCGTGTTCACGGCGCAGGCGCTCACCGGGCTTTCGCCCGACAAGATCACCGTCACCACCACGTACCTGGGTGGCGGCCTCGGGCGCAAATTCGAGCAGGACTATGTCGCGCAGGCGATCAAGGTGGCGCAGGCCGTGAATGCGCCCGTCAAGCTCACCTGGCCGCGCGAGCAGGATTTCACCAACGACCAGTACCGGCCGATGGCAATGGCGAAGGTCGATGCCGGCATCGATTCGAATGGCCAGATCCGGGCATGGATCTATCGCAACGTCTCGCCCTCCATCCTGGGCCAGCGCAATCCCGGCATGACCGATATCGACACCCAGGCCACCGAGGGCTCCGACAAGCTCGCCTATAATTTCGCGAGCCGGCGGGTCGAATATGTCAAGCATACGGCCGCCGTGCCGGTCGGCTTCTGGCGCTCGGTCGGCCATTCGATCAATTGCTTCGCGGTCGAAAGCGCAATCGACGAATTGGCGCATGCTGCCGGGCAAGACCCTTACGCGTTCCGCCGCAAGCATCTCGCCGGCAATGCCCGGGCGCTGGCGGTGCTTGATGCGGCGGCCGCGCTCGGCAATTGGTCTGCGACGTTGCCCGCCGGGCGCGCACGCGGCATCGCCTATTCCGAAGCATTCGGCAGCTTGGTCGCTCAGGTGGTGGAGATCTCGGCGCCGACCGCCACCGCCATTACGGTGCACAAGGTCGCCTGCGCCATCGATTGCGGCATGGCGGTGAACCCCGACCAGGTCACCGCGCAAATGGAGGGCGGCATCCTGCACGGCCTGAGCGCGGCCATGTGGGGCCACGTCACCTTCAATAAGGGTGTCGTCAGCCCCCGCAATTTCGACCGCTACCGCCTCATCCGCATGCGCGAAATGCCGGTCATCACGGTACAAATCGTAGAGTCCGGCGGCCCGCTCGGTGGGGCGGGGGAGCCGGGCGTGCCGCCGATCGCCCCGGCCATCGCCAATGCCTATGCGCGCTTGAGCGGCAAAAGGCTGCGGAATCTGCCGTTTTTCCCGGCGCAAAGCGTCATGGGGGACGGTTAGCGCCGCTCCGCCTCCCAATGACCGGCGCAGGTGCCGTTGGCACCCACGCCCTGCCAAGTGCCCGCGCCAGTTTGCGCGGCAAGATGGCCATTGCCGGTAGCGCCGCGGTCGCCGCGGCGGATGCTGACCTTGACGGCGCCGTTGGCGGCCACGGTGCCGCCGAGGTCGAAATCGCCGTCCCCGGCATAGCGCACCCGGCCGTCGGCCACCGATACTTCATAGCGATAGGCGGTATCGCAATCGCCCTTTTCGGTGACGATCAGCACGCTCCAGTTGCCGTCGTGGCCGGCCGCGCGGGCCCGGGCGGGCGTCCCGCCGAGCCAGGCCAGCGCCAGAAAAGCCGAAAACACCAGAGCATTGACGCAGAAACGCACGCCGTACCGCATAGAAACTCCCCTTGCGCGAGGCCCGGGTCCTCGCGCGCATCATAGGCCATGCGGTAGCAATACCTCCGACTGTCTGGCTATTTGGTGAACGGCCGCCGCCGCGATCCGAAACCGGACGGCCCGGATCGGTCCGACCGGCGGCGCGCGCTCAGGACGAGGCCAGCACGGGCCGGGCCGGCCGCAGACGTTCCGCGCGCGCACGCTGGCGCACCGCCGGTCCGAAACCGCCGAGCACATTGGCGCCGACATTCCAAAGCTTGTTGACGCCGCTGACGACCGTCACGAGCTTCTGGATCGGGCAGCGCTCGACCTCCTGCAGCGGGCGCGAGACGAACAGATTGGCGTGGTAAAGGCCTTCCGTTTCGCGGCCGCTGGAATCGAGCCCGCGCGCTTCCACCGCCCGGATGGTCGCCTCCATTTCCTCGCGATTGGCGAAACGGCGCTGCACGAAGGTCGCGCCTTCATAAGGCTCGGTATCGAGCCCCTGTTCGGCCAGCGTCGCCGCGATCTCGTCATAGGGAAACATGCGCAGGACGAAGGAGGCGACCCACGGCGCGCGGTCTTTGCGGGTAACCTTGGCCAGCCGCCGGAAGGTCTTGCTGGTCACATAGCCGACGCAGCCGGTCGACACGATGAGGTCGACCCCGGCGAGGATCTCCGCTTCCTCCGGCGTCGGATCGCGGCTCTCCAGGTCGATGGCCAGGCCGCGGTCAAGGATGCCGCAGGCCTCCGCGTAGCGCACCGCGTTTTCGGAAATGTCGAGACCGATGACCCGGACATCGTCGAATTTCGGCCAGGCCCGATAATAGGCGCGGTCGAGCTCGAGCAGCTCCTCGCTGGTCAGGCCCTGCAGAGCGGGCGCGGTATAGCGCTGCCGCAGCTGCTCGTAGCCGAGGGCGTATTTCATGAGGGCGCCGTTGATCGCGTAGGAGCAGCCGAGATCGAGCACCGTGACGGGCCCGTCCTGCACCTGCCGGCGCGCCCGGATGATCTGGCGGAAGATGGGTTGCGCAAGATGTGGGATAATATAATCTAATTGACCCAAATATTTGAAATATTCTCGTGGATCAGTAGACGTATAAAGATCAGAAAAATCCATCTTGTTTTGATTAATCACGGCAAAACTACTGTATTTAGTCATGAGTCATTCCTCCAACCCTGCGGCTTGCGGCCGCCTTCCAAGCTCCGATTTTTGGCTGCTTGAACTTAAATACAGCCGCGGATGCCCGATCGCAACCCACGAAATCTTTGAATATTGGCGCGATATTCGACGTCTCGCGCCAGAACGCCCGCGGTTCCGCGCGAAAGTCGCCGATGCAATCAGTTGTCAACAGGCGGCGCGTCTGCCATAACGCCGCCCTCTCGCCGCCCGGCTGATCAAGGGCTGCCGTGGCGGCGATACCCGCTCAATCCCGAGCAACCCGCTCCAGGACAGTAGTCCTGCGGGCTTATTCCGGCCGCGCGGGCCTCAGGCCCCGTCTTGTGCCGACCAGGAGAGCCAAATGCCCAAGCTGAAGACCAAATCGGGCGCCAAAAAGCGCTTCAAAGTCACCGCCACCGGCAAGGTGAAATACCAGCAGTCCGGCAAACGCCACGGCATGATCAAGCGGACCACCAAGCAGATCCGCGAACATCGCGGCACCAATGTGCTGTTCAAGACCGACGGCGACAACATCAA
>Ga0182748_1003326_pt1 | contig 13663 bp, 13 predicted proteins | sample eDN3rd37CKraftOP_FD_128877 | JGI IMG/M metagenome (GOLD analysis project Ga0182748, IMG submission 128877) | Enriched Organic Plus compost microbial communities from Emeryville, California, USA - eDNA 3rd pass 37_C Kraft OP (version 2) (version 2) ...
GGGACGGATCCGCAGACTGGTAAGCGGTGGTCTGCGGCGAATGCCACCGGCCATCACGAGATGCGTAACGCCCTCGCGCTTCAGCCTCGGCATCAGCAGCCCGACATGCTCAAGTTTCACCGGGAGCAGATCGTAGCGATCAGGTGCGGGATCGAACGTGGCTTCACCCTCGATCGCCACCACGAGCGGCCGCCTGGCGCTTGCCTGCAAGGCATCGACAACACTGTGCGGAAGCATGCCGCTACCGGCGATGATGGCGACCTTGGCCTCAGGCCCCAGATGATGAAACGACGCCTTATTCGTCGACGCCGTCATCCCCATTTATCCCGCTGGAGCCGCGCTTGGGCACTGTAAACAGCCGATGCTCACGCGCCGCCAGAAAATTGACGATATCCATCACTTCCGGGGCTTCTGAAAAGGCCTCACGCACGAGAGGGATGTTCTCCGCCAACGGACGTTGCGGGTCGAACAGCATCTTGTAGGCCTTGCGGATCGCGAAAATCTGCGCCCGCGCCATGCCCGAGCGCTTCATGCCGACGACATTCAGCCCGCGCAGCCGGGCTCTGTCGCCCTGCGCCATGCCGAAGGGAATAACGTCTCCTGCGACAGCCGCACAGCCGCCAATAAATGCATGGTGGCCGATACGCACGAATTGATGCACCGCTGCAGCACCCGAAACGATCGCGCCGTTGCCAACTTCGACATGCCCGCCCAGCACGGAGTTGTTCGCCATGGTGACATTATCGCCAATGTCACAATCATGCGCGACATGGGTCTGCACCATGAACAGGCAATTGTTGCCGATGGTGGTCTTGCCGCGGCTCGTGTCGGTGCCGCAATGCATCGTCACGCCTTCGCGGATGATGTTGCCGCTGCCGATCTCCAGCGTCGTGCGTCCGCCCTTGTGCTTGAAGTTCTGCGGCGCGCCGCCAAGCACGGCATTCGGGTAGACCTGGGATCCGGCGCCGAGACGCGTGCCGTCAAGAATCGTCACATGACCGATGAGCTCGACATCATCCCCCAGAACCACATCCGCCGTTACGTGGCAGAACGGTCCGATACGCACACCGCTGCCAAGCTCCGCGCCCTTGTCTACAATTGCACTGGGATGAATAAGGGTCATGCAGCTGCCGTTTCTGGCTCTTCTTTCGGTGTCATCAGTGCCGAGATTACCGCTTCGGCAACCTTGGCGCCATCAACTATCGCTTCACATTCGAATTTCCAGATGCCGCTGCGCTGCTTGAGCTTCTTCACGTGCAGCTCGAGCCGGTCACCCGGCAGCACCGGCTTGCGGAACTTGGCGCCATCGATGGTCATGAAATACACGACCGAAGGGGTGTTCGCGCCGGCATTGTTGATGCAGATCGCACCTGCCGTCTGCGCCATGGCCTCGATGATGAGCACGCCAGGCATCACCGGCTTCTCGGGAAAATGGCCCTGGAAGTGCGGCTCGTTGATCGTCACATTCTTAATGCCGATGGCCGAGTTGTCACCATCGATCTCGATGATCTTATCAACCAGCAGAAACGGGTAGCGGTGCGGCAGCAACCGCAACAGCTTGGCAATATCGACACTGTCCAACGCCTTGGGCGCTTCCTCTACCATCGCTTCTATTTTCCTTTCCGATTTCTTTCGACGAGGCTGCGCAATGCTGCGATCTCGCGAAATGCCTGCCGCATGGGTTGCGCCGGCAAACCTGCCCAACGCTCTCCAGCGGGAATGTCGTTCATGACGCCGCTGCCTGCTGCGAGCTGCGCCTTGTCACCGATGGTGATGTGGTCGGCAATACCGACGCGCCCACCCATCATCACCATATCGCCCACGGTCACTGAACCGGAAATACCACAATGGCCTGCGATGACCACAGAGCGGCCGATCTTGACGTTGTGAGCGACCTGCACAAGATTGTCGATCTTGCTGCCTTCACCAATGACGGTGTCCGTCAATGCACCGCGATCGATGGTCGTGTTCGCGCCGATCTCGACGTCGTTCTGGATCACCACACGGCCGATCTGCGGGTTCTTCATAAGCCCTGTCGGACCCGGTAGGAAGCCAAAACCGTCCTGGCCGATCTGTGCGCCTGGATGGATGATCACCCGATCCCCCAGCATGGCGAACTGAATGGTGCACTGGGACCCGATGAAGCAGTCGCGGCCGATGGTACAGCCATCGGCAATGACCGCATTCGGTCCAATGACGGTGCCCTGCCCTATGGCAACGTTCCTGCCGATAACAGCGCCGGCCTCGATGATCACGCCATCTTCAAGCGTTACACCCTCGCAGATGACGGCGCGTGGAGAAACGCCCGTCTCACCCGTGATAGGCTGCGGGCGCGTGCCACTCGGAAACAGCAGCCGCGCAATCTGCGCAAACGCATGCTGCGGACGTTCTGAAACCAGAACGGCCACCCCTTTTGGAACGTCCTTGACGCTATCGGGATCACAAATGACGGCTGCCGCACGAACCGTGCTCAGCAGGGAAGCGTTGCGCTTGCCATCAACGAAAACGAGGGAGTCTGCACCTCCCTCGGAAGCAGCCGCGAGTCGATGGATCGGCAATCCGCTCTTCGACTCGTCCAGCAGCCTGGCACCTGTCAGCGTCGCGATTTCGCCCAGTTCAAGGCGTCGCGAGGGAACAAAGAACTTGGGTTCCGTCATGGTGCCAATCATCCGAACCGTCCGGGCCATAAGGCCCGGAGGGTTAATTCAGCTCTAGAACCGGGTCGAGATACCGAAGTTCCAATGCTGGATGCGGTCGGTATCTTCCTTGACGACCGGCTCGGCATAGTCAACGCGCAGCGGACCGAAGGGCGAAGCCCAGATCAAGCTGGCGCCAACCGATGCGCGCCACTTCATACCGGTTCCCTCAGCAGCGGCCCAGTCATTGCCGTAGAGCGTTGCCGCATCCGCAAAGACTGCACCGCGCAGACCGATGCTCTCGGGCAGAACCGGGATGGGGAACTGAGCCTCAACCGTGCCGTGGAAATAGGTCTTACCGCCAAGGTAGTCACGGTTGGTGCTATCCTCAACCCGTTCGAAAGGTCCGATACCGTTGTACTTGAAGCCGCGGATGATGCGGTCGTTGCTGTTGAAGTGGTCGAAGATGCGCAGCGGCTCGTCACCCCAGGCGGAGACGTGACCGCCACCAACCGTGACCAAACCGACGACATCCAGATCTTCCGACAGCGTCTTGTAGTAGTTGCCGCGGCCAGTGACCTTAACGTACTTCGCGTCGCCGCCCAGACCGGCAAACTCGACCGAGGCCGTCGCGTAGATACCGTCACGCGGGTTCTTCGTGTCGTCGATCGTGTTGTAGACGAGACCCGTGGAAATCGACGAACGGGTCCAGGTGCCCTGCTCGAGCGCCTGTCTGACCGCGCTGGACAGATTGGCATTGGCAGCAACCTGCTCGTACTTTTCCTGCGAGTAGTTGTAGGCGAACTGCGCCGTCAGGTCTTCCGTGATCGGCAGACCGAAGCGAACCGTACCACCCGTCGTCTCACGATCGAAGATGTGGTCGTTGTTCGAGTTGTTCACCTTTCGCGTGTTGCGATAGATGTCGAACCCGGCTGCGACGCGGTAGCCAAGGAAATACGGCTCCGTGAAGGACAGCATGAAGTCACGCGAGTCCTTGCCGCCCGATGCGGACAAGCGGATGGCCTGACCACGGCCGAGGAAGTTGCGCTCGCTGATCGAGCCTTCCAGCGAGAAGCCGCCGCCACTGCTCGACGTCTGGCCGGTGGAGTAGCCGGCGCCGATCGAGAACTCACCCGTCGACTGCTCGACGACATCAACAACCAGCACCACCTGGTCAGGCTGCGAGCCCGGTACGGTGGAGATGTTGATGGTCTGGAAGAAGCCGAGGGCATCCAGGCGGCGCTTGGCGCGCGAAACCATGACCTGGTTGAAGGCATCGCCTTCGCTCACGTCAAACTCACGACGAATGACATAGTCACGCGTACGGTTGTTGCCGCGGATCTCGATGCGCTCGATGTAGGCGCGAACACCCTCGTCTACCGAGTAGACGACGGAGATCGTGCGGTTCTCGAAGTCGCGGTTGCCGCGTGGCGTCACTTCGGCAAAGGCATAGCCGCTGCCAGCAAGACGCTCGGTCAGACCGATGACAGACGCCTCAACATCCTTGGCGCGGTAGGTGCTGCCGGAGCGCGTCTTCAGCGAGGAGTTGAGCGCGCTGATATCGAGGCCCGGAACGGACGATTCGATGCTGACGTCAGAGAACGTGTAGCGCTGGCCTTCATCAACGGTGAAGACGATCGTGTACTTGTTGTCGACGAGCGTGGCCGAGGCATCAAGCACGCGGAAGTCCGCATAGCCCTGGTTGAAGTAGAAGCGGCGGAGTGCTTCCTCGTCGGCGCGAATGCGATTCTCGTCATAGACGTCGTTGCGGGACAGCCACGAAAGAATGTTCGATTCCTTCGTGTTGATAACTTCACGCAGACGGCGGTCGCTGAAGGCCTGGTTGCCTTCGAAGTTGATGTCCGCGATCTTGGTGCGGTCGCCTTCCTGAACGGTGTAGACGACGTTTACGCGTCCACCTTCAAGCTCCTGCACGCTGGCGCTGACGGTCGCATCGTCGCGACCGATCCGGCGATAGGCTTCGCGGATTGCCTCGGCATCAGCATCCATCGCTTCACGCGAGAAGGCGCTGCGCGGAGCAAGCTGGACAGCCTGCGCGAGGTTTGCGTCTTTGATCTTCTTGTTGCCCTGGAACAGGACCTGGTTGACGATCGCATTTTCGATCACCGTCACAACCAGGGTGCTGCCGGACTGCCGGACGGAAACGTCGGCGAAGAGACCGGTCGCGATCAGGCGCTTTACCGCATCATCAAGATCCGACTGGTTGAAGTTCTGGCCAGGGCGAATGCCAAGCTGTCCGCGCACTGAGTCGGCGTCGACACGGCGGTTCCCCCTCACCTCGATGCGGCTCACCGAAGCGGCTTCGGCCTGACCGACCATCGTCATCTGTGCGGTGGTCGCTCCAGCAATAACAAAGCTGGTGGTGATCGCTACCGCCGAAACAGCGGACCTAAATCTTGAAGCTGCCTTCATTGGGCCTTTAAACCTTCTATCCCCGTTGTCCCCACGCGAGAAACCCGGACTTGCGGCAATCCGTTCAACCGGCTGCTTACCGTAATAGCCAGATTTTCTCTACACGCAAGGCTTCTGGTAAATTTGAATTTACGAACTTGGGACCACGTGGCTTTCCCGTCACGGTATTTTGTCGGCGTGGTAAACACACACTGAACAAACCACATTATCCCAGATCGCCCCTCTCCCGATCTATTCCGTCATGAAATGTCGCGGCTGTGGAGCAATTTCTTCCACAGCTTCAGCACCCGAACAAGTCATTCCAGAACACAAACATCATGAACGCAAGCACCATCAACATGCCGACACGGTAAACTGCTTCAGTTACCTGAGCAGGAATCGGTCTGCGGACGATAGCCTCTGCTGCATATAGCATAAGGTGGCCGCCATCGAGAGGTGGTATCGGCAGCAGGTTGAGAATACCGATTCCCACCGAAAGCAACGCCACCAGCTGCACCAGCCACTCAAAGCCTAGACCCGCAGCCCGGCCTGCCATGTCGGCAATCCGGACAGGTCCACCCAGCTGACACCGGTCTTCACGCCCAGCAACGAAACGCTTCATGAATTGGCCCGTGCGGGCAATCACGTCGCCGGTTTCCTGGATGCCGGCCACAACCGCCTGCAGCGGCCCGTACTCGATGCGATCCCGCTTACCCACAGCTTCGTTGGTGACCACGCCGATAAGCCCGATGCGCACCTTCTGACCCAAGGCCGTCGGCTGCTCCGAAACTTCCGGCGTTGCCACCGTCTCGATCTCACGGCCGTCACGCTCCAGAACGATCTTCAGCGGATCGCCTGCCCTGCCGGTGACGATGCGCTGAACGTCGGCAAAGCTTGCAACCCGCACACCATCAACGGAGATGAACGTGTCGCCGGGCAGAATGCCTGCCTCAGCGGCCGGACTGTTGGGACGCACCTCGGCAACGGTCGGCTGATACACATACTGGCCGTAGATCGCGAACATGGCGGCAAAGACCGCAGCACCAAGCACGAAATTCGCAAAGGGACCGGCAAAGACGGTAATGGCACGCTTCCACAGCGGCTGCGTATGGAACGCCACGCGCCGCTCGGCCTCGCTCAGCTTGCTCAACGCCTGCTCATCCACCGAGGCGCTAGTTGCGGACATGTCCCCCACGAACTTGACGTAACCGCCAAGCGGGATGGCCGCCAAACGCCAGCGCGTGCCGTTCTTCGCCGTGTAGCCAAAAATTTCCGGACCGAAACCGATGGAGAACGCCTGTACGCCGATGCCGCACAGTCTGCCGGCAATGAAATGGCCCATCTCATGAACGAAGACGACCACCAGCAGCACAAAAAAGAAGGGTACGAGGGTACCGAAGAGGAAGCTTCCGAGACCGGGGATTATGGCAGAAATGTCGGTCACGTCAGGTCATCCACGAATCAACAAAGCCATCTCAGCAGAATTGCCAAAATGGGCGGATCAATGACCTTCCTCTAGCATGACTCAGGAAGTGTGGGAACTGTCATTCCATCCCGGCGAGGAACGGGATCCAGAGCACGAAAAGCAGCACGGAAGCAGCCACCAGACCGTCGACACGATCCATCACACCACCATGTCCCGGAATGAGATTTCCCGAGTCCTTGGCCCCGTGGCGGCGCTTGACGGCTGACTCGAAAAGGTCGCCCGCCTGCGATGCGATCGAGAGCAGGATCGCAACGATTGCGACCATCAGCAGGTTCACGCTGTCCCAGGCGAAATAGGCGACGATCAGGCTCGCGATGACGCCGCCTATGGCGCCGCCGATCGCTCCGCTCCAGGTCTTTCCCGGCGAAATGGAAGGTGCAAGCTTCGGCCCGCCCAAAGCGCGGCCGGTGAAATAGGCAATCGTGTCGGTGCCCCAGACGACGGCAAAGAGGAAAACAATCGTCCACAGGCCTTCAGGCGCGTTGCCACGAAGGAAGATCAGTGTTGCTGCCGGCAGACCCGCATAGAGGACGCCCCAGCCAGCCCAGAGGCCCCTGCCCGTCGCCAAGCCGGAGATTGCAGCCACTGCGGCGGCAACGAAAAGGCCGACAAAAACGAAGGCCGGGGCAAAGCCCACCAGCATCAGCGCAAGGGCTGCGGCAAGGGCAAAACGAGAGATCGCGAGGTAAACCTTGTGGTCCTCGCCGCGAATGGTCATCCATTCGTGGAACATCGCTGCTGCCATGGCTGCAGCAAACAGCCTGAACGGGAAGCCGCCCCACCAGGTCAGCACCAGCACGGCAGCGGCCAGGATCACCCCGGAAATGATGCGCAGTTGCAGATTGCTGCGCGGCTTTGTTCCCCCCGCCATCGGTGTCACACCGCTTCCTTGGTCTCGACACCGCCGAAGCGACGGGTCCGGCTGCCGAACTCGGCAATTGCCTCGATCAGCTGCTCCTTGCCAAAGTCGGGCCAATGGCAAGGCAGGAAGACAAACTCGGAGTAAGCCGCCTGCCAGAGCAGGAAATTGGAAAGGCGCTGTTCGCCGCTCGTGCGGATGATCACATCGGGATCCGGAACACCGCGGGTATCCAGATGATTCCCGATCAGCTCGGCAGTAATGTCATCGGGAGACAGCGCGCCGTCGCGCACCTTGCAGGCCATGGCCTGAACAGCGCGGGTGATCTCGTCACGCGCACCATAATTGAAGGCAATGACAAGGTTCATCGCCTTGTTGTTGGCTGTCAGCGCCTGAGCCTCGGCTAGCAAGCCGGCAATATCCGGCTCCAGCCCTTCCCGGCTGCCGATGATCTGGACGCGCACACCACTCCGGTGCAGGTCGGCCAGATCGCGCCGGATGAAGAGGCGAAGGAGACCCATGAGGTCAGCGACTTCGGAGCGCGGCCGCGACCAGTTCTCCGAAGAAAAGGCATAGAGCGTGAGCCACGGGATCTGCAGATCGGCAGCAGCTCGAATGGTCCGGCGCAATGCATCCACACCGGCCTTGTGGCCAGCGGTTCGGGGCAAGCCGCGGGCTTTCGCCCAGCGGCCGTTACCATCCATAATGATTGCCACGTGTGAAGGCTTCACGGACGAAGTCCCTTTGTTGCCAGACCGTTCGCCCGCACCTCAGACCTGCATGATTTCTGCTTCTTTCTCGCTCAGAAGCTTGTCGATCGTCGCGATCGTCTCATCGGTGATCTTCTGGACCTTGTCGGACTGAACGCGCGATTCGTCCTGGGTGATGACACCGTCCTTCTCGGCTTTCTTCAGGCCATCCATGCCGTCACGACGAACATGGCGGGCCGCGATGCGAGCGGATTCCGAATACTGGTGCGCGAGCTTGACGAGTTCCTTGCGGCGCTCTTCGTTGAGCTCCGGCAGCGGAATGCGCAGCGTCGTACCCTCGACGATCGGATTGAAGCCCAGGTTGGACTCGCGGATCGCGCGGTCGACGGCGCCAACCAGCGTCTGGTCCCAGATGGAGACCGAAAGCATGCGCGGTTCAGGCACGGAAACGCTGGCCACCTGATTGAGCGGCATTGGTGCGCCATAGGCCTGCACGACAACCGGGTCCAGCAGGTTGGCAGAGGCGCGGCCGGTGCGCAGCGCCGCCAGATCTTGTTTAAAGGCAGAGATCGCGCCTTCCATGCGTCGGCTGAGATCCTTGAAATCAATACCGTCGGCCATGCCAACCTCTCCTTACAATTAAGCCTTGCCTGAGGCAGGTTCGTTCTCGACGATGGTACAGTGACCTGCACCGAGGAGAATATCCTTGAACCCACCCTCTTCGTGAATCGAGAAGACGATTATCGGAATGTTGTTCTCGCGCGCAAGCGCAATCGCAGCCGCGTCCATGATCGCGAGGTTCTCGCGCATGACGCGCTCGTGGCTGAGGCGCTCGTAGCGAACCGCATTGGGATCCTTGCGCGGGTCTGCCGAATAGATACCGTCCACCTGCGTCCCCTTGAACAGGGCGTCCGCGCCTATCTCGGCCGCGCGCAGCGCTGCAGCAGAGTCCGTCGTGAAGAACGGGTTTCCGGTTCCGCCGGCGAAGATCACAACCTTTCCCTCATTCATGTAGGCCGTAGCCTGACGCTGGGAAAAGCTCTCGCACAATTCAGGCATGGCGATGGCGGATAGAACCACCGCGTCGACGCCGAGCTTGACGAGCGAGGTGCGCAGCGCGAGCGAGTTGATGACGGTGGCGAGCATTCCCATGTGGTCGCCGGTCACGCGGTCGCCGCCGCGCGAGGCTACGGCCACGCCGCGGAAGATGTTTCCGCCGCCGATCACCACACCGACCTCAACCCCAAGTTCCCTTGCTGCGGCAATGTCACGGGCGATCTGGTCCACGACATTCACATCGATGCCGAAGCCCTGCTGCCCCATCAGTGCCTCGCCGGAGGCTTTTAGGAGAACGCGGCGGTATCGGGGTTTTTGTTCCATGCTGACCTCTTTGAGCATTGGGCTGTCACAGCGGAATACGTCGGGACCAGGAAACGCATCAGAACATTCGCAGGTAAATTCCCCGCAGCGCACCAGACCGGTCGGAAACCGGTTCCCATTTTCCAGGAACTGCTCCAAGGCGCCGCACCACGTGCAGAACCATGAGAGATCCGTCTTCCTACTGTCGCCTACACGAAGGGCACCGCGTTGTCACGCAGTGCCCTTCTTTAGTAACTGGAAAAAGCTGTGCTTAGCTCTTGACGGCGGCAGCCACTTCAGCGGCGAAGTCCGTCGTTTCCTTTTCGATGCCTTCGCCGAGTGCGTAGCGCAGGAAGGCTACGATCTTGGCCGGAGCGCCGATTTCCTTTTCGGCTTCCTTGAGGGCAGCCTCAACGGTCAGATCCGGGTTGAGAACGAAGTTCTGCTTGAGCAGAACGACTTCCTCGAAGAACTTGCGCATACGGCCTTCCACCATCTTCTCGATGATGTTTTCCGGCTTGCCCGACTGGCGGGCCTGATCCGCGAAGATTTCCTTCTCGCGGGCAACCAGAGCCGGATCGACGTCAGCGTCGGTCAGAGCGGCCGGGTTCGTTGCGGCAACGTGCATTGCAACCTGGCGGCCGAATGCCCGGGCAGCGTCGGCATTGCCTTCGGTCTCAACTGCAACGAGAACGCCGATCTTGCCGAGGCCTTCGACAACGACATTGTGCACGTAGGATGCAACGGCGCCCTTCTCGACCGACAGCTTGGCGGAGCGGCGGAGCGTCAGGTGCTCACCGATCGTTGCAACGGCGTCCTTGATGGACTGCTCGACACTCTTTTCGCTGCCCGGGTAGGCTGCAGCAGCAACGGCATCACGGCTGCCATCGGTCGTAAGAGCAACGCGTGCAACGTTGGTGACGAGCTCCTGGAAGGCTGCGTTGCGAGCAACGAAGTCCGTCTCGGAGTTGACCTCTACCAGAACCGCGCTCGTTGCATCGCTAGCAACAGCAACCAGACCGTCGGCAGCGGTACGGCCCGACTTCTTCTCGGCCTTGGAGATGCCCTTCTTGCGCAGCCAGTCGGCCGCAGCTTCAAGATCGCCGCCCGTTTCCGTCAGCGCGTTCTTGCAGTCCATCATGCCGGCGCCCGTCATTTCGCGCAGTTCTTTAACCAGTGCAGCTGAAACGCTCATCATCGCCTCTTTTATCTATTTGTTTAAACTAGTCATGGTTCCGAGAGGTTTCATCCCGGAACCATGGCCTGAATTCTAGGCGGGAGGATTGCTCCTCCCGATACAAGCTGGGTCTCAGGCGTTGGCTTCGTCGGCCGGCGCGTCAGCGAGCGTCGTCTCGATCGGAGCCTCTTCCGAAGCGCCGATGTCGAAGCCGAGCGAACCCTGCTGACGCTCGATGCCGTCGATAGCTGCGCGAGCGATCAGATCGCAGTACAGCTGAATGGCGCGCGCTGCGTCGTCGTTACCCGGGATCGGGAAGTCAACAACGTCTGGGTCGCAGTTCGAGTCAACGATTGCAACGACCGGAATGCCAAGACGACGAGCTTCCTGAACGGCGATTGCTTCCTTGTTGGTGTCTACGACGAACATCAGGTCCGGCGTGGAGCCCATGTCGCGGATACCGCCGAGGGCGCGGTCAAGCTTTTCACGCTCACGCTCGAGGTTCAGACGCTCCTTCTTGGTGAAGCCCTGAGCATCGCCAGCCAGCAGGTCGTCAAGGCGACGCAGACGCTGGATCGAGTTGGAGATGGTCTTCCAGTTGGTCAGCATGCCGCCGAGCCAGCGGGAGTTCACGTAGTACTGAGCGGAGCGACGAGCGGAATCAGCAACGATGTCCGATGCCTGGCGCTTGGTGCCGACGAACAGAACGCGGCCACCACGGGCAACGGTGTCGGAAACGACCTTGAGAGCCTGGTGCAGCAGCGGCACGGTCTGGCTGAGGTCGATGATGTGGATGTTGTTGCGCGAACCGAAGATGTACGAGTTCATCTTCGGGTTCCAGCGGTGCGTCTGGTGACCGAAGTGTACGCCGGCTTCGAGCAGCTGACGCATGTTGAAATCAGGCAGTGCCATCTTTTATCTTCCTTTCCGGTTGAACCTCCGCGGACTGCAAGGCAACTCTCGTTGCCACCGGTGGTGTTGACAGGATTTCTCCCTGCCAAATACCAAAAGCCCGCGTGTGGGATGGGCGCGCATATATCGGGTAAAACCGGACAAGGCAAGTGCCGGAGGCCGGCTTCGGCCATTTTCGCTTGCCGCTGGCGCTTCTCCGTTCGGACGACCGCTATTGCTTGGTGCAATCCTGATCGACGTCGTTCTTCGTGAATTCGACGAGGCTGGCCGCCATGGAGTATTCCTCGTAGCGGATCACGATGTTCGTCTGGACGCCAGTCTCGTGCATCTGGAAGGTCACGTCATAGTCGCTGACGCGCTCGCCTTCCTGGTCAGTGTCCGGCTCGAAATAGGCCATCGTGACCGGCAGAAAGTTGTCGTCGCCGATATCGCCGAGGAGTGTTCTGGTTTCTGCGGCCTTGAGCGGCTTCGCCTTGCCGATAACGACAGAGACGGTGGTGGCGTCATCAACGAATTCGGTTCCGTCGAACACGGAGCTCTCATAGAAGCGCAGGCCTTCGCGCGCATTTTCAAGAATCTCGAAAACCTGGCCGCTCGGGAACATGGCGGCCGGACCGAATGTCATCTCCGCCTTCTCAGGCTTGGTGTATGCCACCTGAATGCCGTCGGCGGTGCGCTCCGCCGATCCCTCCACCTCTTCCTCAAGCTCCTGGTCCGAATAGGACTGGCTCTTGAACTTGAAGCTCTGGCCGTCAGCCGTCTCGAAGCTTTGAACCCGCCGGTCGAGCAGGCGCGGACCCTCACTTGTCTCGAACTTCATCACCAGCCGGGATTCAGCGGTGTAGCCCTGACAGGCGGAGCCGGAAAAATCGAAGACCCAGCGTCCGGACAGCCCCTCAATGTCTGACGTGTCGCTGACGGAGGCTAAACTGACGTCATAGACCGCCCTATGTGGTAATAGAGTCAGAGCCTCAGCCCTTACGGCGCCACAAAGGGTCACCACACTCAATGTGGCGGCAAGAAGGCTATGACGCGTCACGCGCATTGAGAACTCCGCTTTGGAACGGTTGATCATGAATGACGCCCCCGGCCGGTAGACCCGAAGTCCTGAAGAATGCGGACTGATTCTGCAACCATGATTGGAGCAACAGGAGTGATCCATGTCAGAATCCATTGAGAAGCGCCTGCTTGAACTTGGTGTGGAATTGCCCCCGCCCGCTAAAGCTCTTGCCAATTACGTGCCGACCATGCGGGCTGGCCAGTTCATCTTCACGGCGGGTCAGCTACCATTCAAGGACGGCAAGCTGATGGCAATGGGTGTGCTCGGGCGTGAACTCGGCACGGAAGCAGGCAAGCTCGCCGCCAAATGGTGCGCCGTTAATGTCCTCGCTGCAATACGCAATTCGTTGGGTGGGTTCGATCAGCTGCGGCGGATCGTCAAGATCACCGTCTTTGTCGCATCCACACAGGAGTACACGGAGCAGCATCTGGTAGCCAATGGCGCTTCCGATTTTCTGGTTGCAGCGCTCGGAGAACGCGGCGAACATGCCCGGTCCGCGGTCGGAGTCGCTGTTCTGCCAATGAATGCTCCGGTCGAAATCGAAGCCGTCATAGAAGTCGAGTAAACGGCCATAATGCCTGATCTCTCATGGCTCACCGCCAGGCCGATCGCCCACAGGGGTCTTCACGACCTCAATCAAAGGCGCTGGGAAAATACGCTCGCCGCTTTCTCGGCTGCGATCGATCAAGGCTATGCGATCGAATGCGACGTGCACCTTTCAGCCGATCGCGTGCCTATGGTGTTCCATGACGAGGGTCTGGACCGCCTCACGGGAACCGGCGGATGCATCTGGGAGCGAACCGCCGCCGAGCTTCAGGCGCTGCGGATTGGCGGTACGGAGGAACACATCCCGACGCTGGAAGAGATGCTTGCGCTTGTTGATGGCCGCGTGCCGATTGTCATTGAGTTGAAGGGATCGCGCGCCGAGGGCCTCGTGGAAGAAGTCGTGCACCGCCTTGCCGCCTACCCTGGCCCCGTGGCGCTCATGTCCTTCGAGCATGAGCTCATCCGCGATCTGGAGCGCCATGCCGGAGTGATTCCCTATGGCCTGA
>Ga0182748_1003339_pt1 | contig 13627 bp, 13 predicted proteins | sample eDN3rd37CKraftOP_FD_128877 | JGI IMG/M metagenome (GOLD analysis project Ga0182748, IMG submission 128877) | Enriched Organic Plus compost microbial communities from Emeryville, California, USA - eDNA 3rd pass 37_C Kraft OP (version 2) (version 2) ...
CCAGTCGCGCGTGACCGCGTTCCAGCACTTCGCGCAGATCCTCGGCACGACGACGGGCGCGAACCTCTACTGCTGACCGCCCGAGCGCACGGCTGTGGCCCGTCCCCGGCGGGGACGGGCCACGGCTCTGCGCCCGCCGGGAGCGGGCTCGCGCGTCAGAGCGCGTCGAGGAGGTCGCGCATGCGCTCGATCTCGCCGCCCTGCCCCGCCCCCGTCTCGGCGGCGATCTCGTTCGCGGCGAGGTCCTGGCCCTCGACGAGCACCACGTCGACCATCGCGAGCGCGCCCTCGTGGTGCTGGATCATCCCCTCGAGGAAGAGGCGGTCGAACTCCGCGCCGCGCGCCGCCTCGAGCGCGTCGAGCTGCTCGGCGGAGAGCATCCCGGCTACGCCGTCGCCGTGCTCGTGGTCCGCGCCGTGGGGCGCGCGCGGGCCCGTCCCGCCGGCGCCCTCGACGCCCTCCGGCACGGCGAGGTCGCGCGCCTGGAGCCACGACGCGAGCGCGTGGACCTCCGGCCCCTGCGCGGCGGTGACGCGCTCGGCGAACGCGCGCACGGCGTCCGACTCCGCGCGCTCGGGCGCGAGCGCCGCGATCTCGAGCGCCTGGAGGTGGTGCTCGATCATGCCCGTCACGAACGCGACGTCGGCGCGGTTCCAGGTGTCCCCCTCGGGCGACGCCTCGTAGTCCTCCGGGGCGACGGTCGTCGCGTCCTCGCCCGGTCGCCCGGGCTGCACGACGACGCTGGACGGCGTCGAGGTCGGGGCCGGGTCCGCGGTGCACGCCGCGGCGCCGAGCGAGACGGCGAGCGCGACGACGCCGCAGGTCAGGGCGCGGGCGGCGGCCCGCCGGGTTGCGTTACGACGAGGAAAACTCTGCACCCGCTCCGTTCCCTCCGTGTAAAAAGTCTCCGGAATCCGCCCGGTTTGGGTGGTACAGATCACACCTCCCGGTCAGAATTCGCAGAACACTACCAAGGAGGTGTTTCCCCCGTGCATCGAACGACGCACCGGAAGTCACACCGGCAACGACGCCGGGTCCTGCTCGCCTCGTCCGTGGCCGTCACCCTCTCCGCCGGTTCGCTCGCGCTCGCCACGGCGGCGTCCGCCGAGCCGTCCGACGGCTCTCCCGAGGCGGTGGCCGCGCTCACCGAGCAGGCCGCCGGCTCGCTCCCGGACCTCCCCGCCCAGCGCCTCGCCCCGCTCGCCCAGGCCACCGACGTCCTGGCGCCCGGCGAGGTCGCGGGCAGCCCGAACCTCACCCACGTCGCCAACATCCCGAAGAACGGCGAGTTCGCCCCCGAGGGCCAGTACAGCAGCGACCTCGCGTTCCAGGGCCGCTACGCCTTCGCCGGCAACTACGGCGGGTTCACGGTGTACGACGTCGCGAACCCGACCGCCCCGCAGCAGGTCGCCCAGGTCGTCTGCCCGGGCTCGCAGAACGACATCTCCGTCTACGGGGACCTCCTGGTCCTCAGCACCGACTCGTCGCGCAGCAACGACTCGTGCGACAACGTCGCCCAGAGCGCGGCGATCAAGGAGTCGTGGGAGGGCATCAAGGTCTTCGACATCTCCGAGCCGACGTCGCCGCAGTACGTGGCGTCGGTCGAGACGCAGTGCGGCTCGCACACGCACTCGCTCGCGCCGTCGAAGGACGGCGAGGAGCTGTTCGTCTACGTGTCGTCGTACAGCCCGAACGCGGCCTTCCCCGACTGCCAGCCGCCGCACGACCTCATCTCGGTCGTGCAGATCCCGCTCGACGACCCGGCGTCGGCCGCTCTCGTCTCGACGCCCGTCCTCTTCCCGGACGGCGGCAACCCGGGCGGCAACGGCTCGAGCACGACGTCGGGCTGCCACGACATCACGACCTACCCGTCGAAGGACCTCGCGGCGGGCGCGTGCATGGGCGACGGCATCCTCATGGACATCTCCGACCGCGCGCACCCGGTGGTCACCGAGGTCGTGCGCGACACGACGAACTTCGCGTTCTGGCACTCGGCGACGTTCAACAACGCGGGCACCAAGGTCGTCTTCACCGACGAGCTCGGCGGCGGCGGCGCGCCCACGTGCAACGCGGCGACCGGGCCGGAGAAGGGCGCCGACGCGATCTACGACATCGTGGACGGCGAGCTCGTGTTCAAGAGCTACTACAAGATCGACCGCGAGCAGGCCGCGACGGAGAACTGCGTCGCGCACAACGGTTCGCTCATCCCCGTCCCGGGCCGCGACATCATGGTCCAGGCCTGGTACCAGGGCGGCATCTCCGTGTGGGACTTCACGGACTCGGCCAACCCGGTCGAGATCGCGTGGTTCGACCGCGGCCCGCTGTCCTCCGAGCGGCTGATCCTCGGCGGCTCGTGGTCGGCGTACTGGTACAACGGCGCGATCATCTCGAACGACATCCAGCAGGGTCTCGACGTCCTGCTGCTCGACGACCCGCTCACGAACGCGGCGCGGTCGGTCGTCGCGGACGAGCTCAACCCGCAGGCCCAGCCGACGTACGACGAGCCGGCGGCCTGGTCGAAGGGTGCGACCTACCAGGGCGGGGAGACGGTCACGTACGCGGGCTCCGTGTGGCGTGCGCAGTGGTGGACCCGGGGCCAGACGCCCGGTGACCCGTGGGGCCCGTGGGAGGAGATCGCGGGGGTCGACTCGAACGGCGTCGGGGCGTGGAAGCCGAGCCGCGTGTACGTCCAGGGCGACACCGTGACCCACGAGGGCACGACGTACACCGCGAAGTGGTGGACGCGGAACCAGGAGCCCGGCGACCGCTGGGGTCCGTGGGGACCGCAGGACTGACGCGCCCCCGCCCGGGACCTGCGCCCGGGTGAGGCACGGCACGACGGCGCCCGCTCACCTCCCGGTGGGCGGGCGCCGTCGTGCGCGGACTCCGCGGCGTCAGGCGGCGCTGACGGCCCTCGCCGCGCGCACGGTCGCGAGCGCGCCGCTCCACGCGACGACCTCGTCGAGGGTCGCGTCGAGGTCGCGCGCGTGCCGCTCGCGCGGCGCGAGCGTGCGGAACTCCTCGAAGTCGTCGTAGAGCGACAGCCCGACGGCGGTGCGCACGTCGGCGAGGCGCAGCTCGCCCGCGACGAGCCGCAGCTGCTCGACGGCGCGCGCGCCGCCCTGCGCGCCGTAGCCGACGAAGCCCACGGCCTTGTCGGTCCACTCGTGGTAGAGCCAGTCCATCGCGTTCTTCAGCACGGCGGGCGGCGCGTGGTTGTACTCGGGGGTCACGACGACGTAGCCGTCGTAGCCGTCGATCACGCGCGACCACTCCCACACGAGCGGGTTCTGGTACTGCTGCATCCGGGGCGGGAGCGCCTCGTCGAGGTGCGGCAGGGGGTGGTCGGCGAGGTCGACGAGCTCGAACGTCGCGTCGGTGCGCCGCGACGCGCGGTCGAGCACCCAGCGCGCGACCCCCTCGCCGTTGCGCCCGGTGCGCGTGCTCCCGACGAGGATCGCGATGCGCAGGGTCGAGGACATGGTTCCTCCAGAAAGAGTGACGTGTCACCAAAGTTGGTGATGCGTCACCCTAACTCGTGCTCGGTGATGTGTCACCTACCGCGGCTAGGATCGTCCCCATGACGGGCCACCCGATCCTCGACGACGCCGAGCGCGCGGCGTGGGACGCCTACGTCGCGATGCGCACAGCGCTGGACCGGGCCCTGGCCGCCGGGCTCCGGGACGACGCCGACCTCTCCGAGGCCGAGTTCGAGGCCCTGTTGGCGCTGCACTCCGCGCGCGACCGCACGCTGCGCACCGGCGAGCTCGCCGCCGCGCTGTGCTGGGAGCGCAGCCGCGTCTCGCACCTCGTGCGCCGCATGGGCGAGCGCGGCCTCGTCGAGCGCGGCGAGTGCGTCGACGACGCGCGCGGCACCTGGATCGGGCTCACCAACCCGGGCCGCCGCGCGCTCCTGCGCGCGGTCCGCGGGCACACCGCGCTCCTGCGCGAGCTGGTGTTCGAGCCCCTCGGCCCCGACGGCCTCGCCCGGCTGGAGTCGGTCTCGCGCACGATCCAGGGGGCGGTCGAGCGCTCGCCCGGGACGTCCGCCGAGGGCCGGGAGCCGGACCACGGGGCCGGCGGGCCGGGCCGCGCCCGGGAGGCGTCGTGACCGGCCCGCTGCCCGACGACGCGCGCTGCCCCTGCCTGTCCGGCGACGCGTACGGCGCGTGCTGCGGCCGGTACCACGCCGGGATGCGCACCGGCGCGGACGGCGCGGCGCCCGGCCCGGGGGCGCCGACCGCCGAGGCGCTCATGCGCTCGCGCTACAGCGCCTTCGCCGTGGGTGACGCCGCGTACCTGCGCGCGACGTGGCACGCGTCGACCCGTCCGGCGGACCTCGACCTCGACGACGACCTCGAGTGGCGCCGGCTCGACGTGCTGCGGACCGAGGCGGGCGGCCCGTTCGACGCCGCGGGCGTGGTCGAGTTCGTCGCGCACCACCGCTCGCGCACCGACCGCACCGACCGCGGACGGCTCCACGAGGTGAGCCGGTTCGTGCGCGAGGGCGACCGCTGGTACTACGTCGACGGCGACGTGGGCTGAGACCGCCGGTCACGCGACGCCGGCGACCACGCGGCGGCGCGCCGACGCGGCGACGACCGCGAGCGCGACGAGCGCCGCGCCGAGGAACGCGCCCGCGGTGTTCATGACGACGTCCTGGACGGTCGGGACGCGGCCCGGCAGCAGGTGCTGCGTGAGCTCGATCGCGACCGAGAGCGCGCACCCCGCGAGGGTCACGAGCGCCGCGGTCCGCCACGGCCCGGGCGCGACCCCGCGTCGTCGGGCACCCGCGCCGCGCGCGAGCGGCACGCCGAGCAGGCCGAACGGGCCGAACATGACGACGTTCGCGAGCGCCTCGAGGACGGGCAGCGTGATCGGGATCCCGAGGCCCTGCAGGAAGCCGAGCGTCGCGGTCGCCCAGCCGGGGGCGTCGGTCGACTGCGGCGACGGCCACAGGGTCACGACGAGGACCGCGGCGAGGTAGGCGGCGAACGTCCAGGTCAGCAGGCGCACCACGCCAGCGTAGGGGCCCCGCACCCGGATCCGGGAGCCGCCCCGGACCGCCCACCGACCCTCCACCGTTCCCCCTCCTCCGCGCGCGTGGTCGACGAAGCCTCGGTTCACTGGCGAGATGGTCTCCCTCGGCTTCCACGCGTCCCACGAGCAGATCCCCCCGGGCCCGCTCCTCCGCGCCGCACGGCGGGCCGAGGAGGTGGGGTTCGACGTCGCGATGTGCTCCGACCACCTCGCGCCGTGGAGCGTGCGGCAGGGCGAGTCGGGGCACTCGTGGTCGTGGCTCGGCGCGGCGCTCGCCACGACCGGCCTGCCGTTCGGCGTCGTGACGGCCCCGGGCCAGCGCTACCACCCGGCGGTCGTCGCGCAGGCGGTCGCGACGCTCGGGTCGATGTTCCCCGGCCGGTTCTGGGCCGCGCTCGGCTCGGGCGAGGCGATGAACGAGCACGTCACGGGCGACCGGTGGCCCACGAAGGCCGAGCGCGACGAGCGGCTGCGCGAGTGCGTCGACGTGATCCGCGCGCTCCTCGCCGGCGAGGAGGTCACGCACCACGGGCACGTCACCGTGGACCGGGCCCGGGTCTGGTCGCTGCCCGACGTCGTCCCGCGCCTCGTCGGCCCGGCGGTCACCCCGGCGACGGCGCGCCGCCACGCGGACTGGGCGGACGGCCTCGTGACGGTGAACCAGCCGGTCGAGGCGCTGCGCCGCGTCGTCGGCGAGTACCGCGACGCGGGCGGGCGCGGACCGCTCGCGCTCCAGGTGCACGTCGCGTGGGGCGACGACGACGAGGCCGCGTTCGCCGTCGCGCACGACCAGTGGCGCTCCAACCTGCTGCCACCCAGCGTGAGCTGGCACCTGGAGACGCCCGAGCAGTTCGACGCCGTCGCGGACCTCGTGCGCCCGGAGGAGGTGCGCGGGACGGTCCTCGTCGAGCACGACGCGCAGCGGTTCGCCGACCGCGTCGCCGAGCTCGCGGCGTGCGGGTTCGACGAGGTGTACCTGCACCACGTGGGGCAGCAGCAGGACGCGTTCCTCGACGCCGCGGGCGAGACGCTCCTGCCGCTCCTGCGGTCGGCCACCACGACCGGCGGGGGTGCGGCATGAGGATCAGCGACACCGGCGACCTGTGGTGGAAGAACGCGGTGATCTACTGCCTCGACGTCGAGACGTTCATGGACTGGGACGACGACGGGATCGGCGACTTCGCGGGGCTCGTGCAGCGCCTCGACCACCTGGCCGACCTCGGGGTCACGTGCCTGTGGCTCATGCCGTTCTACCCGACCGCGGACCGCGACGACGGCTACGACATCACCGACTTCCTCGGCGTCGACCCGCGGCTCGGCGACGTGGGCGACCTCGTCGAGCTGATCAGGACCGCGAACGACCGCGGCATCCGCGTCATCGCGGACCTCGTCGTGAACCACACGTCGGACCGGCACCCGTGGTTCACGGCGTCGCGGTCGAGCACGGACGACCCGTACCGCGACTTCTACGTGTGGCGCGCCGACGAGCCGCCGCCGACGAAGGACGAGGTGATCTTCCCCGACCAGGAGGGCGGCATCTGGACGAAGGACGACCGCACCGGCGAGTGGTACCGGCACCGGTTCTACCGCCACATGCCGGACCTCAACACGGCGAACCCGCTGGTCCGGGACGCGATCGCGAAGTCGATGGGCTACTGGGTCCAGCTCGGCCTGTCGGGGTTCCGCGTCGACGCCGTCCCGTTCTTCCTCGGCGACGCGGCGGCGAACCCGTCGGACGAGATCGAGGACCCGCACGACTTCCTGCGCGCGCTGCGCTCGTTCCTCTCGCGCCGCACGGGCGACTCGATCCTCATGGGCGAGGTCAACCTGCCGTTCGCCGAGCAGCGCCTGTACTTCGGCGACGACGGGGAGGGCGACGGGAGCGAGTCCGGCCCGTCGAGCTCCGAGCTCACGCTGCAGTTCGACTTCAACGGCATGCAGGCGATGTACCTGTCCCTCGCGCGGCACGACGCCGGGCCTCTCGCCGCGTCGCTCGAGGAGCGGCCCCCGATCCCGCACGACGCGCAGTGGGCGACGTTCGTGCGCAACCACGACGAGCTCACGCTCGACAAGCTGTCCGAGGACGAGCGCCAGGAGGTGTTCGCCGCGTTCGGGCCCGAGGAGGACATGCAGCTCTACGGCCGGGGTCTACGGCGCCGGCTCCCGCCGATGCTCGGGGGTGACCCGCGGCACGTGCGGATGGTGTACTCGCTGCTCTTCGCGCTCCCGGGCACCCCGGTGCTCTTCTACGGCGAGGAGATCGGCATGGGCGAGAACCTCGCGGCCGACGGCCGGCTCGCCGTGCGGACCCCGATGCAGTGGACGTCGGGGCCGAACGGCGGGTTCTCGCGCGCGCCCGCGCGCCGCCTGTCCGGGCCGGTCCCCGGGGACGGGTACGCGCCCGAGCACGTCAACGTCGCGGACCAGCGGCGCGACCCCGACTCGCTGCTCACGTTCGTGCGCCTGCTCGCGCACCGCTACCGCGAGTGCCCCGAGCTCGGGTGGGGCGACGTCGACGTGCTCGACCAGCCCGAGGCGTCCGTCCTCGCGCTGCGCAGCACGTGGCAGGAGGCGTCGATGGTCACGCTCCACAACCTGTCGCCGGACCCGGTCGTGGTCCCGCTCGCGCTCGGCGAGCTGCCCGAGGGTGCGCGCCTCGTCGACCTGCTCGACGCGGACGACGTCGAGCCGGACCCCGACGGGAAGGCCGAGGTCCGGCTCGACGGCTACGGCTACCGGTGGCTGCGCGTCACGCACCCGGGGTCGCGTCGGCTCCTGTGAGCCGCACGCGCCCGGGCCGCGCGGAGCGCGTCAGTCGTCGTGGCTGGGCTCGTCCGGACCGACCGGGCGCCCCGGCGACGAGGGCCAGTCGGGCGGCGAGTCGGGGACCGGATCGGACGGGCGCGGCTCGTCCGGCACCGGGTCCGCGTGGCTCGGGTCGCGCGGCGGCTCCGACGGGTCCGCGGGCGGCCCCGGCGACTTGGGCGGCTCGACCGTCGGCTCGGCCGGTCGCGCCGGCTCGACCGGTCCGCCCGGGTCGGTCGGCCGGTCGGGGTCGTGGGAGTTCATGGTCATGGCTGCACCTCCGTGCTGCTCGGGACGCTGCTCGGGGCACCGGCTGCGTCTCCTCCGACGCTAGGCACGGCCCGGCCCGCTCGCCCGTCGCGGGCCCCGCCGCGGGCTCGTCCGGGCGCGCGTCCTACCCTGGGGCCGTGACCTCGTTCGCCTCGGACAACTACTCCCCCGCCCACCCCGACGTCCTCGCCGCGCTCGCGGCGGCGAGCGCCGGGCACGCGATCTCCTACGGCGAGGACCCGTGGACCTCCCGCCTGCAGGACGCGGTGCGGGAGCGGTTCGGCGCGGACGCGACCGCCTGGCCGGTGCTCACGGGGACGGGGGCGAACGTCGTCGCGCTCATGGCGATGCTGCCCCGGTGGGGCGCCGTCGTCGCGTCCGAGCACGCGCACCTCAACACCGACGAGAACGGCGCGCCCGAGCGGGTCGGCGGCGTCAAGGTCCTCGCGGTCCCCGCGCCCGACGGGAAGATCGGCCCCGACGCCGTCGAGCGGTTCGCGGGCGACCTCGGCGACCCGCACCGCGCCCAGCCGCTCGTCGTCTCGCTCACGCAGTCGACCGAGCTCGGCACGCTCTACACGCCCGCGGAGATCCGGGAGGTCGCGGACGCCGCGCACGCGCACGGGATGCGCGTGCACCTCGACGGGTCGCGCCTCGCGAACGCCGCCGCGGCGCTCGACGTGCCGCTGCGCGCGCTGACGTCGGACGCGGGCGTGGACGTCCTGTCGTTCGGCGGGACCAAGAACGGTCTCGCGCTCGGCGAGGCCGTGATCGTGCTCGACCCCTCGGCCGTCGACGGCGTGGAGTTCGTGCGCAAGGCGACGATGCAGCTCGCGTCGAAGATGCGCTACGTCTCCGCGCAGCTCCTCGCGCTGTTCGAACCCGTGGGCGACGCCGTCGCGGAGGTCGACGACGCCGCGCACGTCGACGAGCTGTGGCTGCGCAACGCGCGGCACGCCAACGCGATGGCCGCGCGGCTGCGCGCCGGGCTCGCCGACGCCCCCGGCCTCGCGCTCACCCAGCCCACGCTCGTCAACGCGGTGTTCGCAACGCTCCCGCGCGCCGCCGTCGCGCGCCTGCGCGAGCGCCACCGCTTCTACGACTGGGGGCCGGGCGAGACGCCCGAGCGCGTCGAGGTGCGCTGGATGTGCGCGTGGGACACGACGCCCGAGGACGTGGACGGGTTCGTCGCGGACGTGCACCGCATCCTCGCGGTCGGGCCCTGACCGGGCGAGGATGGCAGCATGACTCCCGTGACGCCACCCACCCCTGACGACCTCGTGCACCTGCGCCGCTGCGTCGAGCTCGCCCGTGAGGCGCTCGACGACGGCGACGAGCCGTTCGGCTCCGTCCTCGTCGACGCCGACGGGGTCGTGCGGTTCGAGGACCGCAACCGCGTGCAGGGCGGTGACGCGACCCGCCACCCCGAATTCGAGATCGCCCGCTGGGCCGCCGCGCACCTCACCCCCGAGGAGCGCCGCGGCGCCGTCGTCTACACGTCGGGCGAGCACTGCGCGATGTGCAGCGCCGCGCACGCGTGGGTCGGCCTCGGCCCGATCGTCTACGCCGCGAGCACGACGCAGCTGCTCGGCTGGCTCGAGGAGTGGGGCGTGGCGCCCGGGCCCGTGCGCCCGCTCGCGGTCGGCGAGGTCGCGCCCGGCGTCGCCGTGCGCGGCCCCGCGTACGAGCTCGAGGTCGAGGTCCGGGCCCTGCACGCGCGCCTGCACGGCGTCGCCTGACCGCCGCGCTGCCACCCGGGCGTGCGTGACGACGGCCTCGCGTCAGGCGTCGAGCGCGTCCGCGACGGTGCGCGCGACCTCGGGCACCGCGAGGTAGCCGGCGGGCCGGCCGTCGTCGAGCACGACGGCCGCCGCGTGGTGGCCGGGGGCGGCGTTCGCGACGACGAGCTCCTCGACCGGCGGCGCCGGCGGCCGGAGCGGGAACGCGTCCGGGCCGAGACCGTGCAGCGCGAGCGCGTCGCGCCGGTCCCGGACGGCGACCCAGCGCCGCACCGGCGCCGGGACGCGCAGCGGGGCGCGCGCCGCGAGCACGTCGCGGATCGCGCGGACGGCGAGCGGCGACCCGAGCGTGAGCAGCAGGGGCACGTCCCACCGCCCCGCGGCCGGGTGCTCGCGGAGCACCCCGTAGGCGACGACCGACCCGAGCGAGTGCGCGACGACGACGGCCGGCCCGTCGGTCGCCAGCGCGGCGGCGAGCGCGTCGTCCAGCACGGTGCGCACGTCCGGGTCGTGCAGGTACGCCCAGACGTCGCGGGCGAGCAGCACGACGACGGCGGCGCTGAGCCCGGGCACGGAACGGTCGAGCGCGGACAGCAGCAGGTTGACCCACGCGGCTCCGCCGCCCAGGCCCGAGCCCTCCGCGCGGACGGGCACGTCGGCCCCGGCCGCGCGCAGCACCTCCTCGGCGACGTCCGCGACGAACGCGAGCTCGTCGTCGGGCAGCACGGGTCCGGCCCCTCCGGCGGGGTCGTCGGCGGCGTGGACCGTGACCGGGGGTGGTGCCGCGTCGCCCGCGACGAGGCCGGCGAGCGCGTCGCCGTAGAACACGAACGACGTGTCCTCGTCGCGCAGGCGCAGGTCGGACCCGGCGGCCGCGAGGCCCGCGTCCAACGCGGTGACCCAGGTGCGGTCGAGCTGCTCGGCGTCGAGCCCCTGGTTGTCGCGGCCGTGGACGAGCACGAGTCGGGTCACCCGCCGAACCTACCGGCTGCCGGACCCGCCCGGAGGGTCTAGCGTCGGCCCCAGACCAGCACGCAGCACGGAGGTACGCACATGTCCGACCCCACTCTCACCGAGCACAGCACGTCCGTCGAGGTCCACGTCGGCCGGCCGCCGCAGGTCGTGTGGGCCGAGCTGATGCACCCGAGCGCCCGCTGGATGCTGGGCATGAACGTCGAGAGCGACTTCGTCCCGGGGAGCGCCATCACGTTCGAGGGCCACTACATGGGGCGCGAGTTCGCGGACTGGGGCACGGTCGTCGCCGTCGACCGCCCGCGCCTGCTGCACTTCACGCACTTCTCCCCGACGATGGGCCTGCCGGACGTGCCGGAGAGCTATCACGACATCGCGATCACGCTCGAGCCCGACGACTCCGGCACGCGCGTGCGCGTCGACGAGCGCAACATCGAGTCGGCCGAGCGCGCGGAGCGCGCCCGTGCCCTGTGGACGAAGGCGCTCGGGACGCTCGCCGGCCGCGACTGAGCGGTCCCCGCACGACGACGGGCCGGTCACCTCCGCGCGGAGGTGACCGGCCCGTCGCCGTGCGGCCGGAGGGACCCGGCCGACCGGCGCGTCAGGCGCTGCGGCGGCGCCTCGTCACCACGAGCAGCGCGGCTCCGCCCACGACGAGCAGCGCGCCGAGGCCCGCGAACAGGGCCGTGCTCGCGCCCGTCGTCGCGAGCCCGCCGCCGGCGGACGTCGCCGTGTTGGTCAGCGTCACGCCGACCGACCCGCCGCCGACCACGGTCACCGTGGTGACCTTCTCGCCGTCGACCGTGAAGTACGGCGTGCCCCAGTCGACACCCGCGACCGCCGGGAGGTCGACCTCGCGCAGCGTCACGACCGTGCCGTGCGGCAGGCCCTGCGGCCCGTCGACGACGGTCCCGTCGGCGCGCAGCGCGAGCGTGCCCGTGACGGCCTGGTCGCCGACCGTGTACTCGTACGCGACGGTGAACGTCGTGTCCGCGGGGACCGTGCCCTTCGCCTCGCCCGTGACGACCTTGTGGACGGAGAACCCGCCCGCGGCGACGTCGGCCGTGTTCGTCAGCGTGACGAGCGTGTTCTCGCCGTCGCCGACGGTCACGGACTGCGGGCTGAACTCCGCGGCGCCCCACGCCACGCCCGGCACGGTGGGCCGGACGGTCTCGGCGAACGTCACGACCGTCCCGACCGCAAGGTTCTGCGGGCCGTCGACGACGGTCCCGTCCGCGGTGACGACGAGCGTCCCCGTGGTCGGCACGCCCTCGAGCTCGTAGGAGTACTCGACCGTGAACTGCGCGTCACCCGGGACGGAGGCCGCGGCGCCGCCGACGACGTCCTTGGCGACCGAGAAGCCGCCGGTCCGGCCGTCCTGCGCGGTGTTCGTCAGGGTGACGAGCACGTTCTCGCCGTCGGCGACGGTGACGCTCTCCGGGCTGAAGACCGGGGCGCCCCACACGACGCCCGGCACGTCCGGCAGGTTCGTCTCCGTGAAGGTGACGACCGTGCCGACCGGGAGGTTCTGCGGGCCGTCGACGACGGTGCCGTCCGCGAGGACCGTGAGCGTCCCCGTGACCGGGGTGCCGTCGAGGTCGTACGCGTACTCGACGGTGAACGCGGTGTCGGCGGGGACGAGCGACGCTCCCTCGCCCGTGAGCGCCTTCGCGACGGAGAACCCGCCCGCGGGTGCCGTGGTCGCGTCGTTGGTCACGACGACCTCGGCGGTCTCGCTGGTCGACGTGAGGGTGATCGAGGCGGGCTCGAACGTGGGGGTGCCCCACACGACGCCGTCGACGTCGGGCAGCGTGGTCTCGGCGAACGTCACGACCGTGCCGAGCGGCAGGCTCACGCCCGCGTCGACCGCACCACCGCCGGCTGCGACGACGACCTCACCGGTCGTCGGCCCCTCGTACGACGTGCCCTCGGGGAGCTGCGCCGTCCACGTGACCGTGAACTCGGTGCCGTCGGGGACGAGCCCCGCGGCCTCGCCCGCGACCTGCTTCTCGACGGAGAAGGTGCCGAAGAGCTCGGTCGCGGTGTTCGTCACCGTGACGGTGACGACCTGGCCGTCGGCGACGGTCACGGTCTCGGGGTCGAACGCCGGGGCGCCCCACACGACGCCGTCGAACTCGGGGATCTCCGGCTCGGCGAACGTGACGACCGTGCCGACCGGCAGGTCCAGCGGGCCCACGGCCACGGTGCCGTCCGCGAGCAGCGCGAGCGTGCCGCTCGTCGTGCCGCCGTAGACGATCCCGTCCGGGACCTCGGCGGTCCACTCCACCGTGAACTCCGTGCCGGCCGGGACGCGGCCCGCGCCGGTGCCCTCGACGACCTTCACGGCCTGGAAGCCGCCGACCTGCAGCGTCGCGGTGTTCGTCACGACGACCTCGGCGTTCACGTCGTCCGCCACGGTGACCGACTCGGGGCTGATCTGCGGCGCGCCCCAGATGACGCCGGGGAGGGTCGGCAGGTCGACCTCGGTGAACGTCACGACCGTGCCGACCGGCAGGTTCTGCGGACCGTCCACCGGCGTGCCGTCCGCCAGGACCGTCAGCGAGCCCGTGACCGTCGTGCCGTCGAGCTCGTAGGAGTAGCCGACCGTGAACTCCGTGTCGGCGGGCACCGACGCGGCACCCGTGCCCTCGAGCGCCTTGGACACCTGGAAGCCGCCCGCGGGCGCGTCCGTCGCGGTGTTCGTCAGGGTCACCAGGGCGTTCTCGCCGTCACCCACCGTCACGCTCGACGGGGAGAACGACGGCGCGCCCCACACGACGCCCTCGACCTCGGGCAGCTGC
>Ga0182748_1003342_pt1 | contig 13619 bp, 12 predicted proteins | sample eDN3rd37CKraftOP_FD_128877 | JGI IMG/M metagenome (GOLD analysis project Ga0182748, IMG submission 128877) | Enriched Organic Plus compost microbial communities from Emeryville, California, USA - eDNA 3rd pass 37_C Kraft OP (version 2) (version 2) ...
CCGCTGGTCGCCGCCATGAACGACCTGCTCAAGCGCCTGTCGGCCAACGTGCAGGCCCAGCGGCGATTCGTGGCCGATGCCGCCCACCAGCTCAAAACGCCCCTGGCCGGTTTGCGCACCCAGGCCGAACTCGCCTTGCGCGACGCCAGCCCGGAAGAAATGCAATCCAGCCTGCGCCAGCTGGTCGCCGGCTCCGAGCGCGCCACCCGCCTGGTCAATCAGCTCCTGCTCATGGCAAGCGCCGAAAACCAGGACGGCCCGCCGCTGGCAAGCGTCGACCTGCATGAGCTGGCGCTGGAGCAGACCCAGCTGTGGGTGCCCCAGGCGCTGGCCCTGGGCACGGACCTGGGCTTCGAAGGTCCCGACCAGATCGTCCGGATCAACGGCCACACCCTGCTGCTGGCCGAAATGCTGAACAACCTGATCGACAACGCATTGCGATACACGCCGCGGGGCGGGCGCGTGACGGTCCGGGTGCAGCCGGTGTCCGGCGAGGTCCTCCTCGAAGTGGAGGACTCGGGTCCCGGGATCCCGGACGAGGAGCGCGAACGGGTGTTCGACCGCTTCTACCGCGTCCTCGGCACGCAGAGCGACGGCAGCGGGCTGGGGCTGGCTATCGTGCGCGAGATCGCGCACCAGCACGGGGCGGCAATATCCATTGGCGACGCCCCGCACCCCGGTACGCAGGCGGCGGGCTGCCGGATCCGGATCGCTTTTCCGCCCTACTCGGCGACCCCGCCGACGCATGCGGGATATCCGTCCTGACCAGGCGGCCGGACGCGCCCGGAACGGGAGTTCCGTTCCAAGCCGGATGCCATCTAATACATTTAGTTACAAAAATAAGTTTGGCGTAAGCATCGCGTCAGAAAGCCGTCAGTATGAAGGCCTAACTTGTACGTAGCCCACGGTGCCGCAGCCCATGGGCAACAAATGAGCACAGCCCTTACATAACTAATGCTGGCCCATACGAGGAGACACCATGAGCACTGCCACCCTAGCAGATCCCAGCCCATCGGCCCCGCCGCGTCCCATGACCCGCGAAGAACGGCGCGTGATTTTCGCGTCATCGTTGGGCACGGTATTCGAGTGGTATGACTTTTATCTTTACGGTTCGCTGGCCGCCATCATTGCGGCCCACTTCTTCTCCGGGGTCAACCCGACCGCAGCCTTCATCTTCGCCCTGCTGGCCTTTGCGGCCGGCTTCGCCGTGCGCCCGTTCGGCGCACTGGTCTTCGGCCGCCTGGGAGACCTGGTCGGGCGCAAATATACCTTCCTGATCACCATCGTCATCATGGGCCTGTCGACCTTCCTGGTCGGCGTGCTGCCCAGCTACGAATCCATAGGGATCACCGCCCCGATCATTCTTATCGGGTTGCGCCTGCTGCAAGGCCTGGCGCTGGGCGGCGAGTATGGCGGGGCGGCGACCTACGTCGCGGAACACGCTCCGCAAGGCCGCCGCGGCGCCTACACCAGCTGGATCCAGACCACGGCCACGCTCGGCCTGTTCCTGTCGCTGCTGGTCATCCTGGGCATCCGCAGCGCCATGGGCGAAGAAGCCTTCCGGGCCTGGGGTTGGCGCCTGCCCTTCCTGCTCTCCGTATTCCTGCTGGCCATTTCCGTCTGGATCCGGCTGCAGCTGAACGAATCCCCGGCCTTCCGCCGCATGAAAGAAGAAGGCCGCGGATCCAGCGCTCCGCTGACCGAATCCTTCGCCCGCTGGGGCAATCTCAAGATCGTGATCCTGGCGCTGCTGGGCCTGACCGCCGGCCAGGCCGTGGTCTGGTACACCGGGCAGTTCTATGCCCTGTTCTACCTGACGCAAACGCTCAAGGTCGACGCCAACACGGCGAACATCATGATTGCCGTCGCCCTGCTGGTGGGCACGCCCTTCTTCATCGTGTTCGGGGCGCTGTCCGACCGCATCGGCCGCAAGCCCATCATCATGGTGGGCTGCCTGCTGGCCGCGCTGACCTACTTTCCGATCTTCAAGGGCCTGACCCACTTCGCCAACCCGGCGCTGGAACAGGCCCAGGCCCAGGCCCCGGTCACGGTGATCGCCGATCCTGCCACCTGCTCGTTCCAGTTCAACCCGGTGGGCACCGCGTCGTTCACCAGCTCCTGCGACATCATCAAGTCGTTCCTGGCGCGCAATTCGGTGAACTACGAGAACCAGGCCGCGCCGGCCGGCAGCGTGGCCAAGGTCAAAGTCGGCAATGACGAATTCACCTCCTTCGAGGGCGCGGGCATGCCCAAGCCGGAATTCGCCGCCAAATCGGGCGAGCTGAACAAGGCGCTGACCGCCGCCATCCGCTCCCACGGATATCCCGCGAAGGCGGACCCGGCGGAGATGAACAAATTCATGGTCGTCGTCCTGCTGACCATACTGGTCATCTACGTCACCATGGTGTATGGTCCCATTGCAGCCATGCTGGTGGAGCTTTTCCCCACCCGGATCCGGTACACCTCGATGAGCTTGCCTTACCATATCGGCAATGGATGGTTCGGCGGGTTCCTGCCGCCGGTTGCCTTTGCGATCGTGGCCGCCACGGGGAATATCTACGACGGCCTGTGGTATCCGATCATCATCGCGGTCATGACCCTGATCATCGGCACGCTGTTCCTGAAGGACACGCGACACAACGACATCAACGCCTGAACGATCCCCCGCCGGGCGGGACTGCTGCGCCTGTCCGGCTTTTTTAAAGCCCCTTCGGGGGCTTCTTTTTTGCCACTTTCAGGACCTTGTCAGACCGCGCAAACTAGACTTGAACTTCGGCAGCAAGCCTCTGGAAGGAATGCAGCCGACACCGATGCCGCGTTCCCCGCGAGCCTTTAAAAGCGCAGCATCGTGTGCTCCCGTACCGGCCCGGCCATCTAAGCCGGGCCGTTTTTTTGCGTTCCCGCAAAGCAGGCGGCCCTTTGGGCGCCACCCGAGGGCGCGCCTGCCCGTGGTTCACCGGCGGCGTCCGAACACCAGCACCAAGGCGCCTACGGCGATCGCCGCGATGCCGGCCCAGGCCGGGATCGGCACCGACTTTTCCGTCTCGGCCGTGGCCTTGACCGAACCGACTTGCAGCACGGTTTCCTCGGACGTGTAGTGGAAGCCCTTGTAGACCAGCGACAAGGCTCCGAGAGCGATAAGAACGATACCGACGATGACGGCTGGTTTCATGAGACCCCCTTCCCTGTTGTTGAGAGGCGCAAGATACCCGATCGGACCTGCCGCAGGCGTGACAGAACGTGTCGCGCCCTGCGCCGTGGCGTCGTATAGAATCGTCCCTTTTCGCTTTCGCCATGTGGTTCAAGAATCTCAAGATCTATCGCCTGTCGCCCGCTTGGACCCCAAAGCCGGAAACCCTCGCGCAGCAGCTTGCCAGCCACGCCTATAGCCCCGGGGGCGCGCTCGATGCGGCCAACCTGGGCTGGATCGCGCCGCGCGAGGGCGCCGAGCTGGCGCATGGCGTAGGCGGCCAATACCTGTTGGCCCTGCGCTCCGAAAAAAAGCTGTTGCCGGCCACCGTGGTCAACCAGGTCGCCCGGGCGCGGGCGCAGGAGCTGGAAGCGCAGCAAGGGTTCAAGCCCGGCCGCCGCCAGCTCAAGGAAATCAAGGAGCAGGTCACCGACGAACTGCTGCCCAAGGCGTTCAGCCTATATCGCGACACGCGGGTCTGGATCGATCCGCAGCGCCATTGGCTGGCAATCGATGCCGCGGCGGCGGCGAAGGCAGACGAAGTGATGGGACTGCTGTCCAAATCGATCGACCCGTTCCCCGCCCAGCCGCTGTACGTGGCGCTATCCCCCAGCGCCGCCATGACCGGCTGGCTGGCGGCCGACGAAGCGCCTTCGCCCTTTTCCATCGACCAGGACACCGAACTGCGCGCGTCCGGCGAAAGCCGGGCGGCCGTACGCTATGTGCGCCACTCCATCGAGCCCGACGACGTCCGCCGGCACATTGCGTCCGGCAAGCAATGCACGCGGCTGGCCATGACCTGGTCCGATCGCGTGTCCTTCGTGCTGACCGAATCGTTGGATATCAAGCGCGTGACGCCGCTGGACGTCTTGAAGGAAAACGGAGACACGACCTTGCAGGGCGACGACGAGCGCCACGACGCGGACTTCGCGCTCATGGCCGGCGAATTGTCCTCCCTGCTCGATGACCTGGTGGGCGCGCTGGGCGGCGAAAAGCGGGATTGAGCTGCCGCGCCGCGCGGCTTGACGCCACCCGGCTGGCTCAGGAATCCGGCGCGTCCTGCCGTTCCTGCTGCATGCCTTGCCATGCGCATCCGCTCCAGCTGCGGCCTTCGGCCTGCAGCGTGGCCGTCCAGGCATAGCGGGCCTGGGCCATGGTGCCATGGCAGACCTTCTTTTCCAGGGTAAGCGTGTAGGCATCGCCGCGGTATACGATCCTGGAGTCCGATGCCTGGGCAGAGACATATGGGTACAGCCGCGCCTGCCGGCCCGCCACCTTGAACCGCATGCCGCTGGTAGTGATGCCGAATGCCCAGAATGGCTCTTCTCCGTGGGCAATCCAGGCGAAGTTGTCGATCGGCTCGCGGCAGTCCGGCCCTTCGAGATGCATGCGCTCGATCTCGATCAGCTCCAGCCCTTGGGCCGTGCGCCGCCCCCAGCCATCCAGGAAGAACCGGGGCGCACCGAACGACTGGAGTTCCTGGCGGTTCGCGTCGGAGGTATGCACGGCCTGCCCCGCCGGCGCACCGCACAGCAGCCATTGCCCCGGCTGGGCATACGTGCCGCGCAGGCGTTCGGCGGCAGGTGGCATGGCTTGCGGGGCAGGCGGTTCCTGCGGGGCAGGGGTGGGCGCAGCCGGCCGGTCTGAGCCCGGCAGCCTGTCCAGTGGCGCGCCGCAGCCGGCCAGCAGGAGCGGAATCGTCCATAGAAGCAGTGGATTCTTGCTGATCACGGCTCTTCCCCCGGCAGTCTGCGACTTTTCGATTCTATGCTGCGACCTTTGGACGGGTGTTTACGAACCTCTCACAACGTTACGTATCGCCGCCGGATGCGGAAGCCGGGAAGAAAAAAGCCCTCCTGAAGGAGGGCTTCTTCATGCGCCGGGCAATGCCGGCACGTCAGCGACTACAGAATTTCGATGTTCTTGGCGCTGGGGCCTTTGGCGCCCTGGCCGACTTCGAAGCTGACGCGCTGGTTTTCTTCCAGCGACTTGAAACCCGTGCTGCGGATTTCGGAGTAGTGGGCGAAGAGATCCTTGCCGCCATCGTCAGGCACGATGAAACCGAAGCCTTTCTCCGGGTTGAACCATTTAACGATACCTGTTGCCATGTTGAGTTCCTTGAAAGAATAAGCAAATGCTCGGGGTCCAGACGATCAAGGAAGGGAAGTAAAACAACTGAAGAACCAATGACTGGCGACAGGAGAAACATAACCACGTCGCTTGACGATCTGAGGATCGCACTATGAGCGTATATTGAGGGCGCGTCAATCAGGAAGATGAAATTCTTTGTTGAGAGGGTGTGCGGGTGTGTACGGAAAGCCTCGAAACCGGCGCGGGGCACCCTTTGGCGCGATGGCAGAGGTTGCACACCCGCATGAGTGCCCCCATTTCGTAACAAATCGGGGCTCGCGCTCCTGCCGGAGTCGGACACAATGAACTCCATGCTTTGCCGGAGGCCGCCATGACCGCACCCACACGCCGGTCCGACTATCGCCCCACCCCCGAACGCGTAGACGCGTCCGACATCGATCCCGGCGCCTACACGCCCGAGGATCCTGGGGAAGCGGCCCCCGTTCCCGCCACCGAACGGCCGACCCGCAGCTCGCCGTCTCCCGACCCGGCACGCAAGATAGAAAATGGCGGCCAGGACGGGCGGCGCCGGTGACAGGACGCCGCTCGAAGCGTCCCTGTTAATATCGGCTCTAGCCCACCTTTGCGAGGCGGGCCGATTCAAAGGCAGCAAGCATGGATATCATCAGCAAGCGGGTCGCGGATGCGCCCGACGGCATTGAACTCGAAACCACCTTCGACGAAGCCAGCGTCACCTGCTATGTCGTGATCGCCGAGGCGGATCTCAATGCCGTCGCCGACATCGTCCCGGAACACCGTTTCCAGGGCGATGCGCAAGTCCACGCCACGGCGATAGAAGGCACCGGACAGGCCGGGGACCGCATAGAAGAAGTGCTGGAAAACATGAATCCCGGCGACATCGCCGTCTTCCTGTGCGCCGGCCGCGAAGCCTACGATGCCGCGCTCGACGTCCTGCGAGTGGAAAACACGCTGAATTGAATCCGGCCCGGCGCAATCGCGCTTCGGCTGAATCGCGGCCCCGTCCGGATGATCGCCCCGGCTGAATCGTGGCCGCGGCTCAGCTCTGGAGCAATTGGCCGATCTTGCCCACCAGCATGTCGATGTCGAACGGCTTGTGCAGCAGCTGCGTGCCGGGCGACTGGCGCTCGATCTCGGAAATCTTGTCGCTATCGGCGTACCCGGTCATGAACAACACTTTGAGATCCGGACGCAAGACCCGCGCGGCCTCGACCAGCTGCAGGCCATTGAGCTTGGGCAGACCGATATCGGACACCAGCAGGTCGATGCGGTGTCCGGCCCGGAAATACTCCAGCGCCTGCACGCCGTCGGCCGCCTCCAGCGTGCGGTAGTCCCATTCGGTCAGGACCGTCAGCACCAGATTTCGGATCACCGGCTCGTCCTCCGCGACGAGCACGAGCATCTGGGAAGGCGTGGCCGACGGGCGCGCCGAATAGGTCCGCGCCTCGTCCGTCCGGCAAGGCAGCGTAGTTTCCGGCAGGCACAGCTCGACCACGGTTCCGCGCCCGACTTCGCTGGATATCTTGACCCATCCCTCGGACTGCTTGGCAAACCCGTAAACCATGGACAGGCCCAGGCCCGTCCCCTGCCCCTGCGGCTTGGTGGTGAAGAAGGGATCGAACGCGCGCGAAACGACCTCCGGCGGCATGCCGACGCCGGTATCCGTCACGCACACGCAGACGTATCGGCCGGTCGCCTGGGCTTGCGCGTCTTCGCCGGCCGCGCAGCAACGGGTGGCTATCGTCAGCCTGCCGCCTTCGGGCATGGCATCGCGCGCATTGAGCGCCAGGTTGAGGATCGCATTCTCGAACTGATTGGGATCGCAAAGCGTGGCGGGCAACTGAGGCGCCAGTTCGAAGTCGACCTGGATCTTCTTGCCCATCATGCGGCGCAGGATTTCTTCGGTGGAGCGCAGCCGCTCGTTCAGGTCGCTCACCTTGGGCCGCAACGGCTGGTGCCGCGAGAAAGCCAGCAGGCGGTGCGTCAGCGATGCGGCTCGTTCGCTGGTCGCCACGGCGTCTTTGAGCAGGCGCTGCGCGCGGGCGATGTTGTCGCGCGCGATATGCCGTTGCGCCATCTGGATGGCGCCCAGGATGGCCTGCAGGAGGTTGTTGAAATCGTGGGCGATGCCGCTGGTCATCTGGCCCAGGGCATCCAGCTTCTGCGACTGCAGGAGCTGCTCCCGGGTTTCCTGCAGGCGCTTTTCGTTTTCGACCCGTTCCGTGATGTCGCGGGTGATCTTCACGTAGCCCAGCAGCTCGCCGGCGTCGTCGCGCACGGCCTCGACCACGACATGGGCCCAGAAGCGCCCGCCGTTGCGGCGCAGGCGCCAGGCTTCGACTTCGTAGCGGCCCGCGGACCGGGCGACCGCCAGGGCCTTGGAGGGCAGCCCGGCGTCGAGGTCTTCCGGGCTGTAGAACCGGGCAATCGGCTGTCCGAGGATTTCCGGGGCCTCGTACCCCATGATGCGCCGGGCACCCTCGTACCAGCTCGCCACCCGCCCCTCGACGTCCAGCGTGCATACGGAACAGTCGGCCGCGAACCGCGTCAACGCGTCGTACAGCCGTTCGGGCGGGATGGAGGTCATGATTCTTTACACGAAGGCAAGACAAGACCACACCGGTACGTGGCCATCCACTGGCTGTTATCGTATTCCCATGTCGCTGGGCATTCCATCTTTCTTTTGACTTGCTCCTCGGATCGACCCTGACCCGCATGCCTACCGTACGCCACCCTGCCCGGGCCGGCACATTGCGCCACCGGCTCGACCCCGCGCCCGCCGGCCCGCACCTCCTCAACGCCGCGGCGGACAGGTCAAACCAGTACGTCGGCACGCGTCCCCACCGGGCAGGATTGCCCGGCGCTGCCCGCCCGGCCGGGTCGATCGGAACCGTACGAGTGCTATGAGCATCAAATCGACTTACTGGAAAAGCGTGGCCGCTGCGGCCGTCATCGTGGCTGCCCTGGTGTCGGGATTCATGGAACGCGCCGTGCCATGGCCGCGCGCCCTGCTGTATGGCGGGGGCGCGGCCGTGTTGGTGCTGTGCTTCGGATGGCTGGTGGACGACTTCTTCTGGTGGGGCGCGCGGTTGTGGCGCGCGATCCGGGATATGCCGGCAAATAGTGAAAAACAACACCGGCGGTAAAACCGGAATCGGAGAAATGGCGCCACCCGCCTGGCCAGCCATGCCGTAACGGTCACGTTTTGGCAGTTATGGCGACGGCTCCCATGGATTGAGGAGAGTCACTCCCGTAGGCTCGAAATCAGCCACGTTGCGCGTTACCACCGTCATACCGTGCACCAGCGCCGTAGCCGCGATGAGCGCGTCACGCTCGCCGCGCTTGTCCGGCACATGCAGTCGAGCGCAGCGCTGCGCCACAGCGGTATCGATAGGCAACGTGCGCTCGGAGAACTCGGGTAGTACGTGCTGCTCCAGCCACAAGCGCAGCATGGCCCCCTGTGCAGCGTCTTTGCGTTCAATCGACAGAACGCCGAACTCCAACTCCATGATGGTGATGGCCGATACGAAGAGGTCGGCGGCATCGACGCTTTCCGTCCATGCCGCCACATTCCCATCGGCCTTGCCAAGCCGTACCTTGCGCAGCTCGGACAGCACGTTGGTATCGAGCACATACATCATGAGAGATCAGCCGGCCGGACGCCAATGGTCACGCGCGGTGGCTCAAACTCGATGTCCGCAACACCCGGCATCGCCAGCGCATCGGCAATGTTCCGCCGCTGCTTTGTCAACCGCTGATAGTCCTCGAAGCTGAGCAGCACGTGCGCGGGCTTGCCGCGGTCCGTGATGAACACCGGGCCGCTCTTGGTGGCCTTCTTTGCGCGCGTCACGTCCTGGTTCAACTCTCGACTGGATAGGGTCGTGATGGCCATAGAGCATTTCCAGCATCAATAATAGTAGTTATGTTACTACAATTTTGATAGAACGGCAAGAGGCTGATCGAGGCGATGGGGACGGGGCAATTCCCCGAAAAAGCGTTGCGCCCAGAAGTAGAAGCGTTGCGTCTAGCAGTAGAATTTTCCTCTGCCGGGAGCTGGGAATCAGCTCGGCCCGTTTCTACAAGTAGCGGTCGAAGTACGGCGGCATGGACGTATCGCTGAGCGCGCGCATGAAGGAGCTGGAGGCGGAGAACGCGCGGCTGATTTGATCGGATAGAAATTTTTAGGGCGAACGTGACAAAATCTGACAATTCAAGCGGAGGATGTCCAGACGGCGACCAACGCCTTGCCGAATCGAGTAAGAAGAGTCTCCAGCGGGCCATGGAAGACCTGGCACAGAAGCTGATTCATTCCCGGGTTCTCACAGAAGGGATCACCCACACGACGGCCGCACGGAAACAATGATTCGTACCCTCGCCCCTCTGCTTATCCTCTGTCTGGGTGCCCTACAGATGACCGGTGCCCAGGCAGCGAACACTCCATGTTCGGGAGGCAAGGGCGGCATCTCCCACTGCTCCGCGGGTAAGTTCGTATGCAATGACGGCTCAATCAGTACGTCTAAACGGACTTGCCACATGCCCAACCAGGCGCCGCAAGGCCTGACGTCCGAGCCGGCTCAGACGGCTGGCGGACCATGCTCCTGCCGTGCGGGGAAGTTCTGCACAGGGCCGCGTGGCGGGACGTTCTGCTATTCGGATACCGGACGCAAGAGCTATGTCACGAAGTGATCATCATCTGTCCTGGTGCCCGGCCTCAGTCTGCGTATGGCGTGGGGCATGGATTTGGAAGTGGCAGCACATGACCCGTCAAAATTTGATCCGCCGAGCGGGCGCCACACGCGGGGACCTTGCCATGTGCCAGCCGGCACGCCCCCGATGGGCTTGAAGGAGCTGGGCGGCTGCAAGCGCATCGCGAGATGGCTCAGAAATACGTCCATCCGGCGCCACGCACCTGGCCAGCCATGCCGTCGTATAACGGTCACGTTTTGGTCACCGCAGACCCCGGAAATGAAACAGCCGCCATTACTGGCGGCTGTAGAAGCCTGATTTCCAAGGCTTATTTGGTGGGCCCCCTCGGAGTCGAACCGAGCACCAACGGATTATGAGTCCGCTGCTCTAACCAGGCATGAGCTAGAGGCCCGAAAAGGCGTTCGGAATGGCTATTGCCCTTCCAGGAAACTCTTGAGCTTGTCGGCCCGGCTGGGGTGGCGCAGCTTGCGCAGCGCCTTGGCTTCTATCTGGCGGATGCGCTCGCGGGTGACATCGAACTGCTTGCCGACCTCTTCGAGGGTCTGGTCGGTGCTCATTTCGATGCCGAAGCGCATGCGCAGCACCTTGGCTTCGCGGGGGGTGAGCGAATCCAGGACTTCCTTGACCACGTCCCGCATGGATCCGTGCAGCGCGGCGTCCGAAGGCGCCAGCGTGGAGGTGTCCTCGATGAAATCGCCCAGGTGCGAATCGTCGTCGTCGCCGATGGGCGTTTCCATGGAGATCGGCTCCTTGGCGATCTTCAGGATCTTGCGGATCTTGTCTTCCGGCATGTCCATCTTGGCGGCCAGGGTCGCGGGATCGGGCTCGGCGCCGGTTTCCTGCAGGATCTGGCGGCTGATGCGATTCATCTTGTTGATGGTCTCGATCATGTGCACCGGAATGCGGATCGTGCGGGCCTGGTCGGCGATGGAACGCGTGATGGCTTGCCGGATCCACCAGGTGGCATAGGTCGAGAATTTGTAGCCGCGGCGATATTCGAACTTGTCCACGGCCTTCATGAGGCCGATGTTGCCTTCCTGGATGAGATCCAGGAATTGCAGCCCGCGATTGGTGTACTTCTTGGCGATGGAAATCACCAGGCGCAGGTTGGCCTCGGTCATTTCGCGCTTGGCCTTGCGGGCCTTGGCTTCGCCAGTGGCCATGCGCTTGTTGACCTCTTTGAGATCCTTGAGAGGCAGCACCACGCGCGACTGCAGATCGATCAGCTTTTGCTGCAGCTCATGCACGGCAGGCACATGGCGTTCGAGGGTCTCGGCATATTCCGGACCGGCGGCGATTTCGTTGCGGACCCAGTCCAGATTGGTCTCGTTGCCGGGGAACGACTTGATGAAATGCAGGCGCGGCATGCCGGCGCGGTCCACGCAGGTGTGCAGCACGGCACGCTCGAGTTGGCGCACTTCCTCGACCTGGCCGCGCAGCGTATCGGCCAGCCGCTCGACCATCTTGGCGGTGAAGCGGATGCCCATGAGTTCGTTCTGGATCGCTTCCTGGGCCTTGATGTACGTGCCGGCCTTGTAGCCGTCGCGCTCATAGGCCTGGCGCATTTTGTCGAACCACTTGGCGACTTCGTCGAACTTGGCCAGCGCCTTGACGCGCAGGTCTTCGAGCTGCTTGCTGCTCATGCCGCCGGCCGGGCCGTCGTCGTTGTCGTCGTCGGCCACGCCGGCACCGGCGTATTCCGCGCCGTCTTCGGGATCGACCAGGCCGTCGACCACTTCGTCGATCTGCGCCTGTCCGTCACGCACGCGCTGGACATGGGCCAGGATCTCGTTGATCGTGGTCGGGCAGGCCGAGATGGCCATGACCATGTGCTTGAGGCCGTCTTCGATGCGCTTGGCGATTTCGATTTCGCCTTCGCGGGTAAGCAGCTCGACCGAGCCCATTTCACGCATGTACATGCGCACGGGATCGGTGGTGCGGCCGAAATCGGAATCGACGGTGGTCAGGGCGGCTTCGGCTTCGTCTTCGACGTCGTCGTCGTTGGCGGCGACGGGCGCGTTCTCGCTCATGAGCAGCGTTTCGGCGTCCGGGGCCTGGTCGTAGACCGAGATGCCCATGTCGCTGAACGTGCTGATGATGCCGTCGATGGCCTCGGCGTCGACCAGGTCGTCAGGCAGGTGGTCGTTGATTTCGCCGTAGGTCAGGTAGCCGCGGTCCTTGCCCAGCTTGATGAGCTGCTTGAGCCGGTTGCGGCGGGCTTCGTATTCTTCCGGGGAGACCGGGCCGCGGGCGATCAGGTCCTTGGGATCGGCCTTGCCGCGCTTGCCGCGCTTGGCCGGCTTGAAATCGGGCACCACCTCGCCTTCGCCATCGTTGTCGATGGGATCGTCGAAGGCCGAGGAATCGTTATTGGCGTTCTTGGAAGGCCGGCCGGGACGTCGCCCGCTGGGAGCCGGGCGCGCGACCAGTTCGGCGAGCTTCTGCTCGGCCTTCTTGGCGTCCACGCTGCCCGCCTTGGCGCGCTTGGCGGCAGGCTTGGCCGCCGCCTTCTTGGCGGCCGCCGGGGCCGCGGTCTTGGCCGCAGGCGCCACCTTGACCGCCGCCTTGGCGGTGGTTTTCTCGGCCGCGCGGCCCGTGGCGCGCACGGGCTTGCCGCCCGCCTGAGCCGAGGCCGTGGTTTTTGCAGGAGAGGATTTGCCGATGGCTTTGGTCATGGTCGCTTCCGTGGTCGTCGCACCAACCACATTAAGGATTTAATCCCCCCGGCGCAAGGCGCCGAAAGGCTGTAGAAGGCTCGCGCGGCGACAACCCTTGTGCTTGTACGCGAAAACCTTTGATTTTACCGCAATTAGCGTATACCCGCACTATTCAGTATCGAAATGCGCTGCGTCAGTTCCTGGTAGTGCGCCCGGGCGCGGTCGTCGGGCACCCCCGCGCGGATCAGCGCCGCCTGTTCGGCCTTGAGCGCGTCCAGCTCGATCCGCCGCAGGGCGTCGTTCCACTCGGTTTGCGGGTCGGGCAGGTCTTCCTGGGCCATCATGTCGGCCGCCGCGGCCGCCAGCACGGGCGCCAGGTCGGAGTCCGGCTCGACCGCCTGCAACAGGGCGCCGAGATGGCGGGCTCCGCTGGACTGCGCCAGGGCGATCAAGTCCCTTACCAGTCCTAGATGGGGGCCCCGATCCAGGACTTCAAGCTGTTGGTCCCCCATTCCGTCCACGAGTTCCGGATGGGCCAGCAACAAATGCAGCAGCCGCCGCGCCAGGGGGGTGACCGGCCGGCGAACGGCGCGCTCGGGGACGGTCTGGAAGGCTGGCGGCTGGCGCCCCGCGGGAGCGGCAAACCGGCTGCCGTCTTCGTTGCCGGCCGCGTGCGGGCGGCGGGCCTCGGCGGCGGGCGGCGCGGCGCTGCCGGCCGGTTCGGGCGGGGCCGCGGCCAGCATCTGGGCGATTTCCTCGGGCGTGAGCTGCACCAGCCTGGCCAGTTCGCGCTGCACCTGCAGGCGCAGGGCCCCTTCCGGCATGGCGGCCAGCAGCGGGCGCGCCTCGTGGATGCAGCGGGCGCGCCCCTCGGCTTCCGACAGGTCGTAGCGGGAAGCCAGCTCGTCGAGCAGGAAGCGCGACAGGGCCGGGGCTTCGGCCAGGCAGGCGCGGAA
>Ga0182748_1003343_pt1 | contig 13619 bp, 11 predicted proteins | sample eDN3rd37CKraftOP_FD_128877 | JGI IMG/M metagenome (GOLD analysis project Ga0182748, IMG submission 128877) | Enriched Organic Plus compost microbial communities from Emeryville, California, USA - eDNA 3rd pass 37_C Kraft OP (version 2) (version 2) ...
AGGATGACCTCGGACGGCGTGCCGTCCTTGCGGATGCGGCCCCTGTCCAGCAGGATGCAGCGGCTGCACAGTGACGTGACGGTCTGCATGCTGTGGCTGACGAAGAGCACCGTCCGGCCGCTACCGCTGATATCCTGCATCTTGCCGAGGCACTTCTTCTGGAACTCGGCATCGCCGACCGCCAGCACCTCGTCGACGATCATGATTTCGGGGTCGAGATGCGCCGCTACCGAGAAGGCGAGGCGCATCTTCATGCCGCTCGAATAGCGCTTGATCGGGATATCGAGAAAATTGGCGACACCGGCAAACTCGACGATCTCGTCGAACCGCGCCCGGATCTCGTGCTTGCGCAGGCCGAGGATGGCGCCGTTGAAGAAGATGTTCTCACGCCCGGACAGCTCCGGGTGGAACCCGGTGCCGACCTCGAGCAGCGAGCCGACGCGCCCGCGGATCCGCGCCAGCCCCTCGGTGGGAGACGTGATGCGCGACAGCACCTTCAGCAGCGTGCTCTTGCCAGCGCCGTTGCGCCCGACAATGCCGACGACATCGCCTTCCTTCACCTCGAAGCTGACGTTGCGCAGGGCCCAGAAATCCTTCACAGCCCTTGCCTCGATGACCGGCTCGCGCCGGAGGAAACGGCGCGCCGCGTCCGCCATCACGTCGCGCAAGGTGCTGTAGGCCGGCGCTGCCGTGTTCGCCAGCGAATAGCGCTTGCCGAGATTTTCGACCGTTATGACGCTCGACATCATCAGATCCTGTCGACGATCGCCGGCTCGAGCTTGCGGAAGACGCGCAGGCCGAACGCGAGGAAGCCGACGGTCCACAAGAGGAGACAGGCGTAGCTGAGAAGGCCGGGCCAGTCAGCCCCCACAACGATGGCCCGCATGGTATCGATCAGCGTCGCGGCCGGATTGAGCGCGTACAGCCACTGGTATCGCTCCGGGACGAAGGTGACGGGATAGATCACCGGCGTCACATACATGGCGATCTGGATGAAAAACGGCAGGGCGATCCCGATGTCGCGATAGATCGCGTTGAGCGGCGAGAGCACAAGACCGATGCCATAGCCCAGCAGACCCGCCGCCACGACGACGACTGGCACCAGCACGATCAGCGGTGACGGCACCATGCCGTAGAGCAGCATGAGCGCGACCAGCACGAGGAGCGCGATGGCGAACTCCACGGCCGCCGAAATGGCCGGGATCAGCGGCAGGATGAGGCGCGGGAAGAAGACCTTGGTGATGATGGCCTCGTTCTTCACCAAGGATCCTGCGGCCTCTCCGACGACCCGGCTGAAATACTGCCACATCAGCAGACCCGAGAAGACGAAGACGGGATAGGGAACCTCCCCCGTCGGGATGCGAGCCAGATAGCTGAAGACAAAGGTGAAGATGGCCGTCGTCAGAACGGGTTGCAGCAGCGCCCAGGCGATGCCGATGACGGACTGCTTGTAACGGACCTGGATTTCGCGCAGCGCCAGCGTCCAGGCAATGTCGCGGTTCGCCCACAGGTCTGCCATGTCGTGCAAGAAGGTGTGATCGCCGCTTGCGCGGATCACCACCTCGACGGGCTCGTGAGCGGGCATTGATGTTGTCACTGCTCGGGTCTCGACTGGTTCGATCAGCGGCGGCACGAAGGGCCGCGCGGCTCCGGCAAGGAGGGCGAGGTCACCGCAGGCTGTCCTTGAATGCCTGATAGGTCTTCGCCACGCCCTCCAGCAGGCTCGTGCGTGCGCGCCAGCCCATGGCGGAAAGCTTCCCGACGTCCATGAGCTTGCGGGGCGTCCCGTCGGGCTTGGAACTGTCGAACACGAGCTCGCCCTCGAAGCCCACCGTGCGGCAGATCAGCTCGGCGAGCTCCCGGATGGTCACGTCCTCGCCTGTGCCGACATTGATGTGGCCGGGCTCGGAATAGTGCTTGAGCAGGAAGACGAGCGCGTCGGCGAGATCGTCCACGTAGAGGAACTCGCGGCGCGGCGTGCCCGTGCCCCACACCTCCAGCGAGCGCGCCCCGGCGAGCTTCGCCTCGTGCGCCTTGCGCATCAACGCCGGCAGGACGTGGCTGGTCCGCAGGTCGAAGTTGTCGCCGGGGCCATAGAGGTTCGACGGCATTGCCGAAATGAAGTCGGCGCCGTATTGCTTGCGATAGGCATCGCACAGTTTGATGCCGGCGATCTTGGCGAGCGCATACCACTCGTTCGTGGGTTCCAGCGCCCCGGTCAGAAGTGCATCTTCCGGAATCGGCTGCGGCGCGAACTTCGGATAGATGCAGGACGAGCCCAGGAAGAGCAGCTTGCGCACGCCCGCCTGGAAAGCGGCGCCGATGACATTCGTCTCGATGACAAGGTTGTCGTAGAGGAAATCCGCCGGGTAGGTATCGTTGGCCAGGATGCCGCCGACCTTGGCCGCCGCCAGGACCACGACCTCGGGCCGATTCCGGTCGAAGAATGCCTTGGTCGCCGCCTGGTCGCGCAGGTCGAGCACCTCGCGCCCTGCCGTCAGAATCTCGCAATCCTCCGTCTGCAGGCGCCTGACCACAGCGGAGCCGACCATGCCGCGATGACCGGCGACGAAGATGCGCTTGCCGGCAAGATCGAAGGGCATGCTGCGGTCAGTCATGACGGTTCCGACGCTCCGCTTCGTTCCTGACGGTCTTGAGGTCGCTCTCCACCATCTCCTTCACAAGCTCGCGGAAGCTGGTGCGGTGCTGCCAGCCGAGCTTCTCGCGGGCCTTGGTAGGGTCGCCGAGAAGGAGGTCGACCTCGGTGGGCCGGAAGTAGCGCGGGTCGATGCGCACGAGCGTCTTGCCGCTCGCCTTGTCGATGCCGACCTCGTCCACACCCTGGCCCTGCCAGATGATCGTGCGGCCCACCTCGGCGAAGGCGAGCTCCACGAACTCGCGCACCGAGTGGGTCTCGCCCGTGGCGAGCACATAGTCGTCGGGCTTGTCCTGCTGCAGGATGCGCCACATGCCTTCGACATAATCGCGCGCATGGCCCCAGTCGCGCTTGGCGTCGAGATTGCCGAGATAGAGCGCCTCCTGCAGGCCGCATTCGATGGCCGCCACCGCGCGGGTGATCTTGCGGGTGACGAAGGTCTCGCCGCGGATGGGGCTCTCGTGGTTGAAGAGAATGCCGTTCGAGGCATGGATGCCATAGGCCTCGCGGTAGTTCACCGTGATCCAGTAGGCATAGAGCTTGGCCGCGGCATAGGGGCTGCGCGGATAGAAGGGCGTTGTCTCGCGCTGCGGCGTCTCCTGCACCTTGCCGTAGAGCTCGGAGGTCGACGCCTGGTAGAAGCGCGTCTTGCCCTCGAGCTTCAGCAGGCGGATCGCCTCCAGCAGGCGCAGGGTGCCGAGGGCATCGGCATTGGCCGTGTACTCCGGCGTCTCGAAACTCACCTGCACATGGCTCTGGGCGGCGAGGTTGTAGATCTCGTCCGGCTGGATCTCCTGCACGATGCGGATGAGGTTGGTCGAGTCCGTCATGTCACCGTAGACCATGCGGAACTTCGGATCGCCCTCGTGCACGTCCTGGTAGAGATGGTCGACACGCGCCGTGTTGAAAGACGAGGAACGGCGCTTCACGCCCCAGACGCGGTAGCCCTTGGCGAGAAGGAGCTCCGCCAGGTAGGCGCCGTCCTGGCCGGTCACACCGGTGATGAGTGCACGTTTGGACAAGTTGCTCATCCTTCCATTGCAGGCGCGCGCAGCGCGCCGGGATCCTTGCGGTCTCCACCCGTCAGGGGCGTATCCAGGTCCTCCTCCGCCGCATTCGGCACGGCAGAAAGGGACACGTGCAGCAGCGGCGGCGTCACGATGCGGTTGAAGTCGACCTGCCCCTTCAGGCGGTCGTAGGTCGCCTGGGGGGTGCGTGAATCCGTCACCACCACGGCGTCGAAGGCCGGCGCTTCCTGCAGGGTGCGCACCACCGGCACGCCGGCCACACGGGAGCGGTTCGTCCCGCCGTCGAGCACCGCGACGACCTCGATCGCGCCATCACGGGCAGCGAGGATGGCGATCTCGGCGAGCTCGCCCGCCCCGGCGAGGATGACGCGGCGCAGCCCGGCCGCATCGAGGCGGCGGAACCCGTCCGCATACTGCTCCCGCGCGTCGCGGAAAAAGCGCAGGGAAATATCGAGGTAATCGGCCACGAGCCGGCTCTTCTCGGAAAAGCCGCTCGGCGTCAGGTAATAGGCGTAGCGCTTGTAGGGCGCGGCCTTCGCCTTCACGTAGCCCTTGCGGATGGCGCGCTTGAGCAGTGCGTTGACGAGGCCGATGGACACGCCGATGCGCCGCGACAGCGACATCTGCGTCACCACCTCCCCGCTTTCCAGCGAGGTGAGCAACTCAAGGTCCACCTCGGTCGGGAGCTTGTCCGCCATCTGCCCTGTGCCTCGCTCAGTCCGGGGCGCTCGATAGACGTTCACGGCGTGAACGTCAAGGCGTGACGTTCACGCCGTGAACGTCGGCCGGGTCTCCATCCACCCCGCGTGGGATCAGATCCGCTTGTAGATATCCTCGAGGCGGACGATGTCGTCCTCGCCCAGATAGGGACCGGACTGCACCTCGATGAGATTGAGCGGCAGCTTGCCCGGATTCTCCAGGCGGTGGACGCAGCCGAGAGGCAGGAAGACCGATTCGTTCTCGCGCAGGAGGATCTGCTCCCCGTCCCGGGTGACGAGGGCCGTGCCGTTGACCACGATCCAGTGCTCGGAGCGGTGGAAATGCTTCTGCAGCGACAGCTTGGCACCGGGATTGACCGTGATGCGCTTGACCTGGAAGCGCTCCCCCTCGTGCACCGACTGGTAGAAGCCCCAGGGGCGATAGACACGCTGCGTCTGTGTGGCCGCGGCGTGCCCGTCCTTCTTCAGCGCCGCGACGAGCTGCGAGACCTTCTGGTCGCTGTCGCGCCGCGTCACAAGCACGACATCGGGCGTCGCCACCACGACGAGGTTCTCGACGCCGAGGGCGGCGACGAGACGTCCCTCGCCGCGCAGGTAGGATCCCCGCGTCTCCAGCGCCACCACGTCGCCGACGCACAGGTTGTCGTCGGCATCCCGTGTGCCGATCTCCCACAGGGCCGACCAGCTGCCGACGTCGCTCCAGCCGAACTCAGAGGGCACGACGGCGGCCTTGTCCGTCTTCTCCATCACCGCATAGTCGATGGAGATCGATGGCCCGGCCGCAAACGGCGCTTCCGCGAGGCGCAGGAAGTCGAGGTCGCGCACGGCGCCCTCCAGTGCTCCGCGCGCAGCCGCGAGCACGTCCGGCGCATGCCGATCGAGCTCCGCGATGAAGGCGGCGGCGGGCAGCAGGAAGATGCCGCTGTTCCAGAGATAGTCGCCGCTGGCGAGATAGTGCTCGGCCGTCGGCCGGTCGGGCTTCTCGACAAAGGCGGCGACGGCGTCGATGCCGGCAAGGCCCGACAGCGGGTCACCGCGGCGGATGTAGCCATAGCCGGTGGCAGGCTTGTCCGGACGCATGCCGAAGAGCACGAGCCGGCCCGCAGCGGCCGCCGCCGCGCCGGTCTCGACCGCGGCGCGGAAGGCGGCCGGATCCTGCACCACGTGGTCAGCCGGCATGATGAGGATCAGCGCATCGGGATCATCCGCCATTGCCATCAGCGCCGCAACCGCAGCCGCCGGAGCAGTGTTGCGGCCGACGGGCTCCAGAACGATCGTCACGTCAGCGATGCCCGCCTGGCGCGCCTGCTCGGCAATGACGAAGCGGTGTTCCGCGTTGGCGATCACGACGGGCGCCGCAAAACCCGGCTGGCCGGCGACGCGCGCCAGCGTCTGCTGTAGCAGCGTCTCCGCCCCGGCGAGGGCCAGGAGCTGCTTGGGGTAGGATTCGCGCGACAGCGGCCACAGGCGCGTGCCGGTGCCACCGGACAGAACGACCGGGACAATCCCCGGATGCTTCCTCATGCGGGCCTCCTGCCAGGTCGACGGAAGCTGCCGGCGCCGGGCCTATCCGTCGGGTGCCATCGCGCGAGTCGCGACGATGCGGGCTTCCTAACGCAAAGCCGCAATCTTGGAAACGGCGTCTCGGAGAGCGGGCGTCACAGGCTAGGGAGCCCTATTGCCGGGCTTCGGCTTCAGCCTGAGGCGCATGATGATGTCCTGATCGTGGTTGCCAAAGCCGCGGCCGAAGATGTTCAGCCCGCCGGGATGGCGCGCATGCTCATCAATGCCGATACGCATGCGGATGCCGTGGTGCATGTCAAGCTCAAGCCGGTCGAGCGTTACGGAAGAGATCTGCACATCGTTGACGGATGTTCCGCTGCGGCTGATCTGCCAAGTGACGAGCTTGCCGTACTGTGAGCCTTCGAGCTTCCACCAGTGAGGGGTGTAGATGCCCCGCTTATCGCCGAAGTCGCCAGGTGAGATCCAGCTACCCACCTTAACGTCGTTAACCCAGAGACTGATCTCCGACGGCCAATCGAGGCTCGTCCCCGGCACCTCCGACGACAGCTCCATGACGAATTCGAGCCGGTCGATCTCGGCGCCGAGGATCTTGCCGTTGTTGGGAAACTTGTATTCGAGATAGCCACGGCTGAACCAGACGAGCGATGCGTTCATACGCTGCGGATCGAGGAAGAAGTCCGGCACGTCAAGCACGCCGAGCACGCCTTCGGTCGAGCATAGCCCGCACGGGGCGGTGACCTGGCAGCTCGTGTAGAGACCGATGGGCATGGACACCTCAAGATAGTCCTTGCCGGCCAAGGCATTCTGCTCATCTAGACGAATGATGATCTCATCATAGCGCACGGAGCAGACTTTCTGCTGCCCTTTGGAGGCCTTCTTCGTCTCCGTCTCGACAAGGCCGGCCCGCTCGAGCACCTGCAGGTGGGTGGCGATGGTAGACTGCGGCAGGTCTAGCGCCTCGGCAATCTCGTTCACGTTGAGCGCTCCGCGCTCGCGCAGCAGCTTCAACGCCCGCACGCGCGCAGGCGAAGCGAGAGCACGGATCGCCTCACCGCTTTCTGAAACGGATAAGGTCAAGAACTTCCTCTTGAAATCGGTCATCTGGCCTCCGGTGCAGCGGACCACCGACAGCTTCCCGATTTAAATCGGGCTTTTCGATATATATCAATTCATCGTTGACTGATACAACGATGCCGGTGTTAACTCAAAAGAAAAAAGCCGTAACGGCCCCGGAGGAAACACCATGCACATGTTGCGCGCGCTTTCGGTTGCATCAGGGCTGCTTCTCGGCGCGGGAAGTCTGGGCTTCCACACGCAGGCTGCCGCCCAAGTCACCGTACCTGGAGTACCAAGATCCCAGACCATCATCCTCGAGAATCCGGAAGGCACCATCAAGAATCCAGGCTGGTTCAACATTTGGACGCTGAACGCTGGCGGCCAGTATACGGGCCTGCACCAGCTCGCCCTCGACACGTTGTGGTACATCGATCCCGAGCGGGGTCTGGAGGGAGCTTGGGAGAATTCCCTCGCCGCCGATCGGCCGATCTACAATCAGGACTTCACCGAAATGACGGTGAAGCTGCGGCCGGGCATCTACTGGAGCGACGGCGTCGAGTTCACGGCCGATGACGTCGTCTACACCGTTGAGACGCAGATCAAGAACCCCGGCATGCGCTGGAGCGCCCTGCTCGCTCTGAACGTGGAGAGCGTGACAGCGCCTGATCGGCACACGGTGCACTTCAAGCTCAAGAAGCCGAACTCTCGTTTCCATGCACTCTTCACCGTGCGCTTCAACGCCATCTGGATCATGCCGAAGCACGTCTTCGAAAAGGCCGACGATCCGATGAAATTCGACTTCAATCCGCCCGTGTCGCTCGGAGCGTACAAGCTGCACAGCTTTGATCCCAACGGCAAATGGTACATCTGGCAGAAGCGTGACGACTGGCAGCGCACGACGCTCGGCCGCTACGGAGAACCGGGCCCGAAATTCGCGGCGTATGTCGACCCGGGCCCGCCTGACAAGCGTGTCATCGCCCAGCTCAACCACGACCTCGATGTGGTACACGACATCGCGCCGGAGGGCATGTTCACGCTCACCAAGCAGTCGGAAAGCCTGAAGACCTGGTTCAAGAACTTCCCGTTCGCACACCCGGATCCGACGCTGCCGTCGGTGATCTTCAACATGCAGAATCCGTCCTTCGCGAGCCGGGACGTGCGCTGGGCGCTTGCGCTGCTCATCGACATTAAGGCTGTCTCGATGGCCGCCTATCGTGGCGCCGCCACCCTCTCGCCGATCGCCGTCCCCCCTACGGGAACGCACCCGCAGGATTATCACGTGCCGATGCGCGAATGGCTCGCCTCCTTCGAGCTCGACACCGGCAAGCGGAAGATCCGTCCCTACGATCCGACCATCGGCCCCCAGATCGCCGATATGCTGCGCCCGAGCCTCAAGGAGCAGATCCCAACAGATCCGGCCGAGATCGACCGCGCCTTCGGCTACGGCTGGTGGAAGCCCGACCCGCAGGCCGCCACGGAGCTCCTCGAGAAGGCCGGTTTCACCAAGCGCGGCAACAGCTGGTACATGCCGGACGGCAAGCCCTTCACTATCAAGGTGATGGTGGAGGGTGAAACGCGGCCGATTCTGACCCGCGCCGGCACGATGATCGTGCAACAGTGGCGCCAGTTCGGCATTGACGCCAAGACCGACGTTGCGCCGGGCACGACGATGCTCGACCGTCGCGGTGCCGGCGACTTCGACGTCCTGATTTCCTGGAGTGTCGAGACCTACGGAGGCCATCCGGATCTCGCCTTCTTCCTTGACAGCTGGCACTCCCAGTTCGTGGCGGAACCCGGCAAGACCCAGTCGCCCCGCAACTGGCAGCGCTGGGCCAATCCCGAGCTCGACAAGATCATTGAGGACATCCGTCGCATCGATTTCGACGACCCGAAGTCGATCGAACTCGGCCGGGAGTACGTGAAGCTCATGGTCCGCGAGATGCCGATCATCCCGCTCATGGCATACAACGTCTTCACGGCCATGGATGAGCACTACTGGACCGGCTACCCGACGGCCGAGGACCCTTACGGCAATCCGGTGCCCAACTGGGGCAACTCGCGCACGATGATGGTCAGGCTGAAGCCGACCGGCAAGTGACGCCGAGCGGGCAGGCGCCCTGCGCCTGCCCGCTGAAGGCCGGGAGTGGTTCATGAAGGCATACCTGACCTATCTGTCGAAACGTCTCATCCAGTTCGCCGTCGTGGTGTTCGTAGGCATCAACGTGGCCTACGTTGTGACCCACATGACACCCATCAACCCGGTGGAGCAGACGATCGCGGCCGCAACCTCCTTCGGCAGCACGAGCCCGGAAGCCATTGAGATGATGCGCCGCTCGCTCAGCGAGCTCTATGGCCTCGAAGGGTCGCCGTGGGAGCAGTACCTGACGTTCTGGAAGCGGGTACTGGTGGGCGACTTCGGCCCCTCGCTCTCGGCCTTCCCCACACCTGTTTCCGAACTCATCAAGCGGGCCCTGCCATGGACGGTCGGCCTACTGCTGGTCTCGACCCTGCTCACCTGGGTTCTGGGCAACCTGCTGGGCGGCCTTGCCGGCTACTATCGCGACAGCCGCCTCCTGAAGGCCTTCGGCGTCGTGACCGCCGGCCTGCACCCGGTCCCGTACTATGTTGTAGCCTTCGTGATGCTGCTGATTTTCGGCTATCTGTGGCCGATCCTGCCGATCAGCGGCGGGGCCTCGATGGCTACCGACCGATCGGACCTTCTTGGATATGCGCTGGACGTGGTGATCCACTCCATCCTGCCGGTGCTCTCTCTCATGGCGGTCGGCATCGGAGGCTGGTTCATGGGCATGCGGTCGCTCGTCTCCAATATCGTGACGGAAGACTACGTGACCTATGCCGAACTCGCCGGCGTGGAGCGCCACAAGATCCTTCGCCACTATGTGATGCGGAACGCCATCAGCCCGCAAGTCACGGGCCTGGCCCTGCAACTGGGCGCCATCTTCAACGGCGCGATCATCACGGAGCAGGTCTTCGGCTATCCCGGCATCGGCTCGCTACTCATCAGTGGCGTGCACACCGGCGACTACAGCCTTGTCCTCGGCATCACGACGATCTCGATCCTCGGCGTGTCGGTCATGGTGCTCCTGATCGATCTCCTCTACCCGCTGATCGATCCTCGCGTGGAGGCCGCCTCATGAACACGCTGAAGATCCTGCGCGACCTCTTCCACTACAATAAGGAATTCGCCGCTGGGCTGCTCATCGTCCTCGTGGTCCTTGCCATAGCGGCCTGCTCCTTCTTCTCGCCCTACCCGCCGCTCGACGTCTATGTCGTGCCGCCGGACATGCCGCCGTCTTGGGAATATCCCTTCGGCACCACGTCCCGCGGACAGGACGTGTTCTGGCAGCTCACCTTCGCCGTCCGCAACACGCTGCTCTTCGGCATCGTGGTGGCCGTCATCAGCCGCGTGATTTCCCTGTGTGTCGGCCTGGTCTCCGGCTACCGCGGCGGATGGATCGACCGGGTGCTGATGTCCATCAACGACACGTTCGTCGTCATTCCGCTCTTCCCGATCCTTGTTCTGTTCTACTTCATCATGCGGGACCAGATGACGTGGGCGATGCTGGCGATCATCGTTTCGCTGCTCGGCTGGGCCTATGATGCCCGCCTCATCCGCTCTATCGCCATGAGCCTGCGCACCCGCGAGTTTACGCGCCAGGCCGTCTTCTCGGGCATGGGCACGGGAAGGATCGTGTGGCAGGAGCACCTGCCCTTCGTCCTGCCGATCGTGTTCTCGACGACGCTGAACAACATCAACTGGTCGATCGGTATCGAGGTGACGCTCTCCGTCCTCGGCTTCACCGACATCAATACCCCCACTATCGGCGGAATGATCTACTGGGCGAACCAGCACACCGCGCTCGTCTCCGGAGTCTGGTGGTGGGTGACGTTTCCCATCGCGATCGTGGTGCTGCTCTTCATCGGGTTGTTCCTGCTTGCCATCTCGATGAATGAATACATCGACCCGCGCAGCCGTCTCAGCCGCCTGGGAGGACCGTCATGACCTTCCAACCCGCAACGGCCTCCGGCAACGTCGAGGCGGCATCCTCGACGCCGGTCCTATCGGTCGACGCTCTCAAGGCCTACTACCGCCTCAAGCTGTTTGGCATCGAGCGTGAGGTCCGCGCCGTCGATGACCTCACCTTCGAGATTGGCCGCAACGAGATCTACGGGCTCGCTGGGGAGTCGAGCTCAGGCAAGAGCACACTCATCAGGACCATCGCCCGCGCCATCCGCCCGCCCCTGGCGGTGGAGGCAGGTTCGGTGCGGTTCAACTTCTCCGACGGCACGCGCGACATGTACCGTCTGTCACCGCAAGAGCTCGCCGGCATCCGCTGGAAGCGCCTGTCTTACATCATGCAGGGCTCGATGAGTGTCCTCAATCCGGTGCGGCGCATCAAGCATTCCTTCATCGATTTTGCGATGCCGCACGTGCCGGAGAAGGGTGCGGCCTTCTTTGATCGCATCGGGCGTCACCTCGAGAAGTTGCACCTCGACCGCTCTGTTCTCAACGCCTTCCCGCATGAGCTGTCGGGCGGCATGCGCCAGCGTGTCACCATTGCGCTCGCCACTGTTTGCGGACCGGAGTTCATCATCGCCGACGAGCCGACAACCGCCCTTGACGTCATCGTGCAGAAGGGCGTGCTGGCCATGCTCCGCGAAATCCAGCGCGAGCTCGGCTCCTCCGTCCTCTTTGTCACGCACGACATAGCAGTGCACGCCAATCTGACGGACAGGCTCGGCATCATGTATGCGGGCCGGCTTGTCGAAGAGGGGTGGACGCGCGACCTGTTCCGGCGGCCACTGCACCCCTACACGCGCCACCTCATCTCCAGCCTGCCCCAGATCGGCGACGACACGCCGAAGAAGGGGCTGGAGGGTTCACCGCCCAACCTAGCCGCGCCGCCTAGCGGCTGCCGATTCCACCCGCGTTGCCCCCTGGCCGTGGACATCTGCCGCAGGCAGGCGCCGCCCATGGTGACGGTGACCCCCGGGCGGCGTGTGGCCTGCCACGTCGTCACGGCCGATCCCGGCCTTTCCGCCCCGGCAATGGAGGAGGCGCGCCCGTGAAGTCGAACCTTCTTGATGTCGAGCACGTCAGCAAGGTATTCAGCGGTCGTGGGCTTTTCTCGCGCCGCGTCAAGCACGCGGTTCAGGACGTGAGCTTCTCGCTCGACGCCGACAGGCCCGAGGTCTTCACCATCATTGGGGAATCTGGCAGCGGCAAGTCGACGCTCGCCGGCATGATCCTTAACACCCTGCGGCCAACGAACGGCCATATTCGCTTCGCCGGGCGCGACCTCGCCTACATCCGCAGCAGAAAGGACCGGCTCGCCTTTATGAGCCGTGTGCAGGCCATCTTCCAGAACCCCTTCGAGGCCTTCAACCCGCTAAAGCCCGTCGACCGCTATCTCTTCATGGCGGCCGAAGTCTTCGCCGGCTGCCGCACGAAGGAAGCGCGCGAGACGCGGGTGGACGACGCGCTTCACAAGGTAGGCCTGTCGCTCGCCGAGGTGGGCGGACGCTATCCGCATGAGATGTCGGGCGGGCAGTTGCAGCGTATTGCCATCGCCCGCGCGCTCGTGTCGAACCCGGCCCTGATCGTTGCCGACGAACCAGTGTCGATGATCGACGCCTCGCTGCGCATGACGGTGATCAACCTCTTTCGCATGCTGCGCGACGAGCTCGGCGTGTCAATCATCTACATCACCCACGACCTGGCCACCGCCTACTACATCAGTGACCGCCTCATAATCATGCAGGGCGGCAAGGTGGTCGAAGCGGGCGATGCACGGCAGATCCTCGCCGCTCCCCAGCATCCCTATTCGCTTCGGCTCCGCGAAGCCGTTCTTTCCGTCGATGGAGCCTGGCGCGGCAGCAGGCTCGACGTTGACGCCCTCGAATCCAGCTCATGACCGTCACCTCTGCTACCTCGGAGCCATCATGAAAGAAGCTCACGTCATCGCCGATCGCGACTTCGTCATCGGAGATACCGATCCCCGCCTCTTCGGCGCCTTCGTCGAACACCTCGGCCGCTGCGTCTACGGTGGCCTCTACGAGCCGGGCCACCCGACGGCCGACGAGCACGGCTTCCGTGGCGACGTGCTGGCCCTCGTGCGGGAGCTGGGTCCAACGATTATCCGCTATCCGGGCGGCAACTTCGTTTCGGGCTACAACTGGGAAGATGGGGTCGGACCGGTCGAGAAGCGGCCGCGCCGGCTCGATCTGGCCTGGATGTCAACGGAGCCCAACACCTTCGGTACAAACGAGTTCATCGACTGGTGCCGTGCGGCCGACGTAGAGCCAATGCTCGCGGTCAATCTGGGCACCCGAGGCCCAGACGATGCGCGCCGCCTCGTCGAATATTGCAACTTCCCTGGTGGTACGGAATTGTCGGACCTGCGTCGCCAGCACGGCTGGGAGAAGCCGCACGGCATCAAGTTCTGGTGCCTCGGCAACGAGATGGACGGCCCGTGGCAGATGGAGACGAAGACGGCGACGGAATATGGCCGCGTCGCCACCGAGGCCGCCAAACTGATGAAGTGGATCGACCCCACTATCGAGCTCGCCGCCTGCGGCTCTTCCGCCCGCACCATGCCAACTTTCGGCATCTGG
>Ga0182748_1003346_pt1 | contig 13609 bp, 18 predicted proteins | sample eDN3rd37CKraftOP_FD_128877 | JGI IMG/M metagenome (GOLD analysis project Ga0182748, IMG submission 128877) | Enriched Organic Plus compost microbial communities from Emeryville, California, USA - eDNA 3rd pass 37_C Kraft OP (version 2) (version 2) ...
CGGGTGCTTCCATCTGGTCGAACATGGGAACATAGGCGGCGGTATAGGGCACGCCGTCATCGGTGCCTGTTACGTTGGCCTCATAGACCGCGCCATCATCTGAGCCGAAGAACAGCCGCCCATCGAACACCGCCAGGCAGTTGGCCTGCCAGTTCGTAAAATATCCCCACTTCCCGGTACGCGAGTTCATCACCAGCATACCATCAGGCACATTCTCAAAGCGCGGAAGCGCGGCGACGAGCATTTGCTTGTCGGTCCACAGAACGGCTTCCCAGCGCTCGCCGGGGCGGCTCTGTACCTGCTCCGGCCACGCCGCCTCGATGGGCGAGGAAAAGCTTGAGGCTGCCAGTTCGCTATAATCTCGACGCAAGGCTTGCGTCAGCGGCACCAAGGCGGCATCTGTCGCCATGGCAAGGTCGCCACCGATCTGAACATGAGCGCGATCACCAAGAGGTTTTCCTACGCGATACACTCCGACCTTGCCCCATGACTCGGCGCTGTCAGGATTGTCGCCCTGATAGACCGCAACTTCGCCTTCAGAACTGGCCACGATCCACATTTCGTTGAGGCCGTCGCCTACATCTTGCGACCAACTCGCACCGTAAACCAGGGTGCCACCGCGCGGTAGCTCGCCGCCCATGGGCAGCTTTTTCAATTCTCCTGCCAACTGCCCGACCGGCAGATACCAGACATTGGTCGTACCCTTTTCCAGGAAGAAGAGCCGGTTCTTGTAGACCCACACGTAGGAGAGAACATCAGGGGTCAAGGTGACAGGAGTGGGAAAGGTGATGGCGGGTGTCGTGCTAAAGTCCGTGCCGTCGAACACGAACGGCGTATCGGCTCCGTTGACCCCGCGCAAATAAGTGCCGCCGGCCGTTTCGAACTGAACAACGATCCAGCGTCCTTCGGTATTCGGCCAGACATCGAGACCGTCCGTCGAGCCCCACCCGATCGTGTCGTCATCCTCAGTCTCCAGCATGTCATCGTCTTCCGTAGCGATGATTGCGTTGTTGGGCTGGTTGACGGAGGTGATATCGAAAATGTTAGCGTCGGTTGACCCGAACAACTTGCGATTGTTGCCCTCGATATAGGCAAAGAGCGATCGCACAGGCAGATTGCCCGCCCCTAGGGTCGCATATTTCTGTTTTCCGCGGCGCATAATGGCGCCAGTGGGCGTCGGAAGCCAGTTCTCCAGCACGTAGGCACCGCCCGGCATGGACATAGCCAGGTTGTTGTTGGAGAGCCATCCAAGGGTGGGCGCCGGGAAAGAGTATGCCTGGTAAACCTTCGGCTTTTTGGCAGAAGGGCGGCCTTCGGCTCGCGCTGGGCGAATAAAAGTCATGGAAGCCGCTCCGCACTGTCTGCGGCGGCCCTATCGGCAAGAACAGCTTCGAACTCGGCAAGTTGGTCCTGATAGTCGGCGCCAATATGGCGGCGAAACCGCCAGATCGCGCCTTTTGCAATCATGTTCTCATCGATACGCGCTCTATCTCCGTTCGCGCTCATCTCAGCTTTGTCGCCAAACACCCACCAACTGGAAATATATTGAAGCCGAACCGTCATGGCCTCTGCCGGATAGGGATAAAACGAGATGGTTTTGCCCGACATCCGATAATATCGCGGCGTCCCCATCTGCTGTTCGATGGAAAACCATTCATCGGCACTCAGGCCGCCTCGAACCGCTATCATCCCGACCGCTACAGACATGCCACGCACAAGACGCATATAGTCGGACGGGAGGTCATAGGGTGCATCAAACCCGGTTCCGGGCACGTTGATGCCCTTGCGCAGATTCGACCAATCCACCCGGCGCGTGCATTCCTGCCCGGCTTCGTTGATGAACTGCACCAGCTTGGCGGTGTCATCATCAGCGGTCTGCACAGAGTCAGGCGGCTCGATGCTGGCATTAATGGCTACGGTCTGCGCGATCGTGAGCAGCGTCATGGCACACACCCCGCGACCTTGACCGAGTGATTGCTGTAGCGCGCCCGCTCGTCGTCCACTTTCACGGCCATCAGTTCGCCGGTGAGGGCATGATCCATGCCGGTGGCCAATTCTGGATTGTTGAGGTGCTTGGCGGCCTGATAGGCGACGGCGAACAGATAGGCATTAGGCGCCTGCTCCAGCAGCCAGTTTGAAGCCGAGGATGCAGAGGTCAGCGTGGGAAGCGCTGCATAGTACGCGATGCCATCGGGCCAGGCCCGGTGGGGCTTGCGGTAAAGCATCCCGTTGAGGACATAGAGCCGATCATCGGGATACGCGAGCTGGAGGAAGTCAGCAGGCAAAGGCGCTTCATTGCCCACCCATGCCGGAGTGACGGTTTTGACCTGCCACTGCGTGCGCAGCCGGCGATTGAGGACGATTTCAGCCTGCAAGACGAGGCTGGGCATGATGTCGGACAGTTCACGGGAGCCGACGAGGTCGGAAACAGCGAAACGCAGGTCGAGGTAGTCGTTGAGAGCGGGCATTAGACCCTCCCCTCTTTCGTGCGCCAGGCGGCATTGTCGCTGTCGTTCAGCCAGCGGCTGAGATAGCGGTCATCGCCCTGCTGGATCGCCGTATTCAGCCCCACGTTCTTGTCATAGAGAAGTTGCATGGGGACGCTGGCGATACGGTGATAGTCGCCTTTCCAGCCATCAGGCGTGGCATTGCGAACCTGGGCGTTGTGCTCGATCGTAGCTGTAACGGGCGTATCCACGCGGAATACCGGGTTGCCATCATCGTCATGGCATTGCCAGACCGTGCGACCGGTCACTGGGTCCCAATCGAAGAGAACCCAGCCACCATCTCGCACTTCTCTGGAAACCGACGACGCCAGCATTATTTCACCCGCGTCAGTGCGCCGGCCTCGACGCCATCGAGCGCCGCTTCATAGGTCACTTCGACAATCGTTCCCTTGCGGTGACGTTCGCCAGAAGCGTCCCAGAAGTCTCGTTTGACCATGACCGGGATCAGTGCTGGGGCAGCGCCGCCAACCTTGCCGTCACCGTCATGGTCACCCTTGCCGCCGAAGGGCTGCGGGGCTGCTTCGCCTTCGCCGGCAAGAACCTTGTCGATTTCCTGCTGAAGGCGCTCATCGCTCCAGCGGCCATCGACTTTGATGCCAAGCTCTTCGGCCTCGGCTTTGAGATCAGACATTGCTTTCTCCATGAAAAAGGCCCCGCCAACTGGCGAGGCCCACTGATGCGTTGATGCCACTGGCTTAGGTGCTGGCGGTCATGCCGAAGAGGTCGGCGGCAACGCCAATGCCCGCCTCGTTCAGCACCTTCAGCGTACCTTCACCGATCAGCACGAACTTCTTGGCGTCACCGGTGCGAGCAACTTCCTTGTCCTCGTGGATCTTGCGGAGCCACGCGAAGGAAATCATCGAGGTGTCGACAAAAAAGGCATTGCGGGCCGTCGCGGCGGTGCTCATCACCCGGTTCGGCTTGATGTAGACCTTGCCGTAGGGGCCTTCGTAGATATCGGCGTTCGCGACGATCGAGTTGCGCTCGCCGTCCGAAACCGCATAGCGGAACGGGGCGACGTTGGCATCCGACATGAACTTGACGAACACCGACTTCACGTAGGGCGATACATAGACGTTGCGGAAGTTGGCGCCACTTTCGTAGCCCTGCTTCATCACGTCATCCATGATGTCCTTGGTGAAGGCTCGCTGCGTGCCATTGCCGGCTGCAACCGTCAGTCCGGTGTTGATGTCGAAGCCGCCGTTGGTGCCAGAGGCGCCGCGAGACACGTTCGTTTCGATCCAGGTGGGCAGACCACCAAATTCACGGGTGGCGCCGGCCACGGACGCGTTGTTGGTCACGATGGCCAACTCGACATCCTTGCGCAGTTCAACACCGCGCTTCAGCTTCTGGCGCTTCACCTTGTTGGCGTTGCCAGCCTGGCTAACCGTCTCCTGGGTTTCGGAGATGATGCCGGTCTTGCGCATGATCTGCGTGTAGTTGCCAACGCGATCCGGCGTATCGCCCGCATCGAAGGTATATTCGTCGCCTTCCGTGCGGATGTTTTCGCCCGGCGGCTGCAGCTCATCGATTTCCCATTCCGGGTGAACAGACGAGCACGTGTCGGTGCCGATGTCGGTGTAGATCGGGGTATCCTCCGGGGTGATCATGTTGATCACGTCCGAAAGCTCTTCGCGGTTGCCCACCGAGGTCGTGGTGAGCTGGGTATTGGCGAGTGCGGCCACATTGGCCTCCTATTGCACTCCGGCTATTCCCAATCGATGTTGATTGCGTCATCGAGGGAGCCGGATCGTTTGAGACGATCCACCGCCTTTCGATTTGCCTGACGCTTGGTCGCATCCTGCGCGGCCGGACGCTTGTTGGGCGCTACCGGGGGCACATTCACGACCTTCTGCTTTGCCTTGGCGCGGGCGGCCTCTGCCTGAAGCCCAAGCCGCGCGTAGTGCGCCAGCTTGAACAGCCGGTGGTCGGTTGCCGAGCCAATTTCTGCATCCGAATAGCCAAGTTCTCGTGCCGTCGCCGCAGCGGCGTCGAAGAACTTCTTGTGACCGTCAGCCGTAGCGACCTGCGGGAAGGCTTCGGCAAGCTTGGCAGTTTCGGCCTGGAGAAGGTCCATATGCTGCTGCTGCGTGAGCTGGTTCGTCGCGGTCTTGGGGGCTTGGGCGGCCTTGAGCACTTCCGAGATATTGGCCATGGCCTGCTGGTGAAGTGCCTGCTGACGGACATAGGCTGCCGCGTCGGTGACCGCCAAATTGGGATCAGGCGCGGGCGGGAGCATTTTGGTCAGGTAATCAGCGATGGCGTTGACCGAGTTGGTCACGCTGGTTGCGAGCGCCCCAAGTTCACGTTCTTTCTGGGAAACGGCTTGCTTTTGGCGCGTATAGTCTGCCTCGCGGAAATAGCTCTTCTTGAGTTCTCCCAAGGTGAGCTTTTCGCCGCCAACGGAGATTGCAACGTCATCACCAGGCTCAGGGGTCGAGGTATCATCCTCTCCCGGAACCTCGTCACCGGTCGCGTCATCTTCGTCTTCGGTCGCATTGGCTTCGATTTCATCGGACTCTTGGCCGACATCGGCCTCATCCGGCTCGCTCTCAGACTGCGGCGTCTGCTCGATATCGTTGGTGTCCTCGGAGGGATCGTGGATATCGAGTTCGGAGGCGTCGTCTAGGGTAAGCGAGGGGCGAACGCTATCATTCCCGGCCGGAGCCGGGGTCATGGCTGCTTCTATAGGCATTGGTCCTCTAGGAGGGTTGTGCGCCTGCCCTATGCGGGCGCTTTGCGGCTCACAGGCTCGTCTTGGCCCTCTTTCGAGATGGCTTCGAGCCGGGAGCGGAGCTGCTGAACGGCGCGGGCCTCAAGGGCGCTCGCCTGCCGTTTTTCGTGATCGTTGTAGGGGGCGTTGATACAGGCCTGCACCGCGGCCGTTTCCATCGCGGCTAGAAGCTCAAGAAAGAGCGGGATTTCGAGTGCGGCCTGTGCGGCGCGGGCGCGGTCAGAGATCATTTGCCTGTCCTACCCTGCCGATTGCCGTCCGGCGCCTGGTTGCGATCAAGGGCCTTGCCAACCGCCGTCGCCTGCACCTTTTGCACATCAGCAAAGAGCCGCTTATCGGCTATGCGCTCCTGAGTAACCATCCAGGCCACCTCGGTTTCCTGCTTCATTTCCTCGCGCTGAAGATCGGCTTGGCGGTCAAGGGCATCGTTGCGGGCATCGGCGGCGATCTTTTGCTGATCGATGGCAGACTGCCGATCCATCTCGGCCAGGTTGGTGACCAGGTCGGCATCACGCTGCTCGCGCTCGCGGTTGGCATCCACTTCGGCCTTGAGCTGGTATTCTTCGCGCTTGGACTGAGCGTTGACGTTGGCCACGGCAATCTTGCCCTGGGTGCGCTTGTCTTCCAGCTCCATCGCGGCCTGAGCCTTGATCTGTTCGGGGCTGGGCTGCTGGCTCTGCGCCTGCATGGCTTGCTGGATTGCTTGCGGGTCCGGCTTGGTGAAGTAGAGACTGACCGTTTTGAGGCCCGCAGCCTGAACCAGCTTCGAAAGTGCGTTGTAGACGTTATCCGGCGTGACGTACTGCATGCCGATAACCGGGCCCATCGAAGACAGGATTTCCTTTTGCAGCCCGATGACCTGCTGCATCATCATCATATCGCGCTCGCGGGTACCGGCGCCGAGGCCGACATTCACGATCGCGTCCATGTCCGCATTCCACGAACGGGGATCGAAGGTCACCCATTCGTCGCGGAGCCGCACCGTTCGCGGAATGTCCTGGTTGTCGATGATGAGCTTTAGAAGACCGCGAAACACCGGCTTCAGACTCTCCGCGATGCAGCGCACCATCATTTCGGTCTGGCCGATACCGGCCTGCTCAACGAGCGCCGTGGCCTTCGCCGTCATGTTCTGGAGCGCATCCGGGGCCATGCCGCTCGATGCTTCCGAAATCCCAGTGCGGTCGGTCGCCTCCCGGTCCATGTATTCCAGCATGGCGTAGGATTTGTCCGCGACCATCGGCACAACGTTGGTGCCAATGGCGGCCCGCACGTCTACACCTTGGGCGACTCGGATCGGCTCGCCAAACTTGGGCCGCAGCACAGCCTCCGGATTGACGACCTGCCCTTCCTGAACGATCGGTTGAAGGTTGTTCTGCCAGTACAGGTTGTCCAGCGTCTGCCGCAGGAGCACGGTCTTGACCCTCTGGACCTCCATCACTTCGTCGGAGACAGAATTACCTTCCCACTGGTGCGGGCGGCGCTCCGAGATGATGTTGGCGTAATTGATTTCGTCCTGCTCGACGTTCTCCAACAGGTTGTTTTCGCCTAGGCCGCCGGCAAAGACGATACGGCGCAGTTCGGCAATGCCGTCCTGGTCATAATCCAGCTTCACCAACAGGTCGTAGTAGTCGATTTCCTGCGTGGCCTTGGCCAGTTCCGCGCTGCTGTCGTCAGGAACATTGCGGCGGCGAGTGTCTTCCTCGACTTCCTGCGAGGTTTCACCACTGCCAGCCAGCGGCAACTCCTCGATCACGTCGCGGTCATAACCCATGCGAACGAGATCGGACCGGCGCAGGCGAAGGTGCTCGCCTATCAGAATAGCGTCTTCAAACGAGGTTGCTTCCGAGTGGATCAGGAAGTTCTCGGGAGCAATCGTGCGAATGGTCGGCAGGCGCTTGGTGAAGGTACGCTTGATCTTGATGTCGTGGACCGTGATCGGGACACCCTGCCCCTCCACCTCTACAGAAACCTTCCGTTCGCTGTGCTCCAGAACCTCTACTTCATCATCGCCAACGAGTTGGGCGAACGCCATGTCATCGAGGCCGCTGTGGCGGGAGAAGGACACGCAGGTCTCCTCCCGCAGCCACCACTTGATAACGCCGTTCCGAAGGCGGATCGCATCGTTGATGCCGTCCTCGATGGCCTGGCGGCCGTTGCATTCGGGCAAAGCGACATAGTTCACGTAGTCGGTGGCCTGCTGCGCGCTATCCTCGTCGCCTTCGCCTACCGGCTGGTATTCTACGATCTCATCGTTGCCGAGGATGGTGCGCAGGACCGAAGGCAGCACCTTGCGGACAGCGGCGCGGACGTCGCGGGAGACGACATGCGATCGCCCCTCCTCCGCAGGCACGTACCGTTGCAGCTTCTTCTCGTCGCCATCGAAGAAGATCATCATGCGGTCGCGGTCGGCAGACCTATCGTTGCGATATTCCTCTGCATCGGCCACGAGACCGGAGACGATGCCAACGAGGCGCGTATCGTCCATGTCTTGCGCCACTATCGCCTCCATCGCCACTGGAACTTGGGCGGCTCGGCATAGATGAAACATGCGTCTGGGCCGACGATCGAAAGACGGCCCAGGGGCCGATGCACAATCATGACTGGGCCGATGCAGACCTGAGTGACAATCTCACCCGTCCACGGCGCCAAGGAAGGACCGCGCCAGACGCTAAAAAACTTTCGCGCCATTAAACCACCTTGCGAGCCGCAAAGGCCCAATCGTTGTTCGCCGCTTTGGGCTCTTCGTAGGCCACGCACATCAGGCCGAAGGCGTCGGCGCTGTGCGAGGACCAATCATGTTCGGGGCCGAGGCCAATGCCTCGCTCGTCGTCTTTTTTCTCGTGATACCAACCGAGGGCATCGCGCCCGCCTTCCGTGGTATCGGCATTGAACCAGATGGCAGGGAACAGCCGGCGAGCGGCCTCGACGCGCATCTTGGCGGCGCCTTTGCCCTGGTTCGGGATGACAGTGACCTTGTAGCCAGCCTGCCGGAAAAACCCCTCGTAAGAGGCGTCAAACACGCTGTCCTGCTTCTCGCCATCATGCGGGAGCCAGATTTGGCAGCGCTTGGTGTCGTAACCCTTCTCCCGGAGCCATGCGACGTGCGTGGCGGCATCCTGCCCCTGCGCCTCATAGTGATCGAGGACACGGATTTCCTTGCCGATGAACTGGGCGATCCAGAACACGAAGTTGTCGGCTCGAGCACCAGTGCCGCCGATGTCGGCGAACGCCCGCAACGTCATAAGCGGGTCAGGCGGCACGCGACCTATGCGGCCGCCAGTCTTTGCCTCATTGAGCGCCTGAGCGAAGTATGCGCCCTCGATCGCAGTAACGAAGTCACCTTCCCAGATGTGCCCGTATTGGTCGGGCCGCTGCTGCATGTCGCGCTGGCGCTGACGCTCCAGGATAGCGGGGAAGCGCGGGTTATCGCGCCAATTCAGTTCCACGACCTTGTAGCGGTTATCATTTGCCGCACGGAAACGCTTGTGCGTGGCGCTGTTCTTCCGCTCTGGGTTCCAGGTCACCCATAGCTCCGAATCCTCCTCGCGAAGGGTCGGGATAAGTTTGGTCCAAGCCTCTTCCGTTACGGGCTCAGCCTCATCGACCCAAGCCAGCAGGATACGGGCCTGCGACTTGACGCTATCGATGTTCCGATCAAGGCCGATGAACGTGTAATAGACGGCCCCGGGCAGGCCTTTAGTGCGGACGTAGGTTTCGCCTATGTCGAAGTGACCAGCCAGCCAAGGCTCTTCCTTGATGGCCTGCTTGATTTCCTCCAGCGAGGAATCGGCCAGCGTCTTCATGAACTGGCGGCCACAGAGCACCTGCCCGCTTCGCCCAGCCGCCGCCCACATATATGCCTTGACCGCGCTCATCTTGGCGAAGGACCGAGTTTTCCCCGAACCGCGCCCGCCATAAGCGCCTCTTACGTCCGCCTCACCAGAAAACACCGGGATCAGCTTTGGCGGAAGACTGACCTTAGCTGTCGTCATTCTCGGTCAGTGCGACCAGTTGGACTTGCGTGACCTTGATCGGGCCGCCGTCTTCACCCGTAAGCTGCATGGGCAGCACCTTGCCTAGGAGCTGCGCGAAGGCTTTGGGCTCTTTGGTCGCAAGGAAGCTGCAATAGCCCATCAGGCCGTCCTTCCCTGCGCCGTCCTCGCCGGTCCGTTCCGCGGCGGCGATGATGGCTTCCTTGAGCAGGGCAGTGGTCTTGTTGGGCGTGCCCTTGACCCTGCCGCCAGTCTTCTTGCCCGTCGCCATCTACAAACGCCTACTTCAGAAGGCCCGGCTTAAGCCGCCGCAACCGTCAGCGTGAAGGTCGGGATCTGCGCAACCTTGCTGTCGGCGTCGGTGACCTTGACGGAGAGGTTGGCGAACGTGCCGGCCGCAGTGGGCGTGCCCGATACGGCGCCGGTCGAGCTATTGACCGTAATGCCAGCCGGCCACGTACCAACGAGGGCGTAGGCCAGCGGAGCACGTCCGCCGTTGCCCTTCACCGTGAAGCCGGCATAGGCGGAATTCTGCGTGGCCGTAGTGACCGGTGTGCCCGCGATAGCAGGGCCAATGACGCCGCCGCCCATGCGGGCCAGGTCAGCCGGGAAGCTGGGGCCGGAACCCTTGAGCGTATCGTTGGTCATGTTGGCGGCGACGTTCCCACCCATGCGGGCGAGATCGCCAATGAAGGAAGGGCCAGAGTCCTTGAGGGCCTGGTTGTTCATGCTCAGTCTCCTATGATGGATGGGAAAGCGGCTCAGCAATCCATTCGCCCATCTTCCGGGCTGTCACCCGCAGGGCCGGGCACCGCATGGATTGCTGAGATTTCGCCTACGTCCGCTTCGGCTCGAAAGGAGGGCCCTGCTTTAGTCTTCGCCCGAGAGCATGCGATGTTTGACGCGCTCTAGGCCGCCGATGATGGCGGATTGGGCATTGTTCTTGGTGAAGCCCGTGGCGACCATGTTGTCGGTCGTAGCAGCGGCATAGGCGATGCCTTGGATTTCACCTGCCTCGGCCATAGCCAGAAGCTCGCGAAGCCTGGTCACCACATCGACCTGCACTTCCTGCTTCCAGCTCTCGGTTTGCGTAATGAGGCGCAGTGCGTCTTTCATCTACCCACCCTTTGGATGGTTAGGAGGGGCGCCGGCCACATCAGGAGATCGGCGACGGAGCCTGCCGGCAGGAACCGAGCTTCATCGAAGCTCTGCCAGAGGCTCATGTCTCTCTCCACTGGTTAGGCTGCGTGAGTGCCTTCGACGCCGCGCTGCATGCGCTTGAGAGTGCGGTTGTGAAGCCACTGCATGGCCTCCTCGATCTTGGTCAGAGCGATCGCGTTTTCCCGGCAGGCGAACTGGCCGGCCTGGAACGAGCGAAGGCGGTCGGCCACGATGGCGAGCAGCACTTCCTGCGTCAGGCCGTTGACGCCAGCTTCATTGATCGGGCCGTTCTGGAAAAGGATGGTGGTGTGATCGGATGGCTTGCCATAGCGCGCCGTGAACGGACACGAAGGATTGCTGCCGGTATTGAATCCCTCAATCATGTAGAGATGGCTTGCGCCGCCCGCGCCGGGCTCGTCGGTGACAGTGATAGTGAGCTTATCGTTCGCGGGATTGACCTTGTGGTCGGTGATCGTGCGCATCAGCACTCTCCTTGGGTTGATTGAGGATTGGAAATGCAAATGGCCCACCGGTTAGGGTGAGCCTTGGAATGGGAGGCGGGACTTAGGCGGCGCCCGCCGTTGGCCACGCTCACCGCACCTGGTTCGGAAACTGACGCCGATACTATCGGGATGAGCTGAAAGTGGGAACGAAGCGGACCGGGCCGTGACCTCCAGCTTTTCGGATCAGCGAAACGCTGCCGCTTCGATAGGCATTGAGGCGAGAGGCCATCGGCCCGTCATGGCAGCTCCACATGCGCGCTGCGGCTTACCGCTACTCGCCTCAAACTGGCAGGCCGCACCCACTTAAGGGTGACCGCGCCTCATTTGGCGCCCAGCCTGTGAGTTTGTGCATTTTCTGCACGAACTGAATTAGGTGCGCCACCGGCCGATGACGACTTCGAGGAATGGGAGCTACCCGCGCCTCGCTCGCTGCGCATGGAACGAGGCCCATGCGCGACCTGGGAAACAAAAGAGGCCGCGCTTGGCGACCCCTATTTCTGAACGCTTTACGCGTCAGCGTAAAAACTAAGACACTGATTTGCAGGAAAGGTCAAGTGTCATGTCCGCCATGCTGCTTTCCTCTGGCGTTTCTGGTCCTCTAACTCGGCAAGGTATGCGGCGTGTCTTTCGGTTGCGATCCGCTGTTGCTCGCGAACGGCGATGAGAAAGTCTTCGGAAGTTGGCACCCAACCACGGATCGACATGGCGCTCGCAGACACAATGAACTGCCTTATCATGCGGCCCTCGCCTCCAGCTTGTAATGCCGCACTAGAGCATTGAGTGCTTCCCGAAGCCAGCCCACCATGTGGAAGAACTCACGATCGTCAACGACGAGGTAGTCGAGCGCGACGAAAAGCATCCCTGCCCCGCGCAATTCGTTCTGGCGCTCCTGCACGGCCGCTCGGGCTGCTCGATAGCGCTCCATGGCATAGCGGGTAGCGTCTACGTTCTCATCGGCTCCAGACGCGCCTCGAATGGCATTGAGGTTGGTGGCTGCCGGCTGCCTCGGCGCTTGCACTACACGGGCGTTGTTGTGCCAGTCCGTGAGGTATTCCATGGCAGCGTCGTATTGCTGCGCGGTGATCTCGCCCGAGAGGCAAAGCCTACCGACGAAACTGCCAAGCTTCTGATCCCGGCTCGCCGCCGGCCGCACACCGAACAGCCGCACGCGCGCTTCAATGCCAGTCCGAAGCGTTTCCCGCTCATCCTGGCTGAGCTGGCTGCTCAAGCGCTTGGTGACATCAGCGACCTTTCGGGAAAGCCGTCCGTTCGGTTCCCTGTCGCCTGCTTGTGGTTTAGGGCCACGTTTCCCCATGCCAAAAATCCCCGTTGTTGCTCACAACGCGGACCTTGCCGACACATGGCCGGGGCAGAGATAGGTAGAACGGGTAAGGTGAGAATCGCTGATTTGCCGGGGGAAGGCAAGGAAGGCGGGGAGTTATTCACCGCGCTTCCTGCCGGCCATTTTGTCCAATTGGTCAAGACGCTCACGCATCTCATCGGTGAACCGCGCAACCATTTCGGGGGGCGCGGGGCACTCTGGCAGAGTGAGAAGGTCACCTGCCCATGAGGCGGCATTTTTGGCAATGAACGCGCATTGCATAGAGAAAGTAGCCTGGCTGATCCTTCTCATCTGGTCTTCCCTTCTCGCTGGAGGGCGGTGTTGGCAGCCATATTCTCGGGATGGAACGACGCAACGAACGATGGATAGTAATCGTCGCTATTGTTGGTCCCAACCTCAAGGACTGAGAGCCCGGTCTCGACATCCAAGAATTCTAGCATGTCCGCCTCTTGGCCATGCTCGTTTGTCGATTTGTGCCGGACGAGTACACGAGCGCCGGGGAACGTGTTCTCTAGTCGTACTTCGGACGTATATTGGGCCAAGCTAGCAAGGCTGCTGCGATAGCCATCGTTTGGGTCTTCGATGGCGATGTAGACCTTGCCATCGAGGCGGAAGCGGCAAACGCTGCTATCTGTCCATTCGTCATAGCGGAGACGACGCTCATTCGAAAAATCTACGGCATCAAGCGTTTTGAGGCCGACAAGGGATTTCAACTGAATTTCGTCGCTCCCCGGCTCGTCGCGCCCAGCAAGGGTATAAACCCATCCATCAATCACGATACGTTCTTCGGGTTTTTCGCTCATCTCACTCTTCCTTTCTTCTCCAACTGCGAAAGACTAGTGGTTGGTCATGCTGCTCTCACCTTCGAGATAGCTTTCGATGAAGACCCGAGCCGCTTCCGCGTTAATGGCATTGCCGTAACCGCGCAGTCGTCCCACTCGGGCGGAAGCCCCATGAGCCAGCGGGAATGTGCCGGGTTCAACTGGCCGCCACTTCCCATCCCGGCAGAGGAGCCAATCAACATCTGCCCATAGGCCGTTAGTCGGGCCGGCCGACCGTGAGACATCGCCAGTTTCACCGAGGCCGACAAGTCCATCGTCACTTTTGAGCCGTCCGGCATTTGACCCGTGTCTTTCCAGTCCCTGCTGCTGGCCGTCGACCACGCTGCCAGCTTGGCGGCGCCGGGCAATTTCAGAACCACCTGTTCGTGGTTGCCGCGGCTGTACGCGTAGTCGCTCCCCGTCGCGTCGTTCATCGTCGCCGTCGGCCACCCAGAACAGACGGTCGCGGATGTGCGGCGCACCGACGCCCGCAGACGGGAACGGGATGGCCCCAAGGGCGTAGTCCACGGCTTCCAGGTCAGCTTGTAC
>Ga0182748_1003354_pt1 | contig 13590 bp, 33 predicted proteins | sample eDN3rd37CKraftOP_FD_128877 | JGI IMG/M metagenome (GOLD analysis project Ga0182748, IMG submission 128877) | Enriched Organic Plus compost microbial communities from Emeryville, California, USA - eDNA 3rd pass 37_C Kraft OP (version 2) (version 2) ...
CGGTTTCTTCGGTGGCTACTGCTACGGACTGATCAGAGTGCGGCGCATCATGAGGAGCGGGAAATGATCAGTCATTTTGGCTTTCCCGGCGTGTTTGTTTATCAGGGTGGCGTGGATGAAAAATTCTTGTCAGAGATGGATCGCCTCACGCAAGAGTGGACAATGCAGGCCGCCAGAGGCGAGTGCTCTTGGGTCTGCGCGGACTGCTGCATGACGTTCCCCGAAGGCATGCCTGACGCGTGTGAACACGGACTTCAAGGGTGCACCGACATGATCCAGCGAGACAAGCGTCATTCGCAGCACGCCAACAGGAGCGAGAAATGAACACAGCGAATCGCTACAGAGCGATAACCAACTACGCGGGTAAGTGGGCGGTTGAAGGGCCGGGCCACATCGGGCTGGGTTACTACGCTGGCTACCTTGCCCCGGGCTACCAGCTATCGACCCAAGCAGACGCAGAAGCGGCGGCACTTATAGCTGCTCAAGCTTACGCGGCGGGTCGACAGTCGGTGCAACGGGAGTTGCGCGACATCCTGGGGATCCAGTGATGAGTGCCGACGAATTCAAACTTGCTCCATGTCCATTCTGTGGCGGTGAACCCTACCTTAAACGTAGAGGCGCACCACATCAATCATGCATCGTAGTGTGCAGCAACTGTGGCTGCCGCCACGAGAGTGGCGATGAGGGTGAGGAATCTGGGACGTCCTGGAACCGACGCGCCGATACCCAGCGTGAGCTCAACCTGTCCACTTTGGTCAAACACATGGCGGTGACGATGCGAAAACCTCATCACATTGGTGAACGCAAGCGAATCGCAGAACAGGCGCTCGATGCCCTTCGACGCTGGAACCTGCTGGGTTCGCCCCTCAGAGAGGAGGGTGAGGGATGATGTCGATAAAAATGGTCGTGGCGATTAGCGTATGGGGCGTGATTGCCATGATCGGGTGGGCCATGTATCTCTGTTCAATGCTGCCTTCATCCCGACCAAAGCCCTGATCGAACGAGGTGAAGCTATGAGCATCGACAAATCCATCATCGACTGGCGTGAGGAGGGCAAGCATTTGCCGTCCATTCTGCGCGACTTCCACGATCAGAAGGACGTGTTCAAGCTGGTGCATGCCCTTACCCGGGAGAAGGAGGAAAGCGCTATCAGACGTCCGACGTGGGTGGAAGGCCAAGTCTACGTCATCGACACCTTCCTGTGGTGTATGGCAAGGCATGGCTACACGCTTCAACGAAGCCGCGCCAGGCTGCCGTTCGAGTCGTTGGAGGAGAACATTAAAGCAATGAAGGCAGAGGAGGCGGATAGCCTTCGAATGATTCTTGGAATGAGCAAATTGACGCCCGCCAGCGCCACAACAACCCAAAGTGAGCAACCATGACCGAGACCAAAACTTATATTGAACTACTGTCGCCCGGCACTCTGTTCGCGGAGACCTTCACCAAAGAGGTGGCAACCCGGCGCGACCCTACGGAACTGCCTCCTGGGGTGTTCGCATGGCGCTTCTTTGACCGGACTCAGGTTCAACTGAATGGCGAGACCTTGACTGGAAAGCCTCACAACTTCAGTGGCTACACCTACATCGGGGAGAAGTTCACCCTAGAGCAGGTGAAGCGCCGCTTTCCGGACGCCCAAATTCTCATCTTCAACATGGAGGCGAACGGTTGGACGACCGTAGTTCGGACCCAGCTAGGCAACTTCTGTCCATTGGAAGACGGAGACCGCGTTTTCAGCCACGTCTAAGGCCGTCTCGGTGAATCGGTCTTCACCAGCCAGCTCTGGACGACTTCCCGAAGATTGATCACCTCAAACCCGGTCAACATCAAGGTGTTCGATCCTATCCATATCAACTGAGCGTCATGAAGGGGAGGCAGCACAGCGCGGCACTCTCGTTCCGTTTGGTGCACCCTCGCCACGCAATACGACCGCTTCTTGCGCCCAGCCAACTCCTGGGTCAACGTGAGCTCCCCCTGCAGCCATCCAGATTCTTCGATGTCTCTACGCGCAAGAGGGATTCCGCCCTCATGAAGCGCCTTTACGGACACATACATTTCCGCTCTCCAACTGCAAAATACTGGATAAATATACAGTATTTAAAGTGCCCCTGAAAATTCGGGTCAAAGTTAGTCGTAGCGTCTCTATAATTAGTAAACGTTTACTATATTTCAGCGCACCGTGCGCCGGAGGCGGGATGTTCTACAAAATCCTCAATACCAAGACTGGTCTCTATTCGAAGGGCGGCCTGAGCGCCATCACCGACGACTCCTGGGCGTGGAGCAAGGATGGGAAAGTATGGCGTAACAAGCGCGCGCTCATGCTGCACCTGGCGCAGTTCAAAGACGGAAGCGGCGGGCCAGGGATTCCCGAGCACTGGCTCGTTGTGTCGTTCAAGACAGTGGAGGCAGGCCCCAGGGTGCCAGCCAGGCAGTTCGCGTAAGACACAAGCGACCCCTCTGTCGCTTTTTTAAAGTCTCGAATGTTAAGTAAATAGTTACTATATATGAAGATGAATACGAGACCGCCAACGATCCACATCGACAGCCGGGTTGCGGTCTACACAGACCGCAGGCTGCCGGACTTCGGCCAAGCTGAGATCAAGAACGAGCCCATGCTATTCAACTGCGACCTGGACCATGCCACACGTTACGGCGGGTGGATCACCCAGGAGTTTTTGGACCTACTGCCTGCAGCGTGGCAAAACGTTCCGCTCGTGATCGACAGCCGCGTCCACATGCTCATGCCGGGGTGGTATCCCTGCATTCCCGGGTGGCACCACGACGACGTGCCTCGCACCCGGCCGGACGGTCAGCCCAACTATGACGAGGGACAGGACCGCTCCGACCACATCATCGCATTGGTGAACGGCGACATTGCCCCGACGCACTTTGCGTTGGGCGAGGCATCCTTTGCCATTCCGGACGGGCCGGAGCCGTTCTATGCCGTCTGGCACCGGAAGGTGGAGGAGCTCTGCCAGCAGCAGTGGCCGTTTCCGTCGCTGGAGCGTTTCGTCGCCCCGTCCAACCACCTGATCAAGTTCAACGACCGCACGTGGCACACCGGAACCGCGGCGGTTGCCAACGGCTGGCGCTTCTTCATCCGGGCGTCTCGCTACTGGGATGCCAACGGGGAACCCATTGCCCGACGTAACCCCCGCACCAATGAAGTTCGACGCCAGGTCCAGGTGTATCTGGCCGATCCGTTCAAGGGCTGGTAGGCCCACACCAAGAGAAAAACATGGTCATTCGCGCTGCACTTCTCTTCCTGATAGTGGCGGCGAGCATCTACTCGGTGCTCTGGCTCGCCACCTTCACCCCGTATTTCAAGAATAAAGGCAGGCTGCGCCGCATCTCCAAGCGGTCTGCCCTTATAGCGGTTGCCGGTCTACTCGCATGGGTAGTCATGGTGGCCTTTTTCATCATCGACCAAACCTCCAATTAGAAAGGGGAAACAACAACATGAAACGAGGATTTCTGGGACTGCTGGGCGCCGTCGCGGTCAGCATGATGCTGTCCGGCTGCTGGGGCACCATCGAAACGGGCAACGTGGGGGTCCGAACGAACCTCAACGGCACGGTGGACCAGCAACTGGTCAGCGAAGGCTTCTACTGGGCGATCACCTCCAGCGTGAAGGAGTTCACCACGAAGGAGATCCCGGTCGACCTGGAGAACATGCAGCCGAAGGCGAAGGACAACCTGTCGCTGAAAGACTTGGACGTCACGGTGCGCTATCAGGTGACGCCGGCCTCCATTCGCGGCCTGGTGACGACCAAGACCAACTCGTCGGCCAAGCAGGATGGCGTGTATTGGCCGGGCTACTTCCTGGTGGCGAGCGTCGCCAAGAGCGAGATCGCCGATTCGGTCGCCGGCATGGACAGCCTGACGATCCATACGCTGCGAACGCAGCTCGAAGAGCGATCCAAGAAGGCGATCCAGAAAAGCCTCGACACCACCGATCCGGGCGTCTTCCAGATCAATCAGGTGATCGTGCGACAAGTGACGACGGATCCCACCATCGAGAACGCCATTCGCAACGTCGTGGCGAAGGACAAGGAGCTGCAGGCCGCAAAGCTGGGTATCGAGATTGCCGAAGCCAATGCGGCTGCCACGCAGAAGACCGCCCAGACGCTTACGCCGGCTTTTCTCCAGCACGAATACAACCAAGTCCTGATGGAGTTCGCCAAGAAGGGCAATGGCAACACGCTCATCTTGGACGGCAGTCCCGGCTCCAAGCTGCTGCAAGTTGCCAAGTAGGTAGCACTGCATAGCCTGGGCTGAATCTTTATCTTATGCGTTAAGTAAATATTTACTTAGCGCATGCATAAGGGTTTAGCGACTTTTCAACGGAGCAAGTCCATGAACATGACCGAAAAGACACCCAACTGGGAACTGCTGAAGGACGCCTACGCCATCTTGGATGGCATTCCCGAACGGGCGATTTACCTGGATTGCATTCGCAAGCGCGGACCGCGAAGCCAGGGGTGTGGGGCGATCGCTTGCGGCATAGGGTGGCTGGGGATGCACCCGAAGTTTCAGGCATTGGGAGTAAAGACGGTGGGAGAGGGTTATCGCTCCCGTGTCGAAGTGAACGGCACGCGTGAGGACTATGTGGATGCCGCTGCCGCGCTTTTCAACATCGAGAAGACTAACGGCAAAAACCTGTTCAGCTCCGCTGGTAATTCCGACTATGACCCGGCTGGCGACTGGGGATGGCATTGCCCCGCCGATCAGCACAAGGAAGTGTTGTTGCGGCGCTTTCGCCATTTTCTGGGGGATGCCGGGCAGATCACCAATCCGGTGATCCTGGCCCAATACGAGCAAGAGAAGAAGGAGCAGCGCAATGACCAAGCCTAACTGGGAGCTGCTCAAAGATGCCTACGCGATCATCGATGGCATTCCTTCGAAGGCGATCGACCTGGACAGCATTCGGGAAGCCCGTGGTGCAACGCTTTCATGCGGGACGATTGCGTGTGGCATGGGTTGGCTCGGCGAGCATCCCAAATTCAAGCAGCTGGGCCTCTCAACGGTCGGTGACAGATCGTGGAACTCGGACGTGAATCTTCACGGCGAGCTATCTCACTACGGGAAAGCTGCAGGTGAGATTTTCGGCATCGGCACGGAGCTCGGCTCGAAAATCTTCTCTCCAGCGGGGTGTTCGGAGATCGACCGGAAATACTGGCGCAAGCTCAGTCACAAGGAGCTTCTGCTTCGTCGAATGCGACGTGTGCTTGGCGACGCTGGCCAGATCACCAACCCGGAGATCCTCAAGCAATACCTGGAGGAGAAGGACATATGACCGGCGAAGCCCTTCCTGGTATCGACGAGCACTACGCCGACGCCATCGACCTATTGACGGGACCTCCCCTGGACTACAAGTTCATCGTCATCCAGCTCGCCAAAAGCGATCCGGGGACGTTCGTGGCCCTTGCCAGGATGGCTGCAGGAACAAAGGATCTCAAAGTCGTGGACGAAGTGGTAGGCCTTCCGCCAAAGCGGGCGATGGATGACGGGGTCATTCGACTACTCTGCCGAAACGCGAAGGTGAACGCGATCAAGTTTGTGAGGGACTGCACCGGCTTGAGATTGAAGGAATCAAAGGACTATGTGGATGCGCTTGATGCGTGGCGTGCGCACGCCATCACCGGCATACCCAGCGTTGCGCTTCCCCCGAGAACTGGGGTCTGCGTGACAGCAGAAATGTTTCGCCAATATGGACTTCCGGTCCCAGTGATCGCCAACAGTGCCGGCTATACGCCCAGCACCACCGTGGAGTCGTCGTTCGCATGATCGTCACTGGACTGGACCTTGAAACGACTGGGCTCGATCCGGCCGATGGGCATCGCATCATCGAAGTGGCAATGATCAGCTACGACCTCGCCAGGCGCGTGGAGACGGACCGTTTTGTCCAACGCATCGACCCGGACCGCAACATTCCGGCGGCATCCCAGGCGATCCACGGTATCACCTACGAGGAGCTCGTGGGGTGCCCGAAATGGGACGATGTCGCGCCGGAGGTCGAGAAGCGCCTGGCGTCGAGTGGTCTACTGATCGCGCACAACGCGGCATTCGACGGCCCGTTTGTAGCGGCGGAACTGACACGAGCAAAGCGACTTGTTCCAAAGATCGAATGTTTCTGCACGATGGAAACATCTCGGTGGGCAACGCCAAACGGAAAGCTCCCGCGTCTGGATGAGCTTTGCTTTGCGTTGGGGGTTGAATACGACCCGGGAAAGGCGCACGCGGCTGATTATGACGTGGAGGTCATGATGCAGTGCTTTTTAAAGGGGTATGACAGAGGTGTATATGTCATCCCTGCCGTTGCTATGAGGAAGGCCGCCTGACCAGCGGCTATGCAAGGAGGTATAAGTTGAAGAATCAGAAGGGAAACGCAGCAGGTGACCAGCTCCTGGGCATTGTTATCGTGCTTGTTGCGGTGTTCTACGTGGTGGCGAAGCTGCAATGACAGATCCGCTGCTAAAGAAGCGCCAGGAGGAGGTCGACATGATCGGATGCCATGTAAAGCGGATCTGGTTCCCTGAAATCAAACAGTTTTATGTAGGGCCAAACCCAAACTACCTGAACTCGTTGGTGACGGGAATCGTTACGCCGCTATTGAATCTCCCGATCAACCTGCTGAATATGGTGGTGCTGCCGTTGATTCAGTCCATCAGCAGGCTGGTCGTCTTTATGCTGGTGTCTGTCGCGGCGGGAATTCTCGGTCGGGCTAACGGCTTCGAGGTCATTACCCCGGATAGAAAGAATTCCAAATAGAGGCTCAACGTCTCCATCGACTGCTTGAGGTGTTCGATTGAAAGCCATCCAGGAAACGCTGGCGCTATGCAAGCAAGCCCACGAAGGGCAGGTCGATAAGGCTGGCTTGCCCTACTGGCAGCACCCGGTGCGGGTCATGTGGCGCCTGCGCCATACCAAGATCAGCGACGTTGCCAGGCATGCCGCATTGCTTCACGACGTGGTCGAGGACACGGCGATTAGATTGGATGACCTCCGATCGATGGGGCACACCGACGAGGTGGTCACGGTGATTGATCTATTGACTAAGCGCCAGGACCAGACGCACGACCAGTATCTGACTCGACTGCTGGAATCCGGGAATGTGGACGCATTGCTGGTGAAGCTGGCGGACAACTACGACAACACGGCCCCGAACCGCAGTTCCTACCTCGACAGCAAGCCGTATTTGCGCGCCAAGTATGAAGACTCGATAGCGCGCATTACCGATGCGCTGGAGCGCTTGCAGCCGGGTCTAGCACGCTTAGTCGTGTCGGGCAGCATGATCTATCACGAGCAAACCGACGACGAGTTCCTGGCCGAGCGAGAGGTGGGTGGGGATGACGGCGCGACGATCTCAGAATGGGAGGATTAGCCAGATGGCGTATGTATTCGTTGACCAGAATGGAGTTCGCATAACCCCGACAGAGTGGGAAGAGAAGCGAGCCAACGACGACTATCGCTTCATAAGGCGCTTCGAGGACGACAAGGTTCGAGTGACGGTGGAGTGGATTGGGAAGGTTCCTAAGTCCAGTTTGCAGAGCTTTCGAGAATATTGGCCGGTGTTCGAAATGCGGGTCGAGAACGGGACTCCTAACGGCTGGCGTCTCGATCCAGCTGATGGAGAGCAGATGTTCGGCTACCTCGATGACGCCGTGAAGGCCTACGAGGAATTCCTGGTGCGCTGGACCGAGTGCGAGCAGGACGACGAGGGAAAGCTCATCGAAGTGGGTAACAAGCTGACTCCGCCAGACCCCAATATCCCGACTACCGCGGCGACGGAGTTGGATCCGGAGGTTGGGGCGTGGTAGTCACGCATTGACATCGCGAGCATACGTAGACGCCGGCCACGTGCCGGCATTCTTTTGGCCGACTGCAGTCTCCAAGCCAGTCTCCAGCGGCTTCGCTTCTACCTCCTGAGCGGCATCGTCAAACTTCAGTCATCGCAGAAATCACTGCGATCAACCGACAAACACTGGAGCTAAACCATGTCGCTGAATACCGAAACCGCCATCAACACCATCGACGACTCCGCTCTCATCGAAGGCTTGCTGAGCGATCTGACGGAGGACGAGATTCTGCAAGACGCAATGACTGGCACCCCGGTCGATCCGGAATCCCAGCTGCAAGAAACTCTGGAGGAGATCGCCGAGCAGCCGGCTGCGGATCTGGCGTCCACTGAAGCCAAGCCCGAGCGCAAGAAGCGAGAAAAGAAAGCTAAAGCCCCGAAGGAGCCCAAAGAGCCCCGTCCGACGTCGGTCACACATAAGCCCGGAGATCTACTCTTGGCGAAGCTTGGGGACAAAGCTGCTGACTACCTGACCTTTGCCATGTCGGACCTGGATCTGACGGAGGAAGCGCGTGCGGCGAAGCGTGCGGCGTTCATCGAACGCATGAACGGCGAGGAGATCGCCGACAAGGTGCGGGAGAAGGTCATCATCCTGCTGACCGGCTTCATGAAAGGCGGCACCATGAACGAGGTGATCAAGCGCGCCTTCACAGTCTTGCATGCCGACGGAAAGCTCACGAGCGGCGACAAGGGCAACCTCCAGCAGAACTTGCTGACGAAGCCGTATTCGCTGGGAACGGCGCGGAGCCAGGCGAACCAGATCTTCATGCTGTTCCCGGAACTGGGCATCACCATCAAGGAAAAGGGGCAGATGCTGCCGAACCCGGACTCCACGATCCTGATGAAGGCTTACGCGGAGCTGGGTCTGTTGGTGTAAGGGCGCAATATGGACTTTACACAGCTTCGGCAACTTAGCAGTGAAACGCTGGGTGTGCTCAAGGAGGCCATCCAGCGCGAGCTGGACTCCCGGTTGGCGCGTGGGCTCATGCCGGGGGTCCAGGTCAAGTTCAAGGACTCACGGGGCGCAACTGTCGTGCTCAAGGTGAAGCGGGTGAATAAGGAGACGGTGTCGGGGGAGGAGGTGACGTCGCTTCCTGGCGCCAAGCCCCGTTTGTTCAAGGTCAGTAAGAGCTTGCTCGTGCCACTGGAAGAACGCAGGCCAGTTGTGAAGGTGCCGGTGTCTGAGAACTCTACTGGCTTCAGGCCAGTGTCCGAGAACCCAAATGCATGGTGAATCTTAGGGGCGCGAGCCCCTTTCTTTTTGGTTCGAGCATGTCCTTGGCCCGTGCAGCCGGCTGCACGATGCGAGTGCCGTAGGCGGCTCAGAATCGACCGATTAAAACGCGAGGTGTGCCGTTTTTTCGGTCTGGTCTATGTGTAGACATCGACCGGATTTCAGACGCGAGGCCAACGATTTCTTGGGCGTGAAATTCGTCCTGGCGATAAGCGCGAACTCCCTATATTTCCCCTGCGTGTGATCGACAGAATTCGCACATAGCGCATGTGCGCAGCTATGGGGAAAGACATGGAAGGTAAGGTCAATCTGGGTTTCATCACGGACCCCGTGATCGACAAGGTATTGGAGCTCGAAGACCTTGACGATGCGGTCGGGCGCCTCATGATGCTTGCTGGCATCACGGACGGTGGAATCGCATCGTTGGCGTTCTCCGAATACGTCGATGAATACGCAGCTTGGGCGTCTGCGTCGCCGCAGATGCGCCGGTTCATGATCAAGGAATGGTTGAAGCTGGAGCAAACGTATCTGGACCGTGAGGTTGACCATGCCTGAGGACAAGATCAATCTCCACAAGATCACCTTCACGTTCAAGGAAGGCTTCCAGCACGAGAAGCTGCCTGTGTCCGTGAGCACTTGGTGGGCTGCCAACATGATTCTGTCACGATGGGCGATGAATGCCCCTCAGAACGGTAGCTACGACAAGATCGACTTCCAGGTCGAGTGGGAGGACGGGACAACGCACGAAGGACGCTACGACTTGGTGCATACCTCCATTGAGGCTCCCTGCCTGATCCGCCATGTGCGTGAGTTTCTGGAGTTCCAGGCCGGCATAGCTCGGCCATCGCACATGACAGAGGAACGATACGCCATGTTCTTGGCCAGATTCCCGGCGTCGTTGGCTGAAGGATGCGCCAAGATTCTCAGTGACTACACATTGGGGGACCAATGAGCGTCTACATCGAGAAAGACGGCAAGCGGTGGCAGATCAAGCTGGGTGCGGATCTAAAGGTAGGGGATCACATTCGCACTTGGTGGCAGCCAGGCTGCGACAAGATCACGGCCCTTGCTCCCTACACCGGCACCTATAAGAACGACATCCTGCAGGGAGCAAGGCTTGCGTCGTTCGCGCTGAACAAGACCGGCATGACCATCGAGGCTTGGATGCTATTCCACGTGCTTGCCGATGCCAATGAATGACGGTCGCGCTTTAGCAACGATGGCGGACCTTTATGTCGAAATGAAGGAAGTCTTGGAATTTTTTGGCCTGCGTTTCCATGACATGGAACTGGTGACAGTCCGGTTCGTGGAGGGCGGCGTGGAGTTCTCTCACAACAACCAAACGATCTTAGTTAGGGCTTAGGAGAAATGCAGCTCTCCAATTACTCGCCTGGCTCTGATGATCAGAATGACTCTATCGATAACAGATATGCACACCGCTTAGAGAACAATGGACACGAAGATTTTTGGCTACGACTGGGACGATATCCGCAAGGCTCAGCAAGGTGATATGTCTGGGCTGCGCCGACGTGTGTCAATGGCACCCAGCGACGATTGGACCGCTGCGGATCAGGAAGCGCTTGATAGGTTTAAGACGGTCGAAGCGCTGGAGGCGGCAGGATTCTTCGGTGTGGCAGATCGAGCGCGTAGGCAAGGCAAAGCGAATTAACGGTATTTGAGAGGTGACGAACATGATCAACAAGTCGGCTTGGCCGCCCAAATCGAAAGTTGAGTGCAAGCTCGTTTCCTACTGGGCGGATATGGCTGCGTCCTACCACGATGTCACGACCGACACGGTTTGGACGTGGAACAACTGCACCCGGAGTTGGGTGAACGGCGGGAGCTTGGAGAACCACCGCAAAGCTATCCAGACTGGGCGCTTGAGGGGAGTGCTGGTATGACGGTAAGGACACCCGAGTGGATCATGACCGTGCCGGTTCTAAATACGGAACACCTGCCCAGCGCGGACCCCTTTGATGACGAGTGGTTTGTCGCCATAACCAGGGATGGTTTCTTCGTTTACTGTGGTGATGACCCGCAGGACTGGGAGGATGCTCCATGGTTCCAGAAGATTCTTGAATGGGTGCAGAGCAAGCCACTCGACCGCGATGTCGAGTGGGTCCGTTTCGACCCCGACGGAGACTTAATTGAAGGACTGCCGCGCTATGAGTGGTGACGACCGGAAGGGGCACCGATGGATCCGGTCTGACGATCCTCGACTGGTCGGAGTGCCGGTCTACGAGTTCGATTCGTCGGAACATCGACGCTTACTCGCCGACACCGGACGCATGGGTGCCAATGGAGCTACATCGTCTTATAGCTACATCGTTCAACACCGCTATCACAGGACGTTCAACCACGTTGGCTATGGTCGGCGGCACGCCAACGTGTTCGATATCGAAGAGGTCGATCAGGGAAAGCCATGACGCAAAAGCAATACCGTGTCCTCATTAGTGAGGTTTTGGAATATGAAGCCATCGTCCAGGCAGACGATGAAGAATCTGCCCGCGAGGCGGCGATTCAGGAAGTAGTGGACGGAGACGCAACGTTCATGGGGGTGAAAGACAGAGTCGTCACCTGGACTGAAGAGCACATCCCGGCCACCGCCAGCCGTAAAGCAAAGGAGAACCTATGACGCAAACCCTCAACCAGTTCATCGACCACCTGCAAAAGCTTCAACAGGAGGGGCATGGCGACAAAAAGGTGTTCTATCGACACGGCAGCTCAGGCGACTGCGGCGAACTTGCCTCCGCCCACATCACAGACCAGGTGGACGAGTGCGGCCCCTTCGACTTGGAGGACGGCGAGGGCTACGTTAGCATCTACGCCGGGAATTAGGAGAGAGCATGACAAATACGCGCACACGGGTTTGGCCGGATGGCATTCCGGATTGGGCTAGGGACCACGATGGGCGAATGAGTGATTCGGTTGCGGCCCGCGCTGTGATTGAAGAACTGGCGGCTGCTGTCGGGGGTCGGACCGCTCAGGCAGAACTCATAGATCACGTCGCCAGCCAATGGGATGGGTGCATCTACGATGCCGGGCCCAGCGGAGATATTGATATTGGCGAGGCAATTCGAGCCGCGGCCAAACGCACATTGCCCGCCCTTGCACTGCGCGTCTGGCACGTCCCGCAAGTGGGGGTTGTCGGCCCGTTCTATACGCCCGTCGAGTCGCCAACGGAAGCCAAGAAGGTGATCAGCCTTCTAGCCAAATACGACGATTTTCAATACAAGCAGAACATCAAGCCCGACTACGCCAGCGTCAGCGGCCTAGAGGTGTTTGAGGACGGGGAGTGGTGCGAGTGGAACGACGATGTCGGCCAGGACATCCACGAATGGTCGCCCGCATGAACGAGCAATACTTCCTCCAGCAAGGCTATGTTGCCGTCCGACAGGTGGACGATGACTGGCTTGGTGTCATGCCTATGACGTTCGGCAAGGGGCGCATTTGCTCCGGCATGAACGAAATGGGCTATGAGGACTGCTGGTGCTATGAAAGCGTGGGGCAGGCCGTCACCGCGATGAACGCCTGGGATCCTGCCAAAGACAAAGAGCCTCAAGGTTGGATGCGGCACCCCTACAGTGGCCGGCGCCGTGAAGGTGGCGATCCAGCCAACGAGGTTGTGCGCATGTGAATGGGCGTCATGTCACGTTTTGGAGCGTGGGGCCGGCGTGGCTACCAGTCCCTCTGCAGGATACTGACGCATGAAATCCATGGTTTCCTCAACCGGACAATCTAGCCAGGCATCGTAGAGATCCGGCGGCAAGATCACGATCATCCGCTTCTCCTTTCCCGGCGCGTGGTAGTGCTTGAGGAGCGGATGGTCATCGGCGTTGATCGTGAGCATTGTGTAAGTCTCCAGCAGCTCACCGCCTGACGTGCGCCACCTGTCCCACAACCCCGCAATGCCCATCGGTTCGCCACCCGCCAGCTCGAACCGAGTCCTAACCGCTTTGCCAGACCGCCAGTCGGGCTCATAGAACGCGTCCGCGGGCACAATGACCCGCTGTCGACTCTTCCAGGCGTGGCTGTAGGTGAAGAGCTTCGAGGCAGTCTCGGACTTGGCGTTGTAGGTCGCAAGCTTCAACCCCTTTTCACTGGACCTGGGCGCCATAAGCCCCCAGCGACCAACCACCGCTTCCAGAGCCGGGACTGCTTCATCACCCGAGGACAGCTCTGGTGGCCGGCGCAGAAAGATCCCAGGCCGATCCGGGAACAGCTCCCAACGCTCGATGGTGGGGTAAGGGATGTTCCCGAAGTGCCCCTTGAAACGTGTCTCTTCCTGAATAACTTCGTAGTTGGCGCACATGATCGATGTAGACCCCTTGGTTTCGCCTGGAGCGAAGGTGTCAATATGTTGATAATATTGCGCGATGTTTCAGAACTGGAAATACGAGAGGCTCCCGCACCCTACCACGGGGGAAGAGGTTTATGGCATCTTTCCCGCCATCGAGAGCCGGCATGCGAACTTCCCAGAGGCACCGATCTATTTCCACTA
>Ga0182748_1003355_pt1 | contig 13586 bp, 11 predicted proteins | sample eDN3rd37CKraftOP_FD_128877 | JGI IMG/M metagenome (GOLD analysis project Ga0182748, IMG submission 128877) | Enriched Organic Plus compost microbial communities from Emeryville, California, USA - eDNA 3rd pass 37_C Kraft OP (version 2) (version 2) ...
GGCGGCCCGATAGGTAAGCAGGGCGGACGCGTCGATTGCTGCCGCCATTTCTCCCAGCCGGCTTTGCGTGATTTGCAGGTCGGCCAGTGTCGCGCCGAACATCTGGCGGGAACGGGCGTGGGCGACGGCTTCGTCAAAAGCGCGGCGCGCGAAACCAAGCGCCGCCGCCGCAACCGAGACACGGAAGATGTCCAGGGTGCGCATGGCCAGCTTGAACCCCGTGCCCGGTGAGCCGAGCATGCGCGTTGCCGGAATGCGCATGTCGGTGAATCGTAATGTGGCAAGCGGGTGCGGCGCCATGACGTCGATGCGTTCGGCAATAGAAAAGCCGGGATCGTCGGGGTACACCAGAAACGCCGAAATGCCGCGCGTGCCGGGGGCTGCTTCGCTGCGCACGAACAGCGTATATACATCGGCGATGCCGCCGTTGGAGATCCAGGTTTTTTCGCCATTGATGACGTAGTGCTCGCCGTCGCGGCGGGCGCTGGAGGTCATGGCGGCCACATCGGAACCCGCATTCTTTTCAGATAGCGCGAAGGCGGGGATCAGTTTGCCCCGCGCCACTTGCGGCAGCAGCCGAGCCTTCAGCTCGTCGGAGCCGGCCAGGCTGATGGCGCCGCTACCCAGGCCCTGCATGGCGAAGGCGAAATCGGCCAGACCGTTGCGATAGGCCAGGGCCTCGCGGGCCAAGGCCAGGTGGCGCGATTCGATGGCGGGCGCCAGCCCGCCGTAGGCGCCCGGCACGCAAGCGGCCAGCAAGCCGGCCGCGCCCAGATCCGCCACCAGGGCGCGACACAGCCTGTCTACATTGTCCGGCCGGGCCGGTTCGTAGTCGCGGGCATCGGCAAACGCCTCGATGCGGGCGGCGAACTCGGCGTGGCGCGAGTCGAAAAAGGGCCAATCCAGGAAATCACGTGCCGCGGGCGTAATGGTATCGGAGCTACGCATGGTGGTTCACAAGGGTTCATGGAAATGCCAGCATATACGCATACGAATGGGTATGTAAACGTTATGAACTAATTTTTTTCTATAAAAATCAATGAAATAAATTTGACATTGTCAATCCGTGTATTTAATCTACCCGAACGTATGGGCATGGTCTGGCAGTGGAGAAGCTGTTATGGAAATCATCTGGTCGCCTGTGCTGGATCCTGCCGCCGCCCGCTGGCAAGCGCTGGCGCGGGATGCCGCCCAGCAGGGCGAATCCGACGACGCCGCGAGCTCGTTGCGCGACAGCGGGCTGCTCAAGCTGGTTCGCATCCGGCGCCAGGACGCCGCCCCGTTGCCGCTGGCGACGGTGTTGTCGGTACTGGAAATTCTCGCCGTTCCCCGCTTGATGCTGGCCAGGCAACTGGCCGCCGCGGTGGTGGCCGAAACCGCCGCCGCCCGCTTGCGAACAGACGAGGGCAAGGGGGCGCGGCTGGCCGGCGGGGCTGCCGTGGGGCTGCTGCTTCCCATGTATTCCGTCGACGACGCCGAGCCCACGATCGAGGCCAGGGCCGAACAACGCGGGTGGCGGCTATCCGGCCAAGGTCGCTGGATGGGCCAGTATCAGCATGGCGCGGCGTTCTTGCTGTTTGCCGCAACGGTGCCAGCCCGCGGGGCCGACAACCTCAGCGCCTTTGTGGTGCCGGGCTCCATTCTCGAACTTGGCGCGACTGAAGATTCCGGCGATGCCGTGCAGGCCAATCGTTTCCAGTGTGATGTCGCGCTGCGTGCCGGCCATATGCTTGGCCGGCCCGGTACCGCGCGTGCCGCCATGCGGCAGGCGGCGGTGCTGTGCAGGCTTACCGCCGCGGCGCAGGCGGTCGGGCTTGGCCTTGCGGCCTATGAGCTGGCGCGCGGCGTCATGCCGCGGCGTGCCCCAGGCGATACGCCCGGGCCGGCCGCACACCAGCTGGCCGGTTGCGCGACCGCCATTTCCGCGGCTCGTGCGCTGCTTTACGAAGCGGTGCGCGGCGAACAGGCCGGACGGGACGCCGGCCTGACAAGCGTAATGGCCTTGCTGTCGGCCAGCGAGTGCGCCGAACGAGCCATTCAGGCCAGCCGGCAGATAGTCGGCGACGGCGCGCCCGGCATGCAGGCGCTGCTACAGGCCAGCCAGGTCCAGCAAGCCGACGTCGGACCATCGCGAGCTCATGCCGCTCTGCTGGCCGGCCGCATTCTTCCTTCCGTTTCCGCTACACCAGGAGTTCCCATCATGGCCCGTAACGCCAACACCCGGTCGGCAGAGTCTCCCGGCCGGGTCGCCGAGATTCTCGATGCCGCGGCCGCCGCGTTTACCCAGTACAGCTACGACGCCACGACGCTCGATCAGATCGGCGATGCGCTCGGCGTCAGCAAGGGCAGCATTTACTACCACTACCGTAGCAAGGCAGACCTGTGGGTGGCCGTTTACCGCCGAGCTATGGAAATGAACATAGACGCGATCACGCCGATTGCCCGCCAGGCCGGCGTGCGTGCGCTCGACCGCCTCTACCGGATGGCCCACGCCCATTCTTTGCAAGTGATGAAGCACCTGTCGTATCAGCGTGTTGCCGTGCAGGGCCTGGAAGCCCACCTCATGGGGCGTGTCAGCGAAGAGCAGCGCGCCAGCCTGGCCGAGGTCATCAGCTTGCGCGACCACTATGAAGAGCTGTTTGTTTCCGTGCTGACGCAAGCGATCGAGGCCGGCGAGCTGCCGCGGCAGAATCCGCGCCTGTCGATCAAGCCGCTGTTTGGCGCAATCAACTGGACCACGATGTGGTACCAGCCCCGGCCGGGCGAGACGGCCGCCGACCGTGATGCCCTGGCCAGCCGGCTGGCCACATTCGTGCTCTCCGGGCTGACGCAATCGTACGAGCCAGTCGCCGAATTACCGGCAGCCATCCACCAGCCGAACACGCATTGAAACGGAATCCGTGTATGCAAACCCCCGACTCCATTCGCTCCACTACCGACGCATCGCGCTGGGCCGCTGTGTCCCAGTGGTACCACGCGTACTTTACCGGCCTGGTCATGACCATGGTCACCCGCTGCGGCGCGCGCGAGGCCGCCGACCTGGTTTTCCATATTTTCCGCCGCCAGCATCTGGAACGTTTCCTGCCCGGCCTGGACAAGCTCGGCCTGGCCGGCCTGCCGCCGGCCGTGGCGGCCGCGCGCTACCACTACTTGTCCAATGCCATCGGCGGCGTGCACGTGGAGTACGTTGAAGAAAGCCAGAAGAAGGTCTGGGTGCGTTATCCGCCGCCGCGCTGGGCGTGGCATGGCACTGCCATCTGCGCCATTCCCGGCGAGGTCTCGCAGGCGGTGCTGCGCGGCTGGCACGCGCACAACGGCGTGTCGCTGGGCACGCGCCGCCTGGGTTTCGTGTGCACCAAGCAGACCATGGATGGCCAGCCCGGCCTGGAAGGCTATTACTGCGAATACGATCGAGATATCTCCGAAGACGAACGGCTGCGTTTCGCGCGCGGCGAAGAGGCGCCCGACTTCGATCCCGCGTTGGCGCCCACGCTGCCCACCGCCGATTGGCCGCAGGAGCGCCTGCAGAAGGCCAAGCGCAACTACGCCATGGAATACGTGCGCACGGCGTTGCCTGAACTCATCGCCCTGCGCGGGCCGCACGAGGCCGCCTGGCTGGCTGGCATCACGGGGCGCCTGATCGGCATGCAGTTCTATGCAGAGACGGCTGCCGCCATGGGGTTGCCCGACCGCGGCGATGCGGCTGACTTTGCCCGTTTCATGGTGGCCCTGGCCCAAGCGCAAGGAGACGACGCCACGCTGTTGCAGGATGCCGCGGGGGTGGGGGTGCGCCAGTCCACCTGGAAGCTGATGGCCGGCCTGCCCGATTTGCACCGCGCCGCCTTCGATGCCTGGAACTGCCTGCTCGAAGGTGCGCTATCGGCGCATAACCGGCGCCTCGATCTGCGGCTGGCGCGCCGGCTGGACCAGGGCGATGATGCCTATGAATGGCGCATTGTGCCGCGCGCTACCGCTCAGACCGCAGGGGCGCGCGCATGACGGCCCAAAGCTTGAGCGGACTGCGGGTCATCGACGCCTCGCGCGTGCTGGCGGGGCCGTATTGCGGCCAGGCACTGGGCGACCACGGGGCCGACGTCATTAAAATCGAGCCGCCGGCTGGCGACGAGACTCGCACATTCGGGCCGCCGGTCAACGCCGGCGGAGCAGCCTATTTCCAGGCGCTCAACCGCAATAAGCGGGGCATCGTGCTGGACATGGGCCAGCCACAGGGGCGCGAGGCCTTCTGGCAATTGCTCGAGACCGCCGATGTGCTGATCGAGAATTTCAAGGCCAGCACCTGGCGGGCATGGGGCATCGCCACGCCCCAGGCGATCTGCGACCGGTTTCCCCGGCTGGTGCATTGCCGCATCACGGGGTTCGGCGACGATGGGCCACTGGGCGGCATGCCGGGTTACGATGCCGCCATCCAGGCAGCCTCGGGCCTGATGAGCATCAACGGCGAACCCGATGGTCCCGCCCTGCGGCTGGGCATTCCAGTGGTTGATCTTGCTACGGGGATGCAGGCCACCATCGCCGTGCTGGCGGCGTTGCAAGAGCGCGCCCGGTCGGGCCGGGGGCAGTTATGCGATGTCTCGCTGCACGATTGCGCCCTGGGCATTGCGCACCCGCATGCTTCCAACTACTTGTGGACGAAAAAAGCGCCACAACGCTCGGGCAATGGCCATCCCAATATCGCGCCCTACGATGCTTTCGAGACGGCCTCCATTCCAATCTACATCGCGGTGGGCAACGAGCGGCAATTCGGTGCGCTATGCGAGGTGCTGGGGTGTCCCGATATGGCGAGGGACCCGCGTTTTGGCACCAATCTCGATCGCATCGCCAACCGCGGAGCGCTACGCGAAGCGCTGTTGGGCCGGCTGCGCGCGCACGACGGCCGGCAAGTGGTGGCCACCCTGATCAAGGCGGGTGTGCCGGCTGCTCCTGTTCTCGACGTGCCCGAGGCCATCCAGACGCCGCATGCCCGGCATCGGAACATGGTGATCGAGCATCCCGGCTACCAGGGCGTGGGTTTTCCGGTCAAGCTGAGCCGCACCCCTGCGGCGCTGCGCAGCGTGCCGCCCTTGAAGGGGCAGCATAACCACGAGGTCCTGGCCGAAGCGGGTTTTTCCGCCGCCGATATCGCGCACCTGGAGGCTAGCGGCGCCCTGGGTCCCGTTCCAGATTCTTGATTCACCCCAACTATTTTCTCAACCAGGGCCGCGCAGAAAAGACGGCTTTTACACATTCGGAGACAAACATGAAGCAATGGCGCGTATACGTGCGGCTGGCATTCGCGGCCGCCATCGCCCCGATCGGCGCATGGCAGCCGGCGGCAGCGGCAAATACCTTTCCTTCCAAGCCGGTGGTGATTGTGGTGCCGCATCAGTCGGGTTCGACCACCGAGACGTTCGGCCGGATGCTGACCGCCGAAATGAGCGCCAGGCTGGGCCAGCCCATCGTCATTGAGTCGCGGTCGGGCGCGGCGGGCACCATCGGCGCACACCTGGTGGCCAACAGCGCGCCCGATGGTTATACGGGCTTGATGAACGCGTCCATCCAGGTCATGTACCCGGGCATGTTCCGCAAGCTGACCTTCGATCCCATCAAGGACTTCACGCCGGTTGGCGTGTTCGGGTTCGCGCCAATGGTGGTGGTGGTGGCGGCGCAGTCGCCCATCAAGAGCTTCCAGGACATGATTGCGCGCGCGAAGGCCAAGCCCAAGAGCCTGACTTTCGCCTCCGGCGGATTGGGATCATTGCCCCACCTGGTGGGCGAACTGGTCAACCTGAGCACGGGGGCGCAGATCACCCACATTCCATACAACGGCACGGGGCAGGCCACCACCGACGTGTTGGGCGGCCACGTCGATATTCTGTACGCGTCGGTGGCCAGCGCCGTGCCACTCATTACCAGCGGCAAGATGCGGGCGCTTGCCGTGACCTCGGGCAAGCGCATCGGGCTGCTGCCCGAAGTTCCCACGATTGCCGAGTCGGGTATCCCGGATTTCGATGTCACGTCGTGGTATGGCTATTGGGTGCCGAAGAACACGCCGGCTGACGTGGTGGACACGCTGAACCGGTCTATGCGCGAGGCGTCGGCCATGCCAGGCGTGCAACAGCGCTTGAAGCAGAACGGCATTATTGCCAGCACCATGGATGCCCGGCAGTTCGCCGATTTCGTGCAGTCCGAAAGCGCGAAGTGGCTGGATGTCATGAAGCGCGCCAATGTGCAGCCGGCGAACTAAGCTGCTGAATCTATAGCCGCTGAATCAACAGCCGGTGCGGGAATCAGCCGCCCAGCAAATCGTAAGAATCAAGCAGTGCGTAGATGATTTCCGGCTTGCGCTCCAGCCCGCGGCGGATTGCCGCGGGCAGGGTCTGCCGGGTTTTGTTGCACAGGCCGGGCAGGTCGGCGATTTCGATATGCAGGCCACGCACGGTGCGCACTTCGTTGGGGCCGGGCGCAATGCGCAGCGAAATGCCCAACTGCGCATGCATTAGCTGCTGCATGCGGCGCAGGTCGTCCAGGCTGGACAGGTTTTCCAGCCGGGCCACCAGTTTTTTCTCTTCTTCGCGCGTCAGGCGCAGGATGCGGATATCGCCGCCGGGCGTGGCCAGCAACCGGTCGCGGTCGCAGATACAGGCCCCCGGCGGGCATTCCTGGCGTATGGGAAACGGAACATTCATGACGCCAGCAACGGTATCACACGCGGCCGCCTACTTGGCGTACACCAGGTCGCGCAGCCCCAGCGACAGCCCCGGCCAATAAGTAATGACCATCAGGCAGGCGATCACCACCAGCACAAAGGGAACCAGCGGCTTGATCAGGCGTTCGAGCGGCAGCCCGGCCACGGCGCAGGCGGCGAACAGGTTGACGCCGAAGGGCGGGGTGATCATGCCCAGCGCCAGGTTCACCACCATGATGATGCCGAAGTGCACCGGTTCAACGCCGAACTGCATGGCCACCGGCAGTAGCAACGGCGCCAGCACCACCACCGAGGCCGAGGTCTCGATGAACATGCCGATCATGAACAGGGCGGCGTTGATGCCCATCAGGAACGTAATCTTGTCGTGGAACAGGTGCGACAGCCAGGTGCCCAGCGCGTCGGGCACGCCCGCGCGGTTGAGCAGGAAACTGAAGACGCCCGCGTTGGCGATGACGAACATGATGACCGACGTGGACACCACCGAGCGGTGCAGCGTGCCCGACAGCGTGCGGAAACTGAGCTTGCGATAGACGAACTTGCCCACCACCACGGCATACACCACGGCCACCACCGAGGCCTCGGTGGGCGTGAACACGCCGCCGTAGATGCCGCCCAGGATGATCACCGGCATCAGCAGCGCCAGCCAGGCGCGCTTGAATGCCTGCCACAGGGGCAGGCGGCCGTCGCCGTCCATCTTGCCCAGGCCGTGGCGCTTGGCGTATAGCCACACATACAGCATCAGCGCGCCGCCGATCAGGATGCCCGGCACCACGCCGGCAATGAACAATTCGCCGGTGGAAGTGTCGGTGGACACGGCAAACAGAATCATGGGGATGGACGGCGGGATGATCACGCCCAGTTCGGCGGCGCTGGCCTGCAGCGACGCGGCGAACGGCGCCGGGTAGCCATGGCGGACCATTGCCGGGATCAGGATCGCGCCGACGGCGAAGGTGGTGGCCACGCTGGAGCCGGCCACCGCCGCGAAAATCATGCAGGTCAGCACGCAGGTGCAGGCCAGGCCGCCCTGGATGCCGCCCACCAGGCTCTTGGCGAACTCGACCATGCGGTCCGAGATGCCGCCGGCTTCCATCAGGTTGCCGGCCAGGATGAAGAACGGCACCGCCACCAGCGGATACTTGTCCAGCGCCGCGTACAGCTGCTGGGCCACCACCAGCCAGGGCAGCCCCCCCAGCGACACGCCGGCCAGGCTGGCCAGGCCGATGGCGACCGCCACGGGCACGGACAGCCCGAAGAAGATCAGCATCGTCAGAATCATCAATTGGGACATGGCTGGGTGCCTATACAGTGCGTATCAGTTTTTCCATTGGGCTTTGGCGGGCTTGCCGCTAGCCTTGCGCGTCGTTGCGCACGGGGGCCGGTTCGTCGGCGCCGAGCAGCCAGCGCGTCAGCACGGCGATGGCCGCCAGCGACGCGCCCACCGGGATCGCCAGGTAGATCCAGGAAATCGAGATGTTCAGGCTGGGCACGTTCTGGAAGCGCACCCGGTAGGTCATGTGCCCGCCGATCCAGGCGATGAAGACCAGGAAGGCCACGCAGATGATGGCGATAAGGTGCTCCAGCAGGCGCTGCCGGCGGCCTTTGAGCAGGTTGTGCAGCAGCTCGACGCTGATCATCGCGCCGTGCCGGAACGCCAGGGAGATGCCCAGCAACACCGTCCAGATCAGCAGCGCGCGGGTCAGCACCTCGCTCCAGTCGGACGGCGCCTGCAGGATGAAGCGGGCGATGACCTGGTAGAAGGCGGCGGCGGCCGAGGCCACGAGCAGGATCTGGGCAATGACCGATACGGCCTTGAACAGGGTCTGTTCGGCAAGACGAAGCTGACGCATGGTGAATTCCGGATGCGGGGAGGGCGTTGATGCGGGGGAGCGCGAAACGCGGCCGGGCTGCGCCAGGCAGCCCGGCCTGGCCGGGAGCCGGCCTTACTTGGTGTTGCGGATCGCGTCGATCAGGCTCTTGTCGTACTTTTTGTAGTACTCGGCGTAGGCCGGCTGCACCGCGGCGGCGAAGGCGTCGCGGTCGACGTCGGTCGTGACCTGCATGCCTTCCTTGCGAAGCTGCTCGACGCCGGTTTTCTCGATGTCGTCGACGTAGTCGCGCATGGCCTGGGCCGAGGCCTTGCCGGCCGTCTTGAACTCGGCCTTTTCGGCGTCGGACAGGCCTCCATACACATTGGCCGACATCAGCACCAGCGCCGGGCCGTACACATGGCCGGTCAGCGACAGGTATTTCTGGATTTGCGACAGCTTGGCCGAGGTGATGACAGACAGCGGGTTTTCCTGGCCGTCGATGGTGCCTTGCTGCAGGGCGGTGGCCACTTCGGGCCAGGCCATGGGCGTGGGCAGGATGCCGATGGCGCGGAAGGCCGCGATGTGGATGGGGTTTTCGGTGGTGCGGATCTTCAGGCCCTTGGCGTCGGCCGGCGTCTTGACCGGGCGCACGTTGTTGGTCAGGTGGCGGAAGCCCTGTTCGCCCCAGGCCAGGGCGATGATGCCGCGGTCGGGGAACTTGGCCAGCATGTCCTGGCCGATCTTGCTGTCGAGCACTTTGCGGGCGTGTTGCAGGTCGCGCAGCAGGAAGGGGATGTCGAAAACGCCGGTTTCGGGCACGAAATTCAGGGTGGCGCCGGTGGACACGATGGCCAGGTCGATGGTGCCGATCTGCAGGCCTTCGATGACCTCGCGCTCGCCGCCCAGCGCGCTGTTGGCGAATTGCTGGATCTTGTATTTGCCCTTGGTCGAGCTTTCGATCGACTTGGCGAACGCTTCGGCGCCGGCGCCGTAGTGCGACGACGTGGACAGGGCGTAGGCCATTTTCAACGTGGTCTGGGCGGCTGCGGGCAGCGCGGCGGCGGCGGTGCAAGCCGCCAGGATGGTGGCGGCAAGCCAGGTCTTACGCATGGTGTCTTCTCCCGGGAACAGATGAATATTGGTATCGGCGCATCGCATGTTACGCCCAGCGCGCATGATAGCGGGATTCCCCGGGCAAACCGACCATTGGTTACCATTGCAAAATGATGGATTTCCCTGATTCCTCCCCCCGGGCGCGCCGGCCCGGCCTGGCCGACGCCTTGCGCCTGGGCGCCCGCATGATGATGCGCGACGCCCGCGCCGGCGAACTGCGCCTGCTGGTGCTGGCCTTGGTGGTGGCGGTGGCCGCCGTCACCAGCGTGGGCTTCTTGGCCGACCGGGTCGGCCGCGCGCTCGAGCGCGACGCCGGCCAGATGCTGGGGGCCGACCTGGTGCTGGACGCCGATGCGCCCATCGATGCCGGATTCCTCCAGGCGGCCCGCGACCGGGGGCTCGAGGTTTCGCTCACCATGCAATTTCCCACCATGGCCAGCGCGGGCGATGCCGCCCAACTGGTCTCGCTGAAGGCGGTCGAGCCCGGCTATCCGCTGCGCGGCCGCCTGAGCGTGGCCGACGCCCCGTATGCCGAAGGCGCTCCCACGCGCGACATCCCGGCGCCCGGCACGGCCTGGGCCGACGCCCAGTTGCTGGCGCTGCTGGATATCGGCGTGGGCGACACCATCGGCGTGGGCGACAGCCGGCTGCGGGTGACGCGGGTGATCACCTATGAGCCTGACCGGGGCCTGCAGTTCGTGAATGTGGCGCCGCGCCTGATGGTGCGCGCCAGCGACCTGCCGGCCACCGGGCTGGTGGCGCCGGGCAGCCGCATCGGCTACGCGCTGCTGGCGGCTGGCCAGCCCGACGCGGTGGCGGCGTATTCCACCTGGTTGCAGCAGCATTTGCAGCGCGGCCAGAAGCTGGCCACCCTGGAGTCCGGACGCCCTGAAGTCCGGCGCACCCTCGATCGCGCCCAGCGTTTCCTGTCGCTGGTGGCGTTGCTGGCGGTGCTGATTTCGGCGGTGGCGGTGGCGCTGGCGGCGGGGCGTTTCATGACGCGTCATCGCGACGGCATCGCGGTGATGCGCTGTCTGGGCGCCGTGCAGCCGCAGGTGACGCGCATGCTGCTGGCAGAGTTCACCCTGGTGGGTCTGTTCGCCTCGGCGGCCGGCTGCCTGCTGGGCTACGCCGCACACCAGGGCCTGGTGCTGGCGCTGGGCAATCTCATCGATACCGAGCTGCCGGCGGCTTCGGGCGTTCCGGCCGCACAGGGCCTGGTTACCGGCGTGTTGCTGTTGCTGGGTTTCGCGCTGCCGTCGCTGGCGCAACTGCGCCACGTGCCGCCGGCCCGGGTGTTGCGCCGCGATGCCGAAACCCTGCGCGCGCGCAGCGCGGCCGGCTACGCCCTGGGCGCGGCGGGCTTCGCCCTGTTGATCTGGTGGTTCGCCGGCAATGCGCGGCTGGGCGCCGTGGTGGCAGGGGGGTTCCTGGCCGCGTTCGCTGTTTTTGCCCTGGTGGCGTGGCTGTGCATGCTGGGCCTGGCGCGGCTGCGCGGCGCGGCCGCCGGCCTGCCGGCGCTGCGTTTTGCCCTGGCAGGCGTGGTGCGCCGGCGCGCCGCCACCATTACCCAGGTGTGTGCGCTGGCAATCGGCCTGATGGCGCTGCTGTTGCTGGCCATGACCCGCACCGACCTGGTGGCCGGCTGGCAGCGCACGCTGCCGCCCGACGCGCCCAACCGCTTCCTGATCAACATCCAGCCCGACCAGCGCCAGCCGGTGCTCGATTTCCTGGCCGGGCACGGCCTGGACGGCGTGGCGCTGTGGCCCATGGTGCGCGGCCGGCTGGTGGCGGTCGACGGCCGCCCGGTCGGCCCGGCCGACTATGACGAGCCGCGCGCCAAGCGCCTGGTCGACCGCGAATTCAACCTGTCGTATGGCGACGCCCTGCCGGCCGGCAACCGCATCGAGCAGGGCCGCTGGCTGCGTCCGGATGCGCACGAGGTCTCGATCGAGGCGGGCCTGGCCGAAGCGCTGCGGCTGGCGGTGGGCGACGTGCTGACCTTCGACGTTGCCGGCCAGCAGGTACAGGTTACGGTATCGGGCATCCGCCGTGTCGACTGGGATTCCATGCAGGTCAACTTCTTCGCCGTGCTGTCGCCCGCGGCGCTGCAGGACATGCCGCAAAGCTGGATTACCTCGTTTCACCTGCCGCCGGACCAGCAGGCCCTGCCGCGTGAATTGCTGCGCCAGTTTCCCAACCTGACGGTGTTCGACGTGGGTTCTATCCTGAACCAGCTGCAATCGGTGCTGGACCAGGTCGTTACCGCGGTACAGGTGTTGTTCGTGTTCACCCTGGCCGCCGGCGTGCTGGTGCTGGCCGCCGCGCTGACCGCCACCCGCGACGAACGCGTGCGCGAAGCCGCCGTGCTGCGGGCGCTGGGAGCCACGCGCAGCCAGCTGGCGCGCGCCCAGCGCCTGGAAATCCTGGCCGTGGGCGGGCTGGCCGGCCTGCTGGCGGCGGCCGGCGCCGCCGCCATTGCCTGGGCCCTGTCCTCCTATGTGTTCGATTTCCGCATTACGCTCAGCGCCTGGCCCTGGCTGGCCGGTATCGGCGCAGGCATGGCGGCCGCCTGGGGCGGCGCCGCGCTGGCGCTGCGCGGCGTGTTGCGCACGCCGCCGCTGCTTACTCTACGAGAAGCCTCATGACCGCATCACGAGTCCAACCGCAGGTTGAATCCCTGCAGACCTCCAACACGCTTTTTGAAACCCTGGGCGGCGAGCCCGCCATCCGTGAACTGGTCGACCGCTTCTACGACCTGATGGACATGGAGCCCGACCTGGCCATCCTGCGTGGCGTGCACGGGCCCAGCCTGGATTCGGCGCGCGAAAAGCTGTTCCTGTTCCTGTGCGGCTACTTCGGCGGCCCCAACTACTATATCGAGCGCTACGGGCATCCGCGCCTGCGGGCGCGCCACCTGCCGTTTTCCATCGGCCAGGTCGAACGCGATCAGTGGGTGGCCTGCATGGGCCGGGCCATGCAGGACCAGGGGCTGGCCCCCGAGCTCATCGACCGCCTGCTCGAGGCTTTCTACGGCGTGGCCGACTGGATGCGCAACCGTGACGACTGAACCCAGCACCGACGCCGCCGGCGCGCGCCGGCTGGCCTGGGCCGGCCCGCCTCCCGGCGCCATGCTGTGCGACGCGCGTCTGGGGGCGGCCGATCCGCATTGGCTGGACCCTCGCTGGTACGGCGCGCAGGCCCGGCCGGTGGATGCAGGCGGGCGCCAGTCGGCCTGGTTCGTGCAGCATGACGACTGGCAGGGCGTGCTGCGGCGCTACCGGCGAGGCGGGCTGGTCGCGCGCATCAGCCGCGATGCGTACGTATGGCAGGGCGAGTCCCGCACCCGGTGTTTTCGCGAATACCGCCTGCTGGCATGGCTGCGCGAACGTGGCCTGAGCGTGCCGGCGCCCCTGGCTGCGGCCTACTGGCGCCATGGGCCGGCCTATCGCGCGGCGATCCTGGTCGAGCGCATTCCCCAGGTGCGGCCGCTGGCGCAACTGTTGGACCGGCCCGTCTGGGACGCCGCCGCCAGCGCCATTGCCGCCATGCACCGCCTGGGCGTGTGGCACGCCGACCTGAACGCCTACAACATCCTGCTCGACCCGCAGGGCCGCGCCTGGCTGATCGACTTCGACCGCGGCACGGCCGGCGGCATTTCCGCGCGCGCGCGCCGCGCCAACATGCTGCGCCTGCGGCGCTCATTGCAGAAGGTGGGCGGCGCGGCGGGACTGGAATTCTGGAACCGCCTCGACCAGGCGTACCGGGCCTGCGCCGACTGAGCGAGGCGCCAGTGGCCCGCAGCGGTGTCAGGCACCTGCCGGAGCCTGACACCTGACGCGGGGGCGTGCAACGCGCGACACTGCAACAGGTGTCTGACTCCCGCTGGGTGTCAGACACCGATTGACCGAGACGCCGGTGGCCCATGGCGGTGTCAGGCACCTGCCGGAGCCTGACAC
>Ga0182748_1003356_pt1 | contig 13584 bp, 14 predicted proteins | sample eDN3rd37CKraftOP_FD_128877 | JGI IMG/M metagenome (GOLD analysis project Ga0182748, IMG submission 128877) | Enriched Organic Plus compost microbial communities from Emeryville, California, USA - eDNA 3rd pass 37_C Kraft OP (version 2) (version 2) ...
ATAGCGGCCCCGGCACGCCGTTCTTCCAGTCTTCCATTTGTTCGCTAAATGCCCGAACAGATGGAGACTGATCTATGAAGCGGTATTTGGCAAGCAAATTCTTTGGGTGAGGTATGATTGTTTCTCTTTGAACCGGTACGGTTTTAATTTTTTACGATTGTTTCAAGAAAATCGCCTGCCGATTTCCAAAATAGAACAGGGTATCGCCAATATATAGAGAATTTAACCGGTTATGCTTGGGTTTTCTCATCGATTGCGCGAAACTATGCATGCGCCGCCGGCTGCGCGCAGCTTCGCGCAAATGCCGTCGGCAGCGGCCCGGCTGTCGGCGCCGATGCGCACGGCATAGATGCCGCGACGTCCCATCGGCGTGCGTATCCGGCTGATGACGGGATCGTGGCCTGCCAGCACGGCGCTGAACTGTCTGCGCAGGCGTGCCCATTGATTGGCGGCAGCGCTGCGGCGGAAATTGCCTGCGACCTGTATGCCCCAGGGCTTCGGCTTCACGCGCGACATCGGAATGGTGGCGCTGCGGATGATCGGCAGGCGCTTGCAGGCGTCATCGAAGGCAAGCTTGGCGTCGAGCGGACGGTTCACGATCTCCTTGCCGGCGGCGAAGTCGTCGGCAGGCGCGCCGGTGATATCCAGCACGTAATTTTCAGTCTCGAGCGGCAGAAATCCGCCGGATCGCATCCAGCTGGAAACGCGCCCGGCCCCTGCATTATAGGCGGCGGCTGCAAGGCCCCAATTGCCGAAAGCGCCTTTCAGGTCGCGCAGGAAACTCGCCGATGCGGGGATGGCCTGCTCGATATCGAAGGGATCGGCCAGCCCGCGCTCCCTTGCGGTATAGGGCATGAACTGCGCAATGCCTTCGGCACCGACCGGGCTCACGGCCTTGTGGTCGAACCGGCTCTCCTTCCAGATCAGCCGGGCGAAGAAATCGCGCGGGATTCCATGGGCGTCGGCATTGGCGCCGATAAGCTGGCAGATGCGACCGACCGTCGGTGCTTTCTTCTCGGGCGGCAGGGGCGGCGCATAGACCGGCGGGGTGGGCTCGCTGGCTGCATAGGGCGAAGTGATGCCGAAAGGCATGCTGAAAAGCTGCGAAGCCAGAATAATCGCTATGCTGTGCCGGTACCGATTCATGCTGCCTGTTCCGCCCCTCGACCACGGCCAAGGTAACCTATATGGGCCGGTTGTCGATATGGTCCGCACGGTTTTGCACTTTCTGCAAAAGACTTGCCGTTATTGCAGGCTGCGCCATCTTAATTTTCGGGAAAAAAGGAGAGGAAAATGCAATTTCACCAATTCAGACAATTGGCTGCGCTCGCGGGCGCACTGCTTCTCGCCGGTTGCGTTGCGGAAGGCGGGGTGGACCATCGTCCGCCGATGCGTCCCGGTCCGTCGCAGCCGCAAATCTGCCCGATGAATTATGCGCCGGTCTGCGCGCAGCGCGGCTCCTCGCGTAAAACCTTCGGCAATTCATGCCAGGCGCGGGCCGAGGGTTATCGCGTCATTTCCAACGGTGCTTGCTCATCGCGGCCGGGACCGGGCTGGGGTGGGGCGGGCGGAATGCACCCGCCGCACCAGGGCAACAGGCCGGGCAGACCGGCCGCGGGCGCCTGCACGCGGGAGTTCATGCCGGTTTGCGCGCGACGCGGCAATGACAGGCGCACTTTCTCCAACCGTTGCGAAGCCGACCGTGCGGGCTACCGTATCATGAGCAGCGGGCAGTGTCGCTGAGGATGGTTCAAAGAAGGGCAGCAAATGCTGCCCTTTTTCACGCCGCATCCTGAACGGAGGAAGATGATTCCTTCACCGGCTTGCCAAAACGGTCGATATTGGCATCGCCCCATTTCTTCAATGCGAGCAGGATCGGTTCGATGCTCCGTCCCAGTGGGGAAAGGCTGTATTCCACCTTTGGCGGCACCTGCGCATAGACCTTGCGCTCGATCAAACCGTCTTCTTCCAGTTCGCGCAGCTGGTTGGTCAACATGCGCTGCGTCACATTGGGTATCTGCCGTCTGATTTCATTGAACCGAAGCGTGCCGGCCATAAGATGGAAAAGCACGACGCTTTTCCATTTACCGTCAATGAGGCTGATGGCTGCTTCGACCGCACAACCGGGGCTGCAGTCGAAACGGGAGTGCTTCGCCTTGGCCATTTCGGTATCCTTCGTATACTAAGTACAAAAATCGGCACTATGGGCGATATTTGTGCGTATTCATATTTCGGGAACGTAATCTAATATTTGATCCATAGCAAATGGAGCAAAGACAATGAAAGCTGTTGCCTATCAGAACGCCGGTAAACTGGATCGAGCGGATTCGCTGGTCGATGTGACACTGGACAGGCCGGTTGCTGCCGGGCGCGATCTGCTGGTTCAGGTGGAGGCGATTTCAGTAAATCCGGTCGATTACAAAATCCGTAATGGTGTTTCACCGGAAGCCGGCCATTGGAAAGTGCTTGGCTGGGATGCGGTCGGCACCGTCATCGAGACCGGGCAACAAGCGGAGGATTTCAGGCCCGGCGACAGGGTATGGTATGCAGGCTCCCTGACCCGTCCCGGCGCCAATAGCGAATTTCACCTGGTCGACGAACGCATCGTCGGGCGCAAACCGGCATCGCTCTCCAACAGCGAAGCCGCCGCCTTGCCGCTGACGTCCATTACCGCATGGGAAATGCTGTTCGACAGGCTCGATGTGCGCAGACCCGTAGCTGGCGCGGCGAATGCCATTCTCATCATCGGCGGAGCCGGCGGTGTCGGCTCGATCGCGATCCAGCTGGCGCGCGCACTGACCGACTTGACGGTGATAGCGACCGCATCGCGGCCCGAAACGCAAGAGTGGGTCAAGCAGCTTGGCGCGCATCATGTCATTGACCACGGCAAGCCGTTGGCCGAACAGGTCGAAGCTCTGGGGATTGGCGCACCGGCTTTCGTCTTTTCGACAACGCAGACACCGGAGCATCTTTCCGAAATCGTCAGGCTCATCGCGCCGCAGGGTCGTTTCGGGCTGATCGACGATCCGGACAAGCTCGACATCATGCCGTTCAAGCGCAAATCCGTTTCGGTGCACTGGGAGCTTATGTTCACGCGCCCGATCTATCAGACGGCAGATATGGCGGAGCAGGGCAGACTGCTGAACGAAGTCGCGAAACTGGTCGATGAAGGCAAGATCAGGACGACGCTGACGGAAGTCCTTTCACCGATCAATGCCGCCCATCTCAAGGCAGCGCACAGGGTGCTGGAAAGCGGCAAGGCGAAAGGCAAAATCGTGCTGGAAGGCTGGTAAGCCTTCCAACACATAATCGATTTTCAGTTAGAGCGCGTTTCGATCTGTTCGGATCAGATCGGCGCTCTAACTTCTTCTATTTCGAGCATAATCTTATCGATCCTCGTTTCACTCCGGTCGGATTATGCTCTAACGCCCCGGTCGGCCTGTCTTGCCGGGGCGGCGTTTCTTGCGCGCTGTCTCTGCCGGGTCTTCGTAAGACCCGATGCCGGCGCGCTCACGGCGGATCGCCGCGTCGTTGCCGCCGCTTGGCACTTCCGTCCGCTTGACCGTCATTTCATCAAGCATGTTCTTGCGGAACAGCGGTTTTGCCATGTCGGTGCCCGGTCCCATATCGTCAAGCGACGGCTTCTGGAACAAAGACGACTTGCCAAGCGGGCGCGTGGTATCCGCGCCCATTTCATCCAGCGTCGGCTTGCGGAAGCGCGAATTGCCGGTCGGCTTGCCTTTGTTGCGGCTGGCTCCCGCATCGCCCGCCTCGAACTCGCGCGCCAGCGGATCGTCGGCAATGGCCAGTTCGGTCTCGCGCAGGCGCTTGATCTCGTCGCGCAGCCGTGCCGCCTTTTCGAAGTCGAGATCGGCAGCGGCGTCGCGCATCTGTTTTTCCAGATGCTCCAGATGGGCGGCAAGATTGTTGCCCATCATCGCGCCTTCTTCCGCAAAGCCCGAAATGTCCGCGCGGACATGATCGCGCTCGTAAACCGAGCCGAGAATATCCGAGATATTCTTCTTCACCGAAGCAGGCGTGATGCCATGCTCTTCATTATAGGCGACCTGTTTTTCACGGCGGCGGCTGGTTTCGTCCATCGCCCGCTGCATCGAGCCGGTAATATTGTCGGCGTAGAGAATGACCTTGCCGTCAACGTTACGTGCCGCACGGCCGATGGTCTGGATGAGCGAGGTTTCCGAGCGCAGGAAGCCTTCCTTGTCGGCATCGAGAATGGCGACGAAGCCGCATTCGGGAATGTCGAGGCCCTCGCGCAGCAGGTTGATGCCGACCAGCACGTCGAAAGCGCCAAGGCGCAGATCGCGGATGATCTCGATGCGCTCCAGCGTGTCGATATCCGAGTGCATGTAGCGCACACGCACGCCCTGTTCATGCAGATATTCGGTCAGGTCTTCGGCCATGCGCTTGGTCAGCACCGTGACCAGCGTGCGATAGCCCTTCGCCGCCGTGTCGCGAATTTCGCCGAGCACGTCGTCGACCTGCGTCTTGGCCGGACGGATTTCCACTGGCGGGTCGATCAGCCCGGTCGGGCGGATGACCTGTTCTGCGAACACGCCGCCTGCTTCTTCCATCTCCCAGTTGCCCGGCGTCGCCGAAACCGCGATGGTCTGCGGACGCATGGCGTCCCATTCCTCGAAGCGGAGCGGGCGGTTATCCATGCAGGACGGCAGGCGGAAGCCATATTCGGCCAGCGTTGCCTTGCGGCGGAAGTCGCCGCGATACATGCCGCCGATCTGCGGAACCGTGACGTGGCTTTCATCGATGAAAACCAGTGCATTGTCGGGAATATATTCGAACAGCGTCGGCGGCGGCTCGCCCGGATTGCGGCCCGTGAGATAGCGCGAATAGTTTTCGATGCCCGCGCAGGAGCCGGTGGCTTCCAGCATTTCGAGATCGAATGTCGTGCGCTGGTCGAGGCGCTGGGCTTCCAGCAGACGACCGGCGCGTGTCAGTTCGTCAAGGCGGTGCTTCAGCTCCTCCTTGATCGACTTGATCGCCTGATTGAGCGTCGGGCGCGGCGTCACATAGTGCGAGTTCGCGTAGATCTTCACCGATTTCAGGTCGCCGGTCTTCTGGCCAGTCAGCGGGTCAAACTCGGTGATGGTCTCGATCTCGTCGCCGAAAAGCGAAATGCGCCAGGCGCGATCTTCCAGGTGGGCCGGGAACAGTTCGATCGTGTCGCCGCGCACGCGGAACGAGCCGCGCACGAAATTGATATCCTGCCGCTTGTATTGCTGGGCTACAAGGTCGGCGAGGAGCTGGCGCTGGTCGAGCCGGTCGCCGATCTTCATCTCGAAGGTCATGGCCGTATAGGTTTCGACCGAACCGATACCGTAGATGCAGGACACGGAGGCGACGATGATGACGTCATCGCGCTCAAGCAGCGCACGGGTGGCCGAGTGGCGCATCCGGTCGATCTGCTCGTTGATGGACGATTCCTTCTCGATATAGGTGTCCGAGCGCGGCACATAGGCTTCCGGCTGGTAATAATCGTAGTAGGAAACGAAATATTCGACGGCATTGTTCGGGAAGAAGCTCTTGAACTCGCCGTAAAGCTGCGCGGCCAAGGTCTTGTTGGGCGCGAGGATCAGGGCAGGGCGCTGCGTCTGCTGGATGACTTGCGCCATGGTGAAGGTCTTGCCCGAGCCGGTGACGCCGAGCAGAACCTGCGTGCGGTCGTCGTTCTCCAGCCCCTCCACGAGATCGCGAATAGCCGTCGGCTGGTCGCCGGACGGCTCGAAGTCGGTCTCCATGCGGATCGGCACGCCGCCTTCTGATTTTTCCGGGCGGGCGGGGCGATGCGGCGTCCAGAGTTCGCCATTCTTGAAGAGCGGATTGCCGGAGGCAATCAGGTCCGACAGGGCCTGAACCGTCGCCGTCGCGCCGGACGCGTTCAGGCCGGTGGCGTCTTCCAGGCTGATGTCGAGACCGGCGACCGGATTGAGGCCCGCCGCCGCGCGTTCCTTGGCCGACGCGGCGCCGCCCATCGACGTGCCGCGACCGGTGCGCGACGCTTCCTTGCTGCGCTCGGGAATCTTCTTGGGTTGTTTGGGATTTTTCGCACGTGGCTTTGCAGCCTCGTCTCCGATCTCCTTCGCCCAATCGGCGATGGAGCCGGACAGGGGCGCGCCGGAAAACCCGGCCTGCGGCGCTTCACCGAAGCCGCCAGCCTTGTCGTGCGAATCCTGGGAATGTTTGTCTTTTGAGGAAGCCATGACCCTATATTGTTACCGCATGTCTTAAGCGGAAAACCGGTTTCCACTTTTCTGCGACATGCTTCCAATATGGAATTTCAGGGCCCAAATGAAAAGAGTGCCGAGACGAAATCCTCGGCACCCTCAACATATCCGGCGATGCTCCTGACAGCAGGCTGTCAGGAGGCGCCCGTTCCGCAGATGGCTTTACAGCCTGCCGCCCATGCGGATGCGCGGGCCGGGACCGAAGCCGCGACCGAAACCGGGATGATAGCCCGGATGGTCGTTCCAGCCCGGACGGTCTACCCAGTGCGGGCGCGGCGGTCCCCAGTTCGACTGGCAATTGCGACCGATACAACCATTATAGATATTGGGTCCGCGACCGCCCCAGCCGCCGCGATAATAAGGATCGTAATACCGCGGGCCGCTATTGGCGACCGCAGCGCCGATGGCCATGCCTGCGATCAGCGGTATGCCGACTGCGGCGGCGGTAGAGCCGAAATTGTCATTGGTCGTGTAGCCATTGCCCGTCTGGATGGCGATATAGCTCGATGCCGCCCAGCCGGTCATGCCGCCATAAGTCACCTGACACCAGCCATAGCCATTGGTGCAGCCACCGACTGTAACTCCAACACCATTCGGGATCGCCCCGATGGTTCCATACTGGGTGCCGGGGCCAGTGCGCAGATTAACGGTCGAGGTGACGATTGCCGACGATGCATAAGCATTTGCTGAAACAAGGAATGCTAATGTAAATATGGAAGCTTTCACCGATAGGTTCATTTATCGTTCCTCTAATATACTTTCGATGATTACTTATAGCATGGAGATTATTATAGGGACGCATCACGGATCATCAATTTCAATTCATGATTAATTATTGCCAACCTTTTGGGTTCAACCTGATTCTAACGGTTTAAGCGCGTTGCGTGGCACTTTTCTTCCGGGCGGCCTTGTCTCATATTAGAGCCCGACTCTCTCAAAGCACTTAAGGACTGACATCGATGAATACTGACAATGCGCCGAAGGGGATGCTGACATTGCGCGTTCCAGCCATGCCCAAGGATGCGAACGCGGCGTTTGACATTTTCGGCGGCTGGGTGATGGCGCAGATGGACTCGGCATCCGGCATTCGCGCTGCCGAGCGTGCGAAAGGCCGCGTGGTGACTGCGGCCGTCCGTGAAATGTCCTTCGCCAAGCCGGTGAAGATCGGTGACGCGCTCTGCGTCTATACGGAGATTACAAGGGTGGGGCGCAGCTCGATCACGCTGCGGGTTGAAGCATGGGCGCAACGTTATCTGACCCAGCAGATGGATCTCGTGACCCATGGCGAGTTCGTCATGGTTTCTCTCGATGAGAACGGCAAGCCGACGCCGGTGCCGCCGGAAGAATAGAACGGACAAGGAAAAGCCCGGTATCAACCGGGCTTTGTCTTACTTGCAGGCGCGATAGCCGCTGCGGCGCTGCATCAGGTCGAAATGGAAGTGATCGGCATGTTCCGGGTTGTAGCCGGGGCCGAGAACCGTCGTGAAATAGCCGCAGGCATCGGAGCGCACGCTGTTGAGCAGGCCTTTTTCCCGGAAGGCGAAGAAGCCCGGCTTGCGCACCATGATGTTTTTGCCGTTGTTCAGCACGATCTTGGTGACGTCGATGGCGTTGCCGCGTGAATGTTCCGACATTTTCGCGCCGCGACGATGATTCATCGTGCGGCAGGAATAGCCGCCTGCATTATAGATCGTGCTCACGCCGGACAGATAACGCAGGCGCGAGGCGGGTTGCAGGTCGCCCTTGATCCAGCGGGCAAAGGCCTCCGTCACCTGACAGTTCAGCGTCGCCGCCGGTTTGAAGGCGATGGACCCGCCGTTGAAGCCCGACACTTCGATCGGGTTCTCGATATGGCAGGAGCTGCTGCGATAGATGGTGGGCTTTTCCCTGAAGACGACGCCGAGCCGTTTGAGGCGCGTGCGGCAGGCCGCTTCCGCATTGGACATCGTGTAGATGTTTTCGGCGGCTGTTACCGGATTTTGGATCGGGGCCGCGAAGCCGTAGTCGCCAGAATATTGGGGCCGGTTCTGCGGCGCGGATTGCGCGACGTGGTTTTCCTCCTCTTCGGCAAGCCCGACGACGCGCTCTCCCTGCGGCTCCTGCATGACGGGCGCGGCGATAACCGGGGCGGCATTTGCCACCGGGGCTTCAGGCACCATCACGTCCGAATTGCCGACGCTTGCCAGCGGGCGCGGCGCGCTCTCGCCGGAGCAGCCTGCGATGACGGCCAGCAGGGCGATGGACAAAGAGGGGGCCAGACCTCGCAACCGGGGGCGCTGGCGGCTGACTGGGGCGGACAACGCAGAACTCATGTCCATACCTTTTCTTCAGGAGACCAGACCGATGGCGTTCCCCGAATATTAGCTTGCAAGCGTAAAGGAAGAGTCAGCGCCCGCGTTAAGGGCTGTGGCGTAAACGGGGCAGGCGCAAACGGCAGGATTGGCAAAATGCCGCCGTTGTTCTATCACCGTGCGGCGGTTTCGGGCCATGCCGCAGTCAACATCCTCCCGGTCCCTGAAGTCATTTCCATGTCAGCATTGATTTCGCCAAGCGTCCTGCCGATCCTGCTTCTCATCGGCTCCAACGTTTTCATGACATTCGCCTGGTACGGGCACCTGAAATTCACCAGCACGCCGCTCGTCACCGTCATCTTCATCAGCTGGGGTATCGCGCTGATCGAATATTGCATGGCGGTCCCGGCAAACCGCATCGGGCATGAGGTCTATTCGGCGGCGCAGCTCAAGACCATCCAGGAGGTCATCACGCTGGTGATCTTCAGCCTGTTCTCGGTGTTTTATCTCAAGGAAGCCTTTACCTGGCACCACCTGCTGGGCTTTGCGCTCATTGCAGGCGGGTCGGCTTTGATTTTCAAGGCCTGATGGAAATCACTCGGCGGCAGCAAGCGCGGGCTTGCGTTTCCAGAACATGGGAATGAGTTCGACGGCCATCATGGCGGAGAAGATCAGTCCGCAGCCGATAAGGCCGATGAAGGTCACGCGTTCGCCGAGGAAGATGGCGCCGAAAAGGGCCGCGAAAAGCGCTTCCGAGGCGAGGAAGATCGCGGCCTGCGCGGAGGTGGTATAGCGCTGCCCGATGGCCTGCAAGGTGAAGGCGACGCCGGACGAGAAAACGCCGGTGAAGAGGATTTCCTGCCAGGTCAGCGCGATCGCGGTCCAGTTGAAGTCCTCCACCATGGAAGCAATGGCAAGCCCGGCGACGGCGCTGGTTGCGAACTGGACACAGCTCAGCGTTATCGGTCTTCCAGCGCGGTTTGCCTTGCCGATTAAAACCACCTGCAAAGCCCAGAACACGGCGCCGCCGATGACCAGCAGGTCGCCCTGCTTGAGCGCGGTCAGCGTGCCGCCGGAAAGCAGGAAGATGCCTGCAAGACAAGCCGCCGCACTTGGCCAGACCACCGGATGCGGCCATGTGCGAAACAGGATGACGCCGAGCACCGGCACCATCACGACATAAAGCCCGGTCAGAAAACCGGCGTTGGTGACGGATGTGGTGATGAGCCCGATCTGTTGGAGAACAAGCCCGATGAACAGGCTCAGGCCGATGACCATGAAGAAGAGATAATCCGACCGGCTGAGGCCGATCTTCGTGCGGCGCCCCTCGGACACGGCCCACGGCAGGACCGTGAGCGAGGCGATTGCCGAGCGGATGCCGATGAACAGAAACGGCCCGATGCTGGCCATCGCCGTCGATTGCGCGACGAAGCCCATGCCCCAGATGGCACCCGCCAGAAGCAGCAGCATGTTGGCCTGTACGCGCGTCATTCTTACCTCGGTTCGATCTTTTTCAGCCGTCATGCTATATGCAATATTACAGGCAGGCGGCAAGGGAACTTCCGATTCTGCGACATTCATGCATGATTTGATTCTGGTCAGTGTGGTTTCTTGCGGCGGGGGTTTTATGCTTTCTTTGTATCGTCAATCTGCTGTGGTGGCCGCTGCCGTGGCGTCGATTGCCACAACCATGCTGTTTATGGCGGGTGGAGAATCGCAGGCGGCCTTCAGGAAGGTTCGCGACACGCAGGTTCTGTGCGATTTCGCGCAGAACTGCACATTGACCCTGACGCCGGTTGCGAGCGATGGCGCGCCGGGATTTGGCATCTTTCGCGGCAGTCAGCCGGGGTCGAAACCGGCCTTGCGGCTCTCCTATGTCGACCCGTCGCAGAAAAACGCCAAGCTGGAGATTTCCGTCGACGGTGAGGCGCTGCTTGACGTGGTTGTTTCGGCTTTGAAGGCGCAGGACGATCAGCTGGATTATACGGGTGATCTCGCTAACGCGCTCGAAGCCATGAAGAACGGCCAGAAGTTGCAGCTGAAATTGGCCGGAAAGACGTTCACCTATTCGCTTTCGGGCCTCGTCGGCGGGCTGATCTATGTTGACGAACAGCAATCGCGCGATGGAACCGTCGAGGCGTTGCAGGTCAAGGGCAGCAAACCGGCGCCCGTGCCGCCGGTGCTCAAGCTGATTGAAACGGTGGAACGGATACCGGCAGAAATCCGCAAGGATTTTTCCGATGAAGCGGCGGTTTGCGGTGGAGCAAGCCCCGAAACCTTCCGCAATGCGGGCGGTTTCGAAACGAAGATTGCCGATGGGCTCGATCTCATCGGCCTGCCGTGCGGATCGCCCGGCGCCTATAACCAGCCCTATGCTTTCTACAGCCGCTACGAAAACAAGATCGTGCCGATCTCCCTGCCGACCATTTCCGACGCCGGCCCGACCGTGACCGATACGGCATGGAACATCGACTGGAACCAGAAAACCCTGACGCTGACGGCTTTCTTCAAGGGCAGGGGGCTTGGCGATTGCGGCATTTACGATGCCTGGAAAGCCACGGACAGCGGCGAGGGCCGGGTGCGTTTCGTGCTGGTGCAGGAACGCTCGAAAGGCGACTGCGACGGCAATTATGCGGGAGGTCCGGAAAAGTGGCCCGCGAGCTGGCCTGTCAAGGCGAAATAGTCGTCTTGAAAGAGTGCCGCTTCGCATAGAATTGACAGGAACATGTTTTTCCGCGTGAAATGATTGATGGAAATGCTATAGTTCTGTGAATGGTTATTCGAACGGTTCCGAGACGGATGTTTCGGTGACCGTTTTCTTTTTGTGTCTCGGAGGCTGGCAAGCCTCCAAAAGGCGCCTCGCACTATCCAAGCATCGCGCGAGGTGAGGCGGGCAAATCAAACTGCCGGTGCGTGCAGGGCCTCGGGGAGAGGCGAAGTGCCGGACGAAGGAAAGGAATGGGTATGGAAAAATTCCCTATGACCCCTGGCGGTTTCGAAAAGCTCAAGGAAGAGCTGCGCTGGCGTCAGCAATCGGAACGCCCCCGGATTATTGAGGCGATTGCGGAAGCACGCGCACATGGCGACCTTTCGGAAAACGCCGAATATCACGCTGCGAAAGAAGCCCAGAGCCTGAATGAAGGCCGTATCAACGAGCTGGAAGATCTGGTTGCGCGCGCTGAAGTCATCGACGTTTCCAAGCTGTCTGGCGACCGCATCAAGTTCGGCGCTACCGTCACCATGATCGACGAAGATACGGAAGAAGAGAAAATCTACCAGATCGTCGGCGACCAGGAAGCCGATGTGAAGGAAGGCCGCATCTCCATTTCATCGCCGATTGCCCGTGCGCTGATCGGCAAGGGCGAAGGCGACACGATCGAGGTGAATGCACCGGGCGGTTCGCGTTCCTACGAAATCGTCGCACTGAAATTCGTCTGATTTCCATGAAAGTCCCGGTTCACGACGTCGAGGTGGTGGCGCCGAATTTCAAGCGCCGCCTCTCGGGTGTCACATCGACGATCGTTCAGCTTATCCCATTGCAGCGCGCAAAGGGCCTGAACATCGCGACGATGGGGCCGGGCCTGCCCGACACGCTTCCGCATCTTGGCTGGGGCGCGTTGTTGTCCTTCTGGTCGAAGCCGCGAACGAAACCGTTCCGCATCTGGCATGCGCGGCGCAACATCGAAATGCTCGCCGGTATTTTCATGCGCGATGTGCTGCGCATGAAACTGAGGCTGATCTTTACTTCGGCTGCGCAGCGCCACCACAAGCCTTTCACCAAATGGCTCATCCGCCGCATGAATGCGGTGATTGCAACGAGCGGTCGCTCGGGAAGCTTTCTCGAGGTGCCGCATCAGGTCATCATGCATGGCGTGGACTTGCAGCGGTTTCATCCGCCGGTTGGCGATGATGATAGTTTCGCGGCGTCCGGCCTGCCTGGAAAATACGCAGTCGGTTGCTTTGGCCGCGTGCGTTCCTCCAAGGGGACGGACCTTTTCGTCGATGCGATGGTCGCGCTTCTGCCGAAATATCCGGAATGGACGGCGATCATTACCGGACGAACGACTGCCGAACACCAGTCGTTCGAGGACGGGCTGAAAGCGAAGATCGCGGCTGCCGGTTTGCAGGACCGTATCCTCATCCTGGGCGAAGTTCCCGACATCCGGGTCTGGTATCGCCGGCTGACGCTTTATGTTGCGCCATCGCGCAACGAAGGTTTCGGGCTGACGCCGCTGGAAGCCATGGCGTCGCAGACGGCAGTGGTTGCCAGCGATGCAGGCGCCTATGCCGAAATGATCGTGGAAGGCACCGGCGCTTCGGTTGCGGCTGGCGACGGGGAAGCGCTGCGCAGGGCTATCGAGCCTTATCTGGCCGATCCGGCTCTGGCCGAGCGCGACGGCGAAAATGCTCTCAGGCACGTTCGCGCCACGTTTCCGCTCGAAAAGGAAGCCGCTGCAATCAGCGGCGTTTATGAGCGCGTGTTCGCCGGGAAATAATCGGAAACTTCCCGGCACAGACCGTCAGAATATCAGAGAATCATCAGCGGTTCGTCCTTGACCGGACGAATGGTGAGCGCGGTGCGCACAGAATCCACATTGGGAGCGGCGGTCAGTTCCTCGATCACGAAGGTCTGGAACGTGTTGAGATCGCGCGCGACGCAATGGAGCAGGAAATCGGACTCGCCCGAAACCATCCAGGCGCGGCGTACCAGCGGCCATTGCTTGGTTTTTTCCGCAAAAGCCTTCAGATCGGCGTCCGCCTGACGGTGCAGGCCGACCGAGCAGAACGCAACGAGGTCCTGTCCGAGCGAATTACCGTTGAGAATGGCGCGATAGCCGCGGATGACGCCGCTTTCTTCCAGCTTGCGCACGCGACGAAGGCAGGGCGGAGCCGAGATGCCGACGCGTTCAGCCAGCTCGACATTGGTGATGCGCCCGTTATTCTGGAGCTCCCGAAGGATTTTCCAATCGATTTCATCCAGATCGGCCTTGATCGGCATGCGTAACTCCGCGCGCAAGGAAATTTCATTCCGG
>Ga0182748_1003362_pt1 | contig 13577 bp, 13 predicted proteins | sample eDN3rd37CKraftOP_FD_128877 | JGI IMG/M metagenome (GOLD analysis project Ga0182748, IMG submission 128877) | Enriched Organic Plus compost microbial communities from Emeryville, California, USA - eDNA 3rd pass 37_C Kraft OP (version 2) (version 2) ...
AGCGCAGCACCCCGGGGCGATAGCGCCCCAGCTCGGCCAGGAAGTCGTCCAGCCGCATGCCCGCCGCGGTGAAGACGCCCTCCGCCCAGGCCTGGCTGCTTTCATCCAGCGGCGTGGCAGCGGCGATGGCATGCCGGGTAAAGCGCGCCTGTTCGCCGGCCCGGACCAGGATGGGCCGGCCCGCCTGGTCCAGCAGGCGCACCTCGACGGCGCCTTCGGCCACCGCCAGGCGCGTCCACGAGCCGCCGCCGGGCGCGTCGTGTCGCACGGTGAACCGCGTGCCCACCGGCGTCAGCGTGCCTTCCGCGGTCGCCACCACCAGGGGCCGGCCGGCCGGGTCGCGGCCGCTGGTCAGCATGATTTCGCCGCCGCGCAGGACGATACGGCGTTCCCGCGCGGTGAAGCGCACGTCGATGGCGCTGGCGGTGTTCAATATGACTTGCGTGCCGTCTTCGAGCACCACGCTGCGTTGTTCGCCGGTGGCGGTGCGCACATCGGCCAATGCGCCCGCCAGCGAGGCGCGCCACGGCACCTGGTCCCGGGCCAGGTAGAGCGCGGCGCCGCCCACGCCCAGCCACGCGAAGCTCTTGAGCGCGCGGCGGCGGCCGCCGGCCGTCGCGGCGCGTTGCAGGGCGGCGCGCGCAACCGCCGGCGGCAGGCGCGCTGCGCCGTCGCGCAGCCGGCCCCCCATGGCCTGAAGCTGCTGCCAGGCGCGGGCATGCTCGTCATGCGCTGCGAGCCAGCGATCGAAGGTTTCCCGTTCGCGGGCAGTCTGCATGCCCGATGCCAGGCGCACGTACCAGGCGATGGCCTGTTGCGCGACTTGGTCGGGGATGGGGGCGCGCTGCCCGGGCGCCGGCGTATCCGCTGCCGCGGCGCCGTCTGCCCTTGCCCGGGTCGGTAGCGGATCCGCCATGATCTGCTCCGCTAGCCGTTGGCCGCGAGTATCCGGAAGCAATGTCCGACGGCGCGCGTCATGGCTTTCTGCACCACGTTCACACTGGTTTCCAGCCGCGCGGCTATCTGCGGATATGTCAGGCCTTCGAGCTGGGACAACAGGAAGATCTCGCGGCAGCGCGCGGGCAGCCCGTCCAGCATGCAGGCGATCTGCTCGAGGGTTTCCAGGATCAATGCCCGATCTTCCGGCGACGGGCTGACCGCTTCGGGCTGGGCCGCCAGGGCTTCAAGCCAGGCGCGCTCCAGCTCGCGGCGGCGCCAATGGCTGACCACCAGGCCATTGGCAATGGTGGCCAGGTACGCGCGCGGTTCCCATATCTGCTCGCGCTGGCCACGGCCCAAAATGCGCAGGAAAGTATCGTGCGCCAGGTCCGCGGCGTCGGACGAGTTGCCCAGGCGGCGTCGCAGCCATGCCTGCAGCCAGCCGTGGTGGTCGCAGTAGAGGCTTTCGATATTGGCTGCCTGCTCGGGCATGGGTAGGGCTTCCGGCAGCGCCGCCGGTTTTTGTAATGAGAACTAATATCAATTATTGATTGAATCCTCCGCTTTGGCAACTGCTGCCGGCGCGCGGCAGTGTCCGGCATCACCACCGGTAGCTCATGGTCGCGTACAGCGTGCGCGGTTCGCCGTAGCGGCAGCCGGTGGAGCCGGCGCAGGAAAGGTAGTCGCGGTTGAACAGGTTGCGGGCATTCACCGTCAGGCTCAGCCCGGCCAGGCCGGGGTCGAGTTCGCCGAATTCGTAGGCGGCCATCGCGTCGACCAACAGCCGGCCCGGCACGTCGGCGCCATAGCCCGGCAGATTGGTGGAACTGGCATAGCGCAGCCCGGCTCCCAGGGTGAGCCCGGGCGCGCCGGCGGCCGTCAGGTTGTATTCGGGTCCACAGCGAGGCGCTGTGCAGCGGCACGAGGGTCACGCGCTGGTCGACCAGCGTGGGGTCGTTGCTGCGCACCGTGCGGGCATCGGTGTACGCGTAGGTGGCCAGCACCCGGAGCGCGCCGAGATCCACGCGGGCTTCCAGCTCCAGCCCGCGCGAGCGCGCCTTGCCATTCTGCACGGAATAGGTCGGATCGGCCGGGTCGGGGGTCAAGGCGTTGGTCTGGGTCAGGTTTTAGGGCATTGCTCTCGTGCAATGCCGGGCGGGGCATCGCGGGCGCCGGCCTGACGGCCTGACGGCGCGACGATCGTCGCGCCGCGTCCGCGACAATCGTCGCGGCCGGCCATGCGACAACGGCCGGCCCACCCGCTTCGCCACGCCCCGAGGGCGGCCGGCCCGGGCCGCCCGGATCTTCCATCTCCTTCATTTTCCAGCGGTTTTCCGCAAGCCTTCGCGCCTTGCCGGGAACTTGGCACGGATGTTGCATCGGTGTCTGCACGGTATCGGCTGCTTGCCATACGGATGACCGACACGACACAAGGAGACACGGCGATGACACCGAGCAGATCGCAGTTGCTATGGATGTACGAAAAGATGGTCGAGATACGCGAGTACGAAGAGACCATGGCCAAGGTGTATCTGGAGGGCAAGTTGCCGCCCAGGATCCAGAAGGGCCTGGCCTTCGACATCGGTGCCGGGCCAGTCCCGGGGGAGATGCACCTGGCGGCCGGGCAGGAGCCAGTGGCCGTCGGCGTGTGCGCGCATCTCACGCCGGACGACACCGTGGTGGGCGCGCACCGGCCGCACCACTTCGCGATCGCCAAGGGGGTGCCGCTCGATGAAATGACGGCCGAAATGTTCGGCAAGGAAACCGGGTTGGGCAAGGGCAAGGGCGGGCACATGCACCTGTTCCACCCGCCGACGAAGTTTTCCTGCAGCGGCATCGTCGGCGCGGGCGCGCCGCAGGCCTGCGGCGCGGCGCTGGCAGCCCGCAAGCTAGGACGCGACTGGGTAGCGGTGGCTTTCTTCGGCGAGGGCGCGGCCAACCAGGGGGCGTTCCACGAGGCACTGAATTTGGCGGCCCTCTGGAAGCTGCCGGTGTTGTTCATCGTCGAGGACAACAAGTACGGCATTTCGGTGGAGAAGTCCGACTCGACGGCGGTGCCGTCCAACGACTTGCGGGCGCCGGGCTACGGCATTCCCGGCGTGCTGGTGGACACCAACGACCCGGTGCGCGTGTTCGAGGCTGCCGGCGCCGCGGTGGCGCGCGCGCGGCGCGGCGACGGGCCGACGCTGATCGAGGTGAAGACCGACCGCTACCTGGGCCACTTCCAGGGCGACCCGGAGACCTACCGGCCCAAGGACGAAGCCCGGCAACTGCGTACCCGCGACCCGATCGATTTGCTGGGTGCGCGCCTGCGCGCGGACGGCGTGCTGGACGACGCGGCCGACCAGACCCTGCGCGCGGCGGTGGGCGAGCGCGTCCAGGCGGCCTACGAGTTCGGCCGCAGCAGCCCCTATCCGCGTCCCGAGGCCGCCCTGGAAAACGTGTTCGCCTGAGCCGGCGCGCCACGACCCACAACACCGGAGACAGCAATGAGCAATACAGGAACAGCACGCAGACTCACCATGGCGCAGGCCATATCGGAGGCCATCGGCCAGGAGATGGAGCGCGACGAGCGGGTCTTCGTCATGGGCGAGGACGTCGGCAAGTATGGCGGCATCTTCAGCGCGACTACGGGCCTGCTCGACCGGTTCGGCAAGGACCGCATCATGGACACGCCCATTTCGGAAACGGCATTCATGGGCGCGGCGCTGGGCGCGGCGGCCGAAGGCCTGCGGCCCATCTCGGAGCTGATGTTCGTCGATTTCTTCGGCGTGTGCTTCGACCAGATCTATAACCACATTGCCAAGAACACCTACATGTCGGGCGGCGCGGTCAAAGTGCCGCTGGTGATCACGACCGGCATCGGCGGCGGGTACAACGACGCGGCGCAGCACTCGCAATGCCTGTATTCCATCTTCGCCCACGTCCCGGGGCTGAAGGTGGTGGTGCCGTCCAATGCGTACGATGCCAAGGGCCTGATGATCCAGGCCATCCGCGACGACAACCCGGTGGTGTTCCTGTATCACAAGGGCATCATGGGCCTGACGTGGATGTCCTATTTCGAGGGCAGCACCACGCATGTGCCCGCCGAAGCGTACGCGCTGCCGTTCGGCGAGGCCGCCGTGGTGCGCGAAGGCGCCGACCTGACGATCGTGACGCTGAGCCAGATGGTGCAGAAGTCGCTGGTGGCCGCCGAGCAGTTGCAGGCCGACGGGATCAGCGCCGAGATCCTCGATCTGCGCACCTTGGTGCCGCTGGACAAGCAGGCCGTGCTGCGCTCGGTGGCCAGGACCGGCCGGCTGCTGGTCGTCGACGAAGACTACCTGAGCTTCGGCCTGTCCGGCGAGATCGCCGCCATTGTGGCCGAGAACCTTGATAGCGTGGCCCTGAAGGCGCCCGTGCGCAGGCTGGCGGTGCCCGACGTGCCCATTCCGTTCAGCCGGCCCCTCGAGCAGTTCGCCATCCCGCAGGTCGATGCGATCGCGCAGGCGGCGCGCGCGCTGGTGTCCGGGGCAGCGCACGCCACCCTGACCACGACGGAGAACTGACATGGCCGATGTTTATCTGGATGATGCCGCCTGGGCCGATACCGAGGAAGGCACCGAAGCCCTGCTGCAGGAATGGCAGGTGCAGGCGGGTGACCGGGTCGAGGCCGGGCAGGTGCTGGGGGTAGCCGAGCTGGTCAAGACCACGCACGACATCGTGGCGCCCGTGGCGGGAGTCGTGGCCAGCCTGGAAGTGGCCGCGGAAGCGAACTTCGGCCGCCAGGCCGTGTTGGCCCGGATCTCGGAGTAGCGCCATGAACCCCCCCGAGCCACAGGCCGGCGCCGAGGCCATTCCACTGTCGGGCATGCGCGGCGCCATTGCGCGCGGCATGACTGCGGGCTGGCAGATTCCGCGGGTGGCGCATCATGCCGCCGCCGATGTCACGCTGTTGCAGGAGCATCGCCGCGACGAGGCGGCCGCCGGGCGGAAGTGGTCGGTCACGCCCTACCTGCTGAAAGCCTTGGCGCTGACGCTGCGCGAGCACCCCCGCATGAACGCCCTGTTGCAGGGCAATGCCGTGGCGCCGCAGGCCGACGTCAACCTGGGTCTGGCGGTCAGCCTGGACGACGGGCTGATGGTGCCGGTGATCCGCCAGGCCGACCGCCTGTCGGTGGCGCAGCTGGCCGAGCAGGCGCGCCATCTGGCCGAGGGCGCGCGCGCCGGCACGCTGACGGCTGGCACCTACCAACGCGGCACGTTCACGGTCAGCAACCTGGGCATGACGGCGATCGACAGCTTCACGCCCATCATCAACGCGCCGCAGGTCGCCATCCTGGGGGTGACCCGGGTGCGCCACGTGCCCGTGGCCGGCGAGGACGGCCTGCTGGGCACGGCGCCCGTGATGGGCCTGCACCTGGTGTTCGACCACCGCGCCATCGACGGCTATCCGGCCGCGTGTTTCCTGTCGGCGCTGAAACAGCGCCTGGAAACCCTGGAGGGGCTGCGATGAACGCCGTCCTGTCCGCCTGCCGGGTGACGAGCTGCGTACAGGAACAGGCCTGGAACGAGGCGCGTCTTGCCCGTCCCGTCGCGCGCCCCACCGTGCAGTTGTGGCGCTACGCGGGGCCGGGCGTGGTGCTGGGGCGCAGGCAGTACGCCCTGGTCCAGGCCTGCCGGCTGCCCGGCGCCGACGATCTGGTGGTGCGCGGCGCCGGCGGCGGCGCGGTGCTGACGGGCCCGTGGATGCTCAGCGCCTCCATCCTGCTGCCGCCCGACCATCCTCTGCTGGGCACCGGCGTGGTGGCCAGCTATCGGTGGCTGGGCGTGCTGCATGCGGGCCTGCTGCGCGACCTGGGCATTGATGCCCATGCGCTGTCGCCCGACGCGGTGCGCCACCACGATGTCGCCGGCTCCGTGCCGTGGGCCTGCTTCGGTGAGTTGTCGCCCTGGGAAGTGGCGGTGGGTGGCCGCAAGATCGTCGGCCTGGCCCAGGTGCGGCGCAAACAGGGCGTGCTTCTGGCGTCCGGCACGCTGGTGTCGGCGCCGGCGTGGCCGGTGCTGTGCGACGCACTGGGGCAGCCCGCCGAAGACGCGCGGCGGCTGGCGCGCCTGACCACGTCGTGCGAGGAACAGCTGGGGGCGCCCGTGCTGATGGAAGTCCTGGCCGAGCGGCTGTCGCTGGCATTGCTCGACCTGCTGGGCCCGCATTGAAGGTTCGCCGGCATGTGGCCCACGCCGGCAAGAAAAGCACTCATACGGAACCGGATCAATCGATAGAGGAGACAGACATGGACAACAAGAACGCCTCGCAGGACAACCGTGGCCCGGCCGTCGCGATGCGCGTGGTGCGCAAGGGCGTGCCGGTCAGCCGCCGCAACTTCCTGGCGGGGTCCGGCGCGGCGCTGGTGGCGAGCCTGGGCGCGCCCGAGGTGCTGGCCCAATCGGCCCGCGCGGCGCTGACGGCCGATTTCGCGCAGCTGGGGCCCGACACCGCGGCCACCTTGCTGCAGGTCGCGCGTGACATCTTCCCGCACGACAAGCTGGGCGACAAGTACTACGCCGCGGCGATTCATCCCTACGAAACCCAGGCGGGCCAGGATGCTGCGCTGAAGGCGCTGATCCGCGAGGGCATCGACGGCCTGGATCGGCAGGCGCGCCAGCGCTTCAAGGCGGCCTACGCGGCCATCCCGTCGGAAATGGACCGCGTCGCGCTGCTGGTGGAGATCCAGGACACGCCGTTCTTCCAGCGGGTCCGCGGCGACCTGGTCACCAGTCTGTACGACAACAAGGATGTCTGGCCTTTCTTCGGCTACGAGGGGTCGTCCTGGCAGAAGGGCGGCTACCTGAACCGCGGCTTCGACGACATCGACTGGCTCTGAGTCACCGGCCGGGCAATACGACAAGAGGAAGATAAAATGGATACCAAGTTCGCGCATGACGACGGCGACGTCGTGGTCATCATCGGATCGGGGGCGGGCGGTGCCACGCTGGGCAACGAGCTGGCCCAGCGTGGCGTGAAAGTCGTCATCCTGGAAGCCGGCAAGCATTTCACCCTGGCCGATTTCGTCAACGACGAATGGGCCATGTTCAAGAAGATCTCCTGGCTCGACAAGCGCATTTCGGCGGGCGGCTGGCATCACACCAAGACTTATCCCAACCTGCCCGCCTGGATCGTCAAGGCGGTGGGCGGCTCGACCGTGCACTGGTCGGGCGTGGCGTTGCGCTTCCAGGAGCACGACTTCCATACGCGCAGCACCTATGGCGCCATCGAGGGCGCGAATGTGCTGGACTGGCCCATCACGTTGGCCGAGCTCGCGCCCTTCTACGACCTGGCGGAGAAGAAGATCGGCGTGGCCGGGGCGGCGGCCAGCGGCCAGCCGCCGCTGCCCTACAACAACCATGCCAAGGTGGTGGCCGAAGGCGCGCGGCGCATCGGCTACAAGAATATCGTGCGGCCGGCCGCGACCAATTCCGCGCCCTATGACGGCCGACCGGCGTGTATGCAGATCGGCTTCTGCATGCAGGGCTGCAAGATCGGCGCGAAATGGTCGACGCTCTATACCGAGGTGCCCAGGGCGCTGGCCACCGGCAACGCGGAGCTGCGGCCCGAATGCATGGTGCTGAAGATCGAGCACGACAAGGACGGCAAGGCTTCCGGGGTGCTGTACGTGGACGGCAACGGAAAGCAGCAGTTGCAGCGCGCCCGCATCGTCTGTGTGGCGGGCAATTCCATCGAATCGCCGCGCCTGCTGCTGAACTCGGCCTCGAGCCTGTTTCCGCAGGGCCTGGCCAACAGTTCGGGCCAGGTGGGCCGCAACTACATGAACCACGCCACGGCCGCCGCCATCGCGATCCACAAGGGGCCGGTGTATATGAACCGCGGGTTCGACATCGGCGCAGTGGTGGCCGACGAGGTGCCGCTCAATGCCAAGCGCGGGTTCGCCGGCGGGTATTACCTGGAAGGGCTGGCGCTGGGCTTCCCCTACACGGCGGCATTCATCAAGCCGGGCGGCTGGGGGCGCGACCTGGCATCGGCGCTGGAGAACTACGATCGCATGACCGCGATCTGGGTATGCGGCGAAGATCTGGCCCGCGAGGAGAACAGCATCACGCTGCATCCGACCGAAAAAGACCAGTACGGACTGCCCGTGCCCATCGTGACCAAGACCTATCACGACAACGACAATGCGATCGCGGCACATGGCCTCAAGCAGTTCCGGGCGCTGTCCGAGGCGGTGGGCGCCACCCGGGTGATCGACATGCCGGCCTATCCGGCCAGCCACAACATGGGCACCAACCGCATGAGCGCCAAGGCGTCCGACGGCGTGGTGAACAAATGGGGCCAGGCGCACGACGTCAAGAACCTGTTCGTGTCGGACGGCAGCCAGTTCACCTCCAGCTCGGCCGCCAACCCGACCTTGACCATCGTCGCGCTGGCCATCCGGCAGGCCAAGTATATTGCCGACGCGATGCAGCGCCGGGAGATCTGACGCGCGGGCCGCTGCGGGGACGGATGCCGGCCACAGGCCGCCACCGCCCGCGTCGCTGGCGGCCGCCTGGTGTATCATCGATTCGATACGACGAGAGGCCCACACAAGAGCGGGCCCGATCCGGGAAGCGGCGCGCGGCCTGGGAGACAAGCATGCTGCGAAGCGAACAGCGCGAACACATTGAACGCATCATCACGCTCGCCAACGCCGGCGGGCAGGCCGTCGCGGCCAACGAGATCGAGCGCTCCTGGCTGCGTTGCGTCCACGATTACGGCATGGACCCCACCCGCCCGGAGCCGGCGCGCATTCTCGAGGCGCACGAGCTGCGCGAACACCAGGACCAGATCGAAGGGTTCCTCGGGGTGGCTCGCATCGGCATGGAGCAGTTGTACAAGCGCGTGTCGTCGCTGGGCTACGTGCTGCTGCTGACCGACGCCGATGGCGTGGCGGTGGATTTTATCGGCAACGATGCCTTGCGCAACGACCTGAAGCGCGCCGGGCTGTACCTGGGCGCCGACTGGAGCGAACTGCGCGCCGGTACCTGCGGCGTGGGCACCTGTATCGTCGAGCAGGCCGCCGTCACCTGCCACCGCACCGACCACTTCGATGCGTCGCACATCGCCCTGACCTGCAACAGCGCGCCACTGTTCGATCCCACCGGCGGGTTCATGGGGGTGCTGGACGTCTCGTCGCTCAAGGCCGACGGCCCGCGGGAAAGCCAGCACCTGGCCCTGCAGATCACTGCCATGTATGCGCAGATGATCGAGAACTCCAATTTCCTGAGCTATTTCGGCGACCACTGGATACTGCGCCTGGGCCTGGCCGGGTCGCTGGTCGATATCGCCAACGATATCCTGTTGGCTTTCGATGCCGACGGCGTGGTGGCGGGCATGAACCGCAATGCCCGCTGCACGCTGGCGCCCGGCGGCGACGCGAGCGCCTGTACGGGACAGCCTCTGACCGCCATTTTCGACGCCGCGCTGGGCGAGATCCTGCAAGCGGTGCACATGCCGCCGTCCGCCGAGCGCACGACGCTGCGCACGCACGGCGGCCAGACCTATTTCGTCAACGCCATCGCGCCGCGCGCCCGCAAGCCGGCGGCGCGCGCGCCGGCCGAACTGCCGGCCCTGCCGCACGAGGCGCTGCGGGTGTTGGCGGGACACGACCCGGCCATGCAGCGCCTGATCGGCCAGGCCCAACGGCTGGCCAGCAAGCCGGTCAATATCCTGGTGCACGGCGAGACGGGTACGGGCAAGGAGGTGCTGGCCAAGGCGATCCACGTGGCGGGCCCGCGGCGCGAGCGGCCGTTCGTGGCCGTCAACTGCGCGGCGATCCCCGAGACGCTGATCGAAAGCGAGCTGTTCGGCTACGTGGCCGGCACGTTCACGGGCGCCCGCGCCAACGGCCAGCGCGGGTTGATCCTGCAGGCCGACGGCGGCACGCTGTTCCTGGACGAGATCGGCGACATGCCGATACACCTGCAGAGCAGGCTGCTGCGCGTGCTGTCCGAGCGCGAAGTGGTGCCGCTGGGTGCGCAGCGGCCCACGCCGGTCGACCTGCGGGTGGTGGCGGCTTCGCACCGGGACCTGCGCCAGCTGATTGCGCAGGGCACGTTCCGCGAAGACCTGTATTACCGGCTCAGCGGCGCCACGTTGCATCTTCCCGCCTTGCGTGACCGCGAAGACCGCGAGTACTTGCTCGACCTGATCGCCGGCCAGGAAGCGCACGAGCTGGGCGTGGCGCCGTATTTCGACGGCGCGGCGCGCCAGGCGCTGCTGGGCTATGCGTGGCCCGGCAATGTGCGCCAACTGCGCAACATGCTGCGTTTCGCCCTGGCGATGAGCGACGACGGGAACCTGACCCTCGAGACGCTGCCGCCCGAGCTGTTCGAGCATGCCACCGGCGGCCGCGAGCCGGTGGCGCTGCCGGCCGGTGCCGAGGCGCCGCCGCCCGCCGGCGCGGCCAGCGGCGAGGCCGGGCCATTGCTGGCTTTGCTGCAGCGGCACCGTTGGCACGTGCCGTCGGTGGCCAGGGAGCTCGGTCTGGCGCGCGCCACGGTCTACCGGCGCATGGAAAAACTGGGCATCGCGCCGTCGTCCCGCCAGCAATAGGGGGCGGCGCGCGCCGCTACTTCAGCAGCGCCGCGTTCTTGGCCAGCACCGCATCGGCGCACTGGGCGTCCAGGTGGCCGCCCGGCGCGCCCGCCACGCCGATGGCGCCGATGACCTGGTCGCCGCGCTTGAGCGGCACGCCGCCGCCCAGCAGCAGGAACCCGGGGATGTCGGTCAGGTTGGCGGCGCCGGGGTTCTTCTGGGCGTTTTCCATGATGGCCAGGGTCGGCGCCTTGGCGGAAGCCGAGGTGAAGGCCTTGGCGCGGCTGGCTTCGATGGTGTGCGGGCCGGCGTTGTCGGCGCGCGCGAAGGCTTGCAGCTGCCCGCTGCCGTCGACCACGGCGGCGCTCACCGCGTAGCCTTGTGCCTGGCATGCCGCCACGGTTTCGGTGGCGAGCTTCTGGGCGTCGGCCAGGGCCAGCTTGTGGGTCGTGACCACGGCCGCGCCGGCGGCCTGCGAAACGGCGGCAAAGCAGAGCAGGGCAAGGGATTTTCGCATCATGTCGGTGTCCTCGAAGCGTATCGGAAAGGGAACCGACAGCTTAATGACGAGGCGCGCCGGCCGCCATGCGCACGGCCACGGCACGGCCTCCGTAGCGCTACGGAGGCTCAGGCCAGCAGGGCGGCGTATTGCCGGATCAGCTGCGCCAGGGACTCGGCCTCGAGCTTGGCGAACACATGGGCGCGGTAGGTTTCCACGGTGCGCGGCGACAGCCCCAGGTCGCGCGCGATCTGCTTGTTGCTGACGCCTTCGACGACCCGTCGCAGCACTTCTTCTTCGCGCCCCGACAGTCTGGCCAGCCGCTGGGTGGCCTCGCGTGTGGCGGCCAGTTTTTCGCGGCTGGCGATGTGCTGGCGCACCGCGCCCTGCACCGCGTCGAGGAACTGGTCGTCGTCCACCGGCTTCTGCAGGAACTCCACCGCGCCGGTCTTGAAGGCGCGCCGGCACAGGTCGACATTGGCGTGCCCGGTCAGCATGATGACCGGCAGGTCGGACTGGGCGGCCATTTGCTCCAGCACTTGCAGCCCGCCGATGCCGGGCATGCGGATGTCCAGCACCAGGCAGCCGATCGCGTAGTCGTGCCGCTGCGCCAGGAAGGCCTGCGGGTCGCCGAAGCCGGCGCTGCGCAGCCCGACGCTGGCCAGCAGCAGCGCCAGCCCGTCGCGCACGGCGTCGTCGTCGTCGACCAGATAGACCACCGGGGATTGATTCGAGAGATCGTTCATGGGCTCCGGGCGGCAGTCGCCGGCAGCGGCAGGGCCAGCGTCGCGCACACGCCGCCCTCGTCGCGGTTGCGGATTTCCAGGTGCGCGTCCATGGCCCCGGCCAGGGTCTCGCACAGCGCCAGCCCCAGGCCCATGCCCTGGCTGCGCGTGGTGTAGAACGGCTCGAAAATGCGCGGCAGCACGTCGGCCGCGATGCCCGGTCCGTTGTCGCGCACCGTGAATACGTAGCGGCCATCGTCGCGCACCTGTCCGCCGATGTCCAGGCGGCGCGGCGCGGGGCGCGTCGCCAGCGCATCGGCGGCATTCTGCACCAGGTTGTGCAGGATCTGTTCCAGCACGACGCGGTCGCCCAGCGGGCGCGCGCCGGGATCGGCGTTGTGCCAGTCCAGGCGTATGCCCAGCCGCGCCAGTTCGCTTTCGCGCAGGAAGCGCAATGAGGCGATCAGCGCGTCGGGGGCCAGCTGGCTGCGCTGTACCGGCTGGCCGTGCGCGACCAGGGTGCGCAGCCGGCCGAGTATCTCCGCCGCGCGGCGCGCCTGGCTGGCTGTCGCCTGCAGGGCGCGGCGCACTTCGGGCTGTTCGTCCGGATCGTCGAGCAGGCGCTGGGCCGCGCCGGTATGGGCCAGGATGGCGGTCAGCGGCTGGTTCAGCTCGTGCGCGATGCCGGCGGCCATTTCGCCCAGGGTATTGAGCCGGCCGATGGCCGCCAGGCGCGCCTGTTCGCGCTCGCGCAGGGCATAGGCGCGCGAGCGCCGCCAGAGGGTCCAGCCGGCCACCAGCGCCGCGCTAGCCAGGGCCCAGGCCAGCCACGCCGCCCAGGGCCACGAGGCGGGCGCCAGGCGGCGCGCGCCATGCAGCATGAACGGCTGGTTGGCCGCGCCCAGCGGCTTGCCGCGTTGCAGGTGCCAGCCCGGGCCCGTCGCGTCGCCGCGCGCGGACAGCAGGTCCAGCCGCCCGCCGGGCAACGCCAGGCTCAGGGCGTCGAGCGTGGGCGGCACGTCCGTGTCCGCCACCAGCTGCCGCGCATCCAGCAGGATCGCCCAGCCCGAGGGCGCCACCAGCCAGTAGGCGGCAGGCCCGGCGGCCAGCGCCACCGGCTGGCCGGCCTGTGCGGCCCGCCCGACCGCCTCGGCCAGGCCGGCGGGCGGTGGAGCGCTGCCGCGCCATTGCCCGGCGTCCAGGCGGCCCACCGCCTGCAACTGCGGCAAGGCCGGTTGCAGGCTGGGGAACAGGCGTTCGGGCGCGGGCGGGTGGGACAGCGCCGCCAGCGTGGCGAGCACGGCTTCGTGCTGCACGGCCTTCTGGCTGAGCATGCGGTGCGCGATGCTGGTGTCTTGGACGAAGCGATCGCGCTGCGCGGCGTAGTCTTGCAGGCCGATGCCGGCGACGCCGAGAATCAGGAGCAGCAGCCAGGCAATGGCCGCCGGCGGAAATGACCGGGACATGGTGGTCGGGATTATCGCATCGGGCGCCCCGGCGCCGGGTTCCGTACGGCTACGGAGGGCGCGGCGCTAGCGGGCGGGCGTCGCCTCGGCCAGCCAGCGCGCGACGATGTCCAGCACGGCGCTTTCCTGTTCGCGATGCGGCACATGGCCGCAGCCGGGCAGGATCTCCTGGCGGCCGCGGGCCAGGGCGGCGATGTGCGCCGGGTGGTACAGGGACCCATATTCGTCATGGTCGCCATGCAGCGCCAGTGCCGGGCAGCGCACGCGGCGCAGGTCGCCGTCCAGGTTCCAGGCCGCGAATTCCGGCGACAGCCAGGTGTCGACCCAGGCGCTCAGCACCCATGCCGCCTTGTCGCCGTGGTACTTCTGCAGGCGCTCGA
>Ga0182748_1003363_pt1 | contig 13575 bp, 7 predicted proteins | sample eDN3rd37CKraftOP_FD_128877 | JGI IMG/M metagenome (GOLD analysis project Ga0182748, IMG submission 128877) | Enriched Organic Plus compost microbial communities from Emeryville, California, USA - eDNA 3rd pass 37_C Kraft OP (version 2) (version 2) ...
CGGCCCCGGTCCGCGAGGAGGACGACGCGGCGAGCCGGTCCGCGGTCGGGCGCGCCGGCGCTGCCGCGAGCGCGCCCGAGCGCGCCCCGGCGCTCGACCTGCTCGCCCCCCGCCCCGACGCGATCACGGCGCCCGACCCGGCGCCGTCGGCCGAGCCGGGGATGACGACGCCGGAGCCGCCCGTCGCCGAGCAGCCGCCCGAGCCACCGGTCGCCGATCCCGGCTCCGGGCTCCTGGGCGACGTCGTCGTCGTCGCGCCCGACCTCGGCGGCGCACTCGCCGTCGTCCCGGGCGAGAGCCCCGCGCCCGGTGGGGGCACGGTCAGGTCCGTCCGGGTCGAGGTCGAGGAGGGCCTGCCCGTCGACGGCGAGGTGTTCGCGACGGCCGTCCTCACGACGCTCAACGACCCGCGCGGGTGGTCCGGCCCCGACGGCGTGACGTTCTCGCGCACCGCGGCCGACGACGCGTCGATCCGCGTCGTGCTCGCGAGCCCCGCGACGACCGACCGTCTGTGCGCGCCCCTCGAGACCGAGGGGACGTACTCCTGCGGGAACTCCGTGACGGGCGTCGCGGTCCTCAACTTCGAGCGCTGGGTGCTCGGCGCGCCCGACTTCGGCGACGACGTCGCGACCTACCGCCAGTACCTCGTCAACCACGAGGTGGGGCACGTCCTGGGGCACGGGCACGAGGACTGCCCGGCCCCGGGCGCGGTCGCCCCGGTGATGGTGCAGCAGTCGATCTCGGCCCAGGGCTGCCTCGTCAACGGGTGGCCCGTGCCGTAACGCGCCGCGCCGGGCGCGTGGCACCGCGGTGTCGGTGGCGCGTGATGGGATCTGACCGTGCCCCGGACGACCGCCCCCCGCCTCGTCGCGCGGCCTCGCGACGTCGAGGCCGACGTCGAGCTCGACCCCTCTCAGCGGGCCGCCGTCGCCGCGGCCGCCGGGCCGGGCGCGACGCTCGTCGTGGGAGCGCCCGGGACGGGCAAGACGCTCGTGGCCCAGGAGGTCGTGCTCGCGGCGCTCGCGGACGGGCTTCCCCCCGAGCGCGTCCTGCTCCTCGCGGCGTCGCGGCGCGCGGCGGCGGCGCTGCGCGACCGGCTGTCCGCGCGCGCCCGGCGCACGGTCGGCGCCCCGATGGTCCGCACGGCGGCGTCCGCGGCGTTCGCCGTCCTGCGCGAGCGCGCGGCCGCGCTCGGTGAGCCGGACCCGACGCTCATCTCCGGCCCGGAGCAGGACCTCGTGCTCGCGGAGCTGCTCGAGGGCCACCTCGACGGCTCCCTCGCGCACCTGTCCCCGCTCGTCCTCCCGCCGGGCCTGCCCGAGGAGTCGCTCGGCCTGCGGGGCCTGCGCCAGGAGCTGCGCGACCTCCTCATGCGCGCCGCCGAGCGCGGCCTGACGCCGGGCGACCTCGCGGCCCTCGGGGAGCGGTACGACCGCCCGGAGTGGAGGCTGGGCGCCCAGCTCTTCGCGGAGTACCTCGACGTGACGGCCCTGCGCTCGGGCACGCCGGACGCCGGCGCCCGCTACGACCCGGCGGTCGTCGTGGACGAGGCGGCCGAGGCCCTGATCGCGTGGGACGACGAGGTGCCCGACGCCGCGCGGCCCCGCTGGGACCTCGTCGTCGTCGACGACTACCAGGAGGCGACGGTCGCGACGGCGCGCCTGCTGCACGTGCTGCACGACGACGGCGCGCGCCTCGTCCTGCTCGGCGACCCCGACGCGGCGGTGCAGACGTTCCGCGGCGCGAGCCCGGGCCTCGTGGGGCGCGCGTCGGCCCCGCCGCGCCGGGACGGCGCGCGGCGCGGCGAGCTCGGCGCGCGCGTCGCCGTCCTCGGGACGGCGTGGCGCCAGACCGGTCCGCTGCGCGCGGTCACGCAGCGCGTCGCCGCGCAGGTGGGGACCGTCGCGGGCGCGGTGCACCGCGGTGCGGCGCCCCGCACGGCACCGGACGACCCGGCGGACGTCGCACCCGGGCCGTCGGCCGAGGAGGTTCCGCCGGTCCAGGTCGCCGTGCTCTCCGCCGTCGCGCAGGAGGCCGCGTACGTGGCGCGCGAGCTGCGCGCCGAGCACCTGCTCCACGGCACGCCGTGGCACCGCATGGCGGTCGTCGCGCGCACGGGCACGCGGCTCGCCGCGCTGCGCCGCGAGCTCGTCGCGGCCTCGGTGCCGGTCACGCTGCTCGGGTCCGACGTGCCGCTGCGCGACGAGCCCGCCGTCGCGCCGCTGCTCGCCGCGGTGCGCGTGTGCGTCGCGGAGCCCGACGACCCGGGTGCGCTCGACCCGTTCACGGCGGCGGCGCTGCTCACGTCGCCCGTCGGCGGCCTCGACGTCGTCGCGCTGCGCCGGCTGCGGCGCGCGCTGCGCGCCGAGGAGCTCGAGGGCGGGGGCGGGCGGTCGTCCGACGCGCTGCTCGTCGAGGTCCTCGAGGACCCGGCGCGCGCCGCGACGCTTCCGCCGACCGTGCGGCGCGGCCCTGTCGCGGTCGCCCGTGCGCTCGCGGCGGGGCGCGCCGCGGCGGCCGAGCCCGGCGCGACGGCGCAGACGGTGCTGTGGGCGGTGTGGGCCGCGACGGGCCTCGCGGAGCGGTGGCGGTCGGCGGCGCTCGACGGCGGTCCGGCCGGGGCGCGCGCGGACCGCGACCTCGACGCGGTGCTCGCCCTGTTCCGCGCCGCGGAGACGTTCGTCGACCGCATGCCGGGGGCGCCCGCGGGCGCGTTCGTCGAGTACCTCGCGTCCCAGGACCTGCCCGCGGACTCGCTCGCCGCGAGCGCGAGCGGCGCGGACGCCGTCGCGGCGCTCACCCCGGCGGGCGCCGCCGGGCGCGAGTGGGACGTCGTCGTGGTCGCGGGCGTGCAGGACGGCGTGTGGCCCGACCTGCGGCTGCGCGACTCGCTGCTCGGCTCGCAGGCGCTCGTCGAGCTCCTCGCGGGGCGCGCGCACGACGCGCACGGCGTGGGCGCGCAGGCGCGAGCGCAGGTCCTCGCGGACGAGCTGCGCGCGTTCGTCGTCGCGACGTCGCGCGCGACGCGCCGCCTCGTGGTCACCGCGGTGCAGGACGCCGAGGAGACGCCGTCGGTGTTCTGCGACCTCGTCGCGCCGCCCGCCGCACCGGACGACGGGACCGACGGACCGGACGACGGGCCGGGCACGCCCGGCGACGGGGCCGGCGACCCGGGGGCTGCTCCCGGCGAGGGGGGCGGCTCCGCGGCACGGGACGCGGAGCGGCGCCACGTGCGCGTCGGCGCCCCGCTGGACCTGCGCGGCCTGGTCGCGGCGGCGCGCGGCGTGCTCGTCGAGGCGGCGGCGCGCGAGGCGGCGGTGACCGAGACCGCGGTGACCGAGACCGCGGTGACCGGGGCCGCGGCGACCGAGGAGCGGGGCGGGCCGGACCCCCGCGCGGTCGCCGCGGCGACGCTCCTCGCGGACCTCGGGGCGCTCGGCGTCGCGGAGGCGCGTCCGGAGACCTGGTACGGCGTCGCGGGCGTCTCGAGCGCCGCACCCCTGCGCCGCCCGGAGGAGACCGTCGTCGTGTCGCCGTCGAAGGTCGAGACGGTCTCGACGTGCCCGCTGCGCTGGTCGCTCGAGGCGGCCGGCGGGACGGCGCCCGACGCGACCCACCAGAGCCTCGGCACGCTCGTGCACTCGATCGCGGAGAGCCATCCCACGGGGTCGCTCGCCGAGCTGCGCGCGGAGCTCGACCGCCGGTGGGCCGAGCTCGCGCTGCCCGACGGCTGGCCCGCGCGCCAGCTCCGCCGCCGCGCCGAGCGCATGATCGACAAGCTCGCCGCGTACGTCGCGCAGGCGGGCGAGCCGCTCCTCGTGGAGCCGACGTTCGACGTCACGGTGGGGCGCGCGCGCCTGCGCGGCACGATCGACCGGGTCGAGGCCGCGGGCGACGGCGCGGTCCGGGTGGTCGACCTCAAGACGGGCCGCCGCACCGCGACGAAGGCGGAGGGCGCCGAGCACCCGCAGCTCGGCGCCTACCAGCTCGCGGTCGAGGCGGGTGCGCTCGACGTGCCCGAGGGCACGCGCAGCGCGGGCGCCCAGCTCGTGTACGTGGGCAGCACGCACGTGGGCCCGGCCGTCGTGCCGCAGCCCGCGCTCGACCCCGCCCCCGACGGGTCGAGCTGGGCCCGCGAGCTCGTCGAGGAGGCCGCCGGGACGATGTCGGCGGCCACGTTCACGGCACGCCAGAACGGGCTGTGCGAGATGTGCCCCGTGCGCCGCGCGTGCCCGGTGCAGCCCGAGGGCAGGAGGGTGGTCGCGTGAGCAGCGAGCTGTTCGAGCTCCCGGAGCCGGCCGGTCCGGCGGTCCGGCTCGTCGCGGCCGACGGCGTCGCGCTCGAGCCGGCCGAGCACGGGCCTTCGACCCCCGAGCAGGTCCGGCCCACGCTCTCCGCGACGCGCATCGCCGACCTGCTGGGCCGGCCCCGCCCGACGCCCGAGCAGGTCGAGGTCATCGAGGCGCCGCTCGAGCCGACGCTCGTGGTCGCGGGCGCGGGATCGGGCAAGACGGAGACGATGGCGGCCCGCGTCGTGTGGCTCATCGCGAACGGGCTCGTCGCGCCGGACGCGGTGCTCGGCCTGACGTTCACGCGCAAGGCGGCGGGCGAGCTCGCCGAGCGCGTCCAGGTGCGGCTCGCGCAGCTCGCCCGGGCCCGCGGGGGCGCGGCGTCGGCGCTGTCGCTGCTCGACCGGCCGACGGTCGCGACCTACAACGCGTACGCCGCGTCCCTCGTCGGCGACCACGGGCTGCGCGTCGGCGTCGAGCCGGGGTCCCGGCTCCTCGGCGAGGCGCAGCAGTGGCAGCTCGCGTCCGAGGTCGTCGAGGGCTGGGACGACGACCTCGGCACGGACCGCGCGCTGAGCACGGTCGTCGCGGCCGTCCTCGGGCTCTCCGGCGCGCTCGGCGAGCACCTGCTCGAGCCCGCGGAGGCGCGCGACCGCCTCGCGGGCATCGTCGAGCAGCTCGACGCGCTCCCGCTCGGTCCCCGCCAGAAGGCGCGGACCAAGGAGGTGGAGAAGCTCGTCGGGGACGTCGCCGAGCGCGTGCGGCTGCTCGACGTGGTCGCGGAGTACCGGCGCCGCAAGCGCGCGACGGACTCCCTCGACTTCGGCGACCAGGTCGCGCTCGCGGCGCGCCTCGCGCGCGAGGTCCCGGTCGTGGGCGAGACGGAGCGCGCCCGGTACCGCGTGGTCCTGCTCGACGAGTACCAGGACACGTCGCACGCGCAGGTCGAGCTGCTCGCGGGCCTGTTCGGCGGCGGGCACCCGGTGACGGCGGTGGGCGACCCGCACCAGTCGATCTACGGCTGGCGCGGCGCGAGCGCGGGCGGGCTCGCGCGGTTCCCCGAGCGCTTCCCGCGCGCCACGGGCGACAGGTCGGCCGTGCGCTTCCTGTCGACGTCGTGGCGCAACGACGCCGCCGTGCTCGCCGCCGCGAACGTCACCGCCGCCCCGCTGCGCAGCGCCGGGCCGGGCGCGTCGGGCGACCGGGTCGAGGTGCCGCCGCTCGGGCTGCGCGACGACGCGGGGCCGGGCACGGTGTCCGCGCACGTCGCCGCGACGGCGGAGGAGGAGGCCGCCGCGGTCGCCGAGCTCGTCGCGGCGCGCTGGCGCCCGGCGAGCGCGCCGGGCGGTCGCGTCACCGCCGCGGTGCTGTGCCGCAAGCGCAGCCAGTTCGCCGCGGTCGAGGTCGCCCTGCGCCGCCGCGGCCTGCCCGTCGAGGTCGTGGGACTCGGCGGCCTCCTCACGACGCCGGAGGTCGTCGACGTCGTCGCGCTCCTCGAGGCCGTGCACGATCCCTCGCGCGGCGACGCGCTCGTGCGGCTCCTCACCGGGCCGCGTCTCAACCTCGGCGCGGCGGACCTGCACGCGCTCGGGAGCCGCGCCGCCGATCTCGCGCGACACGAGGGCGCGCTCGGGTCCCGCCGACGTGACGCGCCCGAGGACGGCGACGGGCCCGTCGTCGTCGAGGGCGACGTGGCCGACCACCGGTCGATCGTCGACGCGCTCGACGACCTGCCCGCGCCGGGGCAGGCCGCGTCCGACGGTCGCACGCTCACGCCGCAGGGCCACGCGCGCCTGTCGGCCCTGTCGCGGACCCTGCGCGCGCTGCGCGGGCTGACCTACCTCTCGCTCCCGGAGCTCGTCGTCGAGGCGGAGCGCGCGCTCGGTCTCGACGTCGAGGCCGTGACGAACGAGGCGCTGCTCGCGTCGCGCAGGCTCGCGGACCCCGAGGCCGTGAGCGACCGCGCGCGCGAGCACCTCGACGCGTTCCGCGACGTCGCCGCGACCTTCAGCCAGACGGCCGACGTCGTGACGCTCGGGGCGTTCCTCGCGTGGCTCGGGGTGGCGTCGACGCGCGAGAACGGGCTGGACCTGCCGGTGCGCGAGCCCGACCCGGACGCGGTGCAGGTCATCACGGCCCACGCCGCGAAGGGCCTCGAGTGGGACGTCGTCGTGGTGCCGGGTCTCGTGGACGGGGTCTTCCCGACGACGGCCCGGTCGTCGTCCGGCGTCCGCGCGGACAGCGGGTGGCTGACCGACGTGAGCCAGCTCCCGTACCCGCTGCGCGGCGACGCCGCGGACCTGCCGGCGTTCCGGTACGACCTCGCGTCCGACACGAAGGAGCTCGTCGCGCGCCGCGACGAGTTCCGCGCGGCGTGCGGCGAGCACCAGCTCGCGGAGGAGCGGCGCCTCGCGTACGTCGCGTTCACGCGCGCCCGCCGCGAGCTGTACCTCACCGCGTCGTGGTGGCAGACGGGCTCGCGCCCGCGCGCGCTCTCCCCGTTCCTGCTCGAGCTCGTCGAGGCCGGCGTCGTCGCGGCGGACGGCTGGTCCGCCCCGCCCGGGCCCGACGACACCAACCCGCTCGAGGACGTCGAGGTCACGGGCACGTGGCCCGCGCCCGACGACGTGCCCGCGGGCTCCGCCCGCGCGCTCCTGCGCCGGACCGCCGCCGCGGTCGAGAGGGCAGCCGCCGACCGCGCCGCCGCGCACGCCGCTGCCGACCGCGCCGCCGCCGACCGCGCCGCCGCCGACCGCACGGTCGCCGACGCTGCCGGCCGCGCCGTTGCGGGTCGTGCGGACGTCGGCCGGCCGCGTGGCGACGGTGCGCCGGGAGGCGACGGTGCGCCGGGTGGTGACGGCGTGCCGGACGGTCGTGAGCCGGGGGGCGGTGCGGCGGGCCTGACGGCTCCGACGGGCGTGCTCGTCGACGGCGAGGGCCGCGACCTCGTCGCGCTCGCGCGGGTCCTGCTCGCGGAGCGTGCCGAGCGGTCGGGGCGCGAGGTCGAGCTGCCGCCGCACGTGTCGGCGTCGAGCCTCGTGCGGCTCGCGGCCGACCGCGACGAGTACGCGCTGCACCTGCGCCGCCCGGTCCCGGTGGAGCCCACGGTGCACGCCCGGCGCGGCACGAGGTTCCACCTGTGGGCCGAGCGCTACTTCACGACGTCGTCGCTGCTCGACGTCGAGGACCTCCCGGGCGCGGACGACGACGACCTCGACCCGGACGCCGACCTCGAGACGCTCCAGCGCACGTTCCTCGCGTCGGAGTGGGCCGCGCGCACGCCCGTCGCCGTCGAGGTCGACGTAGAGACGCCCGTGGGCGCCACCGTCCTGCGCTCGCGCATCGACGCGGTGTTCCCCGAGGAGCCCGAGCACGCGGGCGGGGCGCACGACGCCGTCGTGGTGGTCGACTGGAAGACGGGCCGGGCGCCGTCGGACGCCGCCGCGCGCAGCGTCCGCGAGGTGCAGCTCGCCGTCTACCGGCTGGCGTGGTCGCGCTGGACGGGCCTGCCGCTGGAGAAGGTCAACGCCGCGTTCTACTACGTCGCGTCCGACGAGACGGTGCGGCCGCGCCGGCTCCTCGGCGAGGCCGAGATCGAGGCTCTGCTCGCGGGCTGACGTGCCCGCGCGGCCGCAGCGCGGCTCGCGGGACCGCCGCGCTCCGCGGACCGCGGCAGCGGGACGACGGCGCCGAGCCCGGTCCGGTCAGTCGGCGTCGTCCTGCGTCGCCTCGTCGAGGTCGGCGAGCATGTCGAGCGCGTCGGCGACGACGTCGTCCAGACCGTGGCGCACGCCGTGCAGGAGCCAGCGCGCGAGCGCGAGCTCGCCCACGAGCAGCGCGCGGTCCACGAGGTGCTTGTCCGTGAGCTCGGTGCGGCGCAGCTGGTACGCCTCCATGACGGAGTCGATCGCCTCGGGCGGCGCGGAGACCAGCAGCCACGCGAGGTCGTCGGCCGGGTCGGCGACGCGCGCGCTCGCCCAGTCCGTCACCGCGACGACGCGACCGCGCGCCACGAGCACCTGCTCGGGCCCGAGGTCGCCGTGCACGACGACCGGCTGGAAGCGCCACAGCGACACGTCCTCGAGCGCGGTCTCCCAGCGCCGCAGGAGGTTCGGCGGCACCTTCCCCGTGGCCGCGGCCTCGTCGAGCTCGGCCATGCGGCGGGACCGGTACTCCTCGACCTCGTACCCGGGCAGGCCCGCGTCGTCGACGATCGTGCGCGGCAGCTCGTGGACCGCGGCGATGACACGACCCAGGTCGGCGGCGAGACCGGGCCCGGGGCGCAGGGCGTCGACGTCGAGGGGCGTGCCCTCGAGCGCCGGCCCCACGACGGCGCGCCCGCCCTCGGGCAGCAGGGCCGTGCCGGCGACGCGCGGCACCGCGAACGACAGCACGCCGGACTCGGCGTAGTGCTGGAGCGAGGACAGGAGCTCGGCCTCGGCCTCGAGCGCCGCGCCGGCCTGGAGGCTGCGCGGGGCGCGCACGGTCCAGCGGCCGCCGTCGGCGTCGGTGACGATCGCGGTGTCGTAGTCGCCCGGGTCCTCGACGGGACGCGCGCTGCGGGCGTCCAGACCGGGCACGGCTGCGGTCGCGAGCGCGGCGAGGGTCAGCGGTGAGCGGGGCACGCGACCACGGTAGTCGGTCACCGCGCACGCCCCGGTCGCCCCACGCCGTGCGGCGTGGCCTACGGTCGAGGGGTGACCACCCCAGCAGGCCGACCGCCGTCGGGCACGCCCGCCGCAGACCCGCCCGCCGCCGCTGCGCCCGCGCCCGCGGGCACCCGGCCGCCGGGCCCGGACCTCCCGCGCACCACGCTGCGCGACCTCCCCCTCCCGCTCGACGGCGCGGTCGTCGACCGCGCCGCGCACCGCCGCGCCGAGCCGGACCTCGTGCGGACGCTGCGCGCGCAGCCGACGACGCGCGTCCTGCTCGTGCACCGCGGCCGCCTCGCGCTCGCGGGCCCGACCCCGGCGGACGGCGTCGCGCTCCTCGGGCCGGCGGACGTCGCCGCGGTGGACCCGGTGACCGACGACGAGCACGCGCGCTGGCTCTTCCTCGGGGAGGAGGGCGGCGCCGCGTACGTCGCGCTCGTGCTGCCCGACGACGCGGACGCGGAGGAGGTCGACATCGAGGGCGTGGACGCGTCCGACCCGTTCGCCGTCCTCGCGCGCGAGCGGCACTGGTCGGGGCTGCGCGAGCTCGTCGGCGGGCTCGGCGCCCCGCTCGCGGGGCTCGCGACCGAGGCGGTCGCGCTCGCGGCGTGGCACGCGAACCACACCCGGTGCCCGCGCTGCGGGGGCCGCACCACGGTGGAGAACGGCGGCTGGACACGCCGCTGCGTGGCCCAGGGGATCGAGCTCTACCCGCGCACCGACCCGGCGGTCATCATGACGGTCGTGCACGGCGAGGGGGACGACGAGCGCCTGCTCCTCGGGCACGCGGCCCACTGGCCCGAGCGGCGGTTCTCGACGCTCGCGGGCTACGTCGAGCCGGGGGAGTCGCTGGAGAGCGCGGTACGGCGCGAGGTCGCGGAGGAGGTGGGCGTCGTCGTCGGCGACGTCGCCTACCGCGGGAGCCAGCCCTGGCCCTTCCCGGCGTCGCTCATGCTCGGGTTCGCGGCGCGCGCGCTGACGACGGAGCTGCGCCCCGACGGCGTCGAGCTCACCGACGCGCGCTGGTTCACGCGCCCCGGGCTGGCCGAGGCCGTGCGCGCGGGCGACGTGCTGCTGCCCGGGCGGGCGTCCATCGCACGCGCTCTCGTCGAGGACTGGTTCGGCGGTCGCCTGCCCGACGCGTGACGGCCGCCCCGGACGCGCGCGGAGCCGGCCCGAACGCACAGGGCGCACGACGGTCGCCCAGGACGCACGACGGTCCCCGGACGCGCGCGGGGCCGGCCCGGACGTCCGGCCCGGCCCCGCGGTGGTGTGTCAGGCGGCGAGGCGCTGCTTGACCTCGGCGAGCGACGGGTTCGTCGCGGCGGAGCCGTCCGGGAAGACGACGGTCGGCACCGTGCGGTTGCCGTCGTTGACCGACTCGACGAACTCGGCGGTGCCGGGCGTCTCCTCGATGTTCACCTCGGTGTAGCCGATGCCTTCGGAGTCGAGCTGCGTCTTGAGGCGGCGGCAGTACCCGCACCAGCTCGTCGAGTACATGACGATCGAGCCGGGGTCGGGAAGGGTCGGGGAGGTGGGCATCGAGGCTCTCCTGTGCGGGTCCGTGCGGCGGTTGCCGCGGGCGATCGGTCGTGACGGTAACACCGGCGGCCCCCGCGCTGTTCCCGCGGGTGCGTCGTCCCCACCGCCCCGCGCGTGTCACCGAGGCCTGAGAGAATCGCGGTGATGTCCACGCCACCGGTCTCACGCCCGCCGTCCCTCCGCTCCGCCGACGAGATCCTCGACGCGCTCGACCCGGACCAGCGCGACGTCGCCGTCGCGCTGCGCGGTCCCGTCTGCGTCCTGGCCGGGGCCGGGACGGGCAAGACGCGCGCGATCACGCACCGGATCGCCTACGGGGTGCGCACCGGCGTGTACGTGCCGACGAGCGTGCTCGCCGTGACGTTCACGGCGCGCGCGGCGGGGGAGATGCGCACGCGCCTGCGCGAGCTCGGCGCGACGGGCGTGCAGGCGCGCACGTTCCACGCCGCCGCGCTGCGCCAGCTCGGCTACTTCTGGCCCAAGGTCGTCGGGGGCGCGCCGCCGCGCATCCTCGAGCACAAGGCCCCGGTGATCGCGGAGTCGGCCCGCCGGCTCGGCGTCGGCGTCGACCGCGTCGCGGTGCGGGACCTCTCGTCGGAGGTCGAGTGGGCCAAGGTCTCGCTCGTCACCGCCGACGACTACGTCCGCGCGTGCGAGGCGATCGACCGCGAGCCGCCCGCGGGCTACGACCACCAGACGGTCGCGCGTCTCATCACGGCGTACGAGGACGTCAAGACGGAGCGGTCGGTCATCGACTTCGAGGACGTGCTCCTCATGCTGGGGGACATGCTCGCGACGCAGGGCGGGGTCGCGGACGAGGTGCGGCGCCAGTACCGCCACTTCGTCGTCGACGAGTACCAGGACGTCTCCCCGCTCCAGCAGTTCGTGCTCGACCAGTGGCTCGGGGGCCGCGACGAGCTGTGCGTCGTGGGCGACCCGTCGCAGACGATCTACTCGTTCACGGGCGCGACGCCGCACCACCTCCTGACGTTCCAGCGCACCCACCCGAACGCCCAGGTCATCCGGCTCGTGCGCGACTACCGCTCGACGCCGCAGGTGGTGAACCTCGCGAACCAGCTCCTCGCGCGCGCGGGTCGCGCAGGCGGGGCGCACCAGGCGCTCGAGCTCGTCGCGCAGCGCCCGGCCGGACCGCCCGTCGCGTTCACGGCGTACGACGACGACGAGGCCGAGGCGACCGGGATCGCCCAGCGGATCTCGCGCCTGCTCGCGGCGGGCACGCGGGCGAGCGAGATCGCGGTCCTCTACCGGACGAACGCGCAGTCGGAGGCGTTCGAGTCCGCGCTCGCCGACGCGGGCATCGGCTACCTCGTCCGCGGTGGGGAGCGGTTCTTCCAGCGCAAGGAGGTGCGCGACGCGATCGTGCTGCTGCGTGGTGCTGCGCGCTCCGCGGACCCGGACGCGCCGATGCCCGAGACGGTGCGCGACGTCCTCGCCGCCGCGGGCTGGGCCCCCGAGCCGCCCGCGGCGCGCGGCGCGGCGCGCGAGCGCTGGGAGTCGACGCAGGCACTCGTCGCGCTCGCGGACGACCTCGCTGCGCTCGCCGCGGCGTCGGACGCCCCCGCCCCGACGGTCGCGGCGTTCGTCGCCGAGCTCGACGAGCGGGCCTCCGCGCAGCACGCGCCCACGGTGGAGGGCGTGACGCTCGCGTCGCTCCACGCGGCCAAGGGCCTCGAGTGGGACGCCGTGTTCCTCGCGGGCATGAGCGAGGGGCTCATGCCGATCTCGCTCGCCGAGACCGACGAGGCGGTCGCGGAGGAGCGTCGCCTCCTGTACGTCGGCATCACCCGGGCGCGCGAGCACCTGGAGCTCTCGTTCGCGCGGTCGAGGAACCCGGGTGGCCGGGCCACGCGCCGTCGCACGCGCTTCCTCGACGGCCTGTGGCCGGACGAGCCGGGCGCGCACGGCCCGCGCCGGTCGCGCAGCGGGCAGGCGAAGGTGCGGCTCACGGGCGAGTACGACCAGGAGCTGTTCGAGAGCCTGCGCGAGTGGCGCCGCCAGGTCGCGGAGGAGACGGACAAGCCGGCGTTCACGGTGCTCGTGGACACGACGCTCGCGGCGATCGCGGAGACCCGGCCGACCAGCACCGCGGCGCTCGCCCGGATCAGCGGGCTCGGGCCCGCCAAGATCGAGCGGTACGGCGCGACGATCCTCGACATCGTGAGCCGCGCGGAGCGTTGAGGTGCGCCGGTCCCGGCGTCCGGAGGGGCCGGCGAGAACTCGTCGAAAAAATGTCTCGTAAATAAGTTGTGCGCCCTGCGAGGTGCGTCATATGGTCGACGAGTCCTGTTGGAGAGGGGCGCGCCGAAAGGTGCGCTCCGAACGGAGAGAGGGGGTGGGAAAGCTGATGAAGAACCAGATCGCGATGGCGAACCTGCTGGATAACGCGTCCGTGTGCACGGGCACGCCAGGAGGACTCCGTCCGCGTGCAGCCGCGCTCCGCGGCGGCATTCTCGTCACCCGCCCCGCTCCCGACTCCGCCTCCAGGACACGACTGGTCTGACCGACCAGAACCTTCCAGGCCGCGGAGTCCGTCTCGGACCCGTGGCCTTCGTGTTCTCCGAGCACGTCTGCCGATGAGGATCACCGGCGTCTCCCGTCAGCATCGACGGGACCGCTGTCCTCAGGGTCCTGTGACGACGACGTTCACACCCACGACAGGACATCACTGGAGGACATCGTGCGGCTCACCGCGCTGCTCGACAACATCACTGCCCAGGGCGGATCCGGCCCCTGGGTCCCCCACCAACCGCTGGCCACCCCGCTGGGCGAGAAGGACTCCGCGGAGTTCGACCGTCTCCTCGCAGGCCTGCTGCCCTGCCGCACCAACGACCCGGAGCTCTGGTTCGCCGAGCGCACCGCCGAGGTCGAGGAGGCCAAGGCCCTGTGCCGCACGTGCCCCCTCGTCGAGGGCTGCCTCGCCGGCGCGGTCGAGCGCCGCGAGCCCTGGGGCGTCTGGGGCGGCGAGGTCTTCGTGGACGGCGTCGTCGTCGCGCGCAAGCGCGGCCGCGGCCGTCCGAGCAAGGCCGAGGTGCTCGCCCGGGAGGCCGAGCGCCAGGCGCAGGAGGCCGCTC
>Ga0182748_1003369_pt1 | contig 13561 bp, 10 predicted proteins | sample eDN3rd37CKraftOP_FD_128877 | JGI IMG/M metagenome (GOLD analysis project Ga0182748, IMG submission 128877) | Enriched Organic Plus compost microbial communities from Emeryville, California, USA - eDNA 3rd pass 37_C Kraft OP (version 2) (version 2) ...
CGCGCGCGCCCGGGCGCCGCGCGCCGGCCCCGTCGTGCCGTCCTCGTGTGTCACGCCCCGAGCGTGCCGCGCCCGGCGGGCGCCCGCACGCGCGCCGTGGCGCGGCGCACGGGTCGCCGCGGGGTGCACGCGGCGGGACCGCGCCGAGAACCGGCTCGACGTGTGTGCGGACGGCGGCGGTGCTTCACTGGCGGCGTCGGTGCAGCCAACCGCCGACGCCGTCGAGCACCACGGTGGCGTCGGGCACCCTGCCGTCCGCCCCGTGGCTCCCACGAGGAGGCAGATGATGGTCCGCCGACGCGGCGCCGCAGCCGCAGGAACGAGCATGGTGGTGGCCGCCCTGGCCCTGACGGGCTGCGCCCAGGGCACGGGTGACGAGGGCGCGGACGTCGACTTCTCGGCCGACGGGTCGCCGTCGGGCGAGCTCTCGGTCATGGGGTTCGGGACGGGCGACGAGATCGGCGAGGTCCGGTACGACCGCGCCACGCAGGACCTGGAGGGCGTCGACGTGCGCCTGGCGGAGGGCGAGCTCGACATCCAGGCCTTCCTGTCGGCCGTCGCGTCGGGGAACCCGCCGGACCTCGTCTACGCCAACCGGGACCAGATCGGCACGTTCGCGTCGCGCGACGCGATCCTCCCGCTCGACGAGTGCGTCGACGCCGAGGGCGTCGACCTCGACGCGTTCGTGGACACGGCCGTCGAGCAGGTGACGTTCGACGGCAGCGTGTACGGCATCCCCGAGTTCAACCAGGTCCAGGTGACCATGGCGAACGCGGACCTGCTGTCGGCGGCGGGGCTGACGGTCGACGACGTGAACGGGTCCGACCGCGACGCCGTCACCGCGGCGAACGAGGCGCTGATGCGCACCGCCGGCGGGACGCTGAGCGTCATCGGGTTCGACTCGAAGCTGCCGGAGTTCCTGCCCCTGTGGGCGAAGGCCGCGGGCGCCGACCTGCTCTCCGAGGACGGACGGACGGCGCAGCTCGACGCGCCCGAGGTCGTCGAGGCGCTCGAGTGGGCCGTCGGGATCTACGACGCGCAGGGCGGCTTCCCCGCCGTGAAGACGTACCGCGACTCGGCGGACTTCTTCGGGGCCGGCAACCAGTTCGCCACGGGCGTGCTCGGCGCGATGCCGATGGAGCAGTGGTACATCAACGTCCTCAACGAGTCCTCGCCCGACGCGCCCATGGCGTTCGACGCCGTGCGCACGCCCGACGGCGACGCGATCGCGTTCGCGTCGGGCTCGGCCTGGGCCGTGCCGCGCGGCAGCGAGAACCCCGCCGCGGCGTGCCGGTTCGCGCGCCTCATGACGGAGACCGACGCGTGGGTGCAGGCGGCGCAGGCGCGCGCCGACGCGAGGGCCCAGGACGGGCTCGTGTTCACCGGCGTCCTCACCGGCAACGAGGAGGCGGACGAGCAGATCCGCGCGGACCTCGTCCCGGACGACGCCCCGCAGCCCTGGCAGGACGCGATCGACGCGATGTACGAGGCGAACGACGCGACCTTCGCGCTGCCCGCCAACCCCGCGGACAACGAGTTCGAGACGGCCTGGCAGGACGCGGTGAACCGCGTGCTCAACGGCCAGCAGGAGCCGGCGGACGCCCTGGCCCAGGCGCAGGACGAGGCCCAGCAGGCGCTCGACGACGCGTGGGCGCGGTGGGACGAGGAGGACTGAGGTGACGACGCCCGTCGCGCCGGCCCTGCCGACGCCGGCCACGGGCGGGTCGCGCGAGGCGCCCGTCCGGCGCCGTCGCGCGCGCCCCAGCCCGTCCGAGCGGCGCGAGCGCAACGCCGCGCTGCGCTTCATCAGCCCGTGGATCGTCGGGTTCGTCGTCTTCACGGCGTGGCCGATCCTCTACAGCGCCTACCTGTCGCTCACGGACTACGACGTCATCAACGACCCGACGTTCGTGGGCCTCGACAACTACCGCGAGATGGCGCAGGACCCGAAGGTCGCGCTGTCGCTGTGGAACACGCTCGTCTACACGGTGGTCCAGGTGCCGCTGTACACGGTCGTCGCGCTCGCGCTCGCGCTCCTGCTCAACCAGGCGGCGCGCTCCGCCGGGTTCTTCCGGACGGCGTTCTTCATCCCGAAGATGACGCCGCCCGTCGCCGTCGGAGTGCTCCTGCTCCTGCTGTTCAACGGCCAGTACGGGATCGTCAACGAGGTGCTGTCGTGGGTCGGCATCCAGGGCCCGTCGTGGACCACGGACCAGGACTGGATCAAGCCCGGCCTCGTCCTCATCAGCCTCTGGACCGTCGGGTCGGCCGTCATCATCCTGCTCGCCGCGCTGCGCAACGTGCCGAACGACCTCTACGACGCGGCGCGCGTCGACGGCGCGGGGTTCTGGCGCCGCACGCGTGCGGTGACCGTGCCGATGATCAGCGGCGCGCTGTTCTTCGTCGTCGTGATCAACACCATCGCCGGCTTCCAGATGTTCACCGAGGCGTACTCGGCGTACTTCGGCGCCGGGAACTCGACCTACCGCAACGACGCCGCGCTGTTCTACGTGATCTACCTCTTCCAGGAGGGGTTCCAGGAGCTGCACATGGGGTACGCCTCGGCGCTCGCGTGGCTCCTGTTCGTCGTCATCATGCTCGTCACGGTCGTCCAGCTCGTCGTGTCCCGACGGCTCGTCTACTACGAGGGGGAGCAGCGATGACCACCGCCCCCTCGTTCCCCCGCCCCGCGGTGAGCGGCGCCGGCGCGGCGACCGACCCCGCGGCCGGCACCCCCGAGACGCTCGGCCCTCCCCCGCCGGCGCGACCGGCACCGAGCGCTCGCGGGCCGCGGCGCCGGTGGCTGCGCGCCGTCGTGCTCGCCGCGCTCGTGCTCGCGACCGTCGCGTTCGTCTACCCCCTGCTGTGGCTGCTCTCGGCCTCGTTCAAGCCGCGCGCCGAGGTCTTCGACAACCGTCTCGTGCCGCGCACGTTCACGCTCGACAACTACGTGACGGTGTGGCAGGAGGCGCCGCTCGCGCTCTGGCTCGGCAACACGGTCGTGGTGACCGTGCTCGCGGCCGGGCTCGTCACGGTGTCGAGCGCGCTCGTCGCGTGGGGGTTCGCGTTCTTCCGCTTCCGGGGCCGCGGGCCGCTGTTCGGGCTCGTGCTGGCGACCATGATGCTGCCCGGCGCGGTGACGATGATCCCCACGTTCCTCATCTGGAACCAGCTGGGGCTCGTGGGGACGAACGTGCCGCTGTGGGCGGGCAACCTCTTCGCGAGCGCGTTCTACGTGTTCCTGCTGCGGCAGTTCTTCCTCGGCCTGCCGCGCGAGCCGTTCGAGGCGGCGCGGCTCGACGGCGCGAACAACTGGCAGATGTTCTGGCGCATCGCGGTGCCGCTGTGCCGGCCCGCGCTCGTCCTGACGTTCCTCTTCGAGGCCCAGGCGTCGTGGACCGACCTCATGCGGCCCCTCATCTACCTGCAGGACTCGTCGACGTTCACGATCCCGCGCGGTCTCAAAGCGCTCATCGACCAGTTCGGCCCCGGGGGCGAGTCGCAGTGGGAGGTCGTCGTCACGGCCTCCGTCATCACGACGCTCCCGATGATCCTCCTCTTCTTCCTCGGCCAGCGGCACTTCGTCGAGGGGGTGGCCACGACGGGGAGCAAGGGCTGAGCACGGCGCACGACGCCGGGCGCACGACGCACGACCATCGACGGAAGGACGGCAGACCATGCGAGCACTGACCTGGCAGGGACGCGAGAAGGTGAGCGTCGAGGACGTGCCCGACCCGCGGATCGAGCAGCCCACCGACGCGATCGTGCGCGTCACGTCGACCGCGATCTGCGGCTCCGACCTGCACCTGTACGGCGTGCTCGGGATGTTCCTCGACGCGGGCGACGTCCTGGGTCACGAGGCGATGGGCGTGGTCGAGGAGGTCGGCCCCGAGGCGGGGAACCTCCGGGTCGGCGACCGCGTCGTCGTCCCGTTCAACATCGCGTGCGGGCACTGCTGGATGTGCGAGCGCGGCCTGCAGACCCAGTGCGAGACGACGCAGGTCCGCTCCCAGGACAAGGGCGCCGCCCTCTTCGGGTACACGAAGCTCTACGGCCAGGTCCCCGGCGGCCAGGCGCAGTACCTGCGCGTCCCGCAGGCCCAGTACGGACCCGTGGTCGTGCCGGACGACGGGTCCCCGGACGAGCGCTACCTCTATCTCTCCGACGTGGTCCCCACGGCGTGGCAGGCGGTCGAGTACGCGGACGTCCCGCCGGGCGGCACGGTCGTCGTGCTCGGGCTCGGGCCGATCGGCCAGATGGCGGCCCGCATCGCGCTGCACCGCGGCGCGGGGCGCGTCGTGGGCGTCGACCTCGTGCCGGAACGCCGCGCGATGGCCCAGCGGCACGGCGTCGAGACGATCGACCCGACCGCCGTCGACGACCTCGTCGCCGCGGTGCGCGACCTCACCTCCGGCCGGGGCGCCGACTCCGTGATCGACGCGGTCGGCATGGAGGCGCACGGGTCCCCGGTCGCGGAGACCACGCAGAAGGTGGTCGGGGTGCTGCCCGGTCGTCACGGGCGTGCAGGGTGCGGCGATGGTCGCCGTGGCACGCGCCCTCCCCCAGCCCGCCCGGGCCGCGTTCCACGGCTGGTTCTACGCGCCCGTCCCGCCCTCGCTCGCGGTGCCCCGCGCGTCGTCGTCCCCGCTGCGGTAGCCGTTGACCTTGTGGGTCCCGTCGCACCAGGGCGGGATCGCGGTGCCGCCGCACCGGCACAGCGCGACCGTCGCGCGGTGCCGCTCGATCTCGCGGCCCTCGGGGTCGACGAGCCGCGCGGGCCCGCGCACGAGCAGCGGACCGTCGGGGCAGGCCGTCACGGTCACCTCGTCGGCGCGGCCCGCGCCCCCGGCGGCCGTCACCGGGCCACCGCCTGGGCCGCGCGCCGCAGCTCGGCCTCGGAGTGGGCCGCACGGCGGATCCTCGTCCCGGCGTACGGGACGCCGCCCCGCACGCGCCAGGCGAGCGCGAGCCACACGCACACCGCGCGCTCGACGAGCCACGCGGGCGCCCACAGCGCGGACGTCGCGGGCCAGGCCGCGGCGCACCCGGCGACGCGCCGTCCTGCCTCGGCGACCGCGACCGCCGCCGCCAGGACGACCACCGGCACGGCCGACCACGTCGCGCGCACGGCCCCGCTCGACCGCGCGGCACCGACGGCGCACCCGGCGAGCAGCGGCGCGAGCGCGAGCTCCGCGACGAGGCGCGCGGGCTGGGCGAACGAGTCGTAGGCCTGGCGCACGCGCTGCTCGACGAACGCGCGGACCCGGGGCGGGCGGCGGGACACGAGGAGGTCCGGCCGGTGCTCGACGCGCCCGCCGCGGGCGCGCACCGTCCGCTCGAGCTCGAGGTTCTCGAAGAGGACGCGCGCGTCGTACCCGTCCGGCCCGAGCGCGTCGCGCCGCAGCACCACCGTGCCCGCCCAGTCGTGGCCGAGCGCGCGGTTGACGAGCGAGCGCGCGGTGTCCCAGCGCGCGTGCCACGGCAGCGGGTCGAACACGTTCTGCGGCACGACGGCGTCGGCACGGTCCAGCCCGGCGAGGGCGCGGTCGAGCGTCGCCGCGTCCCACCGCACGTCGTCGTCCGCGACGACGACGCGCGGCGCCGACGTCGCGGCGAGCGCCGCGAGCACGCCGACGACCTTCCCGTTCGAGCCGGGAGGCGGCGGCTCGACGGCGACCGTCCGGACGGCGTCGCCCCACGCGGCGGCGTGCCGCGCGCGCACGGGCTCGGGCGAGCCGTCCGCGACCACGACCTCGACGCGGCGGGCGAGGTCCGCCAGGTACCGGGCCAGCTCCGCCACGGACCGCTCGTCGACGCCCGGGCGGCGCAGCGGCAGCACGTAGACCACGTCAGGCACGCGGCGTGCCTCCCTCGCCGGGGGCGGGCGACGCCGGCGCGGGACCGGGCACCGGGTCGAGCGGCACGCGCAGCGCCGAGGCGCCCTGCTGCCAGCGCTCGAGCGCGTGCGCGGCCACGTCGCCCTCGACGGCGAGGCACGCGGCGGCGCCCAGCAGGACGTCGTCGCGCAGGGCGGGCTCCTGCTCGACGAGCCGGCCCGCGAGGTCGCGTGCCGCGATCTGCTCGTGGACCGCGTCGGCCTCCACGTGCTCGTCGAAGTACCACGTCGTGTCCGCGTCGTGGCCCAGACGCCGGAACCCGTTGCCGTAGAGCCGGCTCGGCACCGACGACGTCATCTCGAACGCGGCCAGGTGGCCCACGATCGCGCCGCGCAGGCGGCGGTGCAGCCCGAACAGGGACATCGTGTTGAGCGCCGCGAGCGCGACGGCGGGCACGGCGTCCACGTAGCGGCCGTACGTGTCGTCGAGGCCGACGCCCCGCATCGCCTGCGCGAACAGCTCCGCGTGCATGCGCCCCGGGCGCCCGCCACCGTACTCGTCGGCCTGGATCTCGACGAGCGCCGCCTTCGGCGCGCCCGCGAGCCGCGGGACCGCCCACGTGTGCGGGTCCGCCTCCTTGAGCTGGTAGAGGGACTTCAGCGCGAGGAGCTCGCGCGCCTGCTCCGCGTCGGCGCGCTTGGCCACCCAGCGCGACAGGCTCGGGCCGTCGTCGGCCGCGGCGAGCTCGAAGAGGCGCCGCGCGACGCCCGCCGCGTCGGTCGCGGCGCACGCGGGCTGCCCGGCGCGCTCGCGCACCGCGGCCTCGAACGGGACCTCGAGCCGCGCGCGCAGGGCGAGCAGGGCCGGCTCCCACTCCCAGTCGTCGTCGACGCCGTCGACGCCGCGGTAGTGGAGCTCGTAGAGGACCGCGAGCGCGAGCTGGACGTCGTCGTCGCGCAGGAGCCGCCCGGACGCGGCGTCGAGCGCACCCGTCGCGGCGTCGTCGACGGGCCGCAGGGCCGCTGCCGCGTCGGGGCCGGGGGCCTCGGCGAGCGCGGCCAGGAGGGCGGCGCTCAGCGGGCCGCGCGGCTGCGGCAGGGGCAGCCGCCCGGCGCCGAGGGTCGCGACGACGGTGGCCGGTGAGCCGGCCGGGGCGACGCCGTCGGTCGCGGGACCCGGGGCGTGGGTGGGGACGGCGGTGGAGGTCATCACGGGCTCCTGGCACTCGCACGGACGGCGCCCTTGCCGGCGCCACCGTCATGCTCCCCACGGACCGCCCGACTCGCGAGCCGAACCGCTGCTCGCCGGGCGGTCCGAGGCGGCATCAGCCCTGCTCGGAGCCCTGCGGGGACGTCGCGGACGTACCGTGCCGCGTGAGCTCGGCGAGGAAGCGGTGGCACTGCTGCGCGCGCTCCGCGTCCTGCGCCATCACCTGCTCGAAGAACGCGGCGATCTCCTCCTTGCCCGCGTTGCGGGCGTCACGCACGTACTGGCCGTAGTCGTGCCCGGCCTTGAGCGAGTGGTACTGCACCGAGATGAGGTCGAACGTGACGTCGTCGAACCCGGTCTCTCCTGTGGCCATGGTCGGAACCTCCTGCGCCCGGGGGGCGCGGTCGTGCGCCGGGGCGGCCCGGCGCGGGGACGGCCGGCTGCTGGACCACCTCCCACCGTCGCAAGGTCGGGCCCGCTCGCAACCCGCGCGTGCATCCACCCTCCCGGGTTGTGTGCGGCCCGCCCGCGCCTACCGTGAGGAGTGGTCCAGGAAGGGGCCGTACCGGCGGAGCGAGCGCCCGGAACGGCCCTGCGCTCCGCCGCCAGTCACGCCGCCGAGGCGGCGACGACGACGGGAGTGGGGACCATGAGCGAGACGAACGTGCCGTACGGTTCGGGACCCGGTGCGCCGGGTGCCGGGACGTCCCAGGACACGTCCGGGAGCGGCAGTGCCGCGACCGGGATCAAGGACCGCGCCGGCGAGGCCGCGTCGCACGTGGGCGACGCCGGGCGGGACGTCGCGCAGGACGCCAAGGAGCGGGCGCGCGACGTCGCGCACGAGGCGACGGACCGCGCGCGCGGCCTGGTCGACCAGACGCGGACGGAGCTCAGCGAGCAGGCCCGCACGCAGCAGGACCGCCTCGCGGGCGGGCTGCGCGCCCTCGGCGACGAGCTGCGCCAGATGGCCGACGGCACCGAGGACCCGGGGTACGCGACGGACGTCGTGCGCCGTGTCGGGGACGCGACGGGCCAGGTCGCGCAGTGGTTCGAGGACCGCGAGCCGGCGTCGGTGCTCCACGAGGTCGAGGACTTCGCCCGGCGCCGGCCGGGCACGTTCCTCCTCCTCGCCGCGGGCGCGGGGCTCCTCGTGGGCCGGCTCGTGCGCGGCATGAAGGACGCCCCCGACACCGGGGACGGCTCGCAGGAGCGCGGCGGCGCGGCGGCGTCCGGCACGCGGGGCGCCCACGCGGCACCCGTCACGGGCGGAGCCGCCGGAACCGCCGCAGGCGGGCCGGGCGTCACGGGCGGCACCGGCGTCACGGGCACCGGCACCGCCGGTGTCTCCGGGGGGACGGGCGCCGCCGGGACGACGGGTGCGACCGCGCCCGCGGGCACGACCGGCACCCCGGCGGGCGGTGCGCCCGACATCGGAACCGCCGGCGCGTTCCCGGGCCTCGCCAACGAGCGCCTCGCGCAGGACCCCGACGTGGCGACGTCGGCGGAGGGCGAGCGCCCGCCGTCGTTCCGTCCCACCACGTCCGGGACCGGCGCCGACCGGCCGGGAGGGGGCCCCGATGTCGTACACCCCTGACCCGTTCGCGGCCGAGCACACCGCACGGCACACGGCCGGCGGCCCCGACCCGGGCGTCGCGCCCGCTCCGGCGGCCGCGGGACCCGCCGGGCCGCCTGCCGACCAGCAGAGCGTCGGAGAGCTCGTCGCCGAGGTGAGCCGCGACCTGTCGACCCTCATGCGGCAGGAGGTCGAGCTCGCCAAGGCCGAGGCCAAGCAGTCGGCGCAGCGCGCCGGGAAGGGCGCGGGCATGCTCGCCGGCGCCGGGGTGGCGGGCCACATGGTCCTGCTGTTCCTCTCCGTGGCGCTGTGGTGGGCGCTCGGCGCCGTCATGGGCCGTGGCTGGTCGGCCGTCGTCGTCGCGGTGCTCTGGGCGGTCGTCGCCGCGGTGCTCGCGGCGCGCGGACGCAAGGAGCTGCGCACGGTCGAGGGCATGCCGGAGACCACGGACACCCTCAAGAAGATCCCGAACGCCGTCCGAGGACACGAGGAGAAGAACTCATGAGCACCAGCGATCCGGAGGAGATCCGGGCGGACATCGAGCGCACGCGGACCGAGCTGAGCCGCGACGTCGACGCCCTCGGGGAGAAGGTCAAGCCTGGCAACGTGGCGCGCCGCCAGGTGGACCGGGTGCGGTCGGGCGTGACGAGCGTCAAGGACCGCGTCATGGGCAGCGCGCACGACACGGTCCACTCGGCCCGGGACACGTCGCACGGCGTCGCCGAGCGCGGGCGCGAGGCGGCCTCCTCGGTCGCCGACTCGGCGCGCAGCACGGCGTCCTCGGTCGCCGACACCGTGAGCTCCGCCCCGCGGGCGATGCGCGAGCAGACGCAGGGCAACCCGCTCGCCGTCGGCCTCGTGGCCTTCGGCGTGGGCCTCGTCGTCGCTTCCCTCCTCCCGTCGAGCCGCGCCGAGCAGCGCGCCGCCGTCGGGGTCAAGGAGAAGGCGGCCCCCCTCGTCGAGGACGTGAGGTCCACGGCCCAGGAGGTCGTCCAGGACCTCAAGGAGCCCGCGAAGGAGGGCGCCGAGGCCGTCCGCGACGCCGCGAAGGACGCCGTGCAGTCCGTGGGGCAGCACGGCAAGGAGGCCGCGGCCGACGTCCGCGACCAGGTGCGCGAGGGCTGACCTCCGCACGACCGACCTCCCGCACGGCGAAGGGCCCGGGCGACGCGTGCGCGTCGCCCGGGCCCTCGTGCGTCACCGGCCGTGCCGGGCGGCGGCCGGCCGCCCGGCACCCGAGCGCCGGGTGAGGCGGCGTCGGACGTCCGCCTCACCCGGCACGCCGGGCGCGTCAGCGCGGCATCAGCCGCACGTCAGCGCGTCGTGCTCGGCGGTGATCGTCGCGGTCCTCCCCTCGGCGTCGGTCGCGGTGACGGTCGCGGTCCCCGCGTCGATCGCGCCGGACCGCGCGTTGAACGCCTGGTACGCGTTCGCGCCCGGGGCGACGTTCTCGACCGTCTTGGTGCCGTACGGAGTCTCGAGCGTGACGGTCAGCGGGACGTCGTCCTCGTTGAGCGCCCGCACCGCGACGTACGCCTTGCCGGCGAGGCAGCGCGCCTGCGCGGTCACCGTGACGTCAGGACCCTCCCCGCCACCGGCCGGGAGACCCGTGAGGTACTCGAAGCCCGTCGTGACGAAGTCGTCGCCGTCGGGCGCGAGGTCCCACTCCATGACGTAGTACACGACGCCCGCCTCCTGCGCCGCGGTGAGGATCTCCTGCAGCGGCACGTCGCCCTCGCCGAGGTTGGTGAACGTCGGGCGTCCGCCCGCGTTCAGCCCGGTGGCGTCCTTGACGTGGATCAGCTCGATCCGGTCGCCGTACTCGGCGATGAGCGCCGGGACGTCGACACCCGCGTGCGCGGCCCAGGCCACGTCGAGCTGGAACGTCACGTACTCCGGGTTCGTCTCGCGCACGAGGATCTCCCAGGCCGAGAGCGTCTCGCCGTCGTGCTCGTACGTGGTGCGGAACTCGCTGTCGTGGTTGTGGCCGAAGAACTTCTCGAACCCGGCCTCGACCGCGCGCTCCCCGAGCCGGTTCATGGCCTCGGCCGTCGCGAGCGTGTTCTCGTACGTGCCGATGCCCGGGCCGGGCCAGCCGCCCGAGCCGACGTACTCCTGGCCGAGCGTGCCGACGTACTCGAGGGTCTGGTCGAACGTCGCCTCGTTGACGTCGTAGTGCGACGACTTCACGCTCAGGCCGTAGGAGTCCGCGAGCGCCCGGAACTCCTCGGCCGTGTAGCCCGCGAAGTTGCCGCCGTAGGGCTCGATGTTCTCGAACCCGATCTCGGACAGGCGCTCGAGCACGGCCTCCAGGCCGGCCTCGTCGACCCACGGGATCAGCGAGTACAGCTGGATCGACACCTGGTCGACCGGCACGACGACCGGACCGCCCGTGCCACCGCCGGCCGCGAAGGAGATCGCGTCGACGTCCACGCCGCCGGTGGTCGTGACGACGAGCGAGCCCGAGCCCTCGGGCACGCCGGTCAGCGCCTGCGTGACGTCCTGCCAGCCCTCGCCCGTGAAGGCGAAGTCGGCCAGCGTCTCGGCGGCGTCGGACCCGTCGGCCTGCCAGCCGAGCGTGACGGTGCCCTCGCCGTTGCCGCGGACGGTGATCTCGTCGATCGTCTCGCCCGTCGGCGCGTGCACGAGCGCCAGCGGGCGGTACGTGAACGAGTCGCCCTCGTCGAACGAGGTGACGTAGCGCCCGGCGTCGGCCGCCGCGTCCTCGACGACCTCGACGCCCTCGGACGCGTCGAACCACTCGGCCTGCTGGACCTCGGGCTTGAGGACGTGCGTCGCCTCGCCGGTGATGGCGGGGACGTCGCCCTGGGGCTCGTCCGTGTAGGTGACGACGAGCGTGCCGTAGATCTTCTCGCCCGCACCGTGCTCGACGGCGTCGGGGCTCGTCTGGATCGTGAAGCCGCAGCCCGCCTCGGTCTCCGTGGCGCTGCCGCTCACCTCGGGGTGGGCGTGCTCGTTGTGCCCGAGCCCGAAGGTGTACTGGATGTCGCTGCACACCGGCTCGTCGCCGTCCTCGGCGTCGTGCACCGAGACCGTGTACGGGACCGCGTCGCCCCAGTCGAAGATCGCGCCGTTCGGCTGGTCGAGCGTGACGACGGGTGCGGTGTTGCCCACCGTGATCGGCTGGACCGCGAGGCCGTAGTTGCCCTGCGGGTCGGTCACGCGCAGCTGCACGTCGAACCGGCCGAGCTCGGTGAACGTGTGCGTCACGGTCTCGCCCTCGGCGTCGTACTCGCCGTCGGCGTCGAAGTCCCACTCGAACGTGAGCTCGGCGTTCGGGGTCTCGGCGTCCGAGCTGCCCGACGCGTCGAACGTCACCTCGAGCGGTGCCTCGCTGCCCGAGATCGGGTCGGCCGAGATCACGGCCTGCGGGGTGGCGTTGTCCGACCCGTAGGTGATCCGGTAGAGGCCCGCGTCGGGGTTCTGGCGGAAGAAGCCGTCACCGTACTCGAGCACGTAGAGCGACCCGTCCGGGCCGAACTCCATGTCCATGACGTTGTCCCAGATCGGCTGGCCGACCGCCTCCAGGTGCGCGTTCGGCAGGAAGTCCTCGACCGCGGTGACCTCGCCGTCGGACGAGAGCTCGTCGAGCGTGAACGCGACGACGTAGTCCTGCGAGAACTCGGCCATGAACGGCTTGCCGTCCCAGTAGTCCGGGAACTTGCCCGGCACGTCCGGGTAGTCCGCGGAGCGGTAGACCGGGCCGCCCATGGGGGCCTGGCCGCCGCCGCCCAGCTCGACCAGCGGGTCGAGGAGCGCGGGCTGGTCGCCGGGACGGTCGCCGTAGTAGACCTGCGGCGCGGTGGCCGGCGGGACGACGTCCAGGCCGGTGTTCCACGTCGAGTTGTTCTCCGCGCCGGCCTCGCAGTCGAACCACGGGCCGGGGGTGCGGGTCTCGAAGTCCCACTCGTTGTAGTTCGCGTTGGGGCCGTGGCAGTACGGCCAGCCGCCGTTCATCGGCTCGGTCGTGAGCTGCCACTCGACGTAGCCCATGGGGCCACGGTCGGGGTTGGCGTTCGCCGCGTCGGGACCGTAGTCGCCCCACACGAGCGCGCCGGACTCGACGTCGTAGTCGATCCGGAAGGGGTTGCGCACCCCCGTCACGTAGATCTCCTCGCGCACCAGGTCCTCGGAGCCCTCGTACTGCGGGTCGTCGAACAGGTTGCCCTCGGGGATCGTGTACGTGCTGCCGGGGCCGACCTCGGCGTCGGCGGGGATGTCCTCGATCGGGTTGATCCGCAGGATCGAGCCGCGCAGGTCGTTCGTGTTGCCCGCGCTACGGCGGTCGTCGAAGCCGGGGTTCATGCCGGGCGCGTTGTTGTTCGGGGCGTACCCGTCGGCGCCGGGGGCGCTGGCCGGCGTGTTGTCACCGGTCGACAGGAAGAGGTTGCCCTCGTCGTCCCACGCCATGTCCGCGCCGACGTGGCAGCACTGCCCGCGCTGCGTGTCGACCTTGAGGATCGCGCGCTCGCTGTCGAGGTCGAGGGTGCTGCTCTCGGCGTCCCACGTGAACCGTGAGAGCTGGTTGTAGCCGAGCCACCGGTCCCAGTAGCTCTCGTCCTCGCCCGCCGGGAGCGAGTTCGGCGCGCTCCCCTGCGGCGTCGTGGTGGGGTACTCGACGCCCGTGGGCGAGGTGCCCTCCATGACGCGCGGCGCGTACACGAGGTAGACGTACCCGTTCTCCTCGAAGTCGGGGTCGAGCGAGATGCCCTGGAGCCCGTCCTCGGAGTTGGCGTACACGTCGAGCTTCGCGATCTGGGTGGTCTGCCCCGTCGCGGGGTCGGTGAGGCGGACGACGCCGTCACGCGCGGTGTGCAGCACGCGCGAGTCCGGCAGCACGGCGAGGTCGATGGGCTCGCCGACGTCCTTGGTGAGCAGGATCTTCTCGTAGTCGTTCCAGTCGATCTCGGCCGCCGCGTCC
>Ga0182748_1003372_pt1 | contig 13554 bp, 15 predicted proteins | sample eDN3rd37CKraftOP_FD_128877 | JGI IMG/M metagenome (GOLD analysis project Ga0182748, IMG submission 128877) | Enriched Organic Plus compost microbial communities from Emeryville, California, USA - eDNA 3rd pass 37_C Kraft OP (version 2) (version 2) ...
CCCTTGAACTGGGTGTTCGGCAGCGCGCGATTGTCGCGCGGATTGGCGTAGCGGCCCTGCGCGTCGGCCTGCCAGATCTCCAGCATGGCGTCGTTGATCGGCAGGCCGTCGCCGTCGGTGACGCGGCCCTCGATGCGGATCTTCTGGCCGCTGGCGTCCGGCGTGATCAGATTGGCGCCGACCGTTTCCTTCCAGTCGTAGGTTTTCCGGTCCGGGCTCCAGTTGCAGCGGCTGTGCGGCGCCAGGCCGTAAGCGAAATAGGGGCCGACGGTTTGCGAGGGCGTGATTTCAGACATTAGATTTTTCCTTTGCGCATGATCTTTTCCGAAAACCGGTGCCGAATTTTCGGGACCGCGCGCTAGTGCTTATCCGTGTCGAGGGGTGTCGCTTCGCGGCCGCGCAGCACGATGTCGAAGCGGAAGCAGAGCGCCCAATCGGGAATGGTGTTTTCCAGATCGAACGAGGAGACCATGCGCTGGCGCGCCTTCTCGTCGGTCACCGAATTGAAGATCGGGTCGAACGGGAACAGCGGGTCGCCCGGGAAATACATCTGGGTGACCAGCCGCGACAGGAACGAGTGGCCGAACACCGAGAAGTGGATGTGGTTCGGCCGCCAGGCATTGTGGTGGTTGCCCCAAGGATAGGCGCCCGGCTTCACGGTGATGAAGCGGTAATAGCCGTTCTTGTCGGTGACGGTGCGGCCGGCGCCGGTGAAATTGGGATCGAGCGGCGCCGGGTGCTGGTCGACCACATGCACGTAGCGGCCGCAGGCATTCGCCTGCCAGATTTCCACCAGCGTATCCGCCTGCGGGCGCTTGTCTTCGTCGAGCACATAGCCGTGCACGATGATGCGTTCGCCGAGCGGCTCGCCCGCGTGCTGCTTGGTGAGGTCGTTGTCGCCTTCCTGCACCGCGTCGTGGCCGTAGACCGGGCCGGTCAGCTCCGACAGCGTGTGCGGCACGATGATCAGCGGCTTCGAGGGCGAGCGCTTGACCGTGCTCTTGTAGGCAGGCGTCAGATGTTTGGGAAACGCGCTGAGGCTTTCCCTCGGCAATATGAGCGACATTGCTGCTCCTTTATCCTCTCATCTCTCCAATTCAGGAAACCCGTTCGAGCGCGAGCGAAACGCCCTGCCCGACGCCGACGCACATGGTGGCAAGACCGAGCTTGCCGCCCCTCTCTTCCAAACCATGCGCCGCCGTCAGCGCCAGACGCGCGCCCGACATGCCGAGCGGATGACCGAGCGCGATCGCCCCGCCATGCGGATTGACGTGCTCGGCATCGTCCGAAAGCCCGAGCTGGCGCAGCACCGCGAGCGACTGCGAGGCGAAGGCCTCGTTGAGCTCGATGATATCGAAATCGCCGATCTTGAGGCCCAAGCGCGCCATCAGCTTCTGCGTCGAGGGCACCGGGCCGATGCCCATGATGCGCGGCGGCACGGCCGCCGACGCCATGCCGAGAATGCGCGCGCGCGGGGTGAGCCCATGTTCCTTCACCGCCGCTTCCGAAGCGATGATCAGGGCCGCCGCGCCGTCATTGACGCCCGACGCATTGCCCGCCGTCACCGTGCCGGGATTGCGGAACGGCGTCTTCAGCTTCGCGAGCTGCTCGAGCGTCGTATCGGGACGCGGATGCTCGTCGGTATCGACCTTGACCACTTCGCCCTTGCGGCCGGGGATTTCGACCGCGACGATCTCCTTGGCGAAATAGCCGGCCGCCATCGCCTTGCCCGCGCGCTGCTGCGAGCGCACGGCGAAGGCGTCCTGGTCGGCGCGCGAAATCTGGAATTCCTCGGCCACGTTCTCGCCGGTCTCCGGCATCGAATCGACGCCGTATTGGCTCTTCATCAGCGGATTGACGAAACGCCAGCCGATGGTGGTGTCGAAAATTTCGGCGGCGCGGGAAAAGGCCTCGGTCGCCTTGCCCTGCACGAAGGGCGCGCGCGTCATCGATTCCACGCCGCCGGCAATCGCAAGCTCCATCTCGCCGGCGCGAATGGCGCGGGCGGCGGCGCCCACCGCTTCCAGGCCCGAGGCGCACAGCCGGTTGAGCGTCACCCCGGGCACGCCGACGGGCAAGCCGGCGAGCAGGAGCGCCATGCGCGCGACGTTACGGTTGTCCTCGCCGGCCTGGTTGGCGCAGCCGTAGAACACTTCGTCGAGCTTCTCCCAATCGACCTTCGGGTTGCGCGCTTTGAGCGCCTTGATCGGCGTGGCGGCGAGATCGTCGGCCCGCACCTTGGCGAGCGAACCGCCATAGCGTCCGATCGGCGTGCGCACCGCGTCGCAGATGAAAGCCTCACGCATGGTATTCCCTTTCCCCGTCATCCCGAGGCGGCTTCGCGCAGCGAAGCCCGCGAAGGATGAGCGGCCCGTGTATCAGTGGCCGTCGCCCTTCGAGGCTCGCTTCGCTCGCTTCTCAGGATGACGGTTCGAGTCATATCTAGGTCGCCGAGCCCGTCACGCCGCTGCCGCATGCGCGCGATTGGTGCGGGCATGCAGTTCGCGCAGCACTTCGAGCTCCAGCGCGGTCGGCGGCGGCGTCTCCTCCACCTGCGCGGCAAAGCGCACCGGCCAGCCGGTGTTTTCCTGGATCTGCTCGCGCGTGACGCCCGGATGCATCGAAACGACGGTCATCTCCTTGCTCTCGGGATCGGGCGCGAACAGCGCGAGATCGGTGATGAGCTTGGTCGGGCCCTTGGTCTTGACGCCGAGGCGCTGCCGGCTGTCGCCGCCGGTGACGTGGCCGATCGAGGTCACGAAATCGATCTTGTCGACGAAGCTGCGCTTGCCCTGCGCCATGATAATGAAGATTTCGCCGCAGGAGGTGGCGATTTCGGGCGCGCCGCCGCCGCCCGGCAGCCGCACCTTCGGCTTGTCATAGGGGCCGACCACGGTCGTATTCAGGTTGGCGTATTTGTCGATCTGAGCGCCGCCGAGGAAGCCGACCTTGATGCGCCCGCCCTGCAGCCAGTAGCGGAACATTTCCGGCACCGACACCGTGGTGAGCGCGGTCTCGCACAGTTCGCCGTCGCCGATCGAGAGCGGCAGCACGTTCGGCTTGGTGGCGAGCGTGCCCGATTCGTAGATCAGCGTGATGCCCGGCGCATGGGTGAGGCGGGCCAGGTTGCAGGCCGCCGAGGGCTGGCCGATGCCGACGAAACAGACGTCGTCGTTCTTCAACATCCGCGCCGCGGCGATGGTCATCATCTCGTTGGGCTTGTAGTCGGCCATCGTCTTTACTCCGCTGCCGCCGCGCGCGCCTTGCGCGCATATTGCGCGAAAACCTCGGGCCCCTTGTCCAGCACGTTTTGCTTCATCCAGTTGAGGAAGCCGTCGCGGTCGCGCGCGATCTCGTCCCACTGTTTGTAGAAGCTGTTGTTGCGCGGATAATAGCCCTGCGCATAGGACGGGAAGGCGCCGCCCGGCACTTCGACCACATGTCCTACGGTCCAATGCGGCAGCACGACCGCGTTCAGGCTGCGCTCGGGCAATTCGTCGACGATCTCTTCCACCGTCACCACCGAGCGCTTGGAAGCGAGCACCGCCTCCTTCTGCACGCCGAGCACGCCCTCGATCATGACATTGCCGGCCTTGTCGGCGCGCTGGGCATGAATGACCGCCACGTCCGGGCGGTGCGCCGGGATGGCCGCCAGTTCCTCGCCGGTGAAGGGACAGGCGATCTTCTTGATCTTGGGGTTCACCTTCGGGAGATCGGAACCTATATAGCCGCGGAAAATGGCGCAGGGCAGCCCGGCCGCGCCCGCCTCATAGGCATTGGCCATGGCGGCGTGCGAATGTTCCTCGATCTCGAGCTTGTGCGGCCAGCCGTTCTCGACCGCATCGCGAAACCGGTGCAGCGAACCGACGCCCGGATTACCGCCCCAGGAAAACACGAGCTTGTCCACGCAGCCCATGCCGATGAGCTGGTCGTAGATCAGATCCGGCGTCATGCGGATCAGGGTCAGGTGCTTGCGCCCCTGCCGGATGATCTCGTGGCCGGCCGCGTGCGGGATGAGGTGGGTAAAGCCCTCCACGGCCACCGTGTCGCCGTCGCGGACGGCGGCGCCAATGGCTTCGGAAAGCGACGAAATTTGCGCCATGCGAATGCTTCCCTCGTTGCGGCCCCGTATTTACGGCCCGCGAAGGAAAGGGTCAAATGGGGGCCTGACTTAAGTTGGGGCCCCAACCAATCGCGTTCCATGCTGTCGACCGAACCCATCTTCACGATCCGCGCCGAACTCGAAGCCATCATGAATCTGGGGCCTACGCCCTACGGGGAGCGCCGAATCATCGGCATCCTCGGCGGAACCGTGCTCGGACCCAAGCTCAAGGGCCGCGTGCTGCCGGGAGGCGCCGACTGGCAGATCATCCGCGCCGACGGCGCCGCCGATATTCAGGCCCGCTACACCCTCGAAACCGACGAAGGCGCCCGCATCCTGGTCGACAGCGTGGGCCTGCGCCACGGCCCGCCGGAGGTGCTCGCCCGCCTGGCGCGGGGCGAGAATGTCGACCCCAGCCTCTATTATTTCCGCACGGTCATGCGGTTCGAGACCTCGGACGCAAAACTCGGCTGGCTCAACCGCATCATCGCGCTGGCGCGCGGCGAACGCCTGGCCCGCGCGGTCAAGCTCGACGTCTATGAGGTGGAGTGACGTCCCGGGCCGCCATCGCGTGCTCCCGCGTTGGCGGCGCTGCGCCCCACCGGGCGCCCCCGGCAACCAGCGTCTTGGCAAAGAACCTATGACTGCGTTTACTGGATGCCCCGCTCGAGCCTGCACCCGCGCAGGCGGGCGCGGGACATGAAGCAGAGAGAGCAAGAGTGTCCGAAATCCCGTCGAAATCGTCCGATATCAGCCTTCCCCCGTCCCTCGTCGCGGAGCAGCAGGGCCCGGTCGCCGTGCTGCGGCTCAACCGCCCGCACAAGCGCAATGCGCTCGATGACGAGACCATTTTCGGCCTCGACGCCTTCTTCAGCACGATTTCGCTGGAGACCGCCGCCGTGCTGCTGGTCGGCGAGGGCGAGCACTTTTCGGCCGGCCTCGACCTCTCCGAGCTTGAGGAGCGCGACATCCGCCAGGGCATCGAGCATTCGCGGCTCTGGCACCGCACATTCGAGAAAATCCAGTTCGGCCGGGTGCCGGTGGTGGCCGTGCTGCACGGCGCGGTGGTGGGCGGCGGGCTGGAGCTGGCGGCCGCCGCGCATGTGCGGGTCGCCGAGCGCTCGGCCTATTACGCGCTGCCCGAAGGCAGCCGCGGCATTTACGTCGGCGGCGGCGGCTCGGTGCGGCTGCCGCGCCTGATCGGCGCCGCGCGCATGATGGACATGATGCTCACCGGCCGCACCTATTCGGCCGAGGAAGGCCAGACCATCGGGCTCACCACCTATCTGGTCGAGGCCGGCAAGGGCTTCGCCAAGGGCCTGGAACTCGCCCGGCGCATCGCCCAGAACGCGCCGCTCACGAATTTCGCGGTCACGCAGGCCCTGCCGCGCATCGCCGAAATGGACCCGGGCAGCGGCTACGCCATGGAGGCGCTGATTTCCTCGATCGCGCAGGCCGATCCGGAGGCCAAGGCGCGGCTGAAGGACTTCCTGGAAAAGCGCGGCCCGAAGGTCACCCGCGGCTGAAGCGCCGAACGGCGTCGATTTTTGGGCGCGTCCCGGGCCGGTACCGGCGCCTTCGCGCGACCGTGAAGCCGGCGCGAGCGCCGGTTGAGCAGACGTGATCGCCGCCCACGTTCCGCCGGCGGAATGGCAGGCCTATATTGGGTCCGTCGATTGCGGGAGAACCAACCATGTTCGGTTTCAAGAAAATTTCCATGCCCACCGCCGCCGAGGCCTTGCCGGGCCGCAGCTACGCCATCCGCACCGCCTCCGAGCATTTCGTCAATCACCGCCCGCTGAAAGGCCCCTATCCGGCGGGCACCGAGATGGCCATGTTCGGCCTCGGCTGTTTCTGGGGTGCCGAGCGCAAGTTTTGGGAGCTGGGCGACGGCATCCATGTCACCGCCGTCGGCTATGCGGGCGGGCTCACGCCCAATCCGATCTATGAGGAAGTCTGCTCGGGCCGCACCGGCCACAACGAGGTGGTGCTGGTGGTCTACGACCCGAACAAGATTTCCTACGAAGCGCTGCTCAAGACCTTTTGGGAAAGCCACGACCCCACGCAAGGCATGCGCCAGGGCAACGATATCGGCACGCAATATCGCTCCGGCATCTATGCCTTCACGCCGGCGCAGCGGCAGGCTGCCGAAGCCGCCAAGGCCATGTATCAGGGCGAACTGAGCAAGAAGGGCTACGGGGCGATCACGACCGAAATCGTGGATGCGCCGGAGTTCTACTTCGCCGAGGACTATCACCAGCAGTATCTGGCCAAGAACCCGTTCGGCTATTGCGGGCTGGGCGGCACCGGCGTGTCCTGCCCGATCGGCACAGGGGCCAAGCTGCAGACGGCCTGATGCGGCGGCTCCCTCCCGTCCCCGTTCGGGGGGAGGGAAAGCATCGCCCCGCCGCCGCCCGCGCCTACGCCGACGCCGACGCCGACGCCTGAACCGGCGAATGAGCGGGGCGGTGAGACTTTGTTAACCATATAAAGCGTTAATCGGGCGGGATTTCCTTTTTCACCGGCCCGGATTCGTATTGATGCGGGGAAGCCGATTACTGCTGGGGCTGACGGTCGCACTCGCGGTCGCCGGCTGCGCGCGTCAGCAGCCGACCTACTACGCCATCGACCCGCAGACCGGCCAGCCGGTACCCATGCTCGCGCAGCAGGCTCCGTCGTCATACGGTCAGGCCGGCTATGGCCGCCAGCCTTACGGGCAAGCGGCCTATCAGCAGCAGACAGCGACCAACGAACAGCGCGGCCTGTTCTCGTCCTCGCCCGCCTATGCGCAGCAGGTCTACGACCAGTCCCCCGCCGCACAGCCGGCCTATCGGGCATCGGCTTCGCAGCCGTCGTCGGCGCCGGACGCCGACCGCGGCCTGTTCAATACGCCCGGCCTGTTCTCCGGGCGGCAGAGCGCACCGGTCTATGCCCAGCAGCCGGCCTATCCCCAGCAGCCCGTCTATGCGTCGCAGCCGCGCTATGCGCCGGCCCCGGCGCGCGCCGCCGCGGCGCCCCGCTATACCGGTGCGGTCGGCGGGCCCTATGTGGCGAGGCCGGCCCCGGCGCCCGCGGCCGTTACCTTGGCTGCCGTGCCCACGAACTACCAGACCGCCTACACGCTCGATTCCGGCGACCGCTTGCGCATCGTGGTCTACGGCCAGGAGGGCATCACCAGCAGCTACCTGGTCGGCGCCGACGGCAATGTGAACCTGCCGCTGATCGGCAGCGTGCCGGCGCGCGGCTCCACCACGCAGCAGCTCGCGCGCACGATCGCCGCCCGGCTCAAGCAAGGCTATGTGCGCGAACCGCATGTGAGCGTGGAGGTCGAGGTCAACCGGCCGTTTTTCATCCTCGGCGAAGTGACCACGCCCGGCCAGTATCCCTATGTCGCCAACATGACGGCGGAAACCGCGATCGCGATCGCCGGCGGCTTCTCGCCGCGCGCCGACAAGCGCGAGGTGATCCTGACCCACAATTCGCCGGGCCCGCCATTCCGCGGGCCGGTGCCGCTGAACTACCCGGTGCGGCCGGGCGATACGGTGCTCGTAAAAGAGCGGTGGTTCTAGGAATTCTCTGTCGTCCCGGGCGAGCGCCATAAGCGCGTCCACGCGCGCCGCCGACTCGCTATGGCGCGAGGCCCGGGACCCATCTTGCGCAGCCTATCGAAAGCACACGGCGTATGCGTCCCCGCTTTTGCGGGGACGGCATGATCCCCCGCTCACTTCATATGCTTCGCCAGGAATTCCTGCGTGCGGCTCCAGGCCAGATCGGCGGCGTCCTTGCGATAGCTCGCGCGCTCGTCGCAATAGAAGCCGTGCGGGGCATCGGGATAGGTGTAGAGCTCGGCCTGCGGCTGCTTCTTCTTGATTTCCTCCACCGTCGACATCGGGATGCCTTCGTCCTTCTCGCCGAAGTGCATCTGGATCGGGCATTTCGGCTTCTCGTCGGCGAACTTGCCGATCATGCCGCCATAGAAGGCGACCGCCGCCGACAGGCCCGGCAGCCGGCAGGCCGCCAGGAAGGCGGCCGTGCCGCCCATGCAGAAGCCGATCACGCCCAGAGGGCCGACGCCCTTGAGGTCGCCCTGCGCGGCCGCGATGTCGGCCATCATGTGCTCCCAGTTGAGATTGCCGAGATAGCTGCGCGCATGGGCGATCTCGTCCGGCGTATAGCCGCATTCGAAATCGCGCACGAAGCGGTCGAATACCGCCGGCGCCACCGCCACATAGCCGAGCGCCGCGAGCCGGTCGCAGACCGCTCGAATGTGATGATTGACGCCGAAAATCTCCTGCACCACGACCATACCGCCTTTCGGCGTGCCGGCCGGGTCGGCGCGGTAAGCGCCCAGCGTGTGACTGTCGGCCGTGGTGAGCTTGAACTGCTTGCCCAAGGAAGCCTCCCCTGTATTTCAATCGATGAGATGGCGAGAAACGCGTGTCGCGCCCGCGGCGGGTTTTAGCACGGAATTCCAAGTTTCGTCAGTCCGGGACGTGCGCGAGCCGCGATCTCTGCATGGTCATGCCGGCATCGCCCGGTGACGACGAGCGCGCAGCGCCTTGCGCGCCTTGACTAGGCAAACGCCTGCGCCAGCAGCTCATACGAATGCTTGCGCGCGTCATGGTCGTAGATCATGGTCGTGACCATCAATTCGTCGGCGCGCGTCGCCGCGATCAGCGGCTCGAGCCGCGCCAGCACCGTCGCCGGCGCGCCGACCGCCACCCTTTGACGGTTATGCGCGATGCGCGCCTCGTCGACCGGCGAATAGTCGTAGGCGGCGGCCTCCTCCGGCGAGGCGAGCGGCAGATACTCGCCCTTGGCGCGGCGCACGAAATTCAGATCGACGGTTTTCGCCAGCCGCTCGGCTTCCTCGTCGCTGTCGGCGCAGACCACGTGGGTCGCAAGAATGGCGTAGGGCTCCTGGTGCGAGGGCGACGGCTTGAAATTGTCGCGGTAGAGCCGCATCGCCTCGGCCGCGTCGAAATTGGCGAAGTGGTGCGCGAAGGCGAAGGCGGCGCCGATATGACCGGCGAGCTGCGCGCTGTAGTCGGACGAGCCCAAGAGAAAGATCGGCGGCAGCGGCACGTCGGCCGGCATGGCTCGCACATTGTGGAACGGATGGCCCTGCGGGAATCCGCGCGTCTCCAGCAGCATCAGCTCGTTGAATCGTTCGAGGAAATCGTCCTCCTCGCTGATGCCCTGGCGCCGCCGCAGCGCATAGGAGGTCGCCGGATCGGTGCCGGGCGCGCGGCCGAGTCCGAGGTCGATGCGGCCCGGATAGAGCGCCTCCAGCACCTTGAAGCGCTCGGCCACCGTGAGCGGCGCGTGGTTCGGCAGCATCACGCCGCCCGAGCCGACGCGGATGCGGCCGGTGCATGCCGCGATCTGCCCGATCATGATGTCGGGCGCCGAACTCGCGATCGCCGGCATGTTGTGGTGCTCGGCGACCCAATAGCGCGTGAAGCCGAGCCGGTCGGCGTGCCGTGCCAGATCGAGGGAATTGCGCAGCGCCTGGGCGCCGCCGGAGCCGGCCGCCACCGGCGAAAGATCCAATACGGAAAGGGGGAACATGGCACCGACCTTCAGCTTGCCTGCGCGTCGAACGACGCGGCGCAGTCATACACATTCCCGTCGCCCCCGCGAAGGCGGTGACCGGCGGCCGGCGGCATAGCGAGCGGACACGCCGTCGGGTGCCCCGAGCCGCGCTTGCGCTCGGCGGGGACGGCACGCCGGAGATACGCGCGATTGCGAAGCCGCTAATTTGCGGTTTCTCGCCCGCGCCGCGGCCGGTATGATGCTGCAAATTCGTGCCAGTGAACCACCTTCGAGGGAATTCAAGCCGATGGCCTCGCTGATCGAATGGAAAGTGCCGGCGGCTGCGCAGCCGCGCCCCGAGGATTATCCTTACGACCTCGATCGCGCGCTCAGCTCGGTCGTCGGGCTGCACGTCATCATTCCGCCCGATGCCTTCACCGCCGACACGCTCGGCGTCGAACGCGCCGGCAACGGCGTGCTGATCGACGACGGGCTGGTGCTCACCATCGGCTATCTCATCACCGAGGCGGAGACGGTCTGGCTGCATCTCGGCGATGGTCGCGTGATGGAAGGCCACGCGCTCGGCTTCGACCAGGCGACCGGCTTCGGCCTGGTGCAGGCGCTCGGCCGCATCGATCTGCCGTCGCTGCCCGTCGGCTCTTCGGCCGCCGCGCAGGTCGGCGACCGCGTGGTGGTCGGCGGTGTCGGCGGGCGCACGCGCTCGCTCGCGGCCCATATCGCCGCCAAGCAGGAATTCGCCGGCTACTGGGAATATGTGCTCGATGAGGCGATCTTCACCTATCCCGCCCATCCGAATTGGGGCGGCACCGCGCTGATCTCGCCCGCCGGCGAATTGATCGGCATCGGCTCCCTGCAGCTCGAACGCGAGCGGGCGGGCAAGAACGAACATCTCAACATGATGGTGCCGATCGACCTGTTGAAGCCGATTCTCGACGACCTGCGCCGCTTCGGCCGCGTCGACAGGCCGCTGCGGCCCTGGCTCGGTGTCTATTCGACCGAGATCGAGGACAAGGTCGTGATCGTCGGCATCGCGCCCAAGGGCCCGGCCGCGCGCGCGGAGCTGCGCACGGGCGACGTGATCCTCGCGGTTGCCGGCGAACGCGTGTCCACGCTCGCCGGCTTCTATCGCAAGGTCTGGTCCCTGGGCGAGGCCGGCGTCGAAGTGCCGCTCACGCTCTACCGCGAGGGCGTTACATTCGACGTGCGGGTGAATTCGTCCGACCGCGCCAAGTTTCTGCGCGCGCCGCGGCTGCACTAGCGCAATCGGCCGTTACGGCCGGTTGGCGACCGCCCGCTCTTTCGGCGGTCCGGCACGCGCAAGAAATTCATCCTTCATCAACCATCGCGGCAATGCGGGCGCGCAGCGCCCGATTGCGACAAATTGAAAGAATATTCTTAGCATAAAGGCAGCGTCTGCGGACTACCTTGGCACCGTCGCAGCATGAGGTCAGTCCGTCTATGTCCAGCAATCCGGTCGACGCTATGATTCAGGGTCTCAATATCCTGATCGTCGACAACAATTCCTACATGCGCCGTCTGACGCGTTCGATGCTGACGAATCTCGGCGCAAAATCGGTCCTCGAGGCGCCCGATGGCCTGGAAGGCCTCGAAATGATCCGCACCTGCGATCCCGACGTGATGCTGCTCGACTGGGACATGCCGGTACTCGACGGCATGGAAGTCCTGCGCATCGTACGCTCGCCGGGCGTGTTCCCGCGCCCCAATTTGCCGATCATCATGCTGACCGCGCGCGGCCAGCGCTCGCAAGTGGTGCGGGCGCTGCGCGCCGGCGCGCATGAATATCTCGTCAAGCCGACGTCGCCGAAAGCCTTGCGCGACCGGCTCAGGTCGATCCTGCTCAAGCCGCGGCCGATGGTGAAGCTCGGCGACTATTACGTTCCGCAGCCGCGCCGCATGGCCTCGGTGATCGACTCCAAGCAAGCGAACTGACCCGCGGCGCGCGCCGCCGCCCGCCCCCGGTTCCGGTCTTACCGCACGCCGACGACGCAGGGCGGATCGACCAGATTTTCCGGACGCACGCCGAAGCCCAGCAGGTCGCGCCGGCCGTATTCATCGGCGATACGCTCGGCGAATGCGCGCACGGTGACCGGTAAGCCGGAGCAGATATTGACCGGCCCCTGGGCGGAGCCGAGCGCGCTGTCGGCGATCATCCGCCCGGCCTCGCGCACGTCGAGATAATCGCGGACCTGCTTGCCGCTGGTCAGTTCGACCGGCTCGCCGGCCGCGAGCCGGGCCCGCAAGTACGGCACCAGCCGCCGCTCGTCCTCGCCTTCGCCGTAAAGATAGAACAAGCGGCACCAGGCGAATTCGAGACCCAGCTGCGGCAGGTATTGCGACAGCGCGAGATACGCGGCGGCCTTGGACGCGGCATAGGGCGTCGAAGGCTCGAGCGGCGTCTCGACGCTCAGATAGCCGGGCGAGAAATCGTATTCGAAGCAGGTGCCGATGCCGACGAAGCGCCGCACCTTGGCCTCGACGGCGCCTTGCGCGAGCCGCAACGAGCCGGTGAGGCATTCGAGGTTTTTCGGCGATTGCAGATATTTCCCGGGCTCGGCGTACCAGGCGGCGTGGATCACGGTATCGACACCGCGGCAGATTGCTGCGCAGCGCTCGGCGCTTTCCGACCATAGGTCCGCCGTCTCGACCACCTGCTCGACGAGGTCCGAGCGGTCGATCGCATCCGGCCTGCGTTGCCGCACGACGAGACGGACCCGGCAATTCCGGGCGGTGAGCGCACGCAAAACCTGCCGGCCGACGAAACCGGTGGCGCCGGTCAAGAGGATCAATGGCCGATCAGAGGCCATGCGGCATCCTTCGGCGAGACTTCCGTCGCGGCGCGCGGCCATGCGATCGACAGCGCGGGATCGTCATGGCGCAAGCCGCCTTCCGCCTGCGGCGCATAGAAGGCGCTCACCAGGTAGAACACGGCCGCGCCGTCGCTGAGCGCCTGGTAGCCGTGCGCGAAGCCCTTCGGCACGTACATCGCAAGCCCGTTGTCTTCCGACAGTTCGGCGCCGAACCAGCGGCGATAAGTGGGCGAGCCTTCGCGCATGTCGACGATCACGTCGTAGACGGCGCCCTTGATGCAGCGCACGAGCTTCACCTCGGCGTGCGGCTCGCGCTGGAAATGCATGCCGCGCACGGTGCCGGCATGGGTGTTGGTGCTGATGTTCGCCTGCACGAAGGCGGTTTCCAGGCCCTGCGCACCGAATTCCTGCGCGCAGAAGGCGCGCGCGAACATGCCGCGCGCATCCGCGCGCGGCTCGAGCCGGACGAGGAAGGCGCCGGACAGCGGTGCCGGTTCGAAACGCATCTCAGGCGACCGCGACGTTCGGCACGGGGGCCTCGGGACTGCGGTTCAATGCCGGGTCCTCGAAGGCGGCGATGTCGGCCTCGCACAATTGCCGCGCATCCGCCCCGTCATGATGCGCGCGGTACCATGCCATCGTGCGCTCGATCGCCAGCCGCAAGGCGAATCGTGGCGCAATGCCGAGCAGGGCCCGCGCCTTGCCCGCGTCGAGCGCGAGCCATGCCGCCTCGTGCGGACCGTCGAGGCCATCGCCGTAATGCACCTCGCCCTGCCCGAAGGTCCGGCGCGCCAGCTCGACCACATCGCGGACACTCGCCGCCTCGCCGCGGTCGGGACCAAAATTATAGGCTTCCGCCGGGGCCGACTGCTGCCACAGGCGTTTTGCCAGGATCAGATAGCCGCAAAGCGGTTCGAGGACGTGTTGCCAGGGACGCACGGCTTGCGGACGGCGGACCTCGAGCGGCCGCCCGGCCTGCCAGGCACGCACGGCATCGGGGATGAGGCGGTCCTGCGACCAGTCGCCGCCGCCGATCACGTTGCCGGCGCGGGCGCTCGCCACCGCGAC
>Ga0182748_1003376_pt1 | contig 13537 bp, 10 predicted proteins | sample eDN3rd37CKraftOP_FD_128877 | JGI IMG/M metagenome (GOLD analysis project Ga0182748, IMG submission 128877) | Enriched Organic Plus compost microbial communities from Emeryville, California, USA - eDNA 3rd pass 37_C Kraft OP (version 2) (version 2) ...
CCGTCGTCCCCGACCGCGAGCGCCGCCATGGCCGCGGCGAGGTCGACCGGGTCGACGTCGTGCTCGGCGAGGAACGTGCGGATCATGTCCGCGTACATGGACAGGCGGCCGGCCTCGCGGCGCGCGGGCACCTGGCCGAGGAGGGTGCGGACCTTGTGCGCGGACACGTCCGCGGGGGAGGGGATCTCGACCTCCTCGAGCGGGGTGCGCGTGGTGCGCTCGATGGCGCGCAGGCGCCCGCGCTCGTGCGGGGTGACGAAGCTCAGGGCCTCGCCGGTGCGTCCCGCGCGGCCGGTGCGGCCGATGCGGTGCACGTACGCCTCGGGCTCGCCCGGCAGGTCGAAGTTCACGACGAGGCCGATGCGGTCGACGTCGAGGCCGCGCGCGGCGACGTCGGTCGCGACGAGGACGTCGAGCGCGCCGGAGCGCAGGCGCTCGACGATCTTCTCGCGCTCCTTCTGCGCGACGTCGCCCGAGATGGTCGCGGCGGAGATGCCGCGCTCGACGAGGGCGGACCCGACCTCCTCCGCGGCGCCGCGCGTGCGGGTGAACACGATCGCGGCCTCGGCGTCGGACGTGGCGAGGACGCGCACGAGCGAGCCGGTCTTGTGGCGGAACGGCACGACGGCGTACGTCTGGCGCACGCTCGTCACCGTGGAGGACTGGCGGGCGACCGCGATCTCGACCGGGTCGGTGAGGTGCTCGTTCGCGACGCGGCGGATCGGGCCGGGCATCGTCGCGGAGAACAGGGCGACCTGACGCTCGCGCGGGGCGCGGGAGAAGATCGTGTCGACGTCCTCCGCGAAGCCCATGCGCAGCATCTCGTCGGCCTCGTCGAGCACGAGGAAGCGCACGTCGTCGAGCACGAGGGTGCCGCGCTCGATGTGGTCGATGACGCGCCCGGGCGTGCCGACGACGACCTGCGCGCCGGCCGCGAGCGCCCGCTGCTGCGGCTGGTAGGGGGAGCCGCCGTAGACGGCGACGACGTCGACCTTGGGCAGGTGCGTCGCGAAGGACTCGACGGCGTCGGCGACCTGCATCGCGAGCTCGCGGGTCGGGGTGAGGACGACGGCCTGGACGCGGCGCTGCGCGGGGTCGATCGCGGCGAGCAGCGGGAGGCCGAACGCGGCGGTCTTGCCGGTGCCGGTCTGGGCGACGCCGGTGATGTCGCGGCCCGCGAGGAGCGCGGGGATGGCCTCGGCCTGGATCGCGGACGGGGTGACGAACCCGAGGTCGGCGACGGCGCGCTCGAGCGGCGCGGGCAGGCCGAGGTCGGCGAACACGGGGCCGGTCGGGGCGGCGGGCTCCGGGCGGGTGTCGGGGGTGGTGGAGTGGTCGAGGGCGTGCGTGGGCGCGACGACGTCAGCAGTCATGAAGGGGTGAGGACCGTTCGTTTCGGGGTGTGGAGTGGCGTGCGGTCACCGGGTCGGTTCTCGCAGGTCGCACTCCCGAACACACCAGGCCGGGCACCGCGTCGATCGGACGATCGGACGGGGACGGCCACTCTCACGGACACACGCGGGACGAGCGACGAACTCCAGAGGTGCCACCCATCCTACCGGAGCGCGCGCGGCGCTCGGGGGCGAGGCCCGGGTGACGTCCCTCACCGCGACTCGCGCCCGGGCGTCGCCCCGGCAGGGAGGTGTCGGGCGAAGCGGGTGATTTCCCCCGTCCCGGGCGCCGCGCCGGGAAATGAGGGGCGGGGGCCGGTGGGCCCGTACGTAGGATGGTCGCGCGCGGCAGGTCGCCGCGGCGGCGCGACGTGAGCTCGGGGCGGTGGGTGTGGCAGCAGGGCAGCAGGTCAGCTCCCGCGTCCTGACCGTCCCGAACGTCATCAGCCTCGTGCGGCTGCTCCTCGTGCCGGTGTTCGCGGTGCTCATCGTGAACGGCCACGACGTGTGGGCGCTGGTCGTGCTCGCCGTGTCCGGGGCGTCGGACTGGCTCGACGGCGTGCTCGCGCGGCGCCTGGACCAGGTGAGCCGCCTCGGTCAGGCGCTCGACCCCGCCGCGGACCGCCTCTTCATCCTCGTCACCCTCCTCGGCCTCGCGTGGCGCGACGTCGTGCCCGTGTGGCTCGTCGTCGTCATCGTCGCGCGCGACGTGCTGCTCGCCGGCCTCATGCCGCTCCTCGCCCACCACGGGTACGGCCCGCTCCCGGTGAGCTTCGCCGGCAAGGCGGGGACGTTCGCGCTGCTGTACGCGTTCCCGCTGCTGCTGCTCGCGGAGATGCCGGGCTGGGTCGGCGACGTCGCCGCCGTCACCGCGTGGGCGTTCACCTGGTGGGGCGTCGGCCTGTACTGGCTCGCGGGCGCGCAGTACGTGCTGCAGACCCGGGCCCTCGTGATCAGCGACCGCGCCGCGTCCCGCCGGGGCGAGGACCCGGGCCCCGCGACGGAGGAGGCGCCGTGACCCCGCAGCGACCCGAGCAGCGACCGGGCGTGCGCCGGGCACCGGTCGACGCGTCCATGACGCTGCTCAACGAGGTCATGTTCCGCCCGCTCGACCCCGGGTACGCCGACGCGGCCGCGCGCCGCGCCGCCGGCGGAGCGCCGCCGCGCGGCCGGGCCGGCGCGGTCGGTCTCGTCGCCCTCGCGGTCGTGCTCGGGCTCGTGACGACGGCCGCCGCCGTGCAGCTGCGCGCCCCGCAGCCCGGGGTGATCGCCGCCCGCGAGACGCTCGAGCAGGAGATCCTCACCCGGCAGGGCGTCGCCGAGGAGCTGTCCGTGCGGGGCGCGGCGCTCTCCGCGGAGATCGAGCAGCTGCAGGGCGAGGCGCTCACCGGCGCGAGCGCCGACGTGCTGCAGGGCCTGCAGGCGGAGGGCGCGCTCACCGGCACGCAGGCCGTCGAGGGGGAGGGCGTCGTCGTCACGCTCGACGACACGAGCGGCGGCCTGTCGTCCGACGACGTCGACGCCAGCTCGCTCGTGCACGACTCCGACCTGCAGCGCGTCGTCAACGCGCTCTGGGCCGGGGGCGCCGAGGCCGTCGCCATCAACGACCAGCGCCTCACCGGGCTGTCCGCGATCCGCAGCGCCGGCGACGCCGTGCTCGTCGACCTCCAGCCGCTCGTCGGCCCCTACCGGGTCGAGGCCGTCGGCGACCCCGACGCGCTGCGCACCTCGCTCCTGCGCTCCGGCACGTCCGACTTCCTGCAGCTGCTCGGCACCCAGTACGGCATCCGGTCGAGCGTGACCACGCAGAGCCGCATCGACCTGCCGGGCCGCTCCGCCCCGACGCTGTTCTTCGCGCAGCCGCCGGACGCGACCGTAGACTCCGACGCACCCGCCGGGACCACCGACGGCACCACGACCGACGGGTCCGGGGCGGGCCCGGACGCGCACGAGACAGGGCAGGAGATCGTCGAATGATCGCAGCAGTCGGACTGGTGGTGGGCATCGTCGCGGGGCTCGTCCTGCAACCCACCGTGCCCGTGTCGCTGCAGCCCTACCTGCCGATCGCCGTCGTCGCCGCGCTCGACGCCCTGTTCGGCGGTCTGCGCGCCCGGCTCGACGGCCTGTTCGACGACAAGGTCTTCCTCGTGTCGTTCCTGTCGAACGTCGTCGTGGCCGCGCTCATCGTGTTCCTCGGCGACCAGCTCGGCGTCGGGAGCCAGCTGTCCACCGCGGTCGTCGTCGTGCTCGGCATCCGCATCTTCTCCAACGCCGCCGCGATCCGGCGCCACATCTTCAAGGCGTGAGCGTGAGCCCCGACCCCCGCGACCGGACCGGCGCCGACACGCCCCAGGACCAGACCCCGGCCGCCGTCGAGCCCGACGTGGCCGAGACCGGCCCGCCCGCGCCCACCGACGCCACGGCCGACGCGCCCGACGCGGGACGGACCGACGACGGCCGCACCACCGACACGCCCGTCGCCAAGACGTCCTCGGACGACGCCCCGGCCCTCGACGAGGACGTCCCGGCCGACGGCGCCGCGCCCGACGACGCGCGCGAAGCTGCCGACGCCGCGACCGAGCCGGCCGACGAGGCTGCTGACGCCGTGGGGACGGCCGCCACCGAGCCGGACGCTCCCGCACCGGCGCCGACGGGCCCGGACGACGCGGACACGGGCGAGGACGGCGGGGAGGCCGCGTCCGCACCGGACGCGGACGCTGCAGACGCGGACACCGCGGACGTGCACGCCGCGGACGTGGACACCGCGGACGTGGACACCGCCAGCGAGGACGACGACCCCGCCACGGACCGTGCCGACGCGCGGCAGGCCGCGGACGCGGACGAGCCCTACGACGCGCCCGCGGAGCCCGGAGCCGCGACGACACCGGGCCGGCCGGAGGAGCCGCCGGCCACGACGGGCGCGGTCGGGCGGCACGGCACGCCCAGCCGGCCCGAGCCCCGCGGCCTGCGCGGCCTCGGCAGCGCGCTGCGGCCCCGCGCGTCCCGGTCGCAGATCGTCGTCGGCGTGCTGTGCGCGCTGCTCGGGTTCGCGCTCGTCGTCCAGGTGAGCCAGACGCAGGAGGACCAGCTGTCCTCGCTGCGCCAGAGCGACCTCGTGCGACTGCTCGACGACGTGACGCAGCGCTCGGGCGAGCTCGAGGACCAGGTGTCGTCGCTCGAGGCGACGCGCGACGAGCTGCAGTCCGGCTCCGGCCGCGAGCGCGCGGCGCTCGAGCTCGCGGAGGAGCAGGCGCAGACGCTCGGGATCCTGTCGGGGCGCCTGCCCGCCGAGGGGCCGGGGGTGACGATCGACGTCGTCGAGGGTCCCGAGGCGCTCGACGCGTTCGCGCTCTTCAACGTGCTCGAGGAGCTGCGCAACGCCGGCGCGGAGGCCATGGAGGTCAACGGGGTACGGCTCGTCGCGAGCAGCTACTTCGAGGACTCGGCGGACGGCGTCGTCGTCGACGGGCAGACGATCGAGTCCCCGTACCGGTGGTCGGTGATCGGCGACCCGTCGACGCTCGAGACCGCGCTCGAGATCCCGGGTGGCGCCATGGCGTCGCTGCGTGCCGACGGCGCGCGCACCACGGTCACGCAGGAGGACCGGGTCGAGGTCGGCGCGACCGTCGAGCCCCGTGCGCCCGAGTACGCGACCCCCGTCCCGGCCGACGAGTGACCGCGGCTTCACGCAGCCCGTGGGCCGGGGTAGGTTGGGACGACTCCGGGTCGCGTGCACCGTGTGACCTGCGGGTGTAGTAGTTTTCGAGCACGATTCCCCGCACGAGGGCCGGTGCCCTCCGGTGCGGGATTTCCGAGGTCGAGCACGACGTGCGTGAGCCCCGAGGAGGCGAGATGAGTGTCCCAGGCGGTCCTGAGGTGCCGAACCGGGCGGGTAGCGACACGACGGTCAGCTTCGGCCGGATCGAGGCCCCGATCGAGGAGGGCGTGCAGCCCGGTGGCCTGAGCCCCGAGGAGCACGCCGCGGTCGCGGCCCTGCCGCGCCACTCCGCCCTGCTCATCATGCAGCGCGGTCCCGGGCAGGGGTCGCGCTTCCTCCTCGACGCCGAGCGCACCGTCGCCGGCCGGTCCGAGCACGCGGACATCTTCCTCGACGACGTCACCGTCTCGCGCAAGCACGCCGAGTTCGTGCGCGAGGGCGAGCGGTTCGTCGTGCGCGACGTCGGGTCGCTGAACGGCACGTACGTGAACCGCAGCCGCATCGACGCCGTCGCGCTCTCGACGGGCGACGAGGTGCAGATCGGCAAGTACCGGCTCACGTTCCACGCCAGCCCGCACGCGGGGGCCCCGGCGGGCGGCACGGCACCGCGGTCGTGAGCGCCTCGACGGGAGCCGCGCACGCCACGGTGCCCGAGCCCGCGGGCGGCCCCGAGCCGTGGCCGCAGGGCATCTCGCGGCGCGCGACCATGCGGATCTCCGACGTGCTGCGGGCGCTGCGCGCCGAGTTCCCCAACGTCAGCCACTCCAAGCTGCGCTTCCTCGAGGAGCAGGGGCTCATCGAGCCCGTGCGCACCGCGTCGGGGTACCGGCAGTACAGCCCCGCGGACGTGGAGCGACTGCGCTTCGTGCTCGTCGAGCAGCGTGACCGGTACCTCCCGCTGAAGGTCATCAAGGAGCGCCTCGCCGCGCTCGACGCGGGCACCGAGGTCGAGCAGCTCGCCCCGCGCCTCGCGACGAGCGACGGCGAGCCCGGCTCCGCGGCCGTGCGCCAGCGGTACACGGTCGACGCGCTCGTGTCCGCGGCGGGCGTCGAGCGCGAGCTCGTCGAGGGCCTCATCGAGGCGGGCGTGCTGCGGCAGGCGCCGGGCGGTCAGCTCGACGCGCGGTCGCTCGACGTCGTCGTGCTCGCCGCGGGCCTCGCCGAGTACGGCATCGAGCCGCGCCACCTGCGCTCCCTGCGCACCGCCGCCGACCGCCACGTGAGCCTCGTGCACCAGGTCGTCTCGCCGTGGCGCGGCCAGCAGAGCGCGTCCGCCCGCGCGCACGCGGGGACGGTTGCGTCGGAGGTCGGGGAGCTGTGCGCCCAGCTGCACACCGTGTTCGTGCGGCAGGGCATCGACGACCTCACCCGCTGACCGTCGTGGCGCGCCCGCGTCGCGACGAGTCGGCCGCACCCCCTGCCGGATGCCGGGCGGAGTCGTACCGTGGAGGGGTGAGCGACGACGTCCCGATGGTCCCGGTCGAGGTGCTGGGGGTCCGTCAGCAGCAGCGCGACCAGGAGATCGTGGTGCTGCTGCTCGACGACGCGTCCGAGCTGGTCGTCCCGATCGTCATCGGGCCGCGCGAGGCGAGCGCGATCGCGATGGCGCAGGCCGGGCTGCCCACGCCGCGACCCATGACGCACGACCTGCTGCGCGACCTCCTCGACGCGGTCGGGGTCCGGCTCGAGCGGGCGGAGATCGTCGCGCTCGACGGCGGGATCTTCTTCGCCGAGCTCGTCCTGAGCAACGGCGTGCGGCTCGACTCGCGCGCGTCGGACGCGATCGCGGTCGCGGTCCGCACCGGCAGCCCCGTGCTGTGCTCGGCGGAGGTCGTCGCGACCGCGGGCGTCGAGGTCGTGGACGTCGCCCAGCAGGAGGAGGTCGAGAAGTTCCGTGACTTCCTCGACCACGTCCAGCCCGAGGACTTCTCGGTGGACGAGTAGGGGAGCCCGGCACGCTCGACCTCCAGGACAGGTCGAGACCTCCGGGCACAACGGACGAAGCGGACCTTCGACCTCAGGTCGAGGGTTGGGCGGTCGGGTCGGCGCACGCGCGGGCGCGACACACCCCCGCGCTCGGGCGGTCGGTCGTTGACGGCCCCCGGCGGCGCCCATAGCGTGGTCGTGGACATCACCCCAGGAGGCGACAGTGAACAGCAGCGGTGAGGCGAGCGTCGGTGCCGGCGCGGCAGTTCCGCAGGGTGCGCAGGGTCTCCTCTTCGGGGAGGACATCACCGAGCAGGACACCACGACGGGCTACCGCGGACCCACCGCGTGCCGCGCCGCCGGCATCACGTACCGCCAGCTCGACTACTGGGCCCGCACCGGGCTCGTCGAGCCCACCGTGCGCCCGGCGTCCGGTTCCGGCTCCCACCGGCTCTACAGCTTTCGCGACATCCTCGTGCTCAAGGTCGTCAAGCGGCTCCTGGACACCGGGGTCTCCCTGCAGCAGATCCGCCAGGCCGTCGAGCACCTGCGCGAGCGCGGGGTCGACGACCTCGCGCAGATCACGCTCATGAGCGACGGCGCGAGCGTGTACGAGTGCACGTCGCCCGACGAGGTCGTCGACCTCGTGCAGGGCGGGCAGGGCGTGTTCGGCATCGCGGTCGGCCGGGTCTGGCGCGAGGTCGAGGGCACGCTCGCGGAGCTGCCGACCGAGTCGCTCGAGGACGACGACGCCACGGCGAGCCCGCAGGACGAGCTCGCCCAGCGCCGTCGCGCGCGCTCCGCCGGCTGACGCCGCCCACCCGCGCCCGCTGCCGTCGGGCGCCCCGGACCCGCCCGACGGCTGTGGACCACGTCACAGCCGGTGCGGCGGCCTGCCCTGCGAGGCCGTGGGAGGATCGCCCGGTACGTGGTGCGTCGCGCCCTCCCCGGTGCGTCGGCGCCGCCGGTCGAGGGATGGAGTCCCGGTGTTCTCGAAGGTCCTGGTCGCCAACCGCGCGGAGATCGCCGTCAGGGCGTTCCGCGCCGCCTACGAGCTGGGGGCCCGCACGGTCGCGGTCTTCCCGCAGGAGGACCGGAACTCCGAGCACCGCCTCAAGGCCGACGAGGCCTACCTCATCGGGGAGCCCGGCCACCCCGTGCGCGCCTACCTCGACATCGACGAGATCGTGCGCGTCGCGCGCGAGGCCGGCGCGGACGCCGTCTACCCCGGCTACGGCTTCCTGTCCGAGAACCCGGACCTCGCGCGGGCGTGCGCCGACGCCGGCCTGACCTTCGTCGGACCCCCGCCCGAGGTGCTCGAGCTCGCCGGCAACAAGGTCCGCGCGCTCAAGGCCGCCCGCGAGGCGGGGCTCCCCGTCCTCGCGTCGAGCGAGCCGTCGTCCGACGTCGACGAGCTCGTCGCGGCCGCCGACGCCGTCGGCTTCCCCGTGTTCGTCAAGGCCGTCGCCGGCGGCGGCGGGCGCGGCATGCGGCGCGTCGACACGCGCGAGGAGCTCCCCGAGGCGCTGGCCGCGGCGATGCGCGAGGCCGACGGCGCGTTCGGCGACCCGACCGTGTTCCTCGAGCAGGCCGTGCTGCGCCCGCGCCACATCGAGGTGCAGATCCTCGCCGACGGCGCCGGGAACGTCGTGCACCTGTACGAGCGCGACTGCTCGCTGCAGCGCCGCCACCAGAAGGTCGTCGAGATCGCGCCCGCGCCGAACCTCGACCCCGCGATCCGCGACGCGCTGTGCGCCGACGCCGTGCGGTTCGCGCGCCACATCGGGTACCAGAACGCGGGCACGGTCGAGTTCCTCGTCGACACGGTGGGGGAGCGCGCCGGGCAGCACGTGTTCATCGAGATGAACCCGCGCATCCAGGTCGAGCACACCGTGACCGAGGAGGTCACCGACGTCGACCTCGTCTCCGCGCAGATGCGCATCGCGTCCGGCGAGACGCTCGAGGACCTCGGCATCCGCCAGGAGGACGTGCGCGTCAACGGCGCCGCCCTGCAGACCCGCATCACGACCGAGGACCCGGCGAACGGGTTCCGCCCCGACACGGGCCGCATCATCGCCTACCGCTCCCCGGGCGGCGCGGGCGTCCGGCTCGACGGCGCGACCGCGACCGCCGGGTCCGTCGTCTCCGGCCACTTCGACTCGATGCTCGTCAAGCTCACGTGCCGCGGGCGCGACTTCCCGACGGCGGTGCGCCGCGCCCGGCGCGCGCTCGCCGAGTTCCGCATCCGCGGTATCCGGACGAACATCCCGTTCCTGCAGGCCGTCCTCGCCGACCCCGAGTTCGTCGCCGGGAACGTCGCGACGTCGTTCATCGACGAGCGCCCCGAGCTGCTCGCCGCGCGCGAGAGCGCCGACCGGGGCACGCGCCTGCTCGCCCACGTCGGCGACACGACGGTCAACCGCCCGCACGGCGAGCCGCGGCGCACGATCGACCCCGCGACGAAGCTGCCCGCGCTCGACCTCGCCGTCGCGCCCCCGCCCGGGTCGCGCCAGCAGCTCCTCGAGCTCGGCCCCGAGGGCTTCGCCCGCGCCCTGCGCGCCGAGCAGCGGCTGCGCGTCACCGACACCACGTTCCGCGACGCCCACCAGTCGCTGCTCGCGACGCGCGTGCGCACCCACGACCTCGCGGCCGTCGCGCCGTACGTCGCGCGAGCCACCCCGCAGCTGTGGTCCGTCGAGGCCTGGGGCGGCGCCACGTACGACGTCGCGCTGCGCTTCCTCGGCGAGGACCCGTGGGAGCGACTCGGCGCGCTGCGCGAGGCGATGCCGAACCTCGCGATCCAGATGCTGCTGCGCGGGCGCAACACCGTCGGCTACACGCCGTACCCGCGCCGCGTCACGGAGGCGTTCGTCGAGGAGGCCGCGGCGACCGGGATCGACGTGTTCCGCATCTTCGACGCGCTCAACGACGTCGACCAGATGCGCCCCGCGATCGAGGCCGTGCGTGCGACCGGCACCACGGTCGCGGAGGTCGCCCTGTGCTACACGGGCAACCTCCTCGACCCGGCCGAGGACCTGTACACGCTCGACTACTACCTGCGCCTCGCCGACCGCATCGTCGAGGCGGGCGCGCACGTGCTCGCGATCAAGGACATGGCGGGGCTGCTGCGCCCCGCCGCCGCGACGCGCCTCGTGAGCGCGCTGCGCGAGCGGTTCGACCTGCCCGTGCACCTGCACACGCACGACACGTCCGGCGGGCAGATGGCGACGCTCCTCGCCGCCGCCGCGGCGGGCGTCGACGCCGTGGACGCCGCGAGCGCCGCGATGGCCGGGACGACGAGCCAGCCGTCGCTGTCGGCGCTGGTCGCGGCGCTGGAGCACACGGAGCGTGACACGGGCCTGTCGCTCGCGGCGGTCGCGGACCTCGAGCCGTACTGGGAGGCGGTGCGTCGCGTGTACGCGCCGTTCGAGTCGGGTCTGCCGGGGCCGACGGGGCGCGTGTACGAGCACGAGATCCCGGGCGGGCAGCTGTCGAACCTGCGGCAGCAGGCGATCGCGCTGGGCCTTGGGGACAAGTTCGAGCAGGTCGAGGCGATGTACGCGGCGGCGGACCGCATCCTCGGGCGTCTGGTCAAGGTGACGCCGTCGTCGAAGGTCGTGGGCGACCTCGCGCTGCACCTGGTGGCGGTGGGTGCGGACCCGGCGGAGTTCGCGGCGGACCCGCAGGCGTTCGACATCCCGGACTCGGTCGTCGGGTTCCTCGGCGGCGAGCTCGGTGACCCGCCCGGCGGGTGGCCGGAGCCGTTCCGGTCGCGTGCGCTGGCGGGGCGTGCTGCGCGCGGCGGCGTGACGCCGTTGGCGCCGGAGGACGAGGCGGAGCTCGCGCAGCCGGGGGAGGTGCGCCGTCGTCGGCTCAACCACCTGCTGTTCGCGGGGCCGACGAAGGAGTTCGAGCAGGTGCGCCAGACGTACGGGGACGTGTCGGTGCTGGACACCCCGACGTACCTGTACGGGCTGGAGCCGGGTCAGGAGGTCGCGGTCTCGCTGGGCAAGGGCGTGCGCCTGCTCGTGGGCCTGGAGGCGATCGGGACGCCGGACGAGCGCGGCATGCGCACGGTGATGTTCACGCTGAACGGTCAGCTGCGCCCGATCCAGGTGCGCGACCGGTCGGTCGACGTGGACGTGCGCACCGCGGAGAAGGCGGACCCGACGCAGCCGGGGCAGGTCGCGGCGCCGTTCGCGGGCGCGGTGACGCCGGTGGTCGCGGTGGGCGACGTCGTCGAGGCGGGCCAGACGGTCGCGACGGTCGAGGCGATGAAGATGGAGGCGGCGATCACGACGCCGGTCGCGGGCACGGTCCAGCGTGTCGCGGTGGGTGCGGTGCAGCAGCTCGAGGGTGGCGACCTGGTCCTCGTGGTGGGCTGACCGCAGCAGGACGGCGGCCGGCTCGCGACGGGCCGGCCGGGTGACAGGGCGAGTCGAGGAGGTTCCATGCGCGTCACGTTCCACGGCCACGCGTGCGTCACGGTGCGCCACGGCGGGCAGGTGGTCGCGGTCGACCCGGGCGCGTTCAGCGACGCCGCGGGTGCGCTGCGCGACGCGGACACGGTGCTCCTGACGCACCAGCACCCGGACCACCTCGACGTGGCGGCCCTCGGCGCGGCGCTGGCGTCCCGGCCGTCGCTCGCGGTGTGGGGGTCCGAGGCGGTCGCGGACGTGCTGCGCGGCGCGCTGGCGACGGACACGACGTCGCGCGTGCACGTCGTCGCACCGGGCGACCGGCTCGACCTCGGCGGGCTGGAGGTCGTGGTGGGCGGCGGGCTGCACGCCGTGATCCACGACGACGTGCCGCGGCTGACGAACCTCGCGTACCTCGTGCGCGGGGACGGCGGCGCGCTGTGGCACCCGGGCGACTCGTTCGACGAGCCCGCGCCCGGTCTGCTCAGGGGTGAGCGGCTCGACGTGCTCCTCGCGCCGGTGTCCGCGCCGTGGCTCCGGCTCGGCGAGACGATCGACTTCGTGCGGTCCCTGGACCCGTGGGTCGTGGTGCCGGTCCACGACGCGGTGCTGTCGGACGCGGGGCACGCCCTGGTGGACCGGCTGCTGGGGGAGCAGCGCACGGGCGGGACGTACGCGTACCGTCCGCTCGCGGTCGGGGAGTCGCTCGACGTCGCGGCGGGCAGCCTGGACGGCGCCGCGGACGCCGCTGCGGGGGCCCTGCGGCGGGAGCACCCCGAGTTCGGGGAGGTCGCCCTGCTCGAGGCGGACGAGACGGTGCCGCCGCGCCCCGAGGAGGACGTCGCGGACGTGGCACGGTCCGACCCCGCCCGGTGACGCCGTCGACGGGCTGCGGCCCGCGCCCGGGTGCTACAGGAGCGGGCGCAGCGGCGTGAGGACGATCTCGCTGAGCTTTGCGGCGAGCGACCGCGACTCCCACTCGGCGAGGGTGAGCTCGCGCGAGTTCGACAGGTCGACCTCGAACACCTTCTCCATCTGCTCGGCGACGCCGGGGTCGGTGATCTCGAGGTTGACCTCGTAGTTGCCGGTGAGGGACAGCCGGTCGATGTTGGCCGTCCCGATCGTCGTCCACGCGCCGTCGATGGTCGCGGTCTTGGCGTGCACCATCGCGTCCTCGTACAGGTGGATGCGGACCCCGCCCTTGAGCAGTGCCGTGTAGAGGCCGCGGGAGAGCCAGTCGGCGAGCACGTGGTTGGAGCGTTCCGGCACGAGGACCCGCACGTCGACGCCGCGGGCCGCGGCCGCGAGGAGCGCGGCGAGGATCTCGCGGTCGGGGATGAAGTACGCCTGCGTGATGTAGACGTGGGAGCTCGCGCGGTCGATCGCGTCGAGGTAGATCCCACGGATGGGGAACACGAGGTGCGCCGGCGCGTTGCGGGCCGCGCGCAGCCGCGGCTCCCAGTGCACCGAACCCGGGTCGGCGAGCAGCGGCTGGTCGGACGCGCGGTTCGCGTTCCAGAAGTCGACGAACGCGTTGCGCAGCTCCCACGCGCTGGGGCCGACGAGCCGGACGTGGGTGTCGCGCCACTGCGTCGCGTACAGGGCGCCGATGTTGTACCCGCCGACGAACGCGATCTCGTCGTCGACGACGAGGATCTTGCGGTGGTCGCGGCCCGACTTGCGCACGTTGAGCAGCAGCACGCCGGGCCGGAACACGGGGTAGCGGATGACGTGGATCGGGGCGGGCAGGTCGAAGAACGACTGCGGCACGACGAGGTTGGCGAACCCGTCGTAGACGACGAACACCTCGACGCCGCGCTCGCTCGCCTCGACCAGCGCGCGCTTGAACTCCTCGCCGAGCGCGTCGGCCTTCCAGATGTACGTCTCGAAGAGGATGCGGCGGCGGGCGCCGCGGATCGCGGCGAGCATCTCGCGGTACACGTCCTCGCCGTACGTGAAGACGGTCGTCGTGGTGCCCGCGACCTCGACGTCGGCGGGGGAGGAGCGGGGGAACGTCGCCTCGACCGTGTTGCGGCGCTTGCGCACCGCGTCGGTGGCGACGAGCACTCCCGCGACGGTGACCG
>Ga0182748_1003379_pt1 | contig 13532 bp, 7 predicted proteins | sample eDN3rd37CKraftOP_FD_128877 | JGI IMG/M metagenome (GOLD analysis project Ga0182748, IMG submission 128877) | Enriched Organic Plus compost microbial communities from Emeryville, California, USA - eDNA 3rd pass 37_C Kraft OP (version 2) (version 2) ...
CTTCAGGAGCGACTGGTATGCGCTGCCTTCGCGGGCCTTGACAGAATTGGCGAAGCGATCCCGCTACCTCGACCCCTGCTGCGTTGCGGTGCGGACACACCCCTCAAAATTTGACGCTAAAGGCGTAAAGGCATCCCCTTTTTGCGCCCTTGGCGGGCACACCAGGTTGAATCCGGCGGCGGTTCCATCGTTAAGTGGTATCGCCGCCGGGGCACATTACGGCAGGCGCAGGGGACGCGATGACGTCGGACGGGCGACGCCACGTATTGCGATATCGGCGCGCCGCGTTGCTAGCCGGCGTGGCCGCAGGATGCATCCTGCTCTCTCAGCCCGCCATGGCGGCCGACCACTATGTCGACGACGAAACTGCTTTACGCAGCGCCATCCTGGCCGCCGGTGACGGCGACAAAATAATTTTTACAAGCGACATCACATTGACCGCCGGCGGCGGCGGCGATCTGCCGGCCATTCAGAAGAACATCACGATCGAGGGCGGCGGATATTCGCTGATCGGCGGCGACCCAAATCTCGGCGTCGGCCCATACCGCGGTCTGTTCGTCTATTCCGGCACCGTGACAGTGCAGAACATCACCATTTCCAATACCCTGGCGCAGGGCGGTCAGGGCGGCGGGGGGCGTTACGGCGGCGGCGGTGGCGCAGGTCTTGGTGGCGCGCTGTTTGTGAATGCGGGCGCCAACGTGACGGTCTCTAACGTCAATCTGACCACCAATAAAGCTCAGGGCGGCGCGGGCGGGGCAGGCGTCAGCCTCGGCGGCGGTGGTGGCGGCGGCGGCGGCCTGGGCGGCGACGGCGGGAGTTCGGATCAAGTTGGCGGCGGAGGCGGCATTGGACGCGGAGCGACCGGCGGCATCAGCACGGCTGACGCCGGTCCGGGCATTGTCGCCGGCCAACCGGGGGGAGGCACAGGAGCTTCCTCCCCCACGAGCGCTCCGGGCACCGATGGTGGTGGCGGCGGCGGCGGCGCGGGCGCCGGTGGCGGTGGCGGCGTCGGCGGAGCGAATGCAGTCAGCGGAAGCATCGGGTTCAACGGCGGAGCCGGTGGATTTGGCGGCGGCGGCGGCGGCGGTTACCTCGGTGGAGACGGCGGATTCGGTGGTGGCGCCGGCGGCGGCACCGACCCCGGAAGCGGCGGGTTTGGAGGTGGAGGGAGCAATGGCGGCGGCGGCGGCTTTGGCGGTGGCACCGGCGGCAGTGGCGTTGGCGGAGGAGGCGGCGGTGGGGCCGGGTTGGGCGGCGCGATTTTCGTCGTCGAAGGCGGCACACTCACCCTGAAGGGCGATCTGAGCGTCAACGGCAACACCGTTGCCGCCGGCGCTGGCGGCACGGGCACGACCGCCGGGACCGCAGGCTCAGACTTCGGCTCCGGACTGTTCCTGCAAGGCAGCGGCACCATCACCTTCAGTCCGGGCGCAGGCAACACCCAGACTGTCGATAACGTCATCGCCGACCAGACCGGCTCCGGCGGCATGGGCTCCAATGCCGGCAGCTACAGCCTGACCAAAAGCGGCGCCGGCACGCTGATCCTGAACGGCAACAACACCTTTACCGGCGGCGTCACCCTCAACGGCGGCACGATCAGCGTCGGCCACGGCAACGCGCTCGGCAGCGGCACGCTCACAGTGCTGTCTAACTCCACGCTCGACATTCAGGACTACTTCACGATTTATAACGCGGCGAACTTGCAGGCCGATCTGGCCATCAATGTCGAGGGCTGCTGTCTGGGCACCTATGCGGGCGACATCGCCTCGACTGGCAACTTCGGGGTGACCAAGACCGGCACCGGCATACTGATCCTGTCGGGAACGAACACCTATACCGGAGGCACCACGATCGACGACGGCGTGCTGCAACTCGGCAACGGCGTCACCGGCTCCATCGTCGGCGCGGTGACGGTGAACAGCTCCGGCTATTTCGACATCGTCAATGCCAATACCAGCGGCATCACCAGCATCACCAACCACGGCATCACATTCTTCGGCAATTCCACCGATGCCGGCACGGCGACGATTACAAACAATGGCTGGCTGGCCTTCTTTTCCAACGCGAGCGCAGCAAACGCCTCGATCACAAACAATGCATCTTTGAGCTTCTTTTACGGAAGCACGGCCAGCAATGCCAACATCACCAACAATGGATATCTCGACTTTTACGAAGACAGCACCGCGGGTAATGCAACGATTACCAACCAGGCTCTTCTTGCCTTCTCCGAAAAAAGCACCGCCGGAAATGCCAACATCACCAACAATGGATTGATGGGCTTTGCCGGCAAAAGCTCCGCCGGCAATGCAGCCATCACCAACAATTTCGCACTGCTATTCGATGAAAAAAGCTCCGCCGACAACGCAACGATCGTGACGGCAGCGAATGCCTTCACCCTGTTCTGGGACAGAGCCAACGGCGGGAATGCGCGATTTATCACCGAAGCCGGTGGTGAGGTCGATTTCTCGAATACAAAGGGCCGCAAGGGCGACGGGCAGATCAGCGCCGGCTCGATAGCGGGTGCAGGCACCTACTTCATCGGCGGCGGCAACACGCTGACCGTCGGCGGAAACAACGACTCGACCGAGGTCTCCGGCGAAATCGCCAACGATTGCGGGTGTAACCCGGGCGATGGGGCGCTGGTGAAGATCGGTACCGGCACGCTGACATTATCGGGCATCAACACCTATCGCGGCGGCACCACGATTGCCGGCGGCACGGTCAGCGTCGGGGCCGAGGCCAATCTCGGCGATCTGGCCGGTGGTCTCACCTTCAACGGCGGCATTTTGCAGGTGACCGGCAATACGTTCGGGGCGACCGCGCGCAATATCGTCTGGGGGCCAAATGGCGGCGGCTTCGATATTGGGGAAGCGACGCACAGCTTCACGGTCGCGCAGACTCTCGCAGGCGCCGGTGGCCTGACCAAGCTGGGCGCCGGCACGCTGATCTTGCCAGGCACACAAAACTATACAGGCGCCACAACGGTCAGCGCCGGCACGCTGCTGGTGAATGGCTCGATCGCGAGTTCGAGTCTCACCACGGTGAACAATGGCGCGACGCTCGGCGGCAACGGCATTGTCGGCAATACATTGATCGGGTCGGGCGGCACGCTGTCGCCGGGCAATTCGATCGGCCGGATCGGCGTCAACGGCAATCTCACGTTCCAGTCCGGGGCCAACTACCTCGTCGAGGTCAATCCCACTCAGGCCGACCGCACCGATGTCAGCGGCACGGCGCAACTCGCCGGCACGGTGACGGCGCAATTCGCACCTGGCTCGTATCTGACGCGGCAATACACTATTCTGTCAGCGCAAGGCGGCGTCGCCGGCGCTTTCGGGGCGCTACAGACCGCCAATCTGCCGGCGGGCTTCGACGCGACGCTCGCTTATGGGGGCAACGAAGTCTGGCTGGCGCTGACCGCGCAGCTCGGCATCAATGCGATCACCGGCTCGCTTACCGTCAACCAGCACAATGTCGCGAGCGCGCTGAATCATTACTTCAACAATGGCGGCACCCTGCCCCCGCAATTCATGACGCTGTTCGGTCTGACCGGCGATACGTTGCGCAACGCGCTGACTCAGACCTCGGGCGAGTATGGCGCATCGCTCTCCACTGCAACCTTTATGGCTTGGAATTCCTTCTTCAACATGATCTTCGATCCGTATGCGCAGAACCGCGGCGGATTCGCGGGCGGCTTCGGCTTTGGCGGAAGTGCCTTTGCAGCAGATGCGTCCGCGGCGCTGCAAAGCGAAGAAGTCCGCCTGGCTTAGCCGCGGTTACGCCGAAGCGCGATCTCAAGGATGCACCGGCCGTTGCCAAGGCCCCTCATCCCGCCGACAGCTTCGCTTCACGCTGGAGCGTCTGGGGCGGCGGTTATGGCGGCTCCGCAAAGACAGACGGCAATGCACAGATTGGTTCGCACGACACAACCTCGCGTGCCTATGGCTTCGCCGCCGGCGCCGATCACCGGCTCACGCCCGACACCGTGGTCGGCTTTGCGCTTGCCGGCGGCGGCACGTCGTTCGGACTGGATCAAGGATTGGGCGGCGGCCGGTCCGATCTTTTCCAGGCCTCGATCTACGGGCGGCATCACTGGGGTGCGGCCTATGTAATGGGCGCGTTCGGTTATGGCTGGCAAGACGTCACGCTGAACCGCACCGTCACGATTGCCGGCACCGACAAGCTCGAAGCCGACTTCAAGGCCCACAGTCTCGCCGGCCGTGCCGAAGGCGGCTATCGCTTCGGCAATGGCTATGCCGGCATCACGCCCTATGGCGCGGTCCAATTGGTGAGCCTCGACCTGCCGGGCTATGCTGAACGCTCCAAAAGCGGCTCCAACGCCTTCGCCCTCACCTATGCCGGCCGCACCGACAACCAGACCCGCACCGAGCTCGGCGCACGCTTCGACTACGCGTTTCCGGTTCAGGATGCGCTGCTGACGCTGCGCGGCCGCGCTGCCTGGGCGCATGACTTCGACAATGACCGGATCGCCGTGCCGACATTCCTGGCGCTGCCCGGCGCATCATTCACCGTATACGGCGCGTCACCCAATGCGGACTCTCTCCTCGTCTCCGCCGGCGCAGAACTCAGCCTGCGCAACGGATTCTCCCTCGCCGGCTCGTTCGAGGGAGAATTCTCCGGCAACACCGAGAGCTATGCCGGCAAGGGCGCGTTACGGTACCGGTGGTGATAACGCCAATGCGCAGCCGGCGCGGCATCGCCTTCACCCAACCGGGCGAAGGGACACTCGACACGCTCCGACACGGCCGCCTTCTCTTAAAGCGCCGTCGCGCTTATATGCAGAGGATGTTCTCCTCAAATCGCAACGCCGAGGACGAAAACGGCTTGAGGCTTGCCGCATCGAGGCAACGATATCCGTAGCCTTCAAGCCGCCGGACGACGCGGCGCCCATCGAGTTGATGAGGCCGCTGAAGATCCGTCAGAATCTCGCAAAGGATCGGCACCTTGCGGCCTGGCTTGTTCAACAATCGCTCCATGCCGTCAAAAACGGCCGACTCGTAACCTTCCACATCTATCTTGATCAATCCGACGCGATCGGGATCGATCGCATTACGATCGACGTAATCATCAAATCTGATGACTTCGACATCCATCGGCTCTGTCACGTCGCTCGCATGGTCGAGAAATCCGGGCGACAATGAACTCGATCAGATATTAGTATCGTAATTGTCGAAGTTCTCAGGACGCGGCGGCACGACAGCCATCCGGAAGCGGCCCGCCTCCGCTCCGACCGCAACATTGTTCATGTGAATGCGATAAGCGGGATTAAGGTCGGCAAGGCGCCGAACGATTTTAAAATAGTGCGGCACCGGCTCGAAGACGTGAATCTCGCCCGTGCGTCCGACGCGTTGAAGCGCGTAAGCAGACCAGTAACCGCAATTCGCGCCGATATCGATGAAGACCTGCCCGGCGGCGAGATGATTGTCGAATATCCGCTCGAGGAATATTTCATGCGTCTGGAAGTAGTACTTCCTCATGATGCGATGGATCGAAAGATCGACCTCGTATTCGATCTCGCCGAACCGCGTCACGGCTACGCCCTGCGGCGGCGTGAATAGATATTCACCCGCACGTCGTCGGATAAATTCCACGAACTTGATGGGATCGCTGGCTGCATATCTGGCGAGGTGAAATGATTTGGTGGACAGCATTTGCCTGCTCTGAATGATCTCAATGGGATTTTTAGTGAGCACCGCAGGTTGAGATCTTTGCGGGCCGATGTGCATTGCAGCGACTAGTCGTCACCCGCACGGAGCGATGCACCGCTCATCGCCGTATGAGCTGCGTCTTAAGAGTGCGGCCCAAAGCATCGGCGTTGAGAAATTCGTGGAGACCCGAAAGTGGTCTCAGCGCATGCCCCATCTCGAAACCGGTCGTCTCGGTCGATGCAGCGGCGGGGCCGAGCAGGAGCGCCGATGCCTGCCAAAGATTTGGCAGACCCTGCGGTTGCGCGCGTCCGTCTATCGCAGGAGCGACGGACGGCGTCAGGGGTCGGATTGGCCGACAGTTATTTATGCCAAGCGTGCCCAAACACGCCGAGCGAAGCCTTTCGCTCTAATTCACCTCGATCCTTGCCGCCGCGACCGCGCGTTTCATGCGCGCAAGTTGCTGCGCGATCAGGCTCGCAAAATCCGCCGGCGTGCCTGGCTCGGGCACCGCCTGCTGCTTTGACAGCGTCTCGCGCACGGCCGGTGCGGCGAGCGCCTGTTGAAGCGCCGCGTTGAGCATGTCGATCATGGGCTTCGGCGTACCGGGCGGTGCGATCAGGCCGAAGAAGGCCATCCAGTCGAGCTCGGTGAGGCCGAGTTCAGCAAAGGTCGGCACGTCCGGGAGCACCGCAAGGCGCCTTGGCGACGACACCGCGAGCGCGCGCAGCTTACCGTCCGCGATGAGCGGGAGGGACGTCGGCAGGTTGTCGAACATGATGTTGATCTGCCCGCCCACCGCATCGTTCAGTGCGGGGCCGACGCCGCGATACGGCACGTGAATGATGTCGGTGCCAGTCGCGAGCTTGAACTGTTCGCCCATCAGATGGCTGACCGAGCCGTTGCCCGCCGATCCATAGGTCAGCTTGCCCGGCTGCGCCTTGGCGAGTGCGACGAGCTCCGCCACCGTCTTTGCCGGCACTGTCGGATTGAGCGTGATGACATTCGGCACCTGCGCGATCAGGCCGATCGGCGCAAGGCCGTCGCTCACGTCATAGGGCAGCGACTTGTAGGCCGCCGGATTGATTGCGAGCGTCGAAGCGGTGCCCATGCCGATGGTGTAGCCGTCGGGCGCAGCCTTTGCCATTGCCGCGGTCCCGATCGAGCCGCCTGCCCCGCCGCGATTGTCGATCACAAGGCTTTGCCCGAGCGCGCCGCGCATCGCCTCCGCGACGACGCGTGCGACCACGTCGGTGGAGCCGCCCGCCGCGAACGGCACGATCAGCGTGATCGGGCGCGAGGGGTAACGCTCCTGTGCTACGGCGCTGGTGACAAGCAGCGTCGCAAGACTTGCGATGATGAAAAGACAACGAAAAAGACCACGAACCAGCACAGGGCAATCCCCTCTTCACCGAACCGCCTGGAAGGAAGAGGTCGCGCATCCGCGCGGCCCCGGTCGCGTCAGTGTGAGTTTGGCGGCGGCTTCCCTCGCCGCCCGTCAGGTGTCAAACAATACGACAACAGGCATCCAATTTGCATGGATGCTGCGGCCTTTCCGTTCGCACGATACCGCACGATGAACCCCGCAGTCCCGGTTGCCGCCCGCCACGCCAACGCGTCCGCCCGGACGCCCCTTCAGGAATTTCTGGAGCAGGCCCATGCCCGGTTTGGCGACGACTTTTCCGGCACGGTCGCCAATTACATCCCGGAACTGAGCAAGGCCGATCCGGCTCATTTCGGGGCCGCGATCGCGACCATCGACGGCCATATCTACGAAGTCGGCGACGCGCTCTTTCCCTTTACGATCCAGTCCGTGTCCAAGGCTTTCGTGTTCGGGCTTGCGCTCGACCTTTTGGGCGAGGATCGCGTCACATCCTCCGTTGGAGTCGAGCCGAGCGGCGAGGCCTTCAACTCCATCCGGCTGAACGCGCAGAACCAACCGTTCAACCCGATGGTCAATGCCGGCGCCATCGCCTGTTCGGGGATGATCTATCACGCCAAGGGCTCCGACGCCTTCGAGTGCATCCGCACGCTCCATAGCCGCTTTGCCGGGCGGGAGCTTGGCGTCGATGACTCCGTCTACCAGTCCGAGGCCACGACCGGCGACCGCAACCGCGCCATCGGCTGGATGCTGCGCAATTACGGCATTGTGAAAGATAATGTCGATGCGGTGCTGGACGTCTATTTCCGGCAATGCGCGATCTTCGTCACCGCCCGCGACCTTGCGGTTATGGCTGCGACACTTGCCAACAGCGGGGTCAACCCCTTGACCGGCGAACAGGTGCTGTCGCCGCACGCGGTGGCGCGCACCCTGTCCGTCATGACGTCGTCGGGCATGTACGATTATGCCGGCGAATGGATCTACCGCGTGGGCATGCCGGCCAAGAGCGGCGTCGGCGGCGGCATCGTCGGCGTGCTTCCAGCACAGATCGGACTTGGTACCTATTCGCCGCTGCTCGACGAGCACGGCAATTCCACGCGCGGCCTGCGGCTCTGCGAGGCGCTGTCGGCGCATTTCGACCTGCATGTGCTGAACCGCGCCAACGACGTGCGAAGCTGCGTCATCGCCGATTACGATGTCGGCCGGCTGCAGCGGCGTGGCCGCCAGCCGCACGAGCAACGGCTGCTCGACGACCACACCTCCGCCATTCGCATCCTGGAACTGACCGGCACGCTGGCCTTTTCCAATGTCGACTACATCGCTCGCCGTGTCCTGTCGGCCGATTCAGGGCTCTTCACGGTGTTCGACCTGCGCCGCGTGCCGCAGATGACAGGCGCCGCGGCGCGGATGCTGGCCGACCTGCTCGACGGGCTCGCGGGCAACGGCACGCGCCCGATCCTCGCCGGCGTCGAGCGCGAGTCGCGGCATTTCCAGCAACTGAGCGCCTTCCTCGCCGATGCCGGCACGGTCCGCACCTTCACCTTGCTCGACGAAGCCATCGAATGGGCCGAGGACCAGGTGATCTTCCGGTATGGCGGCTTCAGCCAGATCGTCGAAGTCCCGCTGGCCGAACAGGAATTGCTGACGGGCATGTCCGCAGACGACCTCGCCGAATTGCAGGGCCTGTGCGAGGCGAAAAGCTATCACCCCGGTGAACGCATCGTGGCCCGCGGCGATCCTTCGGATTCAGTGTATTTCCTGCAACGAGGCATGGTGAGCGTTAAGCTTGAGGACGGCGTACGGCTGGCGACGCTCGTTCCCGGCACCGCCTTCGGGGAACTCGCCCTCATCGGCGGACCGCGCAGCGCAGACGTGTTTGCCGACAATTCGGTGCTGTGTCAGCGCGTGCCGCTCGATGCCTTCGATGATTTCCGCGCCCGCCGTCCGGCCGCGGCCGAGGTCATCGTGCGAAACCTGGCGAAGCTTCTGGCGCACCGGCTGCTGCAGGCGAACACCAAGATCGATCTGTTGAGCGCGAATTGACGGGCTGATCGTCCCCGCAACAGGGAGTGATGACCCCCATGTCGGGATATGGCCCGCGGCTTTCGCGGGGCCCGACGCTCAGGTCGGCGTTTCTTACTTCCGCTTCCTGGCCTTGGTAGCCTTGGTAGCCTTGCTCGTCTTGGTGGCCTTGCTCGTCTTGCCGGCTTTCGTAGCGCCGACCTTGCCGCGCTTGACCTGCGGCTTCTTGCCGGCAAGCGCCGCCCGGCGTTCCGCGCGCAGCTTCTTTGCCCTCGCCTCGGCCCGCTCCGCCGCGCGCTTTTCGAGGCACTTGTCGCACTTGCAGCCTACCGGCTTCAGGAAGATGTCGAAATAATCCTTGCCGTAATCGTAGGTGATTTCCTCGCCCGGCTTGATCTTGCGGCGCGCGGTGATGATGACCTTGTGGCCCTTCACGTCGCTTTCGGCGTTGGGCCGGCAGGAATGATTGAAGTAGCGCGCGAGGTTCCGCCTGTTGGAGCCGTCGATGGTCCAGCGCGAATTGACCTCGAACATGTAGCGGTTGTCGCGCTTCTCGGCTTCCTCATTGCTGAGGAGCTGACCGCGATAGGTGTCGATCAGTTCGTTCTTCTGGATCTCTCGGGTGGCAAAGCACCCAAGCCCGGTACGGGAACGGCCGATGCGATAGGCGCGACGGAACGGCTTGCGGGCACGGAGCATGTGATACGACAGAATCGATGAAGCTTCTGCGCCAAGGCATAAGCAAATGCCACGCCAATTTCAATTGGGCTAAGCGCAAGTCCCCAAGCGGCACGCAAACCCATCCGCCCCTCGTCCCCGCGAAAGCGCGAACCCACGCTTTGCGGTGGTTTCACGCCTTGGCGGGAATAAGCAGAGGGCTGAGGCGCCTACCCCAGATTCAGCGACTGGAAGAAATCGTTGCCCTTGTCGTCGATGATGATGAAGGCGGGGAAATTCTCCACCTCGATCCGCCAGATCGCTTCCATGCCGAGCTCGTGAAACTCGATGGTCTCGACCTTCTTGATGCAATGCTCGGCAAGGTTCGCGGCCGCCCCGCCGATCGAGCCGAGATAGAAGCCGCCATGCTTCTTGCAGGCCTCGCGCACCGCGGCCGAACGATTGCCCTTGGCCACCATGACGAGGGAACCGCCCGCGGTCTGGAACTGGTCGATATAGTCATCCATCCGGCCGGCCGTGGTCGGGCCGAACGAGCCGGAGGCATAGCCCTTCGGCGTCTTGGCCGGGCCGGCATAGTAGATCGGATGGTTCTTGAAATAGTCGGGCAGCCCCTTGCCCTGCTCCAGCCGCTCGCGCAGCTTGCCGTGCGCGAGGTCGCGGGCGACGATCATGGTGCCGGTGAGCGAGAGCCGCGTCTTGATCGGATATTGTGACAGGGTCTTGCGGATCTGATCCATCGGCTGGTTCAGGTCGATCTGCACCACCGCGCCGCCGAGGCTCGCTTCGTCGATCTCCGGCAGATATCTCGCCGGATCGTGCTCGAGCTGCTCCAGGAAAACGCCGTCTTTGGTGATCTTGCCCACCGCCTGGCGGTCGGCCGAGCATGAGACGCCGAGCCCGATCGGCAGCGAAGCGCCGTGCCGCGGCAACCGGATCACCCGCACGTCGTGGCAGAAATACTTGCCGCCGAATTGCGCACCGACGCCCAGCGACTGCGTCATCTTCAGGATTTCCTGCTCCATCTCGAGGTCGCGGAAGGCGTGGCCATCCTCCGAGCCCTTGGTCGGCAGGGTGTCGTAATAGCGGCAGGAGGCGAGCTTCACCGTCTTCAGGTTCAGTTCGGCCGAGGTGCCGCCGATCACGATCGCAAGGTGATAGGGCGGGCACGCCGCGGTGCCGAGCGTCAGCACCTTCTCTTTCAGGAAGGCGAGCAGCCGGTCGCGGGTCAGGATCGAGGGCGTCGCCTGGAACAGGAAGGTCTTGTTGGCCGAACCGCCGCCCTTGGCGATAAACAGGAACTTGTATTCGTCGTCGCCGTCGGCATAGAGCTCGACCTGCGCCGGCATGTTGTTCTTCGTATTGGTCTCCTCGAACATCGACAACGGCGCGAGCTGCGAATAGCGCAGGTTCTTTTTCAGGTAGGAATCGCGCGCGCCCTCGGCGAGCGCGGCCTCGTCGTCGCCCTCGACGAACACGTTGCGCCCGCGCTTGCCCATGATGATGCAGGTGCCGGTGTCCTGGCACATCGGCAGCGTGCCGCCCGCCGCGATATTGGCGTTCTTGAGAAAATCGAAGGCGACGAACTTGTCGTTGTCGGAGGCCTCGGGGTCCTCGAGGATCTTGCGCAGCTGCTGCAGATGGCCCGGGCGCAGGTAATGGTTGATGTCGTTATAGGCCTCTTCCGCGAGCGCCTTGAGCGCCGACGCCGGCACCACGAGGACGTCGCGGCCGAGCACCTTTTCGGTGCGCACCCCCGGTACCTCCAGCTTGCGGTAGGGCGTGTTGTCCTTGCCGAGCGGGAACAGCGGGGTGTGCCTGTATGCTGGGATCGGCGGGGTGACGGGGGCGTTCATGGGCGTCGGATGCGGATTTCTCTAGGGTTTTCAGGGCGGCCGGGCATGGCCGGGCCGGTTCGGAATGGTTCTAGAGAATTTCTGATGGGAGGGGAAGGAAGGGGGTGAGCATAGCCGTAGCCTAGGTCGCCCAAGCGCAATCGGAGTTAGCTACACTACATTCCGCATGCCCGCCATGCAGGCTACGCTAGCTTGATTCTGCGAACTGCTTTGGGGCACCCCTCACTTGCTCAAGTTCAATCCAACATGGCGGTTCCATTCCCCTGGGCCCATAGCAGCCGGAGTGGAGGATGAGTTTTTCAATTTGATAGGCAAAATTGTCAGTCAATTGGACAGACAGCGCGGCCTTGAGCACTTCAAGCATTATTTCGCTAACGCGGCGGGGGTCACATCAAGCTGGAGCTCGAGCGCGAGTTGGGCAGAGACCGATCTACACAGCTGCATGACCGATGCGGCAGCAAATGCGCCTCTGTTCATCGAAGCGTTTTACGACGCTTGCCAAGCATTAGAGAAGAAAGATATCGGGGTCCCCGACGTATCACTGATGAACAGCATCTTGGCGCGACACAACGCAGGCTATGAGATTAGTCCCCCAAATTTACTTTCCAAAACGCCCCAAACTCCGATCGCGACTCTACCAACGCTACCTTCTTTGGATGAGCAAGCATCGGACGTCATACAGGGATCTCTAAAGCGATCCGAAGAATATCTGACAGCCAATCAATGGCGGCAAGCGGTTCAAGAAATTCTTTGGCTTCTTGAGACTGTATCGACGCTGTTCCAAGACCTTCCGTTCGGCGAAACAACAATCCAAGGCAAATACTTTAACAAAATTGCGGAGGAGCTACGCCGGCATAACCGAGGCACAACTTTTGATCAGGCGCTAGATTGGGCAACTACTTTGCACGGTTACCTTTCGTCTCCCTCTGGTGGGGGCGTTCGACATGGAGTTGATTTGAAGCGTGGGATTATCATGCAGGAAAATGACGCTAGGCTTTTCTGCAATCTTATCCGGAGCTACATCACGTATCTTCTTGCAGAGTACGAACGACTAAAGAGCACGTAACAACCGTAGCCCGGATGGAGCGAAGCGCAATCCGGGATTGACCCGTTCAGGTGAGTTGCCCCGCATTTCGCTTCGCTCCATGCGGGCTACGCTCTCGCCCCCGCTCATGCCCGCGAAGGCGGGCATCCAGCGCCGGGGAAGCCGCAGGTGACAGCGCTTGTAAGCAAGCGTAGCCCGGATGAAGCGCACGACTTCGCCCTGCGCTGCGTCCGGGATATGAACGGCGAAAATCCCGCTTGACATTTGTAGGAATATAGTCTCTATTCCCCATCACCTCGCTCAACGAGGGGCGTCAACCGGTGACGCCAGTTGATGGAGCGGGGTGCGGCGCCTGCGGGCATGGCTTCGTCCGCCATGCACTCGGGCTGGATGGGGGCACAGCCCGGGGTCACTAGGGACCCCTGCCGGGAGCCGGCTGACGCCATGGGCCTGCGCGGTTTGCGCAGCTTGCACATGGAGGCAAAGCGCGGCCCCATGCCGTAAGCGAAACGTCGCAAATAAGCCCGCCGCGAGCGCAAGCTCGATGCGGGTGTGATGCGCCGTGAGGCGGCCACGCTCGAAAGAGTGTGGCGAACAGGAATGCCCTGCGCTTCACGGCGCATCATTCCCCTCACCTTTTCGCTTCGCTACGGCGTCCCCGCGCCGCAAACAACAGGGGCGCTTGCGCACGCCCGCACCATTCAGCGATGCATGCCGGTCTGGGAATGAATCCTGCCGATGGCGTCGGGCGTCACGCCATAGCTTCCCCTGAACGGCGCATCGAGCACCGCGATCATGAAGATCACAAGCGCGATAAACAGCGACAGCGTCCCGCCGATGATCGCATGCGTGAACGGCCGCAGGTCGAACATCCAGATCACGATGCC
>Ga0182748_1003380_pt1 | contig 13532 bp, 12 predicted proteins | sample eDN3rd37CKraftOP_FD_128877 | JGI IMG/M metagenome (GOLD analysis project Ga0182748, IMG submission 128877) | Enriched Organic Plus compost microbial communities from Emeryville, California, USA - eDNA 3rd pass 37_C Kraft OP (version 2) (version 2) ...
GAAGCAATGCGCGCCAGCTTGCCGGTAATCGCATCAAATGTGGGGGGGGTATCTGAAGCCGTCTCCGATAGCGAAACGGGCTTGGTCGTAGGCAGGGGAGATACACTCGCTCTGGCAGGAGCCCTGGAGGAGCTTATAGGGAATAAAAATCGCAGACAGCTGTTTGGACAAAATGGGCGAGAGAAGTACGAGAATGAATTTACGCTGGATAAGATGTTGGCAGAAACACTAAAAGTGTACCAAGACATATTACATAATAGCCAGAGCTAAGAGCTCAAGATATTAGTTGTTTATTCATCAGGTCTTAAATGACATTGCCACAAGCGGTTCATGCTTATTCCAATAATATCACTAAGCGTAGTAGTAATTATTTTGAACTGTGCTTCAATCCAGTATCAAATCCCTTAAATAACGAGAAACTTTCACCTTGCTCCGAATCCAGTAAACATAGTCTTCAGCGTCAGAAAGACAATAAAAAAATCCAACGATAATGAACAGTTTTTAATATAGTAAAAGTCGTGCTCGATCTTGACACGGGTTTCATCGCTATCCGCAGCGTATCCTTGCCGAACTTGTGCCCAGCCGGTGATACCAGGTTTAACGACATGACGATAACTATAGAATGGGATTTTATCGTTAAATTCTTTAACAAAGCTGGGTTGCTCAGGACGCGGTCCTATTAGGCTCATTTCCCCCCTGAGCACGTTTAAAAACTGTGGCAGCTCGTCAATTCTAAGTTTTCGTATTATTTTTCCTATCCGAGTGACTCGTGGATCTTCCTCATCCGCAAATTTTTCAATGGCGTTATTGATAACTCGCATGCTTCGAAATTTATATATGGTAAAGGTCCTATTACCTCTGCCAACCCGAGATTGAGAATAAATTACAGGTCCCGAACTTTCTAGCCGTATCAATAGGGCCGTAAGAAGGGCTATAGGGACCACCACAGGTATAGTAGCAACGACGATTACCCAATCTATAATGGCTTTACAAGTTTCATAGGCGGACGAAGGCAGTAGCGAGCCAATGTTGTTTTCGGACATTTTGTCGATTTTCACTCGGCCAGTAAGCGATTCGTAAACCGTCTTTGCGTTATAAACCGGTATATTCTCCAATGCACAACGAGTGAGAAAACGCTCCTCTTGAGGGCTAAGCCTCTCGAAATCCGCAACTATCCCGTCATAACGAATACCGTTTAAATCCAAATCTATAAGAGGACGTACGTCACAACCGGGAAGAGCTAAAACCTCTTCAGCAAAACCGCCTGGTATAATAGCTAATTTGGGTTTAAAGTAAGTGCGAGTAGTGATATATTCGATTTGAAACCAAACGACGGCTGCTATACCACTGGATATTAGCAAGACGCGTGAAACTTCAATTCTTAGTAATAGCGCGCCAATAATGAATATGCCATAGCAAATTACAACTTGCGTTGAGATTAGGCCTTGGGATCTACCGCCGGGATAATTAGACAAGAGGCTTTTTGCACCGAAATGCGATAAAAAGAAAGCCAGCGAGGTAACAATTATGGCGGTCTTCTGGCCAGCATTTGCATTTTGCAGTACCTGGGGACCCCAATAGATAGCTGAAGGCAAGGCTACCGAAAATAGCCACCCCATAACCAAAGCAAATATCCGAGATAACAATACTTTTTCATAAAGCTTTTTAAATCGCCTGACGCGTAGGGATTTCATAATCTTTCTTAGAATGTGGAGGGACTGACTTGTAGCTTATTCAGCCTCGAAGACATCAATATACGCCACTAACTTAACACACCTCCTAACCCATACCGAGACAAAAGGGGCGGAAAGTGCTTCACTCTTGAGAACTCTTCGGTAGCGCGCCATGATTATAGGCATTGTGGGTGTATTTCATTCCACCATTACACCATTTCCCTTTAGTTTTCTCGTTACAGGATTTGTGCCCTACGCGACTTCATCATAGATGTTAGCTGACATTGCGTGTCTGGCCGTTACAATCGGCCTGGAAGCGGTAAACTCCTAAGCCGACATGTCGACTAACTTAGGAGCTTCGTCAAAGACAACAAGGAGTTCCATGCTTGCCCCCGTAATAGTGGCGCTTTATGCGTTGCTACCCGCCATGCTGTTATCCAGTCATTCTTTACTGAGCGGAGCATTCTATGCATTAATCGCGGCCAGCTTGGTATTGCTCATACAACAGCGCTTTGGCGGGGTCATAGCCCAGACGCGGAAGTACTGTGGGTTAATTGCCAGCTATAGCGTACTTTTCTTGGCGGTAGCGGCCTCATCGTTCTACCACGGCGACTGGGCGGGCGCGAACAGCGAAGGTGCCCTACGGTTTTTTCTTGGCTTGTGGATACTACTTTTGGCGTTACCGCATATAGAGATACATCGTTTACGGCACGCCATTTGGGGCGTGTATGTAGGCAGCATAGTCTCCACGGCAACCCTCCTATGGCTCATTATCAATGTCGAGCCAAGGCCCCTAACACCCGGTGTTATCCTAACCACCTACTCCAGCATCATGCTGTTGCTGGGTGCAATCTCAGTATATTCAATTAAGTGGCAGCTAACAGCTTCGCCACGGTTGGAAGGTCTCGTAAAAGTGCTAGTAGCAGTAATAACTTTTATAGGTTTTCTAGCGGCACAAACTCGTACTGGCTTATTAGGATTACCTTTATTTATTTTGTTGGCCATTGTTCTATTTGTTGGAATCAAGAAGCCCTGTCGGGTACTAGCATGGCTAGTTGCTTCGGTGATTCTAATTGCAGCGGCTATTGGCAGTGACAATGCCCTGCGTAGCCGCATTGTTGAAGGTGTGCAAGAAGTACGAGCTTGCCAAGGTGAAAATAGCACTCAGCCAAGCTCGATGTGTATACGGCTGCAGTTATGGCGTACGGCTGTAGACGCCGGAATAAGCCATCCATGGGTAGGATTAGGCAAAGGCGGAAAATTCATCGAATACATGGAAAGTGTTGCCGTACCTAAAGGTTTAGCGGCTCCGTATGTTGTCACAGAGCAGTTCGGCGAACCACACAACGATTTGCTGTTGATACTCGCCGGTTTCGGGTTTCCCGGCGTATTGGGCTTACTACTTATTTATTTAGTTCCCAGTGTCTACTTTCTTCCTAGGTTACTTAAGCATGAAGCCTCTCACTGTAGTAGGGCTGCTGCAGCGATGGGCTTGGCGGTCTGTTTGGGGTTTTTCCTCTTTGGCTTCACGGAAACCATGTTTCGCCGCATGAACACTATAGGTTTCTATGTCGCAATGGTGGCTTTGTTTATAGTGCTTTCTGATCCTAGGTCATCACGGCAAGAGATGTCCTCTCCACCGACTCTGTAAGCGCCCAGCCAGCCATCTTGAAGCCCTATTCTGTTCAGGTAGACACATGCACACAAACGAACAAAACTAACTATCCAGGCGTCGACGCTGGCGAATAGCACAGACGCACCAATGCGAAGCTTGTCTTTACAACGTCCTTCCGTTACTTGAGTCTGCGATGGAACGCTCCTCTCTACTAGAGTTCAAATACGACCATGGATAGAGCTTGATTTCTCTTGTGCCTAATAGCAACCGTCTTTTGCAATTACTTGGCTTAATCCAAAACATCGTAGCGAACCGGCGTTCCTGCCTTTACATCACATTTAAGTATTCTACCGAGTACACTTTCTAATGACTTAGGCGGTAATCCAAACCCAGGCCTTACGCTGCGTATCGCCTCCGAAGTAATTACATCACCGGCCGTTAAGTCTTTCACAAAATACAGCGACCGCCGGAACTTCACATTCCCCTGCTCACTCGATTTTCGAGCGTAATTGATTTGACCAAGCGCCGTCCATGCAATACGAGCACCTTTACACAGGGCCGCCAATTCAGCTGGTTCGAGGGAAAAGCTATCGTCAGGCCCACCACCCCTACGGTCAAGTGTGAAGTGCTTTTCGATAATGGATGCACCAAGTGCCACGCTCGCAATGGCCGTCGTATTGTCGAGCGTATGATCAGATAGGCCCGTAACTAGACCGAAGCGTTCTTTCATGTCGACGAGAGTACGCAAATTGTAATCTTCGGCCGGTGCGGGATAACCACTTACGCAAAGCAGTACAGCTAACTCTTTGCAGCCACCTTCGCGCGCTGCATCAATAGCTTCTTGTATTTCATCAACGTCTGCCATACCAGTGGAAATAATCATCGGCTTGCCGGTGCTGGCTACATATTTGATCAAGGGCAAATCAACAGCTTCAAAGGAAGCAATTTTGTAGGCGGGTGCGTTCAAGTCCTCCAACAAGTCCACGGCAGTATTGTCAAACGGCGAACTAAAGAGGGTAATACCCAGCTCGCGAGCTTGGTCAAAGAGCGGTTTATGCCAATCCCAAGGCATATGGGCTTTCTGATATAGCTCATATAGCGTCTTACCATCCCATAAGCCACCGTGAATTTGAAACTCTTCAGAGTCATTGTCGAGAGTAATAGTGTCCGCAGTGTAAGTCTGTAATTTAATGGAGTCTGCACCCGCTTTCTTAGCCTCTTCAACAAGTTTCAGGGCTGTCTCCAAGCTTCCATTATGATTGGCCGAAAGTTCGGCAATGATGTACGGAGGTTGATCGTTGGAAATCCGGCGCCCGGCGATACTAATATAAGGGTTACTTTTCATGTGTAGTCTCTATCTCTGATTGTTCGCCATTCGGTATCAAGTAAGCCAAAGTAGATGACGGCGTGATATCGCTCGCCATCAAAATGCTGCTCACGCAATACACCTTCTTGCCGAAAGCCCAAGCCGCGATGGAATTGTATGGAACGCTCATTAAAGGCCAATGCCTGACCGCACACCTTATGAAACCCTAGGCGGCTAAAAGCATAATTCAAGGCGCCCGTACCTAGCTCCCTTCCTATGCCCTTGGGTGCATCAGGTGAAGCATAAAATCCCCATTCCGCAATGCCACCGCCAGCGATTTCATGTAGGCTTATAAATCCTTGCGCTATGCCCTTATGCTCGAATATTAGGAGATAGCGCTTAGCATCCGATGAGGCTCGCTCAAACCAGCGAGCGTGCTCTTCCAAGCTAATCTGATGCTGGGTATACATAAAACGACGCACATTGGGGTGATTACGCCAAGCCAGCACCATCTCAAGGTCAGAACGTTCCATTGAGCGTATCGTTCCTCGATCTCCCATTTTTCTCTACTCTAAATAAGAAACAACAGTCTGCACACCATGTCCGTCGGTCACCTTCGCAGCAGCACAACTCATTGCCGACAACTTATGGTTCGACAGCAGCAAATCTTGCATAACGTGAGGTAATTCTGTACATATCAATTCTGGTGAAGTTAGTATCTTCGCGGCCCCCGCCTCCCCTAATTCTAGGGCAACTTGGCGCTGATTCTCCGCTACGACTACCAGAATAGTCGGCAGGCCAAGGCAGCATCGCTCCCAAGAGGTCGAACCCGCGGCCCCTATTGCTAGATCGCTCTCGGCCATTAGTCCTGCCATATCGTTCACTCCTACCAGCACCCTAGTGGGCCATGGCATAGTTAGGGCTAGATCACGAATCGCTGACACCCATGGGGCCTCGGCGCCCAATACGACGGTAATTCGGAAATCAACAGGCAACGAGCACGTTCTGAGCGCCACCAACACTCGTTGAGTAGCATTTGCTTTATCGAGTCCCCCCATGGTAACGAGCAACTCATGCAATTGTGGTTGAGTTCGGCGTTTGAGGCTAATGGCACGTAAAGCTGAAAATTCGGGGCGTAGTAAAGCGTAGTCGGAACCGCACAGCAATTGGCAGTTGGAAGGCACCAGTGATCGGTAATCGTCGGCTTTTCGCCCAAAAGTTTGATCCAGCAGTAAATCACATTCGTGCATGCGATCTGCGAGGTCGTCGATTATCATCGTTTTACGCCCCTTCACTCTTAAGGCGCGCTCCCAGCGTGCATCCAAAGCATAGTGGTCGACAATCAACCACTTCGGCTGCAATTCATCCAAAATCGCAACACAGTCCAAAGCATCCTGCTCTTGCGTCGTACTCAGCCAAGAAGCATGAGCGAGGTCATGCCCGTCTAGAATTTCATCTACTGCTGGTTCGTTCACCGCTGGCAGGGAGTAAACAGCGTAGCCCTTGTCACTGATAGCTTTAATCAAGTTGCCGTCATGGGCCCGGCAAATAAATTGACACTTGGCACCTAAATCGGACAGTGCATTTGCTAATGTCAGACAACGCATGACATGGCCGCTACCAATATCAATAGAGGCATCGGTCCGAAATACAATATTCCGTTTATTCATTTCTCAACTCGATCTAGGGCTTGGAACATATATTCGGCCCGTATCCAGTCTTCTATAGTGTCAATATCCTGCACACGATAACGCGGCAAAGTTATTGGCACAGATGCTCGTGAAAATATCAGCCTACCTTCCAGCCACGCAGCAGTTCGACCCCAATAAAACTGACCGGCATCGTGATATGCCTCTTCTAGATCTTGAGATCGCACATTAAACTTACTAGCATCGAACATTTCCAGCCGCCCATCAGATACTAGGCGAAGCGCACGCTGAATAGGGAAAGGATACGTGGTGACCGAGAAAGCATAGTCACAAGAACCGCATGTAATTTCCTCTAAACCTCTACGCAGATCTGATGCCTGAATAAATGGAGCCGTGGCATAAATGCAGCAAGTTAATTCGGGCATCCCATCACTTTCCATGCATTTCATAATTGCGTGAGAGATTACCGGCATTGTTCCGGTGTGGTCGTCCGCCAATTCAGGAGGCCTTAAAAACGGGACCTCTGCCCCACAGTTTTTAGCAATAGATGCGACTTCTAAATCGTCAGTGGAGACAATGATTCGATCGAAGCAACCACTTTTCTGGGCTGCTTCAATCGACCACGCGATCATAGGCTTTCCGCAAAAATATTTTATATTTTTGCGCGGAATACGCTTACTTCCGCCTCGTGCCGGAATTACCGCAAGTCTCATACCGTTAAGGCCCTAGTCAATGCCGCCAACACATCGTCTTGCTGTGCCTGAGTCATCGTCGCAAATATCGGCAAACTAATTGCTTCTTTATAGTAAGCCTCGGCTTGTGGGAATTCGCCAGTATATGAGCCAAGCTGTCTGTAGTATGGTTGCGTATGCACAGGTATGTAATGCAAATTTACGCCTATTCCTTGACCACGCAACGAGTCAAATATCTGCCGATGGGATCGTGTCAACTGATCCAACTGCAAGCGTACAACATATAAGTGCAGTCCCGAATAACTATTAGGATGTTGCCATGGGATCACCAGCGGCAGTTCGCTAAGCAGTTCATCGTAGCGTCGGGCCAACTCATGTCGGCGAGCTACATATTCATCCAGACGCCGCATTTGCGTTACACCCAACGCTCCCTGCAGCTCTGTCATACGGTAGTTGAAGCCAAGCTCAACTTGCTGGTAATACCAAGGTCCATCGGGCTCATGAGTCATTAGGCCGCTATCGCGAGTCACGCCATGGCTGCGCAACAGGTTCATTTTCGCCGCAAGGTGATCGCTATTGGTAACAGCCATTCCCCCTTCCGCAGTAGTAACGATCTTAACTGGATGAAAGCTGAACACAGTAATGTCACTGTAGCTGCAATTTCCTATGGGCTCTCCTTGATAACGACCGCCAATAGCATGCGAAGCATCTTCAATAATGTAGAAGCCGTAGCGCTCAGCCAACTTGGCAATCGGTTCCATTTCGCACGGCTGACCGCACAGGTGTACCGCCACAACAACCTTAGGCAGCCGTCCTTCAGCTTCGGCCTGAACCAGCTTCGCCTCTAATGCCTCTACGGAAAGGTTATAAGTGCGCGCGTCAATATCGACAAAATCGACCTTGGCCCCACAATAAAGACCACAGTTTGCAGAGGCCACGAACGTAATCGGTGTAGTCCACAACCAGTCGCCAGGTCCAAGGCCAAGAGCTAGGCAGGCAATGTGCAAAGCAGATGTTGCACTGTTGACTGCCACTGCGTGAGCGGCGCCACAGTAATCTGCTACTGTTTTCTCAAAACGAGGTACCATCGGCCCTTGTGTCAAGAAGTCGGATTTCAATACCTCTACTACTCCGTCAATATCTTCTTGAGTGATATGCTGGCGACCATATGGAATCATGATTTAGATCCTGCCGATTTTTTCGCGATTTGTTTCGATCCAATGGCTTAACTCCTCGGCCTTCATCCATTCGGGATTGTTGTCGCTAGCATAGACAAAGCCTTCCGGCACTTTTTTACCATCCTTAATTCGAGACGGTGAGTCACACCAACCGTTGATCGCCGGCAGAATTTTGAAGTGTTCGGGATACTCATAGGTATAAAAAGCGTCTTCCGCCCCAATCATTTGCTCGTGCAGCTTTTCACCTGGCCGGATACCTACCACCTCCTGCTTCGCTTCAGGTGCTACAACGCTGGCCAAGTCAGTAACCTTCATAGACGGAATCTTCTTCACATAGATTTCACCGCCTTCCATATCCTCAAAGGCATGCCATACAAGCTCTACGCCTTGCTCCAGGGAAATCATAAAGCGAGTCATACGACTATCTGTAATCGGTAAGACGCCCTGGTCCTTTATCGACATGAAGAAGGGAATAACTGAACCACGCGACCCCATAACGTTGCCATAACGTACGACGGCAAAACGGGTGCCGTGTTCCCCTGAGTAGGCGTTGCCCGCGACAAACAATTTGTCGGAAGCCAGCTTAGTTGCACCATACAAGTTGATAGGGCTGCTGGCTTTATCCGTAGAAAGTGCCACCACTCGCTTTACGCCTTTATCGATGCAAGCATCAATCAGGTTCATGGCACCATTTATATTAGTTTTGACGCACTCAAACGGATTGTATTCAGCCGTAGGGACAATCTTTGTTGCTGCCGCATGCACCACATAATCCACGCGATCAAGGGCACGATACAAGCGCTCACGGTCGCGAACGTCGCCGATAAAGAACCGAACACGAGAGTCATCTTTGAACAGCTTGGCCATCTCCCACTGCTTCATCTCATCGCGAGACAAAATGATGATCTTCTTCGGGTTATATTTGGCCAACGTCATGGGCACGAAGGTATTGCCAAATGAACCCGTTCCACCCGTAACGAGTATGGTCTTGTTGCTAAGCATTAATATTCCCTTGCTTTCTCTTTTTAACTTGAATGAACACGGTTCACTGGAGTGAGTCGTACGTATGCGTATGTTTTCCAGACCAGTATTAAAGTAAACGCTACGCAAAGGCCTAACGGAACCGCTAGGTAAGGCCAATGAAATGAAGCAAGCCATGTTACAACCACGAATACTGGTAAGCTTGCAATATGACTGTAAATAATGGGCGTATCTTTACCTTGTGCGTAGAGCCCATAGTGCGACACCATTCCTACTCCGTACAGAATCATTGCCAATAGCAGCCAGTACATTAATCCTTGGTGCTCAATATACAACGGCCTATCCAGCCACGTAAGAATAGGCCCGATGGTAATTAGCGCCGCAAGCGCAAATCCTAGGGAGAGCGCCAAGGTTTGAGTCAATAACCTGCGCATTCCTTGCCGAAAAGCGGCATCTTCGCCTTTATTGTGCGCACTGATAAGACCAGGATAAATAAAGGCGAAAACTCCCGCGTCCAAAAAGGCCATCAATGCCCCACAGAAGCCCATAAACAATACATAAGCCCCCAGTACTTCGCGGCTGGACAAAGCTTCAAACCAATAACGGTCTAACGTGAACACACCTCGAATCGCCAAGGTTGCAGCTAATAATGGCAAAGCAATCCTTAACCCCTTTATAATCCACTGCCAATCGATACTTCGTTGCCAGCCAGAAATACCCAACTGGCTAAGCCTCCATGCGCCGACGCATACGGCTAACATTCCGCCTAAGGTCCACGCAGCCAATACAAGCTCCAAACTGCGTAAATCAGTATCGACATACATAAGTCCTATCGCCGCTAGCACCCAAACGCCCTGCCTTAGAAACAGCAAGAGGCTTGCTGTCAATTGTTGAGAAATAGCGATAAGCAATCTGCCAAGCTCTTGGGCAACATGCTCGAACACTAAAAGAATAAAAAACCAACCCGCTACCTTCCATGGTAGTAAGTCCTGGATAAATACCAATACCAATAGCGGCAGAAACACCACATACAATACTGCCGACAAGCCGACTTGGCTTTTAAGCAACCCACCCCACTCCTTTCGCTCACGCTTCAAAATTTCTCGCGTGGTAAACGAATAGAAATCAAATCCGAGTAGATATAATGCATAGCTGATAGTCGCAGCTAGCAAGCCATAAAGCCCCAATTCCCCCGGGTCCAATAAGCGGGCCAGAAAGAAAATTAGTAAAAAGCGGCTGGCCAGAGTCAAGCCTCGCAAGCTCATATTAAGTATGCGATTCATCAGTGTAAATTGCCTTCTTGCGCCTCACGCTGCAACTGGGCAATTTCCCGTTTTAGAGCCTCGTACTCTATACGCTTTGCCTTTAGAAACCGTACAGTAAGCTCCGCTCTGACGTTAATCCCCATTGGGGTTAACAAATATGCGTAGGACAATTTATTCTGGCTATTTCGGAAATTTTGTACTTTTATTAATCCCTTTTTTAGCAACGCCTTTAAACAATAGTTGGTTTTACCCAAGCTAATGCCCAACGCATGGGCAAGCTCACGCTGAGACATATGGGGATTTGCCTGAAGCACGCGTAGAACTCTAAGATGACTCTCGTCAGAAGGAGATGTTGTCAAAGCCGCCCCAAAACTGGAAATCCAAACACACTGTTCAAGTGGTGAACGGAATTTACCATAATAACCAGGTGTTTATTTGTAATGAGGTGTTGAACTTATTCGGACTCTGCACGGAAGGAAGCCCACCTAGAACGACAGCACTCGCATTTACAGATAGCGTCGGGCGAGCAACCCTTTACAACAATCAAGCAATAACAACGTAGCGAAAACACGAAGCGATACGTTTATGATGCATCACACGTGCCCGAAGATTTCTCCGAAGCCTTAACGAACAGGACGACGTACTAGCATTCCCCCCCTCTACATCCGGCCAGCAGAAGGATCGCCCGAAACGGGTGCGGCGAAATTTTGGCCAGCTTGTCTCCGCTACTATGGAGAAACCAGCACTTTGGGCTCCAGGAGCTCGTTGGTATAGCGCGCGAAGGCAGTTGCACTGTGTTGGATATTTTTGTACCAGTGACCCGGCAAGCTGGGGGTTCAACACGCAGGTATACAACACAACAAGTTCCGGGTCAGTCGCTTGAATATAATTCGGGAAACTTACCACTGTACAGTCAATCCGAAGCTTGGTGATCTGTCGAGGCTACCAGTACTTTTCCGTAAGACAATACATTCACCCGAAGGCTTTAAGATAGCCCTCCGGCCACAGTTCACGTATCGCCAAGTCTCTTCGGAGGCAAGCATCAACAAGCGTGATGCCGACTACCGTCTACTGTTCAATCGGCGACTGTTGGCATCTTCATGGTGCGGTCACAGAAAAGTTCATCACGGCAACACATGCCTGCTCCACCTGCTCTACCGTAATTCGCTGAATGTCGAGAACAGGGCCGTCTGGTATGACGGCCCTTGTATTGCTACGCTGCCAGAACCATTCCGGGTTGGCCTCGTTGAATAGCCCCACATAAGGCACGCAGGCGTTCTGGGCTATGTGCGAGGGGCCACAGTCGTTGGCCACGATCAGCTTGGCGTGCAGGGCAAGGTCTGCAATTTCAGACAGCGGCCGGCTGACCAACAATTTGAATTCGGAGCGGTTCAATGCCTTTAGTTGAGACAGCTCTTCTTCTTCCGCCGGCCCCAGCACAAAGGTAAAGGTGGTCTGAGGGCCCATGTGTTGAATCAGGCGGTCGGCCAACGCGATGTAGTTGGGTACGCCCCAGCGCTTGAATGCGCCAGCGCCGCCGCCCACCATGAACATCACGTCGGTGTGTTCTGTACGGCCGGTCTTCTGCCCAGCCAGCCACTGAATGCAGCCCCGGGCCGCCTCCATGGGGTCGAACGCATGCAGCGTATTCAAAAGCTGCAGGTTGGCCAGGCCGATGTAGTCGTTGATGTCCTTCTTGTGCGCATGACTCCACACAAAATCGAAGGCGCGCTTATTCTTGAAGCCCAGCCGGCTGCGGATGCGTTTCGCTGCGGCCAGCAGCGCATACTGTTCGCTGCTGTGATGCAGCGCTATGACGATGTCGGTGCCTACGGGTATGGCGCGGTATTTTTCCCACCAGTCGTTGGCTTGCACGAAGCAATGCACCCACGGCAAATGAGTGTAATGCTGTTCCACCGGATCGTGCGCCACCACGGTGATGGGGCTGCGCGGGTACAGCTTGTTGAGCTGGTGCAATAAAGGGTAGGTGACGAGCTGGTCGCCGAAGAACGCCATGCTGCGAATGAAAACGACGATACCGGGCATGTTGTTGTAGACAGGTGTTATACCGGCCTGGAAGCTGTGGCGAACGCGATAATACCACCCGGGCATGCCGCCTGCTGTGTCGACCGGTATCCGTCATGGCCTTTGATGGCCTGCGGCGGGCCCTTCTGGGCTCACAACAGTTACAATTTACTCCGTACGACGCTAACAATATTGGAGATGCCCGTGCATAGCGTTCTGCCCACCGCACAACAGCCTACTCTGGATCAAATCGCCGAATGGCAAGCTTTCATCGAAGCGGGCCGGGCGTCCGTCGTTGATCCCGCCGGCTTGCGCGTGCTCGAGGCGGCCGGGCTTTGTCTGGACTTGACAGGCCAGGTGGCTTCGCCTCAACTGGACGAAGCGGGCCAGGCGCTGTTGGCCGCCCGGGATTTCGACCTGTACCGCGACAAGCTGCTCTCCGGCCAGTCCATCAACAATACCGAGGACCGCGCCGCCTGGCACACCATGCTGCGCGCCCCCGCCCCGGTGGAGGCGGTGGCGGCCGAGCGCCAGCGCATGAACGAGTTCATTCGCAAGGCCGACTCCGAGCGCCGCTGGCGCAACATTGTTCATATCGGCATCGGCGGAAGCGACTGGGGGGTGCGCCTTACGGTGGGGGCTTTTGGCTATGCGGGCATGTGGCGCCGGGTGCGCTTTGCGGCCAGCATCGACGGCCACGCCATCGAGGGCGCTCTGTCCGGCCTCAACCCCCACGACACGTTGATCGTACTGGCCTCCAAATCGTTTACCACCGCGGAAACCCTGCAGAACGGGCAGCGCGCCATCGAGTGGCAGCGCAACGCCGGCGTGGAAGACCCTTACGCTAACCTGATGGTGGTTACCGCCCGGCCGGACCTGGCCAAGGCTTGGGGCGCGCCCGAGTCGCAGATATTCCGCTTGTGGGACTGGGTGGGCGGCCGCTTCTCGCTGTGGTCTTCCGTGGGGCTGACCACCGCCCTGGCGGTGGGCTCGGACGTGGTGGCCGGCATGCATGCCGGCGCCGCCGCCATGGATGCGCATTTTGCCAGCGCGCCCTTTGAAAAGAACGCCCCCATTCAGATGGCCCTGGCCGGCATCGTCAACCGCAACGCCCTGGGCTACGCCTCGCTCAATATCGCGCCCTACGA
>Ga0182748_1003387_pt1 | contig 13502 bp, 7 predicted proteins | sample eDN3rd37CKraftOP_FD_128877 | JGI IMG/M metagenome (GOLD analysis project Ga0182748, IMG submission 128877) | Enriched Organic Plus compost microbial communities from Emeryville, California, USA - eDNA 3rd pass 37_C Kraft OP (version 2) (version 2) ...
AGATCGGCGAGTTCTCGTAGGCATAGCCGATCTGCAGCCCGAGCGTGCGAAACTCGCCGCCGACCTTGCGCTCCAGCATCTCGCCGAGCTCCCGCCGCGCCGCCTCGCCCGCGGCGCCGTCGTCATCGAGTGCCGGCGACCAATGCGCGAAGGCTTCGTTGTTCTGGTAGAAGCTGGTCGCCATGCGGACATTGCGCTCGCCGACCGGCCGGCGTTCGGCATCGTAGCTGTCGACGAGATGCGCGCCGCCCCAGCCTTGCAGCACGGCCGCGAGCTTCCACCCGATATCGACCGCATCGCCGATGCCGGAGTTCATGCCGAGCGCGCCGGTCGGCGACAATTGATGGACCGCATCGCCCGCGAGCAGCACGCGGCCCTTGCCGTAACGTTCGGCCACCAGGCTGCGCCGGCGCCACACGTTGACGTCGATCCATTCGACCGCGACGTCGCGGCCGAGCGCCCGCCGCAGATAGCCTGCGCGATCGACCTCTTCCGGGGCGACGTCGCCGGCCGCGTCCACCATCAGACGCCACACGCCATTGGCCGGGTCGATGATGCGCAAATTCCCCCAGACACCGCCCCGGTCGATCGGAATGAAAAAGGTGCCCGGCTTGCGGCCGCTCTGCGCCAGCAGGTCCGGCGCGCGGAAGAACATGTTGATGGGATAGCCGATCGTGCCCTTGCCGACGAGGTCGATGCCGAGGCCGCGGCGCACGAGGCTCGCCGCGCCGTCGCAGCCGACCAGATAATCGGCGGTGACGCGATGGCGCGTGCCGCCGGCGATATCCGTCACCTCGGCAACGACGCCATTCCCGCTTTGTGAGAAGGACTCGAGCCGGTGCCGGTAATGCAGGCGCACCGTGGGGAACGAGCGTGCCCGTTTCGCCAGGATCGGATCGAACCAGATCTGCGAGCAGGCCTGCAGCCGGTAGGGGCTGGACGGTTCCGCCGTCTGCTGGTTGCGCGCCGGACGGGGCACGCGGCCGAGCTCGTGGCCGAACAGGCTGGTGACGAACACGGCGTCGAGCGGGTGATCGCCGGGAAACGGGCAGTTCAGGACCTCGCCGGCGATGCCCCAGCGACGGCAGAACTCCATGGTGCGGACGTTCACCTCGTTCATTTTCGGCGTCGTTATGGTGCCGTCGCCTTGCTCGACGAGGGTGCAGGCGATGCCGCGCCAGCCCAGTTCGGTGGCGAGTGCGAGGCCGACGGGACCGCCGCCGACGATCAGGACCGGGGTGTGTGTTTGCATGATCGGCTTTGGTCGGAAGGCGCGCGCGCCGGCCTATGGCGACGCGCGCCGGTCAGGACGAAGGATGTCACGAAGTCTACGCCGCCTGGACGTCGGAAAGGAACCGGCGCACTTCCGCTTCCAGGTTCTCCGCTTCGACCGCGACGGCGTCGGCCAGCACTTTCACGCTGGAGGCGGTGGCCCGGGCATCGGTGGAAACGCCCGCCACCCGGCTCATGGCATCGGCGCCGCCGCGTGCCTCGCCGGACGCGCGGCTGACACCCTCGGCAATGACGGCGACGGCCGAGTTCTGCTGATCGACGGTCGCGGCCACCATGGTGGCGATCGACGACATGTCGCGAATGATGGTGTTGACCTGCTCGATCGCCTGGGCGGCGTCGGCGGCGGCGGATTGGATCGCGCCGATCTGGTCGGCGATTTCCTCGGTCGCCTTCGCGGTTTGGCCGGCGAGCGATTTCACCTCGGCGGCGACCACGGCGAAACCCTTGCCGGCTTCGCCGGCGCGCGCGGCCTCGATGGTGGCATTGAGGGCGAGCAGGTTGGTCTGGCCGGCAATCGCCTGGATCAGCCCGACCACCTCGCCGATCCGCGTCGCGGCCTGGCCGAGTTCGGTCATCGTGACGACGGTGCGCTCGGCTTCGGAAACGGCGCGCCCGGCCACGTCGGTCGATTTCGCCGCCTGCGCGGAAATCTCGCCGATCGAGGCCGCCAGTTCTTCCACCGAGCTTGCCGCCGCGGTGACGTTCTCGGACGCCGCCGCCACGCGCGCGCGGGCGGCATCGGTTTCCTCGGACACCGTGTCGGCGGCCATGTTGAGATCGGACGACGTCATTTCGAGCTTCATGGAGGCGGCCCGCAGCTTGCCCAGCGCGCTCTCCACCGAATGCTTGAAATGCGTGATCGTCAGCGCAACCGCTTCGCTGCGCTGCGTCTGGGTGAGGTTTGCGTCGGCCTGGATCTGCGCCAGTCTTTCGCGCTCGATCATGTTGTCGCGGAAAACGATGACGGTGCGCGCCATTTCGCCGATCTCGTCGCGCGCATTCGTGGCGGGAATGCGCGCCGATGTATCGCCGTCGGCGAGCCGCTTCATCACGCCGGCCAGGCCGTTGAGCGGGCGCGTGATGCTGCGGCCGATCAGCCAGCTGAAGCCGAGGCCGAGCGCGACCATGGCGATGCCGACCGCGATGATGCCCTTGCGGGTGTGGGCCTGGGAAACGGCGAGAGCCGATGACGCCTGGCTCGCGGTCTGCCGGGCGCGGGCAATGATTTCATCGGCGCGGGGCAGCATTCCCTGGCTGTCGATGTCGATCAAGGCGCGCAAGGGGTGAACGCGATCATAGCCGTCGATCCATTGCGCGAACGTGTCGGCATAGGTCTTCACCCGCTGTTCGAGCGACGCCTTCATCGCGGGCGTTCCGTCGATCTTCGCGAACAGATCGTTGAACTGGTTGTAGGCCGCCAGAAATTGCTGGCGCGTGATCTCGGTCTGGTTGAGCCGGTAGTCGGCCTCGTGATGCCGCATCATCAGGAGCGCCATCATCAGCTTGGTGGCGTCGGTATCGGCGAGCCAGGTCATGTTCTCGTTGAGAATGCGCTCGACGGCATTGCTGGCGTCGCGCAGATTCCGGCGCAGTCCCGTGTTCTCGTCGAAGCCGAGCGTCTCCTGTTCGCGGACCAGATCGTCGAAATTCTCGCGCAGCTTCATGACGTCGTGGCGCAGCTCGGTAACGGCCGCGCGTTCACTGTCGACCGCGGCGGAGACCGTATCGAGGCTTTTGAGCGCGATCGTGTAGGCGTGCGAGAAATTCACCACCAGATCGGAACTCGGGGTGGTGCCGAAGTCCTTCGCGGCGATGCGCATCGCGGCGATGGCGCTCTTGAAGTCGCGGCTGGCGTCGGCCAGCGCCCCGGAACGCTTGACCGTGCTGAAGGCGGTGCCGACCGCGTCTTCGCCCGCGACATAGGTGAGACCATTGGCGAGGAAACCGGCTACCGGTATCAGCGCCAAGGCGACGATACGGGTCCGTACCGAGAAGGACGTCAGCAATCGGCTGAGCCGGTCGAGTGAAAAAACCGGATTGAAGAAGCGCATGGAGCCGTTTCGGTCTGGCCGGTGAAATAGGGGCATTCCGCGGCGGTATGAGCGTAATGAAAGCCAGAAATGGTTAATTTTGTAGCAATTTACCGTCGCAAACCGACGTGCCGGGCGCGGACCCGCGAAAAACCGCGGTCCTTCTTGCTTTTGTGCACTGCACGCGTAGTCTGCCCCTAGGCCAAACCCGCACAAAAAGCCGTCCGACCGAGGTCCGACTATGCCGATCGCCGTTTCCCGCCCCGCCGCCGAAAACGACCTGGTTGCGCTTGCCCACGCGGCGACCACGGCGCTGGACGCCCTCCTGGCCGATGCGATTGCGAAGGTGGGCGAGCGGGTGACGGTGGAAGGCCGTGTGGTCGGCCGCGTATTGGATCGCGAGCAGCGCGCCGCGCACGGGCTTGCCTGGTTCGCCACCTATGTCGAATCGATACGCCAGCTCGCGGCCTATGGCGAGCGCATGGTCCGCGACGGCGCGCTCGGCGAGCTCGAGGAGCAGCTCGTGCGCATCGGGCTCGGCGAGTATCTCGCCCAGCTCTTCGGCGGCATTCCCATGAGCCAGGGCGAAATCGTGCGGCCGAGCGATCTGGGCTTGTCGGCCGCGCAGGTCGCCGCCCGCATGAACCCAAGCATCGAAAGCCTGATCGCCGACGGCAACACCGCCGAGCGGCGCGCCCGGCTGGTGGCGTTGATGCGCGACAGCCATACCGCCACCGTCGGCGCCTGCGGACTGGACGGAACGCTGGAATCGATCCGCGAGGAAATGCGCAAATTCGCCGACACCGAGGTGATCGACCACGCGCAGCAATGGCACCTGACCAACAGCTACATTCCGCTCGAGGTTATCGGCCAGATGTCCGAGCTCGGCGTGTTCGGCCTGACGATCCCGGAAGAGTTCGGCGGTATGGGTCTCGGCAAGGAATCCATGTGCGTGGTGTCGGAAGAGCTCTCGCGCGGCTATATCGGCGTGGGCTCGCTCGGCACCCGCTCGGAAATCGCCGCCGAATTGATCCTCGGCGGCGGCACCGCCGAACAGAAGCGAAAATGGCTGCCGATGATCGCATCCGGCGAGGTGCTGCCGACCGCGGTGTTCACCGAGCCCAATACCGGCTCCGATCTCGCCTCGCTGAAGACGCGCGCGGTGCGGGAGGGCAACTACTACAAGGTTTACGGCAACAAGACCTGGATCACCCATCCGGTGCGCGCCGACGTGATGACGTTGCTGGTGCGCACCAATCCGAAAGAGACCGGCCATCGCGGCCTCTCCATGCTGCTCGCGGAAAAGCCGCGCGGCACGGATGAAAATCCGTTCCCCATCAAGGGCATGACCGGCACCGAAATCGAGGTGCTCGGCTATCGCGGCATGAAGGAATACGAGATCGCCTTCGACGGCTTCCTGGTGCCGGCCGAGAACCTGCTTGGCGGCGTCGAAGGGCTCGGCTTCAAGCAGCTCATGCAGACCTTCGAATCGGCGCGCATCCAGACCGCGGCGCGCGCCATCGGCGTCGCGCAGGCGGCGATGGAGCAGGCGCTCGGCTATGCGCAGAATCGCATCCAGTTCGCCCGGCCGATCCTCGAATTCCCGCGCGTGGCCGACAAGATCGCGATGATGGCGACCGAAATCATGATCGCGCGCCAGCTCACTTATCACGCCGCGCGCGAGAAGGATTCCGGCCGCCGCTGCGACCTGGAGGCCGGCATGGCGAAGCTGCTCGCCGCCCGCGTGGCATGGGCCAATGCCGACAATGCCGTGCAAATCCACGGCGGCAACGGTTTCGCGCTGGAGTTCCCGGCCTCGCGCCTGCTGTGCGACGCCCGCATCCTCAACATCTTCGAGGGCGCCGCCGAGATCCAGGCCCAGGTGATCGCGCGCAGGCTGCTCGACGGCACGAATTGACGGCGGGCGTGCCGGCGCGCGCTCGCCGCTGCCGCCGCCCTGAACTTCCGGCCCTGTCCGCGCGTTTGATCCAAAGCAAAACGCCGCGGCCGCGGACACCCTAGACTGCTCGTCACAGTTCAAGGAGGAAGGTTCATGTCCGGAATGTCGATCCGCAGTGGTGAATGGGTCGTGGTGTGCGACGGCGCCAAGGCGCTGCTGCTGGAGAATGTCGGAGACGCCAAGTTTCCCAATCTCAAGACCCTGGAGGTCCTCGAGCAGAAGGACCTGCCGACCCACGAACTCGGCACCGACGCTCCCGGCCGCGCCTTCAATTCGGTCGGCAATCTGCGCAGCGCGGTCGGCCAGACCGACTGGCACGACCAGAGCGAGCGGCAGTTCCTCACCCATCTTGCCCAGCATCTCGATCAGGCCATCACGGCCGGCAAGATCAAGTCGCTCATCGTGGTGGCGTCCCCGCGCGCGCTCGGCATGCTGCGTCCGGCCTATTCGCATGCCCTGAAGGACGCGGTGCGGGTGGAACTCGACAAGGACCTCGTCAAGCATCCGGTGCACGAGATCGAAAAGCACCTGACCAGCAGCGGACAAGCCTGAGACCGCAGGCCTCGCCTTTATCGCTGGCCCGCCGCAATGGCGGTGCTATGGTCGCCGGCGATTTGCGGCGAGGCCAATGATGATTCTGCACAACGGTCGGTATGCGCGCGGCGGCGGCACCTTGGCGTTCGCCGCGCTGCTTTCGGCTTTCATGGCCGTGGCCGCGCATGGACAGACGGCAAGTCCCCCGGCCGAGGGCCCGTCCGTTCCGGCGACGGCGGCGGTGACCGCGGACCCCACGGCGGTGCCCGGCTTCTGGGATCCGCGGCGGCGGCCGGTACGCCCGGACCTCACCCGCATCAGCATCATTCGCTTCCTGACCGAGACCGACTATCCGCCGTTCAACTTCGCGGGGCCGGATGGCGCGCCCGCCGGGTTCAACGTCGATCTGGCGCGGCAGATCTGCGAGGAGATCAAGGTCGCCTGCACGATCCAGATGCGCCGTTTCGACACCCTGATCGACGCCTTGAACAAGAACGAGGGCGATGCGGTGATCGCCTCGATCGCCGAAACGCCGGAGATGCGCAAGAAGGTCGACTTCAGCGATCCCTATTACCGCACGCCGGCGCGTTTCGTGTCGCGCAAGGACGTGAATTTCGACGACGTGCGCCCGGAGGACCTGGCGGGCAAGAAGATCGCCGTCGTCGCCGGCACCGCGCATGAGGCCTATCTGAAGACCCTGTTCACCGAGGCCGAGCTGCACCCTTACCCGACCGATGAGGCGGCGCGCGCCGCGCTGAAGAAGGGCGAGGTCGATCTGTTGTTCGGCGACGGCATTTCGCTCGCCTTCTGGCTCAACGGCACCGACTCCGCCGGCTGCTGCGTCTTTCGCGGCGGGCCTTATCTCGAGAGCCGCTATTTCGGCGAAGGCGTCGGCATCGCGGTCAAGCGCGGCAACGATCTGTTGCGGCAGGCGTTCAACTGGGCGCTGTTCCGGCTCTGGGAAAAGGGCCGGTTCACCGACCTGTGGCTACGCTATTTCCCGGTCAGCCCGTTCTGATCGTCGTCATTCCACATTGCCTCTTAGCCACGCGGCCGCGCCTTGCCCGGCCGCCATGCCGGTGGCGTAGCTCGCCTGCAGCAGATAGCCGCCGGTCGGCGCTTCCCAGTCGAGCATCTCGCCGGCGACGAAGACGCCGGGGCATTTTTTCAACATGAAGCGGTCGTCGAGTTCGGCGAAAGTCACCCCGCCCGCGGTCGAAATGGCGGTGGCGATGGGCCGCATGCCGACCAAGCGCACCGGCACGGCCTTGAGCAGCGCAGCCAGCTCTTCGCCATTCAGGGCGGACAAGGAGCTCCCGCGCGCATGCATGGCTTCGTGCAACAGCGCGGTCGCGACCGCCGAAAGCTTGGCGGCCTTGCGCAGCACATTCGCCAGCGACTGCTTGCCGCGCGGCGCCGCCAGTTTCCGGGCGAGCGCGGCGGCGGGCAGATCGGGCCGAAAGTCGATCGCGATCTCGGCCTGTCCGGCCGCTTCGATGGCCGCGCGCAGAGACGGCGACAGCGCATAGATCGCGCCGCCTTCCAAGCCGTCGCGGGTGACGACAGCCTCTCCGCGCACGCTGCGTCCGGCGAAGCTGACGGCAATCCGCTTGAGCGGTTCGCCTTCGAAGCGGCGCATGGCCTCGGACCACGGCGCGACGAAACCGCAATTGGACGGCCGCAGGCGCGCAATGGCGACGCCGCGTGCTTCCAGGATTTCGACCCAGCCGGCGTCGGACCCGAGCCGCGGCCAGCTCGCGCCGCCGAGCGCCAGCACGGTCGCGTCGGCTGCGACCGACACCTCGTCCTGTCCGTGCGCGAAGCGCAAGCGGCCCGCGCGGTCCCAGCCCAGCCATTGATGGCGCGGCGCGAAGCCGACCTTGAGATCGGCGAGCCGGCGCAGCCAGGCGCGTAGCAAGGGGGAGGCCTTGAACGCGGCGGGAAAGACGCGGCCGCTCGAGCCGACAAAGGTCGCCTGGCCCAGCCCCTCGCACCAGGCGCGTAAAGCGCTCGGCGGAAACGCCTCGATCGCCCGCCGCAGCAGGGGCGCGATGTCGCCGTAACGCGTGAGAAATGGCGCCAGGTCTTCGCTATGCGTGAGGTTGAGCCCGCCGCGGCCGGCCATGAGGAATTTGCGGCCGACCGAAGGCATCCGGTCGTAGACCGTGACGGCGACGCCGGCACGGCCGAGAACCTCGGCGGCGATCAGCCCAGCCGGGCCGCCGCCGATGACGGCGGCGGTTTTAACGGCGGATACCGTATGGGTGGGGTTTGCGTTCACGGCCGGTGTTTCGGTTGTTTGCGCCCGCATGTAATGGGTCTTGCCCCGGCCCGTCACCTGCTCCGCTCGCCTCCGCGCGAGCGGGAATCCGGCGCCGGGTCCCCGATTGTGCCGGGACGAGCGGGGATGGCTCCCGTGCATCCTGACCGCTATCCGTCGATTTGACGCAGTGCAACTCCTTGCCTATGTGTGCGCGCCGGAGGCCATGATGTCGAATACCACCGTCGCAAGCGTGCAAGACCTGCGTTCCATCGCCGAAAACTCGAACGCCTGGCCGTTCGAGGAAGCGCGCAAGATCGTCAACCGGCTGAAGAAAAAGCCCAAGGACGAGGTGATCTTCGAGACCGGCTACGGCCCCTCCGGCCTGCCGCATATCGGCACTTTCGGCGAGGTCGCGCGCACCACCATGGTGCGCCATGCCTTCCGCGTGCTCACCGACGACAGGATCAAGACCCGGCTGATCGCCTTCTCCGACGACATGGACGGGCTGCGCAAGGTCCCCGACAACGTGCCGAACAAGGACCTGCTGGAAAAGCATCTCGGCAAGCCGCTCACCAAGGTGCCCGACCCGTTCGGCACCCATGCGAGCTTCGGCGAGCACAACAATGCGCGGCTGCGCGCCTTCCTCGACCATTTCGGCTTCGAGTACGAATTCATGTCCTCGACCGAGTGCTACCGCTCGGGCCGTTTCGATCAGGCGCTGTTGAAGGTTCTCGAGAACTTCGACCGCGTGATGGCGATCATGCTGCCCTCGCTGCGCGAGGAGCGCGCCGCCACCTATTCGCCGTTCCTGCCGATCGATCCGAGGAGCGGCGTGGTGCTGCAGGTGCCGATCCTTTCGCACGATGCCAAGCGCGGCACCATCACCTATGAGGAGCCCGAGACGCACGAGCGCTTCACCGTCCCGGTCACCGGCGGGCGCTGCAAGCTGCAATGGAAGCCGGACTGGGCCATGCGCTGGGTCGCGCTCGGCGTCGATTACGAAATGGCCGGCAAGGACCTGATCGATTCGGTCAAGCTCTCGGGCGAGATCTGCCGTGCGCTCGGAGGCACCCCGCCGGAAGGCTTCAACTACGAGCTCTTCCTCGACGAGAAGGGCCAGAAGATTTCCAAGTCGAAGGGCAACGGGCTGACCATCGACGAGTGGCTGCGCTACGCGTCGCCCGAAAGCCTGTCGCTGTTCATGTATCGCGAGCCGAAGGCGGCCAAGCGTCTCTATTTCGACGTCATCCCGCGCCATGTCGACGAGTACTACCAGTTCCTCGACGGCTATAAGCGGCAGGACGCGCGCCAGCGCCTGTCCAACCCGGTCTGGCACATCCATTCCGGCCATCCGCCCGAGATCGACATGCCGGTCTCGTTCTCGATGCTGCTCACGCTGGTCTCGACCTCGAATGCGGAGAACGCGGAGACGCTGTGGGGCTTCATCGGGCGCTATAAGCCGGGCGTGACGCCGCAGACGCATCCCAAGCTCAACCAGCTCGTCGAATACGCGATCCATTATTTCCGCGACTTCGTGCTGCCGGAAAAGAAGTTCCGCGAGCCGACCGACAGCGAGCGCGCGGCGCTGCTCGACCTGCGCGACGCGCTCTCGCAACTGCCGGCCGAGGCGACGGCGGAGGACGTTCAGAACGTGGTTTACGAAGTCGGCCGCCGCGAGCCCTTCCTCGACCACAAGAAGATGTCGAAGGACGGCAAGCCGGGCGTCTCGCTCGACTGGTTCAACTTGCTGTACCAGGTGCTGCTCGGGCAGGAGAAGGGCCCGCGCTTCGGCTCGTTCGTGGCGCTCTACGGCTTGCAGAACACCGTCGACATGATCGACGGCGCGCTGGCGCGCTCGGCGTGACGGTCCGCGCCGCGAGCGTGTGAATCCGGAGCCGATCGGCCGCGCGTGCCCCGCGCGAGCCGCGGCGGCGAATTCTTGATCCCCTGGTCAACGCGTCGCGCCCGGCCGGGGCCTCGGCAGCCTTTGGGGCAGGACGGCCGAGCGTGGCGCATGATTCTCGGCGCCGATCATTCAGGCTTCGAGGTGCTCCTGCGCCAGGCGTCGATCTCCGAGAGTTCCGCGTCGGGCCGCTCGGTGATGACGTCATGCCGGCCGAGAAAAATCAGTCCGCTTTCGCCGTCGATCGAAATCCAGTCGTCGGGGTTGATGGGGTGTCCGGCAAGGCGCGCGATGCCATGATCGTCGGGCTCGAACGTAAGCGCAGCGCAGCCGACCACGCAGGGCTTGGCCATTTGCCGTGCGACCAAAGCGGCATGCGCGGTGCGGCCGCCGACCGCCGTGACGATGCCGGACGAGACGGCAAAAGCCGCCACATCGGCCGTGCTGATGTCAGGCCGCATCAGGATGACGGGATCGCCACGGCCGGCCAGGCGTTGCGCGTGTTCCAGATTGAATGCCGCGCGACCGACCGCCACGCCGGTCGAGGCGCCGGTGCCATGCGCGACCGGCCGGTCGGGGGTGGCGAGGCGCTGGCGGGTGAGTCCGTCGAGATTGACGCCGTCGAGCCGCCGGAGCGCTTCCGGCCGCGTGATGATGGACTCCTTCGCCAGATCGACCGCGAAGCGAAGCGACGCGAGCGGCGTGCGTTTTGCCGAACGTGTTTGCAGCACCCACAATTCCCCGCGCTCGATGGTGAATTCGACGTCCTGCACGTCGGCAAATTCCCGCTCCAGCCGCCTCAGTATGTCGCGTAAACGTTCCGCGGCGCGCGGTGCGCAGCGCTCGATGGCTTCCTCGGTTTGCGGCGTCCTGTTTCCCGAGACGATATCCTCACCTTGCGACTCGAGCAGAAAGTCGATCATCGGCGTCGCTGCGCCGGTCGACGGATCGCGTGAGAATGCAACGCCGGCACCGGAACTGCGATCTCTGTTGCCGAAAACCATCGCCTGCACGGTGACGGCCGTTCCCTGCAAATCTTCCAGGCGCTGAAGCTTGCGATAGGTGCATGCCCGCTCGCTCATCCACGACTGGTAGACGGCTTCGGCCGCCTTCGCGAGTTGCTCCATCGCGTCGTCGGGCAGCGTCTCGTCCTCGCGTTCGATCAATCCCTCGAATTCGCCGCCGAGGCGCTCGAGCGTCTCGCTGTCGAGGTCATCCACGGCCGCAAGAGCCGCATGCCGCTTTGCGAACAGTGCGGGGTCGATGCCGAGCACGACGCTCCCATAGCTCTCGAGAAAACGACGGCGGCAGTCCCAGGCAAAGCGCGGATTGCCCGTCATGCGCACGAGGCCATGCACCGCGCCCGCGGTGCACCCGACGTTGAGCACCGTGTTCAGCATGCCGGGCATCGAGCGCGCCGCCCCCGAACGGACGGAGACGAGCAATGGAGCGCGGCGATCGCCAAAGCGCCGGCCGGTCGCCTGTTCGAGAAAACCGATTCCCTGCGCAAGGCCGTCCGCGACTTTCCCGCGCGCGTCCTTGCAGCCATGCACCACGGCGGCACACAATTCGATCGGCAACACGAAAGCCGGGGGTATCGGCAGGCCGAGCGCGGCCATTCGCGCCAGGTTGGCGGCCTTGGCGCCCACGGTTTCCGCCGCATATTGCGTGCTCGTGCCGTTCCCAATCCGTGCGATGAACATCGCCGCCGCCTCACGCCGACAAGTCGGCGAGCACATGTCGCCGGAGTTGATGGCCAAAAGCCGCGAGGCGGTCGGTGGCGCGTTCCAGCGCGCGCGCGAGCTCAATGGCCGCAAACGCCACTTTCAGCGGAAAATCGCCGCGCAAGACCGTCGCGGTGATGGCGCGCTCGGCCGCATCGCCGTCGTGCTCGGCTTTGATCAGGCGCTCGATCGCCATGAGCGCGTCGTCGGAATCGGCCTGTTGGCCCTCCGGCACGGACGCGGCGGCGGCGGCGCCCACGGCCGCCGCTTCGACCGAGGCAATCGCTGCCGCGCAAAGCCGAGAAAGCGGCGCGAGCAGATCCGGCGCGAGCGTTTCGGATGGGAGCGAGGCAATGAACGCGGCCTGCTCCAATTCATCGATCGCCTGTTCCACTTCGTTGACGAGGCGCTCCATGATCGGTTCCGCGCCGAAGCGGGCGATCTCGCCCCGCGCCTCAATCGCGATCCGGTCCGCCTTCTCCTCGATCCGCCGCGCGCGCGCGGCCAGGGCGTCACGATCAATCGGCCTGGCTGCGTCCTCGTCGGCAATGAACTGGGCAATATCGGTCGCGATTTCGCGGGCCAGCCCTGCCTGGCGCACGATGACCGTGAACAGCATGCCGTCCAGGCGCTGCAGGCGCCGCACCAGATCGGTTTCGATCTGGTCGCGCGCGAGGCGGACCGAACCGCCCTGCAACAACGCCTGCGCTGAAACGCGGAGAACGGCCTTGAGAAAATCCACCGCCGCCGTCCGTCCGAGCACGCGGTCGAGCCGGTCACCGAAGCCGATGCGTGTCGGTGTCGCATGATGGACGGACGATGCCACCAAGTCGGCTCCGCCGAGTTCGAGAAAGGCGCGGTGTCCGATGCGATGGCGTCCCGCCCAATCGAGAATATCGGCGGCGTCGCCGCTGGAAACCCAATTGCGGAGAACCTTGCGGGCCTTGTTCCAGTCGATCAGGAACACGAGCGAGGCGCCCAGTGCTTCGAGAAACGCGTCCCGCTCTTTCGAGTTCTCGGCGTCGTAGCGGCCGGTCACGAGATAGAAGATTTCATCTTCACCCACGCCGGCCTTTGGCGCGCGATCCAGCCCGCTCCATTGCGCGGAAAAATTACGGAATTGATTGATGAAAAACTTCGTGCGCGCGCGATGGACGTCGGTGTAGGTGACGGTTACCAGGTTTCCTTCGACGGCGATGACGATCACATGCGCAGTGGTCTCGCCGATATCGTTTTCGATCGTCAGCCGCGCGCCTGTCCGCGTCGCCGTGGTCGCGAGGCCGGGATGGTCGAACTTCAGCATACGGGTCGAGTCGACGCCGCGCATGAAGGCCGTGATCGCCGCGCGGTCTTCCGGCAGCAACCCGTAAACATGTGCGCCGGCGACGACTTCCTCGGCGTGCTGGGCGGAAAGCCGATTGAGCGCCTTGTGCAGATTCATGACCAGGCGATGCAGGGATTCGCCCGGCTCGTCGCGCACGGCCGTCAGCTGGGCGACCTGCGAAAGCTCGATCGTGTCAGGCACCGCCGCCCGAGTGCCTTTCAGCTTGGCGAGCGTGTCGAGCGCCGCCATGCCGGTTTCGGCCTCGCCGGCCTTGACGGCATTTGCCATCGTCGCGACGTCGTCCCAGATGGCGGAAAGCAGACCGTCAAGACCGGGTGCGGCGATCATTCCGCCGGCCAGACTTGCACCGTTGACGAGCCGTTCCATCGCGTCCGCGTCAAGGCCGGCGGCCTTGCATTCCTTCGCGAGCGCGAAGGGCGCGATCTGCGGGTTACGCGCGTGGCTGGCCGC
>Ga0182748_1003389_pt1 | contig 13497 bp, 8 predicted proteins | sample eDN3rd37CKraftOP_FD_128877 | JGI IMG/M metagenome (GOLD analysis project Ga0182748, IMG submission 128877) | Enriched Organic Plus compost microbial communities from Emeryville, California, USA - eDNA 3rd pass 37_C Kraft OP (version 2) (version 2) ...
CTCCCGACGGGCACAGACGTGCATGCGTACGTCGTGGGCGAGCAGGCGCTCGCGACGGGCGGGCGTCGCCACCTCGTCAACGTGCGCGGGCTCGACAAGGACGCCGTGAGCTTCTGCGGGTACTGGCGCCTCGAGGCGGAGTCGCGCAGCGCGCGGTCCCGCCTCACCGACGCGCCCGCCACGGCCTGACCCGCCGGACGAGCCCCCGCCCCACCCCACCCCACCCACGGTCGAGATTGCGCGAACTGCGGCCGACATGATCCGGATGCCGTCATCCGCGCAATCTCGGCGGGATTCGGCGCGAGCTCACCGCACCGAGCCGGATGCCGCTGACCACGCGATCCGCGTCATACTTGCGCGCGTGAACTCCACCGATCTCGTCCGCATCTGGCCGGCAGCGGGCGTCCGCGCGCGAGCCGGCGACCTCGAGCTGCGCTGGGCCGACGACGACCTGCTCGTCGCGCTCGCCGACATCGCCGCGGGCGGCATCCACGACGAGGACCAGATGCCGTTCGCGGTCCCGTGGACGCGCGGCACCCCCGAGGAGGTCGCCCGGGCGGTCGTCTCGTACCACTGGAGCATCCGCCCGCGCGTCGGTCCGGACGAGCTTCACCTCGAGCTCGCCGTGCTCGAGAACGGTGAGCCGGTGGGCATCCAGGGTGCGAGCGGCAGCGATTGGCGCGTGCTGCGGAAGGTGCAGACCGGGTCGTGGATCGGTCGCGCGCACCAGGGCCGCGGCGTGGGCACGCGCATGCGGGTGCTCATGCTCGCGCTGCTGTTCGACGGGCTCGGCGCGCGTGAGGCGACGTCGGGCGCGTTCGTCGACAACCCGGCGTCGAGTGCCGTCTCGCGCAAGGTCGGCTACGCCGACAACGGTGTGGTAACCGTCGCCCGCGAGGGCGAGGCGGTCGCCCACCGCAACTACCTCATGACGCGTGAGCGCTGGCTCGAGGTGCGGGAGCGCAACATCGAACTTCTCGGGGCACCGGTCGAGCTCGAAGGCGTCGAGGCGCTGCGCGCGATGCTCGACGGCTGATCACGCGTGCCGCCGCGCGAGCGGCGCGCGTCCGTCAAGAGATAGAGACGGATGCCGCGACTCGCACCCCCTCCCCCGAGGGGCGGCCGCAGCATCCGTCTCCGGTCTCGGCGACGACCTCAGCGCTTGCCGGCGATCGGGCGGCTGACGATGTCGCGCATGATCTCGTTCGTGCCGCCGTAGATGCGGTGCACGCGGGCGTCGAGGAACGCGCGCGCGATCGGGTACTCCATGATGTAGCCGTATCCGCCGTGGAGCTGCACGCACGTGTCGAGCACCTCCCACTCGCGCTCGGTCGCCCAGAACTTGACCTTCGCGGCCTCTTCGGCCGACAGCTTGCCGTCCTTGTATGCGAGGAGCGCGCGGTCTACGTACGCCCAGAGTGCGTCGACGGTGGTCGCGACATCCGCGAGCTTGAAGCGCGTGTTCTGGAAGTCGATGATCCGCTGGCCGAACGCCTCGCGGTCCTTCGTGTAGGCGACCGTCCAGTCGAGCGCAGGCTGTGCGGCCGCGGCGCCCGCGACGCCGATCGACAGACGCTCGAGCGGCAGGTTCATCATGAGCTGCACGAAGCCGAGCCCCTCACGACCGCCGATGAGGTTCTCCTCGGGCACGAACACGTCGGTGAACGAGAGCTCGGCGGTGTCGTGGCCGTGGAAGCCCATCTTGTGGAGCTTCTTGCCGTGGTCGAAGCCCTCCATGCCGTTCTCGATGACGAGGAGGCTGAAGGCGTCGGGGCCGTTGCCCTCGCCCGTCTTGACGAACGTCACCACGATGTCGGCGGTCTTGCCGCTCGAGATGAACGTCTTGGCGCCGTTGACGCGGTAGCCGCCCTCGACGCGCTTGGCCGTCGTCTTGATGCCGCGCAGGTCGCTGCCCGCGCCGGGCTCAGTCATCGCGAGCGCGCCGAGAACCTCACCGGTGGCCATGCCGGGCAGCCACTTCTGCTTCTGCTCGGGCGTGCCCATGTGCACGAGGTACGGAACGGCGAGGTCGTCCTGGATGCCGAACGCGCCGGCGAGCGAGCCGGCGCCGGCCGCGATGACCTCCTCGCTGACGATCGCCCGGAAACGGTAGTCCTGCAGCATTCCCGCGCCGCCGAACTCCTCGGGAACCGAGAGGCCTATGATGCCGGCCTCACCCGCCGCGAGCATGGTCGCGCGGTCGACCTCGCCCTCGGCGTCCCACTTCTCGCGCGCCTCGTTGGTCACGTAGCGCTTGATGAACTCCTTGACGACGTCGCGGAACGCCTCGTGGTCCTCGTCGTAGATGTCGCGCTCCATGCGCGTCTCCTCTCGTCTTCGAGTGGGCGGCCTCGTGGGACGCCCGAGGTCCTACGGCCTCGCGTGTGCGCGCGCCTGGCATCGAGTCTTGCACATCATGGGACCGAGTTCCATCACCATTCGTCCAGTCCCGGCAGGGGGGCTTCGAATCGCGTTCGGCTGTCGTCGCCTTATCTGTTGACTGTATCTCGAATCTCTGTTCGAATAGTCGCATGCGGTGGCAAGGGCAGCAATTGGCGACGGCGGATGCCTCGGCCCTCCCCGGCATGGAACGACTCGGCGGCTTCGTGCAGTCGGTGACGACGCCCGAGTTCGCCGGCATGACGTTCCACGAGGTTCTCTGCAAGTCCGCACTCAACCACGTGCCGAGTTCATCGGCTGTGCCGTTCGACTGGACGATCAACCCCTACCGGGGCTGTTCTCATGCGTGCAGATACTGCTTCGCCCGCGGCACGCACGAGTATCTCGAGCTCGACGCGGGGCATGACTTCGACTCGCAGATCGTCGTCAAGGTGAACGTCGTCGACGTGTTGCGCAAGGAGCTCGCTCGCGGGTCGTGGGAGCACGAGCCCGTCGCACTCGGCACGAACACCGATCCGTACCAGCGGGCCGAAGGGCGTTACCGCCTCATGCCGGGCATCATCTCGGCGCTCGCCGAGTCGGGCACGCCGTTCTCGATCCTCACGAAGGGGACGATGATCCGGCGCGACCTTCCGCTGCTGACGGATGCCGCGTCCTCCGTGCGGGCGACGATCTCGACCTCGATCGCGGTGTTCGACGATGCCCTGCAGAGAGCGATCGAACCCGGCGCGCCCACCGCGACCGCTCGCCTCGAGACGGTGCGTGCAGCGGCCGAGGCGGGGTTCCGCGTGACGGTCTTCCTCATGCCGATCATCCCGCACCTGACCGTCTCGATCGAGGCGATCGACCACGCGCTCACGCGTATCAAGGAGGCGGGCGCCCACCGCGTCGTGTACGGAGCCCTGCACCTGCGCCCTGGAGCCAAGCAGTGGTTCATGCAGTGGCTGGAGCGGGAGCATCCGGAGCTCGTGTCGTCCTATCGCGGGCTGTACCCGGGCGCGACAGCGTACGCCTCGAAGGCGTACCGCTCGTGGCTCGCGAAGCGCGTGCGGCCGCTCATGCGGGTGCACGGCCTCGACGGCGAAGGCGAGGAGGACGCTCCGCGCCGCGGTCCCGTCTCGGGCCTCGCGGCGCGATCCACCGTCGTGACGACGTCACGCGGCATGCGGGCGGAGGCCGCAGCGGCTCGGCTCTTCTGATGGACTGCCTCGGCGTGGGCCGGGGCGGCGGGCGCAGGGGCGGGTGGGGTGCGCCGCGACGGAGGCTACCCGAAGTCCACCGACGAGGGCTTGACGAGGAAATCGACGGTCTCGTCGAGGAACCGGTCGGCGGCGAGGATCCGGTTGTGACCGAGCCCCTCGGTGATGACGACGCGTGCGTGCGGGTTGGCGGCCGCAAGCCGATCGAGGTCGGAGATGGGCACGACGCGATCGGAGCGGTCGTGGAGCACCAGCAGCTCCGTCGTCTCGGGCAGCGGCTGCTCGGCCGCCGAGATGCGCGGGAACGGGTCGTCCTCGCCGGGGAAGAATCGCGTGGCGAACCGCGCCCGCAGGGCGGCGGCGGTCTTGTGCCCGAATCCGACGAGCACACTGAACTGCGACAGCAGCGTGTCGGCGTCGGCCGGCGCGGCGACCGTCACGACGCGTCGCGCGGCGACTCCGCCGGAGACGGCTACGAGCGCGGCGAGCGCGCCGAACGAGTGGCCGACGATGCCGTGGAACAGTCCGTACCGGCGCTGCAGCTGGACGAGCGCGTCGGTCCAGTCGAAGAGGTACGTCGCCCGCCCGGGAGTCTCCCCATGTCCGGGCGCGTCGAACGCGACGACACGGAAGCCCTCGAACACGAGGTCGCGCACGAGGGTGGCGAACTGCGACGCACGTCCGCGCCAGCCGTGCGCGAGCACCACGACGTCAGCCCCCGCGCCCCACTCGTACACGCGCACGTCGACCCCGTTGCGGCCGAGCCCGTCGATGCGGACCGTCGACCGGCGAGCTCGCTCCATCGTGGGCGCGGCATCCTCCGCCATCCGCTGCCCTCGACCGACCGACATGAACACGGGGAGCGCCAGCGCGGCTCCCGCCCGCGGCGACACCGCACCCACCGTGCGGATGCTGCCGCCGATCACCCGTTCCTGAATCGTCGTCACGAGCCCATTCCCATCTATACGTACGATCGTTCGGTCTAATAACGCACGATCGTACGCTAACCTGGACGCGTGGCACAAGTGCGAGCTGAGCGGCCCGACGGGCGCAGGGTGCGCGGGGATGAATCGCGGCGCGCGATCCTCGCGCATGCGATCGACACGGCATCCGTCGAGGGCCTCGACGGACTCACGATCGGCCGACTCGCCGAAGCCGCGCAGTACAGCAAGAGCGGCGTCGCCACGCTGTTCGGCTCGAAGGAGCAGCTGCAGCTCGCGACGGTCGAGGCCGCCCGGCAGGTGTTCATCGACGAGGTCGTCGAACCGGCGCGCGAGAAGTCCGAACGGGGGCTGTCGCGTGTGTGCGCGCTCATCCGCGAGTGGCTCGACTACTCCGACCGGCGCGTGTTCAAAGGCGGGTGCTTCTTCGCCGCGGCGGCGGTGGAGTTCGACTCGAAGCCCGGTCCCGTGCGCGATGCGGTGATCGCCGCGTCGAGCGAGTGGGAGGACTACCTCACGATCTCGATCCAGCGCGCGATCGATGCTCGCGAGCTCCCGCTGCTCGACGACGCGCGCCAGCTCACGTTCGAGCTCGTGTCGTTCCTCGAGGCAGCGAACACGCGGTCCCTCATGTACTCGAGCGTCGAGCCCTACGAACGCGCCGCGCGTGCCGCTCGCACGCGTCTGACCGCGCTCGGAGGCGATCCCGCGCTCGTCGAGACGATCGGGGTGTCGACGAGCATCCGCTGAGCACACTCCCGCAGAGCCGCCGAATGCGGAAACATGTCGGCATGGCGCGGTTCCTGCTCGCGGCGATGCCCTTCACCGGCCACGTGATCCCGATGCTCGCGGTCGCAGAGGCGCTCCTCGGGCGCGGCCACTCGGTGCGGGTCTACACCGGCTCGGCGTTCCGGGATCGGGTCGAGGCATCCGGCGCGGTCTTCGTACCGTGGCGGAACGCGCCCGACTTCGACGAGAACGACCTCACGAAGACGTTCCCGCGACTCATCGGCAAGAAGGGCGTGCGTCAGGTGATGATCAACCTCACTGACGCCTTCATCGGCACGGCACCCGCCCAGGTGACGGATCTCCTCGCGGCGTGGGACGACGAGCCGTGGGACGCGCTGGTCACCGACGACACGTCATGCGGCGGAGCGTTCACCGCCGAGAAGACGGATGCCCCGTGGGCGACCGTCGCGATCCTCCCGCTCAACCTTCCGAGCCGCCACGGGCCGCCGAGCGGACTGGGCATCACGCCCGGGCGAGGACCGCTCGGGCAGGCACGCGACGCCTTGCTGCGCGGCATCCGTCCCCTCTTGGCCACGCCCTTGCGCAAGCCGCTCGCGCGCGCCCGCGCCGAGGCCGGGCTGCCGCCGTCGAAGGCGATCTTCGACGAGGTGATGTTCTCGCCGCAGCTGATCCTCGCGAGCGGTGCTCCCCTGCTCGACTACGAGCGGCCGGATCGTCCGGCGCACCTCGAGTTCATCGGGCGTCTGGCCGCGACGCCGCGAAAGGACGCGCTGCCGGACTGGTGGCCCGACCTGCGCGATCGCACCGTCGTGCACGTCACGCAGGGCACGCAGAACCTCGACCCGAGCGACCTCATCCGCCCGACGATCGAAGCGCTCGCCGACCGGGACGTGCTCGTCGTGGTCGCGACGGGCCGCCGTGGGGTCGACGAACTGCCGTTCGCGGTGCCCTCCAATGTTCGCGTGTCGGGATTCCTGCCGTACGACGCGCTGCTGTCGCACGTGGATGCGATCGTGACGAACGGCGGTTGGGGAGGAACGCTCGCGGCCCTCGCGCACGGCATCCCGCTGGTGATCGGCGGAGGCGACCTCGACAAGCCCGAGATCGCCGCGCGCGTCGCGTGGTCGGGCGCCGGCGTCAACCTCAAGACGGGCACGCCCACGGCGGCCGCGATCGCGGAGGCCGTCGACCGCGTGCTTCGGGAGCGTGAATTCCCGGATGCCGCGGCCCGCGTCGCAGCGCAGCTCGAGGCCGCCGGCGGCGCTCAGCGCGGGGCCGAGCGGCTCGAGGAACTGGCGGGCGCGGCATCCGCCTTCTGATCCGTCCCGCCGCTCGCGCTGTCGTTCTCCGCACTCGCTGTCGAGCTGCACGTCCGCGCGTGTTGATTTCGGCAGCGCGAAGCGCGTCAGGTCACGCGACCGGGTCGACCTGGCGCCCGGAGAGCTCCTCGAGGATGTCGTCACCGGGGCGCACCTCGTCGAACGGCGCGTCGATCTCGGCGCGGTCGAGGAGCTCGGCCATGCGCCGGCGGCGCTGCCTCGGGATGAGCGTCACGACCGTGCCCGCGCGACCCGCGCGGCCGGTGCGGCCCGAGCGGTGCAGGTAGGTCTTGTACTCGTCGGGTGCGTCGGCCTGGACCACGAGGTCGATGTCGTCGACGTGGATGCCGCGCGCCGCGACATCCGTCGCCACGAGCACCTGCACGCGACCCGACGTCAGGCGCTCGAGGTTGCGCGTGCGCTTGGCCTGGTTGAGATCTCCGTGGAGGGCGAGCGCGCGGATGCCCGCGTCGTCGAACTGCTCGGCGAGCATCTCGGTGTAGGCGCGCGTGCGCGCGAAGACGAGCGTCTTGCCCTCGCGAGCGACGAGCGAGGCCAGGATCTCGGCCTTGTCGCGGTGGTCGATCACGAGCACGCGGTGGTCGATCGTGCTCGAGTCCTGGTCTTCGCCCGCGACCTCGAACACGGCCGGCTCGACGAGGAACTCGTCGACGAGCGCGGCGACCTCGCGATCGAGGGTCGCCGAGAACAGGAGCTTCTGCGAGTCGGCGGCCGTCAGGCGCAGGATGCGCTGGACCGGCTCGAGGAACCCGAGCTCGCACATGTGGTCGGCTTCGTCGAGCACGGCGATGCGGATGCCGGAGAGGTCGAGCTTGCCCTGCTCGACCAGGTCCTCGATACGGCCGGGCGTGCCGATCACGATGTCGACGCCCTTCTTGAGCGCGCCCACCTGGCGCCCCTGCGGGACGCCGCCGTAAATCTGCGTCGTGAAGAGGCCGACGCTGCGGGCGATCGGTTGGATCGTGCGGTCGATCTGCAGCGCGAGCTCGCGCGTCGGAGCGAGGATGAGCGCCTTCGGCGCCCGGCCGAACTCGCGCTTCTTGCCGGTCTGCGAGCGCAGGATCGACTCGACGAGCGGCGCGCCGAACGCGATCGTCTTGCCCGAACCGGTGCGGCCGCGCGCGAGCACGTCTCGGCCCTCGATGATCGGCGTGATCGTCGCGGCCTGGATCGGGAAGGGCGTCTCGGCGCCCAGGTCCGACAGCGCGCGGACGATGTTGTCGCCCAGGCCCAGGCTCGCGAACGTCACATCGGCGACCGCCTCGGCCCGGACGGCCTGCGCCTGCAGGCGCTCATGCACGACGTCGGCGCGCTGCGTGTCTGCGGCCGAGCGGCTCCAGTCGGAGCGACCCGGGGTGCGGCCCTTCGACTCGCTGCGCTCGCTCAGGGACCGGGAGGAGGCGCTGCGCTCGCTGCGCGAGCGGGAGGGGCGGTCGGTGCGCGAGCGCTCGGCACGGGTGCGATCCCAACCGGACGCTGAGCGAGCGGCGTAGCCGCGAGACGAAGCGCTGCCCTTCGTCTCGCTGCGCTCGCTCAGGGACCGGGAGGTCGTGCTGCGGTCGCCGTGCGCGTGGGTGCGGATGCCGCGGGCGGCGTCGCGCCCGGCCTTCTCCTGTGCGGTCCAGCGGCGCTTGGGAGCGGCATCCGTCTCGGCTCGGTACCCGCGGTGCGACGGGCTCTTGCTTCCGGGCTTGCCGGCCGACGACTCGCCGGGGCGGCGCTTGCGCTCCTGGTACGGCGTCTTCTCGGCTCCGTAGCGCGGGTCGAAGTTCTTGGCGGCGCGGCCGCCCGCGGGCTTCTTGCTCTTGGGCATGGGTGTGTCCTTCTGGTTCTCTTACACGAGAACAGCGCCCACACGCGAACGCGCGCGAGCATCCCGGACATCCGTCGGCCGGGGCCATTCATGTGATGGTCAGGTGCGCGGCCCTTCGACATGCTCGGGCGGCGCTCACCATCGGCCCCTTGGACTCACAAACTCATCCGCAAGATCGTCGCGGTGTCCAGAGCCGACCGTGCCAGCGTAGCGGTCGCACCTGTGAAGACGCCCGCGTGATACGATCGGCGAACCGGCACTGAAATGACGGATGCACCGCCCGGGGCGTCCGTCAGCGGTCGGTGTGCTCGGGATCGGCGTCCGCGTCGGGGCCGTCACTCGCGACGGCGTCGTCGACGGTGGCATCGGATTCGGCGCCTCGAGACTCCTCCGCCTCGGCATCCGCGTCGGGCTCCGGCTCGACCACAGGCTCGACCACACGCTGCGGCTCGTCCTGGCTCGGCTCCGACGCACCATCCTCCGCGCGCGGGGCCTCCCCCGCTTCTGCCGGCTCCGGGTCCGCCCCGTCCGGTGCTGCGGGCTCGCCCGCCACCTCGTCCAGCTCGACCGGATCCCCGACGAACGGCGCGACGAACTCCGGCCGTGGCGCCTCCTCGGCGGGCTCGGTCCACTCGGCGGGCACCTCCGCGATGAACACGGGCGCCTCGCCCGTCGCAGCCTCCGCGGCAGCAGACTCTGTCTCCGCGGCGGCAGCATCCGGCTCCGCGGTCCCGGCGGCAGCATCCGGCTCCGCGGTCTCCGCCGGCCCGGCGGGATCGGCCTCCGTCACCGCCGGCTCGACGGCAGCGGTCGTCCCCGCCGCGAGCGCCGCCTGCCGCGCGCGCCGCGCGCGCCGCGTCTCGTACACCGGCTCGGTTCCGCCGTCGACCGCTCCGCCGACGACGGCGGCGCCGAGGGATGCTCCGACCAACTCGCGCTCGTCGTCGCCCGGACCGCCGCCGGTCGCGGCATCCGCCTCGCCCTTCGACGATCCGTCGCGCGCCACGCGCCGTGCCGCACGTCGCTCCTTCGCGCCCTCGACGAGGTTGTAGAGCGTCGGGAGCACGAGCAGTGTGAGCACGGTCGACGAGATGAGTCCGCCGATCACGACGATCGCGAGCGGCTGCGAGATGAAGCCGCCGTGACCGGTGATGCCCATCGCCATGGGCGTGAGCGCGAAGATCGTCGCGAGCGCCGTCATGAGGATCGGGCGCAGACGGCGCGAGCCGCCGGCGATCGTCGCATCATGGGCCGAGAGACCCTTCTCGCGGTACTGGTTCACGAGGTCGACGAGCACGATCGCGTTCGTCACCACGATGCCGATGAGCATGAGCACGCCGATGAGCGACGCGACGCCGAGCGGCACGCCCGTGATGATCTGCAGCAGGATCGCGCCGGTCGCCGCGAACGGCACGGAGATGAGCAGCAGCAGCGGCTGGCGCAGCGACTTGAACGTCGCGACCATCACGATGTAGACGATCAGGATCGCAGCGAGCAGCGCGAGGCCGAGCTGCGAGAACGCGTCCTGCTGCTGCGAGAGCACCCCGCCGAGCTCGGCGTCGGCGGATGCGGGAAGCTCCGTGTCGGCGAGCGCCTCGTTGACCGTGGCCGACGCAGCGTTGAGGTCGTCGGTCGCGGGCGTCACGGTGACGGTGGCGGTGCGCTGCCCCCGCTGCGTGGAGATGGAGGTCGGGCCCTCGCTCTCCTCGACGACCGCGACCTCCGAGAGCGGGATCGGACCGATCGCCGACGGGACTGTGAGCGCCCGCAGCTCGTCGATCGTGGCGGGCGTCTGCGATGCGGCGAGATACACCGTGAGGGCGGTGTCGTTGATCTCGATCGTGCCTATGCGCTGCGGCTGCATCGTGTTCGACACGAGCGCCCCGACCGCGACCTCCGAGAGTCCGAGCGATGCGGCCTTGTCGCGGTCGACGGTCACCGCGATGTACGGCAGCGATGCGGCGAGGTTGCTCGACACCTGACTGATGCCCTCACTCCCGTCCACGGCGGCGACGACGGCATCCGTCGCCTCCTGCAGCGTGGCCGAGTCGGGCGCGGTGACGTCGATCTCGATGTCGCTCGAGCCGAAGCCGCCACCGCCGCCGGCGACCGTGATCGTACCGGCGTCCTCGAGGTCCGCGACCGCACGCTGGACCTCGTCGCGCAGGGCGACCTGATCGGCGTCGGGGTCGGTTGTGATCGAGTACGTGATTCCGCCGCCGCCGCCGGTGAAGGCGTCCCGCAGCGGCGAGCCGCTCGACCCGATGGAGACCTGAACGGTCTCGATGCCCTCGATGTCTCGAAGGACGGCTTCGACCTGCTCGGCAGCGGCGCTCTCGGCATCGAGGCTCGCGGCGGGGCCGATGTCCTGCGTCATCGTGAAGGTGTTCTGCCCCGAGTCGCCGAGGAAGTTCGTCTTCATGAACGGCGCGGCCGCGATCGTGCCGGCAAGAACGAGCACCGCGAGCAGCAGCGTCGTCCACGAGTGCTTGAGCGTCCACCGCAGGACCGGCAGATACGCCTTCTGCAGGCGCGACGGCGGCGCATCCGGGTCTTCCGGATCGATCGCCCGCCCCTCGGCGTCGAGGATCTGCTTGCCCGGACGCAGGAACCAGTACGCGAGGACCGGAACGATCGTCAGCGCGACGAGCAGCGACGCCGACATCGCGATCGTCACCGTGAGCGCGAAGGGGCGGAAGAGCTCGCCCGTCACGTCTCCGACGAACGCGATCGGCAGGAACACCGCGACGGTCGTGATGGTCGACGCCGTGATCGCCGCCGCGACCTCGCGCACCGCGCGGATGATCGCCGCGCGTTTGTCGGCGTCGCCGACGTAATGGCGCTTGATGTTCTCGATGACCACGATCGAGTCGTCCACGACGCGTCCGATCGCGATCGTGAGCGCGCCGAGCGTCAGGATGTTGAGCGAGTACCCGAAGGCCTGGATGCCGACGAAGGTCACGAGCACGCTCGTCGGGATCGAGATCGCCGTCACGAGCGTCGAGCGCACCGACAGCAGGAACACGAGGATGACGAGCACCGCGAAGACGAGGCCGAGGAGGCCCTCCTGCGCGAGCGCCTCGATCGACTGCTGGATGTACGGCGCTTGATCGAACACGACTGTGAATTCGGCACCGCCGAGGCTCTCCTCGAGGTCGGGCAGCACCGCGAGCACGCCGCGTGACACGTCGACCGTGTTCGCCGCGGGAAGCTTCGTGACCGCGATCGTGAGCGCCGGCTCTCCGTTCACGCGCGAGATCGACGTGATCGGGTCGGACTCCTGCGCGACGGCCGCGACATCGCCGATCGTCGTCGTGCCGGCGCCGAATTGCGCCGCGTCGCCCGGCACGAGCGGAAGCGCCGCGAGCTCATCGACCGACGTCACTTTGGTGCCGGTCTGAACCGTGAGGGTCTGCTCGTTCTCGGTGATCTCGCCGCCCGGGAACAGCACGCCGTTCTGGTCGAGCGCATCGCGGATCGCCTGCTGGGTGAAACCGGATGCCGCGAGCGCCCCCTGATCGGGGGTGATCGTGATGCGCTGCCCCGACGCACCGACGGTCTGCGCGGTGTTGACGCCCGGCACGTCTTCGAGGTCGGGGATGACGGATGCCTCGAGCTGCGCCTGGATCGACTCCTCGTCTTCGTACCCCGTGATCGCGAGCTGGACCACCGGGAAGTCGTCGATGCTCGCCGTGAGCACGTTCGGCTCGACGCCGTCGGGCAGCTGGCTGTCGATGCGGTTGATCGCCTGAGTGATCTTCTGCTCGGCCGTCGCGAGGTTCGTGCCGTACGAGAACGACGCCTGCACGACCGAGGCGTTGGTCGTGCTCGTCGCGGTCGTGGACTCGAGCCCCGGCACGCCCTGGATGGCGGCCTCGATGGGCGTCGACACGTCGTTGTTCACGACCTCGGGCGACGCGCCCGGATACGTCGAGACGATGATCAGCGCGGGGAACTCGATCGACGGGATGAGCTCCTGCTTGAGGTTCGTGAGGGCCAGGCCGCCGAAGATCGCGGCGACGATCGTGATGAGCGCGATGAGGGCGCGGTTCTTCAGGCTCAGTACGGCGAGGTTCGACACGGATGCCTTCGGTGGACGTGGTGCGGAAGGACGCGCGCGGCGACGGCCGCAGCGGGATACGAGAATGTATCGGGTTCAGTATTCCATGGCGCCGATCGCCGCTCCCTGAGGGTCTGCTGACCCTTCGTCTCGTCGCTGCGCTCCTCGCTCAGGGACCGCTGAGCGAACGGTGCGGTGGATCCTCTCCCCCCGGACGCTGAGCGAGCGCACCGAGACGAAGCGCGCCCGGCGCGTCGGCCTACCCGCCGACCGACCCCGGCCGCAGCAGCACTCGGATCGCCGATTCCGGGGTGCGATCGAGGTCGAGCACGTTCCCTTCGGCGTAGCGCTTGAACACGCGCGGGTCGATGTACGAGCCCCGCGCGACGGACGGCGTGTTCCCGAGCGCCTGGGCGGTGGCCCGCACGGCGAGCAGCTCCGCCTTCTTGCGATCGGACTTCGTGTCGGCGATTCCGATGCGCGCGAGCGCCTCGGCCGCGAGGATCGTCCCCCGCAGCGTGCGGAAGTCCTTCGCCGTGAACTTGCCGCCGGTGAGCGCGCGAACGTAGGCGTTGACTTCGGCCGGTGTGAGCGGCACGCGCTTGCGGCCGCGCTGCCACGCCAGCAGTGCCGCCCTCGGCTTGCCCTCCACGAGCAGCTGGAGCACGAGCGCGAGGTCCTCGTCGTCGATCTCGAGCATCTGCCGCTGACGGCTCTTGCCCGGGAACGACAGCGACACCGTCGGGATGAGGACCGACGCGTGCCGCCGCTGCAGAGTCGTGAGGCCGTGGCTGCCGTGCGCGTTGAGGTAACGCTCCGATCCGATGCGAGGGGCGGCGGTGTCCAGCATCCGGAAAGCCACGGCGAGAACGCGCTCCTGATCGAGGCCGTCGGTGCGCAGCGACGTCGTCACGCGCGCCCGCGCCCGCGGAAGCGCCTCGGCGAGTGCGAGGGCGCGGGCGTACTTTCCGCGATCGCGCCCGGCCGTCCACAG
>Ga0182748_1003390_pt1 | contig 13484 bp, 13 predicted proteins | sample eDN3rd37CKraftOP_FD_128877 | JGI IMG/M metagenome (GOLD analysis project Ga0182748, IMG submission 128877) | Enriched Organic Plus compost microbial communities from Emeryville, California, USA - eDNA 3rd pass 37_C Kraft OP (version 2) (version 2) ...
CTCGCCGGGCCGCAGCCGCGCGCGCATTACTGGATCACCGGCGTGTCGGGCACCACCGATATCGAGGGCACCTATGTGCGCGGCGCCCACGGCCCGCGCTTCCTGCATGTGATCCTGCTGCGGGGGGTGCTGAGCGGTGGTCTTTAGGATTTGCGTGTTCGGACAATCCATCCATTCCTGTCGCGTCATGCCAGCGCAGGCTGGCATCTCAGGAGGCGATGCGGGATATGGCCCGCGACCCCAGCCTGCGTTGGGGTGACGGCAGAGGTGAAGGTCACCTGACCACCACTGACGCCTAGTGAGCCATCCCTGATGGCGTCCCTGTCCTCTGCGCATCCGACTGCACCGGGAAAGGCGGCATCGCCTTCGCATCCCCCTCGACGCGATCCGGCGGCATCAGGTCGGCGCACTGGTAGAACAGGGGATCATAATAGCCGGCGGGCGCGAAATACCGGCTCAGCCATTCGAACAGCCACCCGGAGGACAGCATATCTCTTTCTCCTCTCCCCCGCTTTTCGCGAAGTTTTATGGGATGATCCTATCACCATCCCGCGCAAGATAAAGAAGAGAAATGCAGGCGATGGAGACGATCCGCGCCCGCCGTCCCGCACCCCTGCCCGACCGGAAGCACGCAACGCCCCCGCCCGCCTTCAGCAGGCCGAAAGGCCGCTTTCCAGCCCAGCGATCAGATCCCGCTCCGCCTCCAGCCCGACCGACAGGCGCAGCAGCCCGTCGCCGATCCCGGCGACCGCCCGCGCCTCTTCCCCCATGTCCGCATGGGTCATGGTCGCGGGATGCGCGACGAGGCTTTCCACCCCGCCCAGCGACTCGGCCAGCGTGAACACCCGCACCGCGGCGATGAAGCGCTTCGCGGCCTCGGCCCCTCCGACAAGGTCGAAGCTCAGCATCGCGCCGAAGCCGCGCTGCTGGCGGGCGGCGACCGCATGCCCCGCATGGGAAGGCAGGCCCGGATAATGGACGGCAGCGACCGCCGGATGCGCCTCCAGATGCCGCGCGATCGCCATCGCATTGGCCTGCTGCATCTCCATCCGCGCGAACAGCGTGCGCAGCCCGCGCAGGGTGAGCCACGCATCGAACGGCGCGCCGCCGCAGCCGACGATATTGGCCCACTGCCGCAACTGCGCGGCCTGATCCGCATCGGCGGAGATCACCGCGCCGCCGATCACGTCGGAATGGCCGTTGATATATTTGGTGGTCGAATGGATCACATGATCGGCCCCCAGCGCCAGCGGCTGCTGCAAGGCGGGCGACAGGAAGGTATTGTCCACCGCGACGGCGGCCCCGGCCGCCTTCGCCCGCGCGGCCAGCGCGGCGATATCGACGACCCGCATCAGCGGGTTGCTGGGCGTTTCGATCAGCACCAGCGCCGCTCCCTCGGCCAGCGCGGCGGCATAGGCGGCCTCATCCCCCTGATCGACGAGGCGCAGGCGGATATGCCCGCGCTCCGCCCGCGCCTTCAGCAGGCGCATCGTGCCGCCATAGCAGTCATGCGGTGCGACCACGAGGTCGGTGGGGCGCAGCCGTCCGACCAGCAGGTCGATCGCCGCCATGCCGCTGGAGGTGACGACCGCCCCCGCCCCGCCTTCCAGCTGCGCCAGCGCCTCGGCCAGCAGGTCGCGGGTCGGGTTGGCGAGGCGGCCATAATCATAGGCGCGCGGCTGCTCATATCCCGCGAATTCATAGGTGCTCGACATGTAGAGCGGGGGCGCCACCGCGCCGAAGGCAGGATCGCTCGCGACCCCATGGGCGGCTGCGATGCTTTGGGGTTCCAGACCTGTCCTGTCCTGCTCGCTCACGCGGTCACACTCCTTTTGCTGTTCGCCTTTGTCGTTCGTCTGTCCGTCGCCGCCTCCCCCCAAATCCGGCGCAGGCACCATAGCCCTGTTGCGCGCCTTGGGTAAGGGCCGTTTCCCGCCCTGCCCCAAATGCGCATCCCGGCCATGGGAAGCGCGCAGGGGCGCCCCCATGGCCGGGCGATTCATTCAGCGCGGCGCGGCGTCAGGCCGCCAGCAGCTCATCGGCCGGTCCGAAGAATTCATAATGGATCCGGTCGGACGGCACGCCCGCCAGCGACAGGCTGGAAACCGCGGCGCGCAGGAACGGGCGCGGGCCGCAGATATAATAATCCGCCTGCGCCACCGGCGTATTGTCGATCAGCCAGCCGTCGGTGATGATGCCGGCATGGTCGTAATCCTGCCCGGCCACCTCGTCGGCGAGCGGCGTCTGGTGGAAATCGACGACGGTGATCGCCTTGCCGCGCGCCGCCTGCGCCCGCACATGGTCGCGCATCGCGTGGGTATGGCGGTCGTGGGTGCCGTGGACATACCAGGTGGGCAGGTCCGGATGCCGCGCGGCGATCGTTTCCAGCATCGCGACCATCGGGGTCAGCCCGACACCGCCGGACAGCAGCACGACCGGGCGCTCCGGGTGCTCGTGCAGGAAGAATTCGCCGGCGGGCGGGGCGACCTTCAGCACCGTGCCGACCCCGGCCTGCTCGTGCAGCCAGCCCGAAACCAGCCCCTGCGGCTCGCGCTTGACGGAGATGCGGTAGGTCTGGCCGTTGGCGGCGGCGGAGATCGAATAGTTGCGCTTGATCGGCGGGTGGCCGGCTATTTCGAGCCAGAAGGTCAGATACTGGCCCGGCTTGTGGTCCATCACCCCCTGGCCGTCGACCGGGCGCAGCACGAAGGACTTGATCACGCTGCTTTCCTCGACCACTTCCTCGATGCGGAAATCGCGCCAGCCGTTCCAGCCGCCGGTCGCGTCCTTCTGCTCGTCATAGATGCGCTCTTCGCGGGCGATCAGGATGTTGGCGAGGAACCAGTAGGCCTCCCCCCAGGCACCCAGTATCTCGTCCGTCGCCGCGTCGCCCAGCACGGCCTTGATCGCGCCGAGCAGCGCGTCGGCGACATAGGGATAATGTTCGGGCAGGATCTGCAAACCGACATGCTTCTGCGCGATCCGCTCCACCGCCGGGGCCAGCGCGCCCAGATTGTCGATATTGCTGGCATAGGCGAGAATCGCCGCCGTCAACGCGCGCGGCTGCGACCCCGCGTCGCCATGGTGCGACTGGTTGAACAGGTCGCGGATCTCCGGGTTCTGGAACATGTGCGAATACATTTCCCGCACGATGTCCAGCCCGTGCGCTTCCAGCGCGGGCACCGTGGCTTTGACGAGCGTAATGGTCTGCTCGCTGAGTGTCTGTGACATCAACTTCTCCTGTAGGTGAACGAAATAGAAGGGAATAAGGTGGTTGGAAGCCGTCCGGCGCTCAGCCGTCCGGGGGCTGGTTGTAGAAATCGACCTGCATCGTCATGGCGCCGACCAGGGTGACGAAATGGGGTTGCCGGGGCTGGATCACCATCGGGCATCCGGGGTCGAGGAGCGTTTCGGAAAACGGCTCCAGACAGGTATAGCGCAACCGCCCCTCCACCACCCGGATCACGCCCCAGACGCCGTCCTTGGTCGAATGGCGGTTGCGGAGCGCTTGCGGAAGGCTGTCCTGATCGAATATCGGGGTGGAGCGATAGGGAACCGGCCGGGTCATTGCCGCGCACTCTCCTTCGCGGAAACGACATGGGCCTTCGCGGATACGGCATGGGCCTTCGCGGATACGGCATGGGGGACGGGGCAGCGCCCCGGCGCGGGGCCGAGGCGGAAGAACATCGCCAGTTGCAGGCTCTCGGCGATCCGCGCCGCCTTGGCCTGCAACGCCGCGGCGACATCAGGCGCCATCATCTCGTCGGTGGTGGCCTGCCACAGCGCCAGCCAGCGGTCGAACAGCTGCGGCGTGATGCGGTCGCGATGCTTGAGATGGGCGGGCACCGGCTGCCCCTTGTAGCGGCCGCTGGTCAGCATGACGGAGGACCAGAAGGCGGTCAGCTTGTCCAGATGCTCCGGCCAGTCGGCTATGGCGTCGTTGAAGATCGGCCCCAGTTCGGCGTCGGCGCGCACGCGGGCGTAGAAGGCATCGACCAGCCTTCCCAACCCCTCTTCCGTCATCCCCAAGCCGGCCATCGCCGCGACTCCAAATCATGCATTACGGATACATCTATACGCATGGACAAAAACATGCAATCATTATACATGATTTAAACGGGCATAGGTGAGACAGGAAACGGAATGCGCCTCACGCGCTATACTGATTATGCGATGCGTGTGCTGCTCTATCTGGGCGCGCGGCCGGGGCGGCTGTGCTCCATCGCCGAAATCGCCCGGTCCTACGACATATCGCAGAACCATCTGATGAAGGTCGTCAACGATCTGGTGAACGCGGGCTATCTGCACAGCGTGCGCGGCCGCAATGGCGGCATCGCCCTTTCCCGCCCGCCGCAGGACATCAATGTGGGGCAGGTCGTCCGCCATACCGAGGACGGATTCGACCTCGTCGATTGCGGGTCCTGCGTCATCGCCCCGGCCTGCGGCCTCACCGCCGCGCTGCACAAGGCGCTGGCGGCCTTTCTGGCGGTGCTGGACGACTACAGCCTCGCCGACCTGCTCGACAAGCGCGACATGATGGAAAGCCTGCTGGCCAGTTGGTCCGCCCCGCCGGGGCAGGCGGCCTAGGGTCGATCGATATTCAGCCCATGCAGGCCTGCAAATCGCGCTTTTCTGCGCTTCGGTGCTCACGGACCTTAAGTCCGCTGCGCTCCGATGCTCGAAAATCACGATTTTGACCTGCGGTCGCCTTCGGCTTCGGCTCCACCTGAACTAAATATCGATCGACCCTGGCTTCTGCCAGCCCGCATGTTCCTGGGCATCCAACCGGTTAAGGCCCACATTTGCACCGGATATAATCGCCCCGATTTTGCGGCTGGACGCGGCAGCGGCTCTATGACAGTTTGCCGCCCATGGCGCGTACCCCTTTTCTGCTGCTGGGCCTGATGACGATGACGGCATGCAGCGTCGGTCCCGATTATCGTCCCAAAAGCGCGGCGGAGCTGGGGGTGCCGGATACATGGTCCGTCACGGCGGAGACGGAGGCGGAGGACCTCAACCGCTGGTGGACCCGCTTCGACGATCCGCTGCTCAGCCAGCTGGTCGAGCAGGCCGCCGGCGCCAATCTGGATATCGCGCAGGCCATAGCCCGGCTGCGGCAGGCGCGCGAGGCGCTCGTCGCCAGCCGGGCGGACCTGTTCCCCTCGCTCAGCGGCTCTGCGGGCTATAACCGGACGGAGCCCGTGCGGGGCGGTGGCGCCACCGTCACCCTGCCGGACGGCACCGTAACCACCACCGGCGGCCAGGGGCGGGACAGCTTCTCGGCGGGCCTCGACGCCAGCTATCAGCTCGACCTGTTCGGCGAGGTGCGCCGCTCGGTGGAGGCCAGCCGCGCGCAATATGAGGCGAGCGGCTTCGATTACGCCACCGTCCTGCTGTCGGTGCAGGGCGAGGTCGCGCGTAACTATGTGCTCGCCCGCGCCTATCAGGCCCAGCTCGACAATGCGCGGGCCAGCCTCGCCATTCAGGACGACAATCTGGAGATAGCGGGCTTTCGCGTGCAGGCGGGCCTCGTCTCCTCGGTCGATCAGGAACAGGCGCGCGCCAGCCGGGCGCAGAGCGCGGCGAACATTCCCCAGATCGAGCAGCAATATAACGCCGCCGTATCGCGCATCGCGGTGCTGACCGGGCAGGCGCCGGGCGCGCTGAAGCCGGCGCTGGCAGAGGCGCGTCCGATCCCCACCGGCCCGCAGGCCGTCGGCATCGGCATCCCCGCCGACCTGCTGCGCCGCCGCCCGGATATCCGCGCGGCCGAGCGCGCGCTGGCGGCGGCGACCGCGCAGATCGGCGTATCGAAGGCGCAGCTTTTCCCCCGCCTGACGATCAGCGGCAGCCTCGACGCCAATTCCTCCGATTTCAATTCGCTGTTCGACACCATCACCGGCGGCCTGTTCGCGGGCATCAGCCAGACGATCTTCAACGCCGGGCGCCTGAGCGCGCAGGTGCGGTCGAGCCGGGCGGCCGCCGACGGCGCGTTCGCCGCCTACCGGTCCGCTATCCTGACCGCTCTGGAGGACACCGAGAACGCCAGCGTCGCGTTGCGCGCCGCGACGCAGCGGGAGGCGCTGTTCGCCATCGCCTATGACGCCGCGCTCAATTCCGCGTTGCTCGCCCGCAGCCAGTATCGCTCCGGCCTTACCGATTTCACTACGCTCAACACGCAGGAAGCGGCGCTCGTCTCCGCGCGCAACGGCCTTGTCCAGGCGCGCGCGGACAAGGCGGCGGCGCTGATCGCCCTTTATGCCGCATTGGGCGGCGGCTGGGATGCCTCCGTCACCCCCACCGCGCCGCCCAGAGACGATTGACACAGGAACAGGCCGACCATGGCAGATCAGGACATCGACGAATTTCTGGGCATGAAGCCTCAGCCCGCATGGCGCCGCTACCTCAAATGGGGAATAGCGGCGCTCGTCCTCATCCTGCTGCTGGTCCTGCTGATGCGCTATTTCGGCGGGTCGGGAACGCCCAATTACGCGACCGCGAAGGTGGAGCGCGGGCAGCTCGTCACCACGGTTTCGGCCACCGGCAAGCTGGCGCCGACCAGCCAGGTCACGGTCGGCTCGCAGCTTTCCGGCCTCGTGACGCGAGTGCTGGTCGATGTGAATGATCGCGTCGTCGCGGGGCAGGCCCTTGCCGAAATCGACCCGGAACAGATCGAGGACCAGATCCGCCAGAGCCGCGCGCAGCTCGCCGCCAATCAGGCGCAGGTGGAGCAGGCCCGCGCCACGCTGGCCGAGGCGCAGGCCCAGCTCGCCCGGCTGGAGGAGGTGCGCAAGCTGTCGGGCGGACGCGTGCCGTCCGACACCGAATTGCAGGCCGGGCGCGCCGATGTGCAGCGCGCCAATGCCGCGCTGAAGGTGGCGCAGGCCAATGTGCTCGCCAGTCAGGCGTCCCTCTCGCAGAACCAGACGCAGCGGTCGCGCGCGATCATCCGTTCGCCCGTGTCCGGCGTCGTTCTGGCGCGGCAGGTCGACCCCGGCCAGACCGTCGCGGCCTCGTTCAACACCCCCACCCTCTTCGTCATCGCCGAGGATCTCAGCAAGATGAAGCTGGAGGTCGCGATCGACGAGGCCGATGTCGGCGCGGTGAAGGAAGGACAGAATGCGACCTTCACCGTCGACGCCTTTCCCGGCCGCACCTTCCCGGCGACCATCACCCGCGTCGAGATAGGGTCGAACCTGTCGGCGCAGGCGGCGTCCTCCTCTTCCTCCTCGACCAGCGGCACCTCGTCCAGCACCGGGCAGGTCGTGTCCTACGCCGCCGACCTTTCGGTCGCCAATCCTGAGCTGCAATTGCGGCCGGGGATGACCGCCACGGCGGACATCGTGACGTCCGACAAGAAGGCGACGCTCCTCATCCCCAACGCCGCCCTGCGCTTCACCCCGCAGGAAGGGGACGCCGCCGCGCCGCAGAGTTCGGGCGGCATCACCGACGCGATCAGCTTCCGCCCGCCGCGCCGGGGCAACCGGGGCACGCGCAGCGCGACGATCGGCCGGGGCGCGACCCAGACGGTGTGGATCAAGGGGGCGGACGGCAAGCCGCAGGCGCTGGAAATCGTCACCGGCGATACCAACGGATCGCAGACCGAGGTGCTGTCGGACAATCTCAAGCCCGGCATGGAGGTCATCACCGGCCAGCTCGAAGGGTCGGAAACGCCCGCGAGCCAGGGGAACCGGCGCGGTGGCTGATCCGGCGCTCATCAGCCTGCGCGGGATCACCAAGGTCTATGGCGAGGGCCCGACCGCCTTTCAGGCGCTCAAGGGCATCGACCTCGATATCGAGAAGGGCGATTTCGTAGCGGTGATGGGACCATCCGGGTCGGGCAAGTCGACGATGATGAACATCCTCGGCTGTCTCGACGTGCCGTCGGCGGGCGCGTTCCTGTTTCGCGGCGTCCATGTCGAAAATCTGGACCGCGACCAGCGCGCGCTGCTGCGGCGGAAATATTTCGGCTTCGTCTTTCAGGGGTTCAACCTGCTCGCCCGCACCTCGGCGCTGGAAAATGTGGAGCTGCCGCTGCTCTATCGCGGCGATGCGAAGGCGGCGCGGCGGGACGCGGCGATGGCCGCGCTGGGCAAGGTCGGGCTGGCGGACTGGCACCACCACACGCCCGGCGAGCTTTCCGGCGGCCAGCAGCAGCGCGTCGCCATCGCCCGCGCGATCGTCACCAATCCGGAGGTGCTGCTGGCCGACGAGCCCACGGGCAATCTCGACACCGAGCGGTCGATCGAGATCATGGAGCTGCTCGCCGACCTCAACCGCACGTCCGGCGTGACCATCTTGATGGTGACGCACGAGCCGGAAATGGCCCGGTTCGCGCGCACCATCGTCCATTTCCACGACGGCCTGATCGATCGGGTGGAAACGGGCGGCGCGGCGGTGGCGGCAGGCTGATGTTCGGCACCATCCTCCTCCTCGCGCTGCGGTCGATCCGGCGGCATGTGCTGCGCTCCTTCCTCACCATATTGGGCATCGTCATCGGCGTCGGCGCGGTCGTCACCATGGTGACGCTGGGCAAGGCGACCACGGCGGCGGTGCAGCAGCAGATCGCCGCGCTGGGCACCAACATCCTCCAGATCCGCCCCGGTCAGGGCTTCGGCCGCGGCGGCGGCGGGCCGCGCCCCAAGGATTTCGACCCGGCCGACATCACCGCGATAGAACAGCAGATCGCGGGCGTGCTGGCCGTCGCCCCGCAGGCCCAGTCCACCGCGACGGCGATCTATGAGGGCGCGAACTGGTCCACCACGATCAACGGCACGACCTCCGCCTATTTTCAGGTGCAGCCCTGGCCGCTCGCCTCCGGGCGGCTGTTCACCCCGGCGGAGGAAGAGGCGGGCAAGTCCGTCTGCATCATCGGATCGACGGTGGAACGCAACCTTTTCCGCAATGCCCCCGCGCTGGGCAGGCGCTTCCGCATCGGCGAGGTCAGCTGCGACGTGATCGGCACCCTCACCTCGCGCGGGCAGGCCGGTTTCGGCGGCGATCAGGACGATGTCGTCATCATGCCGATCAAGGCGGTGCAGCGGCGCTTCACCGGATCGACCGACATCCGCATGATCCTGGTCGGCGTGGACGAAGCCTATTCGACCGAGCAGGTGCAAAGCGCGCTCACCAATTTGCTGCGCGAAAGGCGGCGGATCGGCGGCAGCAAGGAAGATGATTTCAACATCTTCGACACCAAGCAGATTTCCGAGACGCTGACCGGCACCACCACGTTGCTGACGCGGATCGTCGCGGCGGTGGCGGCGATCAGCCTCGTCGTGGGCGGCATCGGCATCATGAACATCATGCTGGTGTCGGTGACGGAGCGCACGCGGGAAATCGGCATCCGCCTCGCCATCGGCGCGGTCGCGCGCGAGGTGCTGATGCAGTTTCTGGTCGAATCGGTGGTGCTGTCCTGCCTCGGCGGCATCATCGGCCTGCTGCTGGCGCAGGTCGCGATCGCCATCGCCACGCCGCTGATGCAGGTGCCGTGGACCTTCGACCTCCAGATCAACCTCGTCGCCTTCCTGATATCCGGCCTGATCGGCATCGTGTTCGGCTATTTCCCGGCGCGCCGGGCGGCCAGCCTCAACCCGATCGACGCGCTGCGCCACGAATAGCGGGCGCCACGAATAGCGGGCGCCACGAACAGCAGCCGGCGACGCGGCTCAGGCGCAGGTGGCCGGCGTCACGCCGTTTGCCGAATGGATGCCGCTCAGGTCGCGCTCGTCGCGCACGCGGAACGCCGCGAACTCTGTCACATCCTGCAAGGACAGCGGCAACAGGCCGATGATCGGGCGGTAGCGATAGGATATCTCGACGAACATCACCGCGCTGCCCGCGTCCGCCGTGACCCGCCAGCTGGGTGGCCCCATGCCGGTGATGGTCGTGCCGTTATTGCCGTCGCCTTCCCGGCCGAACACCGGATCATGCGCCTTTGTGCCGAAGCAGCGTTGCCAGTGGATCCACTGGTGCCCGTCGCTCTTGCGTTCCAGGCTCGACAGGATGATGCGGCTGCTCTGCGGCAGGTCGATCTGGTTCCCCGCCTGCAACACCGCGCCTTCGAACAGGTCCTGAATCTCCGCCTCGGTGATCGGCTTGTTGCTGAGCACGGACTGGTCGCCCATGCGCGAGGCGTTGTCCGCCAGCAGCGCGGCGATCTCGCTGATCTTCTTCCGGGTGAGGACATAATTGGTATATTCGATGCCCAGCGTCATCAGCAGAAGCAGCAAAGGCAGCGAAAGCGCGAACTCCACCGCCGCCACCCCCGCCCGGTCGCGGCACAGCGCGCGGAGGGAGCGCCGCCTGATCATGGACAGGTCCTCAGGACGGAGGCCGGCTGGTCGGCGAAGGGCTGGTTGCGCAGCGTCGTTCTGGACTGCACCTCCATCGTTGCGGGCCAACCCAGCAGCGGCGCCATCGGGAACAGGCGCGGCACGCTGACATGCGCGGTATAGACCACCACGTCGCGCGCATTGCCCTGGCTGTTGCGCGCACCGTCCTCATCCTGCACGTGGTTGCCGTTCCAGTCGTCATAGGTTTCGCCATTGTCGCACACGCCATTGTCATTGGCGTCGATATAGGGCTCCTCCGCGGCCTGCACCTGATCGTAGGAACGGAACGCCCGCCGGGTGAAGTGCACCGTGCCGCCGGTCCCCACATTCAGCACCTGGCTGCGGACCCGCTGGTCGATCACCGCCTGCTTCGTCGCTATCGCGGCGCTTTCCAGCGTGGAGGACCGCCCGGCGCGCTGCATCTCGCCGTCCAGAACCGACTGGATATATAGGCGGTGGCCGATGTCGAACACACCCATCAACAGCAGCAGCAGCACCGGCGCGACCGCCGCAAACTCGATGAGCGCCGCCCCGCGTTCGTCGGCGCGCAGGCGCCCGTGGAAAGCCCGCGCCACCATCAGTCGGTGATCCGCAGCTGCGCGATCTTGCTGGCGATCTGCGCGAAGGTGGCGTTGAGCTCCGCCGCGTTGGTCGCTTCATAGGCGCGGCCGGGCGTGGCGCAATCGCTCAGCATTTCGGTCAGTTCGGTGCCGAAGGCGATGACCCACAGGGTGATGCCCTTGCTCTTCGCCGCCGTGCAGATCGCCTCGGTCCGGGCCGCCACCGTCGCATCCTGCTGGTCCTTGGTCTGCAAGCCCGCCGAACGCCGCCGGTCCAGCGCGGGCCAGCCATAGGCGTCATAATGGTTGACCTCGGTGTCGGTCTGCCCGTCGGTCATGAAGATCATATGGCGCGAGATGCTCCCGCCATTGCTGGCGACCGCGTTCTCGCTCGCGAAGATGCCGGTCGGCGAAAGCAGCCGCGCGCCCCAGATCAGGCCGATGTCGTGATAGGTCTGGCCCGACGGAGTCAGCTTGCCCAGATAGGTGTTCAGCGCGCTCCGCGTCGTGATGGTGCCCAGCTTGGAGGCGGTCCAGGGGCAGACGCCGTAGGTGCCGGACATATAATCGCCGACATTCTGATAGTTGGATGTCGTGCGGACCTCCGGCAGCGAGTAGGCGGTCATCGAGGTACGCGCGTACACCAGCTTCGGCATGGCCGGGCGCCACTGGGTGCGGGGATCGCTCGGGTTCGGCACCAGATCGATATCCATGTCGAGCGCGCCGGTATAATCCGTGCCCGTCACCGTGTCCCGCTCCTCGATGCAGCCCGTCCAGGCCACCGTCCGCGAGGCGTGATTGTTGTTGAGGGTGGCCGTGATGCTGCCGCCTTTCATGAGGCCGTTGGCAAGATCGCCCTTCAGCGGCCGGACATCGAACGTAACCGGCTTGTACTTCCACCAATAGTTGGTGGTGTCGCCGGTGGTGGTCGTCACCGGTTCCGGAATGGTAACGACCGTCCACGTATCGATGTACATATTGTATCGGGTTTCGGTCAGCACGCATTTGCCGCCGGATATGGAAACGGAATAGGTGCTGCCGTTGCGCGTGCGCTTCTTGTCCTGCTCCGTCTGCTCGCCGGTCACGCCCTGCGAATTGGTGTAGGGCGTTTTACGGACCGAGCCGACATTGACGGTGGTGTTGATCGTCATCGCATTGGCCGGCGCAACGCAATCCTCCAGCGGCAAATTGCTCTTGATCGTCTCGATCGTGCCGGATTGCCAGACCACGGCCGTGTTGTATGTCTGCGTCGGGCTGGTGGTGCTCTTGCCCGGCGTGATGGTGGTGCCGTCGGGTTCGCGAGACTGGTAGGTCCAATAATCGACCATCCAGTCCCGCTTCAGCAGCAGGCCGACATTCACGCTTTCCGAATAGGGCACGAAGCCATAGCGCACGACGGCACCGGACGTTCGCGCATTTTCCAGCGTATCGAAGAAGGAGAGCACCGCCGCGCGCATGGCGACGATGCGGCTGTCCGCGTCGCCGGGATTGGGGTCGGCCATGGAGCCGGTGGTGTCCAGCACGAACATCACGTCCGTATTGGGCAGTTGCAGCTCCGCCTTGCAGGTGACGTTCAGCGGCATCTGGGTAAAGCCGAAGACGCGCATCAGCGTCATCGGGATCGATCCGCTGGCGGTGGCGACGACGCTGCCGTCGCTCTGCCCGTTCAGTGCGACATCGATATTCTGCGTGCCATATTTGCCGGAAGGGAAATTGGTATGGAAGAATTCCAGCCCCTTTTGCTGGTTCTCCGTCTTCCACTGGATGCCGCTCATGGAACCGCGCGCGGCGAGCACGGCGGCGTCGCAGGCCTGCTGCATGCGGGACTTGGCGATATAGACGCGCCCGATATCCAGCCCGCCGCCCAGAATACCGATGATCGGCAGCATGGCGGCGGCGGCCATCACCATGGTATTGCCCGCCTGATCCCGCGCCAGCCGCCTGAGGCTGATATTTCCTCTCTCTTTCGAGAACATACGAACCACCCCCCGTCTTCGGGTTTTCACCCAAATTCAAGGATCTGTTAGAATAGTCTGGTTAATTTGAAGTAAACCTCAATGATGCGCATCCGCGCGGCAAAAAACCGGCCGCCGTAATTCATTCGGCTCAGGGCAATCCCGGCACCGGAAAAGGCGCATCGGCGCGGCGGGATCTATCCCTTTCGCGGCCCATCTCTCGCCACCGGGATGATGTGGATGAAGTCCCTTCCGCTCAGGCGCAGGCAGGATCGAGCTTGCCCCGGCCCTCTCAGTAGCGCCCGACCTGCGCGACAAGGCTGCGCGCCGCCTGCACATAGGCGGGGCCGCCGCAGACCGTCCACGCCTGCGGCAGGCGGATGCGCGGAATATCCTTCAACGCGGGATGGTGCAGCATCTCTGTGCCCTGGTCGCCCACCTGGTCGGTCGCGCTGTCGACGATGATGAAATCGGGCCGCGCGGCGACCAGTTCCTCTATCGACAGGCGGGAAAGCGGCGGCTTGCCCAGCCTGCCCGCCAGATTGACCAGCCCCGCGCGCCGCATCAGGTCGTCGATCAGCGTACCGGTGCCGGTCAGGAAGCCGCGCCGCTGATAATAGGCGGCGACCCGCCCC
>Ga0182748_1003398_pt1 | contig 13455 bp, 9 predicted proteins | sample eDN3rd37CKraftOP_FD_128877 | JGI IMG/M metagenome (GOLD analysis project Ga0182748, IMG submission 128877) | Enriched Organic Plus compost microbial communities from Emeryville, California, USA - eDNA 3rd pass 37_C Kraft OP (version 2) (version 2) ...
CAGCCTGGCGCAACGGTCGTCGCAGGCCGCCAAGGACATCAAGGAGCTGATCACCAATTCGTCGGGTCAGGTTCAGGACGGCGTGCAACTCGTCAACCGCGCCGGCGCCTCGCTGAAGGAGATTCTGGAATCCATCAAGGAGGTGGCCGGCATCGTCGCGGATATCGCCACCGCCTCCGCCGAACAGGCCAGCGGTATCGAGCAGATCAACAAGGCACTGGCCCAGATGGACGAGGTGACACAGCAGAACTCGGCCATGGTCGAGCAGAACGCTGCGACCTCACGCACGCTCGAACAGCAGGCGAGCGCAATGGATGAGCGGATGAGTACGTACAAGCTGACGAGCGCCGACACCGCGCAGGTGGTGACGAAGTTGCGCCAGCGTCCTGCACCGCGCAAGCCCGCGTCCGTGCCGGTTCGAAAACCCGCTGCGCGCCTCGTTGCACGCACGGCTGGCAGTGCTGCTGTCGCCAGCGACGAGTGGGAAGAATTCTGAAATGACGCGTGCCCCAACGGGGCCGATGGCGCCGGCGTAGTGATACGCCGGCGCTTTTTGTTGCCCTACCGTGGCACCATTTAGGCCGGTATTAAGACTTGTCTGCCACCGTGGCCGCGAACAGGCGTGGCAGAAGCCATTCTGCGCGGATCGGCTCGCGCTGCACGGTACCCGTGCCTCGCCGCACAGGATGGTGCATGATATGAATGATGCCGCGAACCAGGCGCTTACCGGCCGCTCGAAGGACTCCGTCACCGCAGAGTTGATCAGCTTCGCGATCGGCGACGAGCAATACGGCGTCGACATCATGGCGGTGCGCGAGATCAAAGGCTGGTCCGAGATCAATCATCTGCCCGGTCAGCCCGATTATGTGCGCGGCGTGCTCAACCTGCGCGGCGTCATGGTCCCGATCGTCGATCTGCGTTGCCGCTTCGGCGGCGGGCTGACGGAAGCGAACGCGCTGCATGTCGTGATCATCGTGCAGATCGGCGATCAACAGGTCGGCCTGCTGGCGGATCGTGTTCTCGACATCGTCGCGTTCGAAAGCGCGCAGGTGCAGCCGGTGCCTGCTGTCGTGCGCAACGGCCGCACCGAATTCCTGTCGGGCCTCCTGACGGTGGATGCAGGGATGATCGCACTGATCAACCTGTCGCATCTGCTCGATCACGAGATCTCTGCGCAAGCCGCCTGAATTGTCTCGCGCGCACTCGTGCCGTTAGGAAGAGGTTTACTGCAACCGGTCATGATCCGTCATAACCGCGAGGCCGGGTGCCACGCATCCTAGAATGGGGTGTTCATGCGTGCAGTGATGGTGTTAGCCGCGACGGCGGCGACGATCGGCTTTAATTCAGTGCAAGCCGAAACCGGCGTTTCTCCCGATACGATTGTGTTTGGTCAGGCCGCGGTGCTGGAGGGTTCCGCATCGGCGCTTGGGCTCATGGTCTTCATGACCGTCATCCAGCCGGACGGCTCCTTCAAGGCGGTGGACCGGCTCATCCGATTGTCCGCGAACTGAGGACGCGGTCTTAAGCAGCATTGCACGATTTCATCTGACAAGGACGTGGGCCTGCGCGGATTGGCAAATTCCGCGTCAGGGGGAAATGGGGGACTTTATGAGTTCGAAGGGTGTGATGGGCCGGGGTGCGGGGATGCTCAATCCGGCGCGTCTTGCAAAGGCCGGGATCGGCTCCAAGCTTCTTTTGGCATTCGGCGCGGTCGCAGCAATGACGGTGATTGCGTCGGTTGTTGCGATCCTGTCCTTCCGGTCGGCCGAGCACAGCGTCGCGCAGATCTCGGAGCGTGAAGTTCCGCTGATGACCGAGGCGCTCCGCCTTTCGGTGATGTCCGGCGAGATTTCGGCGGGAGCGGCGCGATTTGTGGCCGCCGACAATGTGCGCGACCAGCGTCAGGTCGCCTCGCAGATCGAGGATCGCAGCCTGCAGCTGCGCAGCCTGATCGAGAAGATCCGCTCCCAGGCCGATCAGAAGACCTTCGGGTCGGTCGACGTCGCGGCGCGGCTCCTTGAAAACAACCTGTCCGACCTCGACACCGTGATTCAGGCGCGCACCAGCCTGCGCGCGCTCCTCGACCGGCGGCTCGACGAACTGCACCGGCTACACAACCAGGTCACCGAGAACCTCACGCCGGTCGTCAACGCCTCCTATATCAGCGCCGTCAACAAGGCGGAGGATATCGGCAAGGCCGGTGACAAGACCATCAAGTCGCTGGTCGATGACGGCGTGCAGCGCATGCAGGCGGTCGTCCAGATCGGAACCGAGACCAATCTTGCGACCGGCCTCCTGACCGCAGGCGCCCTGACATCGTCGCCTGCGATCCTCGCCATGCTCGAGGATCGCTTCACCGCTTCCGCACGCAGGGCCGAAAAGCACCTTGCATCGTTGCCGAAGACGAACCGCTATAACGCCTTGCGGGAGCGTGCGGCCGGCCTCCTGAAGCTTGCCGATTTCCGCAATGTCAGCACCGCCGGCAACGAGTCGGCGCGTTTGCAAAATGTGTTCCGCGCGCATGAAGGGCTCGCCAACGTCCTGATCACGCTGATCGACGATCTGAATTTCGACACCGTGACGGCGGGCGAGCAGACCGTGAAGCGCACCGGCACGCTGGTCCGCGAATTGATCGACGACCAGCTGGTCAACTTCCGCAATGCGCTCGAACTCAAAATCCAGACCCATCTCCTCGCAAGCCTGATGAGCGAGGGCGCGGTGGCGAAGACCGAAGCCCAGCTGAAGCCGATCATCGAGCGCTACAATTATTCGGCCAATTCGATGATGCTTGCGGCGCAAGGCGTGACCGATGAGGCGCTGCGCAAGGACATCGACGCGCTGCTGGCGCTCGGTCAGGGCAATGACAGCGTGTTCAGCCTGCGCCAGCAGGAACTGGGCGCGAATGCCGGTGCCGCGCGCGTCATCAATGAAAACCAGAATATCCAGAAGCAGCTCGACCAGGCGGTTTCGGGTCTCGTGAAGGAAACCGAAACCGGGATGAAAGGCGGCACGGCATCGCTGATGGCCGAACTCGCAAACAGCCGCATGTTGCTGATCGCGGTCGCCATCCTGTCGCTCTTGGCGGCGGGCGCCATCGGCTATTTCTATGTGCAGCGCAGCCTCGTGCGCCGGCTGAGCAACACCTGCGAGACCATGCGTCGCCTCTCTGCGGGCGACAACAATGTCGCGATCGCCGGCACCAATGACAGCGACGAGATCGGCGACATGGCGCGGGCCCTGACCGTGTTCCGTGACGCCGCGATCGAAAAGCAGCGCCTCGAGATGCGGGCCGCCGAGGATCGGCGTCTCGCGGAGGAGGAGCGTGCCCGCAACGACGCGGCGCGGGCCGAAGCGGCGCGCCAGGTGGCGCTGGTGGTCGACGGCCTCGGCCGCGGTCTGGAGCGGCTCGCGCAAGGCGATCTGACCTATCGCGTCCGGGACGACTGGGCGGGCGAGTACCGCAAGATCCAGGACGACTTCAACAACGCCATCGACCAGTTGCAGGACACCCTGACCGCGATCGTGGAATCGACCCGCGAAGTGTCGAGCGCATCGGCCGAAATTTCGTCCAGCACCACGGATCTGTCGCAACGGACCGAGGAGCAGGCGGCCAATCTCGAAGAAACCTCCGCGTCGATGGAGGAGATTTCCGCCACCGTCCGCAAGAATGCGGAGAATGCGCAGCAGGCCAATGGTCTGATGCAGGGCACCCGCGAAGTCGCCGGCCGCGGCGGGGAAGTGGTGTCTCAGGCTGTCGCCGCGATGAGCCGCATCGAGGAAAGCTCACGGAAGATTTCCGACATCATTTCGGTGATCGACGAAATCGCGCGCCAGACCAATCTCCTGGCGCTCAATGCCGCGGTCGAGGCGGCGCGCGCGGGTGAAGCCGGCCGCGGCTTTGCTGTCGTCGCGTCCGAAGTGCGCAATCTTGCCCAGCGGTCGTCGCAGGCTGCCAAGGACATCAAGGGCCTGATCGATCACTCCTCGATGGCCGTCAATCAGGGCGTCGATCTCGTCAATCGCGCCGGTGCGTCGCTGAACGAGATCCTGCAAAGCATCAACGAGGTGGCCGCGCTGGTCGCGGACATCGCCAATGCGAGCGCGGAGCAGGCGCTCGGCATCGACCAGATCAACAAGGCACTCAGTCAGATGGACGAAGTGACCCAGCAGAATTCTGCGCTGGTCGAGGAGAATGCGGCGACTGCCAAGACGCTGGAGCACCAATCGACGGCGCTCGACGGGCGGGTCGCGGCGTTCCGGCTCTACGAAGGCGAGACCGTGACCGCGCCCATGGAGGCATCCGGTCCGGCGCGTGCTTCGCTTGCGATGCGCAGGGGCGTGCGCGGAACGGCGCGGCAGATGCAGACCGCGCTTGCGACCGCCGTCGCCCAGGACGAATGGGAAGAGTTCTGACACCTGTCTCGCGGTGCGCCTTTGGAGGCGCACCGCGTTCGCCCGTCAGGGCTTTTGCGACGTTACGACCGCCGGCATCGGCTGTTCGTTGACATGCAGCCGGAAAATGTCCGGCCGCGCATAATGCCCGACCACGTCGAAGTCGAACTTGGCGCGCGGAATTTCGCCAAGATCCAGCTCCGCGGTCAGCACGCATTCACCGTCGAAATTAGGTCCCGCCAGCACCTCGCCGAGCGGACTGATGATGCAGCTGCCGCCGCGCGAGATCACCGTATCGGGCGCGCTGCCGTGGCTCGGCTCGTAATCCGCCGGAAAATCGCTGCGGCGCGAGAACTGGTTGCAGGACAAAACGAAGCAGCGGCCTTCCAGCGCCACATGCTGCATGGTCGGCAGCCAGGTCGGGCGGCCATCCGCGGTCGGCGCGCAATAGATTTCGATATTCTTCGCATACATGGCTGTGCGCAGCAGCGGCATGTAGTTTTCCCAGCAGATCACCGCGCCGATCCTGCCGAGTTCGGTGTCGATCACCGGCAGGGTCGATCCGTCACCGAAACCCCAGATCAGCCGTTCCATCGCGGTCGGCATCAGCTTGCGGTGTTTGCCAAGGAGCCGCCCGTCCGGTCCGAAGAAGACGGCGGTGCAATACAGCGTGCCGCCATCGCGCTCGATCACACCGACGACGAGATGCATCGCATTCTCGCGCGCCACTTCGCCGATGAAGTCGGTCGCGGGGCCGGGGACCTCGATCGCGGACTCGTAATAGCGCCGGAACCAGTCGCGGCCGGCCGGGGTGCGAACGCCGACCCGCGCGCCGAAATCGAAGCCGCTCGGATAGCCGGAGACGAAGGCTTCCGGAAACAGCACCAGCTTCGCCTTGCCCTTCGCAGCATCTGCGGCCAGGTCGCGCAGCTTCTCCAGGGTGCGCGCGTTGTCGAAGGCGACCGAGGCCGCCTGCACTACGGCGACCGGGACCGGCGGGGAATTGCTGATCGTCATGGGCGCGTCCACACCTTTCGCTGACCGTCTGAAATGTCAGCGCAAAGTCTTCCACGGACGACGCGCGGCGTCCATGCTTTGAGGTTGTGCAGGACGGCTTTCAGAAAAACGCCAGCGTCCGGATCTCGATGCTTTCGCGCGGCCTGGCATCCGGCGGCGATGTCGGATCGTCGAAGGCGGTATGCGCCGTGAAGCGCGCGCGGCCATCCTTCAGCGAGTCATAGACCTTGAAGACGATGGCTTCCTCGCGGCGCTGCAGCGGATACCAGAACCACTGGTGGTCGGGATTGTAGCTGATCGAATAGGTTTGGCCGATCCGGTTCGGGTGCCGGCGCTCGGTGACGATCAGGTCGTCCGGCGACAGGCTCTGCGCATCGCACATCGCGAGCGGGAAGGTTTCCACCGGATAGCGCAATGGACGCCACACCTGGATGATGGCGAAGTGTCCTTTCAGCAGCGTCTCGGCCTCGTCCGGCAGGAGGTCGCGTACCCGCTGCGGTCCCGACCATTCGGTGTAGTCGTTGTGCACGCGGGGCACGACCTCGCGGATCTTGCGGGCCGTACGATCAGATTCATCCGCGGTGCGCAGCGTGTGATCGAACACGACGACTCGCTTTGCGCCGCTTTGCCGTTGGATGAGGTCGATCACCTCCGGATAATAGACATCGCGGATCTGCGTCTCGTCATAGAAATCGGCGACTTCGGTTTCGTGCCAGACCAGCATGAAGCCTTCGCCGTCGAGTGTGGTCTCGCGCCGGCGGCCGTTGCGGATGACGACGGAGCGGGGATCGAGGGTTCCGAGCGTGCGCATTTCGGTCGAGCCGCCGCCGACCGGTTCGACCACGATCTTCTGACCGTCATTTTTCACATAGTTGAGCGTCGCCTCGATCGAGGCGATCTCGCGTGTCTGCGTGGCAAGCTGCGTCATGGCGTCATCCCGGCGTGATTGCAGGTGCAATGTAAGCGGCGATAGGGGGCCAGGGAAGGGCGGGGCCGCGCATGGCGAGGCCGCGTTTCGTGCGCGGACAGTTCAGCGCAAAGCCGCCGCGATATTGCCGCCATCGACGGTCGTCACGTCGGCCGTGGTCTTCAGCGCCAGCGCCTGATGCAGGAAGGCCTGTGCGACATCGTCGGCTGTGACTTCGCGGCGCAAGAGATTGCCGGCCATGTAGTCGGCTTCGCTGACCCCGCGCGCCTTCGCGCGCTCCGCGATGAAATCGTCGGTCAGGAGGCCGGAGCGGATGCGATCGGCATTGACCGCATTCGCGCGGATGCCATCGGCGCCGTAATCGAGCGCGTATTGCCGGGCGAGAAACAGCGTCGCAGCTTTCGGCAATCCGTAAGGTCCGAAATCCGGGCCGGGATTGACCGCCTGCTTCGACACGTTGAACAGAAGGCAGCCGCCCGTGCCCTGGGCAAGCATCATCCGGACCGCATGCTGCGCGACCCGCTGATGCGAGAAGAAGTTCAGTTCGAAACTCTTTCGCAGCGTCGCGTCGTCGACCGCTCCGATCTTCCCCTGGACCGCAGCCCCGGCATTCGACACGAGGATATCGACGCCGCCGAAGGTCTCGGCGATCCGCTCGAACGCCGTGCGCACCGAGGCATCGTCGGTCACGTCGCAACGGATCGAGAGCGCGGTTCCGCCGAGCTTTCGGGCATTGTCCACCAGCGCGCCGCCGTCGATGTCGAGAAGCGCGATCTCGGCGCCCGCGGCGGCAAAGGCTTTCGCCGTCGCCGAACCGATGGCGCCAGCGGCGCCGGTGATCGCCACCACCTGACCGGCGAGGGGCAATTCCTTTGCGGCGCCGAGCTTCGCCTGCTCCAGCGACCAATATTCGCAATCGAACATGTCGGCTTCATCGATCGGCGAATAGCGGCCGATCGCTTCGGCATGGGTGATGACTTCGACCGCAGCCTCGGCGAGGTCGGCGGCAACACGGGCGTCCTTCTTGCTGCGGCCGAGCCCGAACAGGCCAAGGCCCGGCACGAGGATCACGCGCGGCGCCGGATCGAGCATGATTTTCGTTCCGCCAACGCGCGCATTGTTGTGCTCGAAATAGGCGCGGTATTGCGCGGTGAAGGCGTCGGCGGCGGCGCGCGAAGCGGCACGAAATTCGCCAAGCTCCGCCGCATCGGGCGCTGGCGCAATCATCGGCCAGTTCTTGGTGCGGATGGTGTGATCGGGCGTGATCACGCCCGCCGTTGCATAGCGGGCGACCTCGGCGCCGTTGACGAAATTGAGAATCGCTTCGCTCGTTCGGAAATCGAGGATCAGCCGTTTCCACGCGCCCTGGACTTTCGGATCGGGCAGGGCGACGGCGCCGCGCAGGATCGGCGCGATGGACGGCAGCGCACCGATGTCATCGGGGAGCGAGGCACTGACAAAGACCGACTTGCGGTTCTTCGCAAGCCGCGCTTCCGCCAGCGAGACCATCTCGATCATGCGCTCATAGGCTTCGCGCGCGCTGTCGCCGAAGGTGAACAGGCCATGCTTGTCGAGGATCAGACCCTCGACATTCGGATCGGCTTCGAAGACCTGCGCCGATTCCTTGGCGAGCGCGAAGCCCGGCATGATGTAGCGCACGAAGCCCATGCGGCTGCCATAGACCTCATCGCACAGCTCGCGGCTGTTCTCCTGATCGATGAGGCCAAGAACCGCCGTGGCATGCGTGTGGTCGACATAGCTGTGCGGCAGGAAGGCGTGGAGCAGCGTCTCGACCGACGGATTGGGCGCCATCGGATCGATCAGATTGGCGCGCTGCACGCGGACCATGTCCTCGTCGGACAACGCATCGCGGGCCCGCACCTTGCGCAACGGATCGAGCCGCACGGCGGGCAGGCCCGCGGGCTCGATGCGGCCCATGTCCCAGCCGGAGCCCTTGACGCAGAGCACGTCGACAATGTCGCCATTCAGGTCGGCGACCTTGGTCTTCACCGAGGTGTTGCCGCCGCCATGCAGGACGAGCGAAGGATCGCTGCCGAGGAGCCGCGTCGTGTAGACGCGCAGCGCCAGGTCGGCTGCGATCCCATCGGCCGCATAGCGCGCGACCATCGCCTGCGCGTCGGCCTCGCTCCACGCGCTTTTCATGTCGGACTCCGCGCGGAGATCAGGCCCGCCTCGACCACCATCCCGTGCGCCGCGGCTTGTCCGATGCTTCGGCCGGGGTCGATTCCCGGACTTCGGCCGGGGGCGAGGGCGGGCTGCTGGGCGGCGGCGGCGTATAGACGGTGTCCTCGATCGAGCCGAAGGCGGGGGGCGCTTCGCGGACCGTCGACCTGCGCCGCGGGGGTTGCTGAACCTCCGGCTCGGCTTCGGATCGAACCGGACCGTTCATCGCCGCAGGCGCCTGCGCGACCGGCACAGGCTCAGCGGGTGCGGTTTCAGCCGCCGTAACGGAGGTTTCGGCCACAGTGATCGCGATGGCGGCCGGTTGCGGCTCGGATGGCTGGACATCGGATTCGCCGGCGGGGCCTGCCTCGCTCTCGCTTTCGGCGGCGCGTGCGATCTCGTGCTCCGGCGCATCGGTCGCCTCGGCGTCGCGATCCTTGCGATTGCGCCGGCCGCCGCGGCGACCGCGCCGGCGGCGGCGCTTGTCGCCATCGCCGTGGGCGCTGACCGCCTCGGCTTCTTCCTCGGTGTCGGCTGCGTCATCGGCACCGGATTCGGCATCGGTTTGCACCGCGTCCGCTCTTGCAACGTCATGATCGCGGCCGCGTCCGCGTCCGCGACCGCGTCCACGCGACCGGCCATGCTCGGCTATCGGGGCCGCCACGTCCTCGCCTTCGGCCTCGAGTTCATCGAGCACGGCGTCGGCTTCAGGCTCCTCGTCCTGCGCATAAGTCGGAATCGAATCCGGCCGGATGGTCGCGGCGATCGCCTTGGCCTGATCGAGCGACATCACCTGCTCCCCGCGATCGATCGCGAAAGAGGGATGGCCGGTCAGGCTCTGATCCACCGTGACCGAGATCGAGACCTTGAAGCGCTCCTCGAGCATCCGCAGATGCGCGCGCTTGTGATTGAGGACATAGATCGCGACATCGGACCGCGACCGCACGATCAGATTATGCGTGGCGCCCTTGAGCAGCGTCTCCTCGAGCGCACGAACGAGCTGCAACGCGACCGATCCGACGGCGCGAACATGGCCGGTGCCGCCGCAATGCGGGCAAACCTCGGTCGAGCTTTCCAGCACCGACGAGCGGATGCGCTGGCGCGACATCTCCATCAGGCCGAAATGCGAAATACGTCCGACCTGAATGCGGGCGCGATCGCTCTTGAGCGCTTCCTTGAGCTTGCGCTCGACCGCACGGTTGTTGCGGCCTTCATCCATGTCGATGAAGTCGATGACGATCAGGCCGGCGAGGTCGCGAAGCCGGAGCTGGCGGGCGATTTCGGCCGCCGCCTCCATATTGGTCTTGGTCGCGGTTTCCTCGATCGAATGCTCGCGGGTCGCGCGGCCCGAATTGACGTCGATCGCAACCAGCGCCTCGGTCTGGTTGATCACGACATAGCCGCCGGACTTGAGCTGCACCGTGGGCTGGAACATCGCGTCGAGCTGGGACTCGATGCCATAGCGCGTGAAGATCGGCTGCGGGTCGTTGTACAGAATGACGTTCTTCACCGCGCTCGGCATGAGCATGCGCATGAAGTCCTTGGCCTCGCGATAGGCGGCTTCGCCCTCGACCACGATCTCGTCGATGTCCTTGTGGTAGAGGTCGCGGATCGCCCGCTTCACCAGCGAGCCTTCTTCGTAGACGAGGGTAGGGGCGGTGCTCTTGAGCGTAAGATCGCGGACCGTTTCCCACAGGCGCAGCAGATATTCGAAGTCGCGCTTGATCTCGAGCTTGGTGCGTGACGCGCCGGCGGTGCGCAGGATAACCCCCATGCCCTCCGGCACCTCAAGCTCCTCGGCGATCTCCTTCATGTGCTTGCGGTCTTCCGCATTGGTGACCTTGCGGGAGATACCGCCGCCGCGCGCGGTGTTCGGCATCAGCACCGAATAGCGTCCTGCGAGCGACAGATAGGTGGTCAGCGCCGCGCCCTTGGTGCCGCGCTCTTCCTTGACGACCTGCACCAGCATCACCTGCCGGCGCTTGATCACTTCCTGGATCTTGTAGTGCCGGCGATAGCGCGGCGCGCGCTCCATCACCTCTTCGATGGCGTCGCCGCCGACCGACTCGACGACCTCTTCTTCCTCTTCCTCGTCGCTCTCGGCGTCCTGACCTTGCGGCTCTTCATCATCGAGGTCCGCGTTGGCGGTTTCGCTGTCGCCGGTTTCGCTGTCGCCCGCGTCGCTGTAGGCGGCGTCGCCGTCGACAGCCGGATGCGAGGCAAGCTCTTGCGGTTCAGCCTCGGCAATCGCCTCGACGATGTCGACTTCCGCCGTCGCTTCCGCGGCGGCCTCGGCTTCGGTCGTTACCGCATCAGCCTGCGGCGCCGGCTCGTCAGCCTGAACTGGAGCGGCTTGCGCATCATGGCCGGCAGCTTCGGTGACAGCTTCTTCGGCTGGCGCATCCGCAGCAGCGGATGACAGCGTCTCGTGACCGAGGGGCTCGTCGTGCTCGCCGTCCTCGACCTGTGCATGCGTCTCGCTCGACGGGTGAGCGCTGTGGTCCTCCGCCGGGAAGGGTTGCTCGTCCGCGAATGGCTGCGCGGTGTCGCCTTCGGTCTGCTGCGCCTCGACGACGTCGCTCTTGACGACGTCACGTCCGCGATTGCGGCCGGCGCCGCGTCCGCGATTGCGTCCGCGCCGTCCGCGGCGCTGTTCGCCGCCATTGTCATCTTCGTCGCGCTGGGCTCTGCGCTCGTCCTCGAGCAGGGCCTGACGATCCGCGACCGGGATTTGATAATAGTCCGGATGGATTTCCGAGAAGGCGAGGAAACCGTGCCGGTTTCCTCCGTAATCCACGAAGGCGGCCTGCAGCGACGGCTCTACGCGCGTGACCTTGGCCAGATAGATATTGCCGCGAAGTTGTTTGCGGTTTGCGCTTTCAAAGTCGAATTCTTCGACACGATTGCCGCGCAGAACGACCACCCGGGTCTCTTCGGGATGGGTCGCATCGATCAGCATTTTGTTGGACATCGAATCTTCTCTTGATCCCGAACGGGCTCACGTCCGTCAGGCGGAAGCCGCGCGTCAAAACGCATCGCGCGCGTCCGGGATATTGTGTGCGTGAATGAGCGGGTCCTGTGTCGTGGCGCGGACCGATCTCGCTCTGCCGGAGAAATCCGGTTGTCGGAGAGCTGCCCCTGGCTTCCACCTGCGCCATCACTTCAAAACCCACGGCGGGCGACCCTTTGCTTCTTCAGCCGGGCCGCAATTCGTTTGTGTTGCTTTCGCATCTGCATGACGCCCGGTTGTAAAACTGGCGCCGCTCCCGCCGACCTTGCAATTCAGCCGCTCAAATCCCGCGCTGAATCCCAAGACGCCAAAACTCGCTGTCACCGGCTGATCGGGCCTTCCGCCGCCTGCGCGTGGCAGGGGGTCGGGCAAGGTCCAAAACGCTCCGCCAGCTCTGCGTCCGGACCCTCATGCCGGCGCGGTCTTCGAGGCGAGCGTGCCGGTGCCTGAACGCGGCACGGCTGAAACTCTGCAAACCGTAAGCAGTGACCTTATTAAGGCGCGGATGAACGGATAGCAAGCGAGCAATCGCCCCTCCAAACCCGGTTTGGCCGTTTAACTCATTAGAATATCTCGGATTTTCCTTATTCCGCATTTGCCCAAAAGGCTGGGGGACGCACCGCCCGCGACAGGTCAAAGACCCGGGTCGGGGCCTTCAATGTCGCGTGACATGGCAGAAACCGTTTCCCGGTGCGGCGACTCGGCCAAAATTTGGCATTAGGATGGGAAATGTCCCTGGAGCGCCTGCTCGATAAGAACACGTGTTCGGAGGCGACGGTTCAAGCAGGAGGAAATCGCATGAGCATTTTCGGGAAAATCTTGTCGGCCATTGGTTTGGGATCGGGCTCGGCAGCGGCGAGTACGGGATCCGCGGCGGTTCCGGGCGGCGGTGGCGCGGCAATGCCCCAGGTCGATGTGGAGAAGGTCGTGTCCGGACTGGCGGCCCAGAAGAAAGAGAAGCTCGACTGGCAGAAGTCGATCGTCGACCTGATGAAGGTCCTGGACCTCGATTCCAGCCTGAAGAACCGCCAGGAGCTTGCGAAGGAGCTTGGCTACACCGGCGACATGAACGACTCGGCCAAGATGAATATCTGGCTGCACAAGCAGGTGATGACCAAGCTCGCCGAAAACGGCGGCAAGGTGCCTGATAGCCTCAAGGCCTGATTCGCGACGCTCAATCCAAACGCGCTCCCGGATGCGCCCGCATCCGGGAGCTTTTTTGTCCGGTGCCTCCGCCGCACGCACACCCGGCTGGACCTGCTGCGGAGAACAGGGGGTTTAATCTCCGCATCATTTGCGGAGATCAGGTTCGGTTTTTCACAGAAGCAGCCTAGGCGACGAATTTGACGCCGACGGCCCGACCGCGCCGCCATCGGACCTCGCAGCGTCTGCCGGCGCGGCTTGCGCGCGTGAAGGTGAGGGTGAAGCGGTTCGGCAGCCGCTCTGCGCTGTCGACCTTCAGCTGCGCGCCCTCGTCATGCATATCGACGACCGTGCAGGGACGCAGCGCGAAATCCGCCTCGGGTGCAAGCCATGCTTCGCATTGCACGCGCCGCCGCGCCTTTCGCGATTTTCGTCCCAACAGAGCCATTGTCCCTCGAAGTCCCATGGCGCGGCACCTAAGGCCGCCACCGCGCAAATTCCATGCGCCCGTAGCAGCCTGGCCCAGCGGTCGTCATCGGGGCGGTCAACAAAGGGTTAACGGTCCCGGTCAGCCTTTCGCGACGCGTCGGCATCGCCCGTCTGCGGCAATCGCCGCAGATCGCCGCCGCACATTAAGTGCGCATTAACCGAACCCTCCCTAGGGCGTAAGGACCGGACCGGGAGGGCTGATCGTGGCCGGCCGCTGGACGACCATCGGTGTCATTGCTGCCGTAGCCCTGATGCTGGGCGGGATGCCGCCCGCACGCGGCCAGGCGCGCAC
>Ga0182748_1003400_pt1 | contig 13453 bp, 11 predicted proteins | sample eDN3rd37CKraftOP_FD_128877 | JGI IMG/M metagenome (GOLD analysis project Ga0182748, IMG submission 128877) | Enriched Organic Plus compost microbial communities from Emeryville, California, USA - eDNA 3rd pass 37_C Kraft OP (version 2) (version 2) ...
ACAGATAGAGGGCGTTGCGGCGTTGGCGCTTCTGGCTCCGGTTATTTCCGGACGGTTCTACACGCGGGAACTGGCCGTCTGGTCGAGCATGGTCGATGCCGATTTGGGACTTACGGACGAGCAAAGGATCAAGAACAGCGTTTCCATCGCCTCCCTGACGATGCAGCCGGAGGTGGCTGCAGATGTGAAGAAGATCAATCTTCTGGCGCTGGAGGCAAAACCTGCGCAACGGTGCCTGTTGCTGGCGCGGGCGGATCGCCCTAACGATGCCGAACTGGCAACCCATCTGGAAAAGCTCGGCAGCGATGTGACGATCGAGTCTTTCGACGATTACGACAAGCTGATTTCCAACCCCGTCATTTCGCGCTTGCCGCTGGAGGTGGCGGAACGGCTGGTCGACTGGGTGGCCGGTCTTGCAGGTTCCGCGCCTGCACTGAACACGCCGGACGAAAGCGCTCTTGGCGGCACGTTACGGGGCGATGGTTTTATCGAAACGCCTGTTTCTTTCGGTTCCGAAAACCGTCTTTCAGGCGTTCTCTGTACCCCTTCTGACGAAAGGCGAGGCAGGACTGTCCTGTTCCTGTCGTCATCCTACGACCGACGCGTCGGATGGGGTCGCACGACCGTCGATATGGCGCGCAAGCTCGCGCGAGAGGGCGTTGCGTCCCTGCGCTTCGATATTGCCAATGCAGGCGACAGCCCGCCCAATCCGGCCATGCCCGAGCAGGTGCTCTACACGCATGGGCCGGAGGCCGATGTTGCCGAAGCCCTCGACTATCTCGACGCCCTTGGCTGGGGCCGTCCCGTTGTCGCGGGGCGGTGCAGCGGTGCATTTCTCGGCTTCCATAGCGCCGTCAAGGACGAACGCATTTCCGGCGCGGTACTCGTCAATCCGGTCACGTTCTATTGGGCGCCGGGACGCTCGGTCGATGATGCTGTCCGCGAAGGCAACCGCACGCTGGAGGATTATGGAAGCCGGGCGTTCCGCGCCGAAACATTTCAGCGCTTGTTCCGCGGCGAACTGGATATCCGCGCCATCCTGCGTAACCTTACGCGCGGCGTAGCGGGGCGTATTCGCGGTCTGGCACGCAAGCTTTTGCGCCGCCGCACTGAAGAAGGCCGGGCGGTCTACTCGGCTTTTGAAGAGCTGAAACAGCGTGAGGTTCCGCTGGCCCTTATCTATGCCGAAAAGGACCCCGGACGCGAACATTTCAATTTCTATTTCGATCAGGCGGGCACTGGCGTTCCAGGGTTCGACAATGTGTCGGTCGCCATCATTCCAGATGCCGATCACAATCTGACGCCGGAGCATTCGCGCGAAGTCTATATCGACGCGATCCGCTCTCTGGCTCTGAAGTAATCAGAACCAGACGATCCGCGACGAACCGGCGATGCGAATTTCCCCGGATGGCTTTTCCGGTGTTTCCTTGCGCGGGATAAGTGTGACGCGTTTCGTCTCGTTGGGGGCGAGGTGAAACCAGTTGTCGGCTGCGCGCCAGTCGCCTGCATCGATGCTGACGGACTGGGCCAGAACCGGCGTTTTGAGATCAAGAAACCAGTTCCCGTTCTCTTCGACAATTACGGCTTCGATGGCGGCATCGTGAAAGGCCTTTTTCCGTCCAAGCGGAAAGTGAAAGGCTTCGGCGATGGTAATATCATTACGCTTCAATCGCGCGACCGTCACGTCATGCGCTGGCGGGCCGAAGCGATAGGCATATGTGACATCGAAGAACGCGCCGAACAGATCAGTTGCCAGAATGGTGATCGCTGAACGGCCGGCAATCGAAACATCGCGGCGGCCAGAAACTACCGGTTGCGAGCCGGAGCGCAAGCACGCTAATTCAAGCGTAAGATCAGCGGTTTCTGTCTGCTCGTTCAGAATATGAATCGCGAGACCGTTGACACCTTCCTCGGTGAAGGCAAGCTGCTGTGGACGGAAGGCGCGCTTGAGGCCATACCACGATGGCTTGGGCTCGCCGGTCGCATCGATCATGCCCCACCCGGCACCGGGCAGAAGGTCCTGAAACATCCAGACCAGCGCACCGAAACAGGTGCTTCCCGGTCGTCTCCATTCGGCAAACGTCGTTTCCATCACTTCCGCAGTGACAGCGCGGGAAAGGTGGAGATATTGTTCCACATCCTCGCGCCGCAGCCGCGCTGGATCGTAACCGTATAACATCTCCAGATAGCTATCCCGCACATCCTCGAAATCCCAGGATACACCACGGTCGCGGGGTACGCGTGCTTTCCAGCGGGGATCGTGGACCGGCGGTACATCGAGATGGGTTTTCAGCGTGCGTGCTTCCGGCACGTTGGAAAAAGCGAGGCATTCGGTCGCAAATCGCACTTCGGCCCGCCGCGCATCTTCCAGCGGGCGGCAATAGGCGCTGACGCCGTAATAATGACTGACGCCTTCATTGCTGATGAAGGGAAGGGCCCCATCGCAGGGTGAATTCGGCACATAGGGAATATTCGGGCAAAGCTCGCTGGCGATACCGGGCAGGATTTCCTCGGTAAGCGGGCCTTTCCATGTCGTCTCCGGCAGGCCCATCATCGCGCCCTGCTGATAGATTTCGCTGCCGCCGCAAAGGGCGGTCAGCGATGGAGCATGGTGCACGGCAGCGAGAAGCTGAGAGGCTTCGGCCCGCACCTTCGCGACAAATGCCTCGTCCTTCACCGGGTAATCGAAGTTGGCGAACATGAAGTCCTGCCAGACCATGATGCCCAGCTCGTCGCAAAGCGTGTAGAAATCTGGTGTCTCGTATGTGGTGATGCCACTCAGCCGCAGCATGTTCATGCCCGCTTCCTGTGCGAGCTTCAGCCATGGTTCGTAATCGTCGCGCGTGCCGGGCAGGCGGACAATATCGGCCGAACTCCATACTGCGCCGCGACAGAAGATTTTCTCGCCATTGATCTTCAGCGCAAATCCCTTGCCGTCCCGTCCGCGATCGACCTCAATGCGGCGGAAGCCGGTGCGTCCGAGCGATCGGATTTCTCTGTCGAGAGAAAGTTCAACATCATGAAGTGCAGGATTGCCATGCGTGTGGGGCCACCACGGCTCAACATCGGGAAGCGCTAGCCGTGCCGTCCACTGACCGTCGGCCCCTCGTTCGCAAATGGCCTGTTGCCCTGCACAATGGAGGACCAGCGTTCCGGCGCTGCCGCTATAAGTAAAACTGGCTTCAAGTTCCCCATTGCCGCTTTCGGTCAATCTTGCCCGGATGGCGATGCCTGAAATGGCTTCGGTATGGGTGCGGCTGATTGTGACGGGACGCCATGGTCCCACCGCTTGGACTTCCGGGCACCAGCCCGGCATATAGCCCAATGCTGTCGTGCGAATGAGACGCAAACCTTGCGTATTCATCAGTTGCGTGCGCCAGCGAGCCCTCGGGCCCTTTTGATTGAGACGGGGTTCGAGCGCACGAAAACACAGAGCAATCTCGTCCTTGCCGGTCAGCGCAACGGGCAGATCATGGCTGAGAAACATGCTGTCTGTCTGCAACAGCAATTCGCCGTTGAAAAAGACATCGCAGATGGTGGCAAGCCCGCCAAAATGCAAGGTGGCAGGACCGGGTTTATCTTCAAGGTCGAAGAAATACCAGGCATCCTGATCGTCCAGTGGTACAGGACTTTTTCGGTCAAAGCGCCCGGATTTTTCCAGAGCTTCCGCCACCGTGCCAGGCACCGGCGCGTCATTGATCGCCCCTCCGGACTTCGCATCATGCGGCGTTTTTGCCGCGTTCGGGGCAGTGAGAACGAGCCGCCAGCCGGTCGAGAGCGGGCGGCTCGAAGGATTGAGTTCAAGCCGCATCGCGACTGAGTTCCGTTGCAAGCGCTGCCATCAGCCGATCCCAGGCATCTGCTGCGGGTAAAAGCGCTCCAGCCAATGCGTCGAACTTCTTGCGCATGACGGCGCGGGCAAGCTGGAACTGAACGGCCTTTGCCGTTTCTGCAATCTGCAACGCATCCGCCGAGGCTGTTGCGAACCGCTTGCCTTGCCCGAGCCACTCAAGATGGCTGGCGGCCAGTTCAAAATTGGCGCCGAGCTGGCGCAGCGTGTTGAACGCATATTTATGGAAGAAGCCGAACGGACGTTCCGCGATTGCTTCCACCTGAGCGGGAAAGACGCTGGCAAACGCGCGGACCGGGTTTTCTTTTGGCCTGCGCGCGAAGTGGCGTGGCAGAAGGATTTCAGCGACGCGTCGTTGATGTCCTTCATCCGGCACATTCTTCGGGAACTTGGCGAATTCCGTATAGGGCAGAAAGGGCAGGTCGGCTTCCGTCAGATGGCGCTGAAAGACGCCATCGAAATCTTCGCCTTCGAGATGGTAGAAACCGCCATTGTGGAAATAATCGAGCTGACGGTTTTCAACATCCATGCGGTTGATGGCGATGGTGGTCTTGCCGTGCTCGGTGCGGTAGCTGACGCCATGCGTATCAGGCATGAAGTAGCTGTCCATTTCGACCATGCAGAGGCGTCCGCGCGCGATCTGCTCGGCGACATGGCTTTCCACATGATCGAAGATTGCAAGCTCCGTGGCCCGCACGCCGTAAAGGGCTTCAAGATCTTCCAGCGGCACCTTGAAGAAAGTGAACTGGTCGCCTTCGAAATCCTGCGTCAGCGTGAAGCCGAGCATGGCTTCCGGAGCGACACCCAGTGTTGCCAGCACTTCGATCCAGAGATCGACATAGCAGTTGGTTTCCGGCCAGATACGCGTCTGGGCATGCAAAGCGTGCGGCGTATAACGGTCGGGCGCGATGTTCGGAAAGACAGCCTGCATAGCCGTGCTTAGCCCCATAGTGTCTTGCGTGTGTTTTCGGGCCAGTCCTCGACGTTCAGGCCATGATGGTGGAAGAGCGCCAGCGCGATACGCTCCAGCCCGAAGCCGACACAGGCCGTATGAGCCACGGCACCGTCATCGAGCGAGAGGCCCCATTTCAAGCCGAACTGGTCCTGATGATAGTTGAAGCTCATGCAGGCGGTCGGCTTTTCGACGCTGGTGATGGGGATCAGCAGCTCGAACTTCAGGTTCTGGTCGCGCTGGTTATTGACCAGCATCTTGCCCGCGCGTCCGAAGAACGGATCGTTGGCGACGTCGATTTCAACCGGCAGTCCAACCTTCTTCATCATTTCCGTGCCACGGTCGATCCATAACTGGCGGAACGCCATTACGTCGGCTTCGGTGCCCATACGCACATATTCGCGCATGCGGAAAAGCTGCTGGCGGGCAGGGTCCACCGATGGCTCGTGGCGGAAGCAATAGGATTGCAGGTCGTAAAGCCCACCGCCCTGCGGCAGCGGCCCGCGCCTGGCAATGGTTGGATAGAGCGGATAGCAGGCCGCAGGCGTCAGCACGATATCGGTCGCTTTCTGCTCCAGCGTCCAGTCCTTGCCCTCATCCATGCATTTGATGAGGTTGATATGATCGAGTTCGCAGCCACAGAAGCTGTGCACGGTGCCAGCCAGTTGCGGAAAGCTCTTCATATAGCCGCTTTGTTCGAAAAAAGCGCGGTTCATGCCGGGCGGGAAGCGGATTGCTTCGGCGCCGTCATTGCCTCCGGTACGGTCAATCAGCCGCTCGAAGGCGACAATCACATCCTCAAACTGGCCGGAGCGTCCGTAAAGACCTTCGACGCCGGTGTCGATCAGGAGACCGGAATCGAAGAGCCGGTCGAGAAATGATCTCTGAGCATCCATGGCGATTATCCCAAAAGGCTGGTGTTCTGTTTGTGAATGAGCAGCATGGTGGCCGTATTGCCGAGGATGCGCTCGTTTGAAATCATCAGCTGCGCGGAATGCGCGTCGCGCAGATGGCGTCCGAGGCTGAAGGGCGTACCATTCTTGTAGCCCATGATGCCGCAGACCAGCATGGCGTGATTGATGATCTGCAAGATCGTCTGCGAAGCGGCAATCTTGAGATTGTTCATCGCGATCGCAAAGCCCATGGAAGCCAGCTTGTCCGGATCGTGTTTCGCTTCACGATAGGTCTTGAGGCAGGCGACGATTTCGGACTTCAGCATCTGAAGCATGTTGGATGCTTCGGCGACGCGCAAGGCACCCGGCTGCGGCGCACCCGGATTGCGCTTTGCGGCGGCGCGCACAAATGCCTGCGCGCGGTTGACCGCATCGACGGCGATGCCATACCAGAGCGAGCTCCACAGCGTATGCGACTGGGCCAGCATGGACTGCGCTGCGATTTCAGCGAAAGGATGCGGCAGGATCTGCACCTTGTCGGCTTCGCCACGGAATACGAACCCTTCGGAACAGGTGCCACGCATGCCGAGCGTATCCCAGTCATGGGTCTTTTCGAGCGTGTACTGGTCTTTCAGGAACACGGTCATCACCTGATCCGACGATGCGGCGTCTTTGTGTGAGCGCGATGTGATCAGAATGGCATCTGCGTGAGAGCCATAGGAAATGACCGTGGCATTCTTTTCCAGGCGGCATATATCGCCTTCAACCTCAACAGCGCAGATCGAGTTGCGCAGATCGCCGCCAATGCCGCCTTCGGTCGTAGCCGAAGCGAGCAGCAGCTGATCCTTCGCGACCCTGCGCATGAAGTCCCGGTGCCATTCGACCGTCTGTCCGTGTTCCACAAGGCTTGAAAGCTTGATGTGATGCATGGCGAAGATCATGGCGCTCGACGCGCAGGACTGACCAAGAATGCAGCACAATTCTGCAATCTGGTCGATCTCCGCGCTCTCGCCGCCGAGTTCGCTCGGCACCTGAATGCCAAGCAGACCTTCCGCTTTCATCGCATCGATTGCTTCGCGCGGGAAGCGGCCTTCCTTATCGACGCTATCGGAAAATTTACCCGCTATGGCCGCAACGCGGCCTGCGCGCTCTGAAAGACTGTTTCCCGCCCCGGCATTCATTATGCAGCCTCTTTGTCCTTGAGAATCTGGGTGATCGTCTGTTCGATGGCCTTGATGCTCGCGAAAGACTTGCGGTTGAGGTACTGGTCCGGAAACTCGATATCGAACTTGTCTTCAAGGCCGAGCATAAGCTGCACCGAGGCGAAGGAGGACAGTCCTGCGCTATAAAGATCGGCGTCGTCGGCGATGTCGGCCACCGGCGTCGGCAACCCGCCGACCTTGGTCAAAAGCTCGCGGATGGATTCGTTCATATTTACTCTCCCTGCATATCCGCCCAGATGGAATGTTCGCGTTTGAGTTGACGGAATATCCGGTCTTTGGGCTTTCATAAAAAGCTGCGGCAACTGTTCGAAATTCTGATCGATTATGCAAGCGACATATTTCGAATATTAGCTATTTCGCAAACAGGTCGCAGAGCGTTTCGCCTTATCTGCTCCCGCAAGCCTTTATTTTCTATTGACGTGACTGGACAGCAGTCCGTCTAATCTGGAGATGTGCTTATATAGTTAAATATTGGATGACAAGACGTATTGCATTGCCCGCAAGGGTTGCGATGGTGAGCTTCTCACAGAGGGCGGCGGGAATGCCTCGGTGCCGAGATTTTCCCGGCATGAGTGGCGATCGCCATTTCGAAGCTGTCGGCGATGCGGCGTGCGCGGTCGATGAAGATGATCGCGGCTTCCGGCGGAAAGATTTCGCGTGCGGTCTGTTCGAAAAGTTCCAGCCAGCGGTCGAAATGCTCGGCCTTGAGGGCCAATTTCAGGTGGGGCGGCATCGGTCGTCCTTCATATCCGCCGGTCTTGAGAATGACTGACGACCAGAAAGCCGCGATCTGCGTGATGTGGTGGTCCCAATCGTGCACAGCCTCGGCAAAGATCGGGCCGATGGCGGCATCCTCACGTGCGCGTCCGTAGAAAGTGGCTACCAGTCTTTCTATTGAAGCCGGATCGATGGACGGGTGAGGCTGATTGATGAGAACGGTCATGATCGCTTTGTGATGTCTTATGCCGGAAAGCGGGCTCAGGGACGGATATAGTGGCTGCACCTGCCGCAATCCAGTGAAGTGTTGCCGCATGGGTATCAACTTGCCGTTGGCTAAGCCTTTGCAACGGCTTGGAGCACGGGCCTGATCGTCAGTGGAGAGGCTTAAATCACTCTCAAACGCCCGCTTCGGAATCGGTATTTACTGCCAAATCCAGTGGCGGAACTGCCAAAACCGTACGTCCTGCTACACCGATAGCCAGACAAGCCATGTCGTTGGGCACACATTTCAGGACAGGGAGAGCAATGGTAGCGGAGGAGGGATTCGAACCCCCGACACAAGGATTATGATTCCTCTGCTCTAACCTACTGAGCTACTCCGCCACGCGTCGCTTTACAGAGACAATCTCATGATCACCGTTTCCAGTGAGGCAAATCGTTGTTCCTGCAAGGAATGGCGGCGGTATATGTGCGGAATGAAAAGCTGTCAAGCACTCTTCGCATAGCTTTCGGCTTGTTTTCTATCATTTGCACCGATAAGGAACTTGGCATCAGCAAAGGCATGGTTTTATGGCACCTCGTATTGCGGTTTTGGGTTGCGGCTATTGGGGCGGCAATCACATTCGTACCCTGAAGAGCCTCGGTGCCCTTCAGTCAGTTTCAGACGCAAGGGCAGAACAGGCGGAACGCTTCGCGGCCGAGTTCAATATTCCCAGCGTTCCCGTCGACGAACTATTCACGCGTTCGGATATCGATGGCATCGTCCTGGCATTGCCGGCAGAGTTCCATTCACAATATGCCATCCAGGCCGTGAAGAACGGCAAGGACGTACTGGTCGAAAAGCCGATCGCGCTCGACATTCCTGCTGCGGAAGCCGAAGTCGAGGCCGCCCGTGAAAACGGTCGCGTGTTCATGGTCGGCCATGTGCTGCGTTTCCACCCGGCTTTCGAGAAGCTGCTTGAAATGGTGAAAAGCGGCGAGCTTGGCGATGTTCGCTATGTGCATTCACATCGCGTCGGTTTCGGCAAGTTCCACAATACGTTCGATGCATTGTGGGATCTTGCGCCGCACGATCTTTCGATGATCCTGGCTATCACCGGAGAAGAGCCGAGCGCGGTGCGGGGAGAGGGCGTTGCGACGCTGGATCATCTCACCGACATTGCCCATCTTCATCTCGATTTTCCGAATGGTATTCGCGGCCATCTGTTTGCATCACGCCTGAATGCCTATCGCGAGCGTCGCCTGACAGTCACCGGCACAAAAGGCATGGCCGTGTTCGATGACGGCGAACCGTGGGAGCGCAAGCTTGCACTCTATAGTCATGAAGTCTGGCGGGAGGACGACCATTGGTCTTTCAAATCCGTGGAGCCTGTCTATATCCCGATTGAGGAAGGCATGCCGCTGACGCGCGAATTGCAGCATTTCATGCATTGCATCGAAACGCGCGAAACGCCACGCACTGATGGCAAGGAAGCGATCAGCGTGCTGCGTATTCTCACGGAAGGCACCGTCAGGCATCCGCGATAAACGGATGCCGCGCGGCCCGTACCAACTGCGTCAAGCGGTGTTACAGGAATCGCAAAACTTTGAACGCTCTGGCCGTAGCGGGGCAGGGCGCAAGCGAATAAACAGGTTGCCGAGGATTCGCATATCGACTTGTGCGGGCCAGATATATTGGAGCCAACATGCAGTTTATTGATCTTGGAGCGCAGCGCGCGCGTATCGAAGACCGTCTCAATGCCGCCATTTCCAAGGTTGTTGCGGAAGGCCGTTATATTCTTGGACCGGAAGTGGCCGAGCTTGAAAAGAAGCTTGGCGAGTATCTCGGCGTAGAACATGTCATTGCCTGCGCCAATGGCACCGATGCCTTGCAGATGCCCCTGATGGCACGCGGCATCGGACCCGGCGATGCGGTGTTCGTCCCGTCCTTCACTTTTGCGGCTACAGCGGAAGTCGTCGCGCTTGTGGGTGCCGAGCCGGTCTTCATCGACGTCGATGCGCAAAACTACAATCTGAATGTCGAGCAGCTCGAAGCTGCCATTGCCGCCATCCGCAAGGAAGGCCGCCTGCAGCCGAAGGCGATCATCCCGGTCGATCTGTTCGGCCTGGCTGCCGACTATAACCGCATCAGCGCCATCGCGGATCGCGAAGGCCTGTTCGTCATCGAAGATGCTGCGCAGTCGATCGGCGGCAAGCGTGACAACGTCATGTGCGGCGCTTTCGGCCATGTCGGTGCGACGAGCTTCTATCCGGCCAAGCCGCTCGGCTGCTATGGCGACGGCGGCGCGATGTTCACCAACGATGCAGAACTGGCGGACACGCTGCGTTCGGTATTGTTCCACGGCAAGGGCGAAACCCAGTACGACAATGTCCGTATCGGCCTCAATTCGCGTCTCGACACGATCCAGGCCGCCGTCCTTCTGGAAAAACTTGCAATCCTCGAAGACGAGATGGAAGCACGCGACCGCATCGCCAAGCGCTACAACGAAGCGCTTAAGGATGTCGTGAAGGTTCCGGCGCTTCCGGCTGGCAATCGTTCTGCATGGGCACAGTATTCCATCGAGAGCGAAAACCGCGACGGCTTGAAGGCACATCTTCAGGCGGAAGGCGTTCCTTCGGTCATTTATTACGTGAAGCCGCTGCACCAGCAGACCGCATACAAGCACTATCCGGTTGCACCGGGTGGCCTTCCTGTTTCGGAAAGCCTGCCGAACCGCATTCTGAGCCTGCCGATGCACCCTTATCTGTCGGAAGCCGATCAGGACAAGATCATCGGCGCCATTCGCGGATTCCACGGCAAGAAGGCTTGATCTTTTGTTATACGTCTGACGAAAGACCCGGCGAGAGCCGGGTTTTTTATTTGTCATGCCTGCAAGTTTAATTGCCAGGAAACACCGTATTTGTCCTTGATCCAGGCGAAAAGCTTGCTGAATCCATAATTGTCGAGCGGCATCAGCGTCTCGCCGCCTTGCGAAAGCTTTTCAAAAACGCCGGTTAGACTTTCCTCATCGTGAAAATCGACGAACAGCGATACGGATGGATTGAAATCAAACTGGTGCGGAATGGGGCTGTCGATCACGATCAGCCGGTGTTCTGCAAAGGTCACGCGGGCAATCTGCACCTTGCCCGGACTGCCGCTCGCTTCGTCATAGATTTTGATCGACTCGATCGCGAAGTCGGGAAAGATCGAACGATATGTTTCCAGAGCCGCGCCTGCACTGCCCTGAAACATGAGATGGGTGCAAACCTGTGTCATTCGGAAAGCCTAACATGGTCCTGCCAGTCCCGGCAATCAGGCTGTTACAGGTTCTTTTTCGTAATCCGCTCCATAGTACGCTTGTCGACGCGCGCTGCGACAAAACGGGCGATGGCCGGGCCTGCCAGAAGCACGATGAAGAAACGGCTCGTCTGCATTGCGATGATGAAGGGCAGGTCGACATTGCTTGATGCGGCGATGATCGCAACCGTGTCTGCGCCGCCGGGGCTGGTGGCAAGGTAGGCGGTCAGCGGGTCGAGACCGAGCAGGTGTCCGAGCGCCATGCCGAACAGCCCGCAGACGGCAATGAGGAGAAGCGTGGATACCAGCACTGCCGGAAAAGCCCGTGCGGCATGAACGATGATGGCGCGAGAGAAGCCGAGGCCGATGCGCCATCCAATGAGCAGATAGCTGACCGCGAGCAGCCACGGCGGCAGGTCAATGGTGATGAAACCGGTATCCTGAAGCAGCGCGCCCAATAGGAGCGGCACGAGCATGGCGCCGGTAGGGATACGGAGAATTTCCCCGAGAAACGCACCGCCGACGATCAGAAGCAGTGTGGGGCCAAGAGTGGACCAATCAATGGGTGGAAACCATATGATTTCGGCAGGCGCAACGGTTTCCACACCTGCGCTGAGGCGCAAGACGAGCGAAGCAGCGGTAGCAACCAGCACCACGCGCAGATATTGCATGAAGGCGACGAGACGGGCATCTGCGCCATGAGATTCCGCCATCAGCGTCATCGCTGTGGCCGCACCCGGAGAAGACCCCCATACGGCGGTTGTTCCCGGCAAGATGCGAAAACGCGCGAGCAGATAGCCAATGAAGGTGCTGGTAAACAGCACATAGCCGACGGACAACAGGATGACGGGCAGGTGTTGCCCCATGCTGGTGAAGAACTCCGCCGTGATCGAACGGGCGATGAGGCTGCCAACGACGCCCTGCGCGCCCAATGACAGCCAGCGGTGGACCCGCAACGTGCTTTCGCCCGCAGCCATCAGGATTGCGCCGATCATCGCGCCCAGAAGCATGGCGGCCGGCAATTGCAGCTTTTCACCTGCAAAGATCAGGATAGCAGAAAATACGACCAGCAGGCCCCACTGGGCTGGTCTCGGCAAGGTCCTGACGCTGAATTTTCGGGAGGCCGAATTCGGCCCCGAGGGGGAGGATTTCTGCATTATGTCTTTTCACTACATCCGGCCCGGGAGCGATGCAAACCAAGATTTGCACGGCTTTGGCCAAATCTCCACCCTCCTTCCAGCTAACCGCAGATGATTTTGGCGATTGTCGCATTTGATCGGAAGAAACGGATGGTTCCTTCGCTTCTCCATCGGCAGTTTTGAGAGACGGCGCGCGAAGCATGGGCGGCCCTGTCCATGCGGCGTTCACGCCGATTGCCAGTCAACGGAGAAGAAGGGCGATGAAATTAAAATATCTTCCAATGCCGAGCGACGAGGTGCGTGCTTTGCAAGCCGGTTGCATGGACGCTTATGGCTGTGTGCCGGAGCGAACGATTTCCGATGGAGACGGCAATCCCTGTCGCCATTGCCTTGACTTCGTACCGAAGGGAGCCGGCATGCTCATTCTGGCTTATCGCCCCTTTCCCGATGTCCAGCCCTATGCTGAAACCGGGCCTATCTTTTTGTGTGCCGACCCCTGCGAGGCCTGGGCTGGAGAAGGCGTTCCGCCCATTTTGAAGTCGAGCACGGATTATCTGCTGAAAGGCTATACCGAAAACTACCGCATCAAATATGGAACGGGGAAAGTCGTCGAGCGCGATGATCTGGCAGATTATGCCGCCGACCTGCTCGGTCGCCCGGAGATCGGTTTCGTCGACGTCCGATCTGCCCGCAACAACTGTTTCCAGTTGCGGATCAAGCGCGCAAGCTGAATTGGGCGAAGGGCCGGTTTGATCAGCAGAACACAAAAACACCGCCAGCGAGGCGGTGTTTTTCATCGTTGGGCAACGTTGAGAAACGGATCGTCAATCAACCGATCATGGCGCGGCGCTGGTTGCCCGAACGCTCGATCACTTCCCTTGGAGCCTTGCCGCCGTCGCGTTCTTCGAGCGCTTCGGCTTTCGTCAGCTCGGTTTCCGCCGCCGACAGTTCGGCTTCGGCCGCTTCCTTCTGGGACATCAGGTCGCGAATCGATACGAAGAGATTGTCGCGCCGCTGGCGTGCCGCCTTGGCGAAGGTCGGATAAGCGAAATGATTGATGTCAGTGATGCCAGCTTTTTTCTCTTCCGATAGAATCTGAGCGTCGAGTTCTCCGGCCATCCGTTCGAACTCGCCGATCATCAGGTCGAGCTGGCCCAGTTGACGGCGTTTTTCCTTCACC